>Ga0105048_10007694_pt1 | contig 17296 bp, 18 predicted proteins | sample MAT05_FD_78382 | JGI IMG/M metagenome (GOLD analysis project Ga0105048, IMG submission 78382) | Freshwater microbial communities from Lake Fryxell liftoff mats and glacier meltwater in Antarctica - MAT-05 | ecosystem: Environmental > Aquatic > Freshwater > Ice > Liftoff microbial mat | place...
AATCATTCCCACTCGATCGTGCCAGGCGGTTTGCTGGTGACGTCGTAGACCACGCGGCTGACGCCCTTCACCTCATTGATTATGCGCGTTGCGGTGCGGCCGAGGAAGTTCATGTCGAATTGGTAGAAGTCGGCGGTCATCCCGTCGGTTGAGGTGACGGCGCGGAGGGCGAGGACGGACTCGTATGTGCGCGCGTCACCCATGACGCCGACGGAGCGAACGGGGAGCAGCACGGCGAAGGCCTGCCAGATCTTGTCATAGAGACCGGCCTTGCGGATCTCGTCGAGATAGATGGCGTCGGCTTTCTGGAGAATGGCGACGCGTTCTGGAGTGATTTCGCCGGGGATGCGGATGGCGAGGCCGGGGCCGGGAAACGGGTGGCGGCCGACGAGGGTTTCGGGCATGCCGAGTTCGCGGCCGAGGGCGCGGACTTCATCCTTGAAGAGCTCGCGCAGGGGTTCGACCAGCTTGAGGTTCATCTTCTCCGGCAGGCCGCCGACATTGTGGTGGGACTTGATAGTGACAGAAGGCCCGCCATCGAAGGAGACGCTTTCGATCACGTCGGGATAGAGCGTGCCCTGTGCGAGGAACCTAGCGCCCTCCACCTTCTTTGCTTCGGCTTCGAAGATGTCGATGAAGGTCTTGCCGATGAATTTGCGCTTGGTCTCGGGATCGGTGACACCGGCTAGGCCACCGAGGAACTGGTCGCCCGCATCCACATGGACGAGCGGGATGTTGTAGTGATCACGGAACAGCTTCACGACTTCGACGGCCTCGTTGGCGCGCATGAGGCCGGTGTCGACGAAGACGCAGGTGAGCTGGTCGCCGATGGCTTCGTGGATCAACACGGCGGCGACGGATGAATCGACGCCGCCGGAAAGGCCGCAGATCACCCTGCCCGCGCCGACCTGCGCCTTGATCTTGGCGACCTGCTCGGCGCGCAACGCGGCCATGGACCAGTCGCCCTTCATGCCGGCGATCTTCTTCACGAAGTTAGAGAGGAGCTTTGCGCCATCAGGCGTGTGGACCACTTCGGGGTGGAACATGGTGGTGTAGTAGCGGCGCTTCTCGTCGACCGCGATGGCGAAGGGGGCGTTCTCGGATGTGCCGACGACCTGGAATCCCTCAGGCAGTTGCGTGACGCGGTCGCCGTGGCTCATCCAGACGGGATAGCGCTTGCCGATTTCCCAGAAGCCCTCGAACAGGGGCGAGGCGTGTTTGATCTCGACATCGGCGCGGCCGAACTCGGCGGCATGACCGCCCTCGACAATACCGCCCTGCTGCACCGCCATGGTCTGCTGGCCGTAGCAGATGGCGAGGATGGGGACGTTGAGGTCGAACGCGATCTGCGGGGCGCGGGGAGATTTGTCGCGCGTGACGCTGTCGGGGCCGCCGGAGAAGATGATGGCCTTCGGGTTGAACCCGGCTTTGATCACCGCTTCGGCCCGGTTGTAGGGGTGCACCTCGCAGTAGACGCCCATTTCGCGGAGGCGGCGGGCGATCAGCTGGGTGACCTGGCTGCCGAAATCTATGATCAGCGCACGCTCGTGCGCGTTTGAATCATATGAAACGGGGGTCGGGGTGTTGCTCGCCATGGCGGAAATAGAAGGGGTTCAGGCAAGGCGTCAATACTGTGGTTTGGTCATCCACAGGGGTCAGGCGTTCTGACACAGGGCGCGCGCCCGAAAAGCGTTCATCAGGTCGGCAAGCTCTTCGGCATTCAGCCCGAAATTCTCAGGCAACATTCCACTGGCGCCGATGAACGCGCGGTTGGCCGCCGCCAGTCCTGGATGAGCCGCCTCATCCTGCTGCGTGGAGAAGCCGACATGCGTCTGCAGGCCCGTCGACACCGGATAGAACGGGGAGCATTCGCGCCATTCCCGCCGGAATGTCCGGAACAGCGTGCGGCATGAAAATCCCTGCCGGCCGAGCTTGAGGCTGGCGCCAACGCCGAACATCAGCGGCGCGGCGATCAGGGCGCACAGGACGAAGAACCCGCCGGCCCCGTAGAACAGCACCGGATCGTCCGGCCCGATCCACGCCGCAATCGCCACGAAGCCCGCCGCGATCAGGAAGACCATAAGCCACCGAAGGCGGTTGGGCTTCAGTGTCAGGCTGTCTGGCAGGAGCTTTTCGTCGGCGGCGGGATCAAGGCTCAAGCGAACGCTCCGCAGCGGGCGTGATGCCGTGCTTACGAACGAACCGCTGTTCCGCAGGCGATGGTCCACGTTTCGGTGGCGAGTGCATTGTTCGTCGCGTCGAGCGACCATGTCCAACCCAGCACCATGCATCTATCGAGCTCATAGCCGCCAGCGAGTTTGCCTGCCCGGTCCATGAAGTTGATCTGGACATTCCGCAGGGCTCCGGATTGGGCGCCCCAGTCGTCAAACGTGCGGTCGGCCGTGCGCGTGATCGTCGCTTTGAGCGTGAAGGGGGTGGGTCCGGCTGCACCCCGTCCTATCGCATTTGGAACAGCAGTCGCCGCAATGAACTCGATGCTGCGCGCGGCGTTGACAGGTTTCTTGTCGATGAGCAGCGAGAAATTCGACGCCGTGAAAGCGGTCGCCTGCGCAACGGCCGGCGCGGCAGAGGCGAAAGCAGCAACACACGCGGCGGCAGCAAGAACGACTCTCATGAAAACCCCAGACTGTTGATGCAGGACGGCGCCATGCGACGATCTGCATTGTAATGCGCGGCCGTGATTAACCGGAGGTGTAAGCTCGGAGAGCGCCACGCTTGGTGCAAAAATGTGCAGAGAGCGTGAGCTGTTCTGCCCTTTGCGTGCGCTTGTTGAGTTGAAAGGGCGCGTTGCAGTTGATGCGTCCTGTGCGTTTCCGGCGCCTGTTTATCGTTAACAGGGCGCAGGGATAGCAAACGCTCTTATGGGAATGACACCATGCGCAGGTTTTCGACCGTTGCACTGCTCTCGTCGACGCTCGCCGTTGCTCCGGCATTTGCGCAGGAAGGCGGCTTTTATGCGGGCGCCGACCTCGGCGCAGTGATCTCTGCCGAAACCGACCAGGACTATGTCCCCGGGAGCACCGTGGGGTCGACCGGAAACATCTCGACGGACCATGAGATTGGCCTCACCGGATCAGCGTTCGTTGGCTATCGGTTCGGCGCGATCCGCGTCGAGGCCGAGGCAGGCTATCTATCCGCAGACATTGACGGGCTGACGAGCAACTTCATCTTGCCGGGCGGCGTGACCGGTTCGCAATCCTCGATCGGCGAAGTGAGCGCGCAGACCTTCATGGCGAACGCCACCGTGGATGTCGGCCAGTTCAGTGACTTCACGTTCTTTGTCGGCGGCGGAGCTGGCGTCGCCAAGCTCAAGGTCTCGGAAATGACGTCGTCGACCGGTACCATAGTATTGGACGATGAGAGCGACTGGAAATCCGCCTGGCAAGCCAGCATCGGCGTGCGCAAGCCGCTGGCAACCAATATCGACCTGCAGGTGCGCTATCGTTATTTCGATGTCGACGACGCAGAGATGACCGGCTTCGGTGGCCGCACGGTGACAGCGGGACTGACCGCTCATTCCATCGTTGGCGGCGTTACCTTCAACTTCTGATGAGCCTCAAGCCGTCCGGCGCATCACAGCCATGTAGAAGCCGTCCGTTCCGGCGCTGCGTGGGGTGAGCCGGACGGAGCCATCCGGACGGCGGCATTTGCGGACGAGGGCTGCGCCCTTCTCCGTGAGCTGGGCCGACTTGATGGCGGCTTCGGCGGCGTCTTCGGCTTTGAAGTCGGGACGGTCGGCGAGGAAGCTGGCAAACTGGTCTTCGTTCTCTTCCATCAGGAAGGAGCATGTGACGTAGACCATGCGGCCGCCGGGTTTCACATAGTTGCAGGCCTGGCGCAGTATCATCGCCTGATCGCCGATGCGCTTTTCGAGCGCGTTGGGTTGCACGCGCCATTTTGAATCGGGCTTGCGGCGCCACGTGCCGACGCCGGTGCAGGGCGCGTCGATCATGACGAGATCCATCTTGGCGACGAGATCTTCGAGTGACGCGTTTTCCTTGGGGTGGCGCAGCTGCACGTTGCGGATGCCGGCGCGATCTATGCGCGGGATCAGCGCGGAGAGCCGCTTGCCGTCGATGTCGTGGCTGAAGATCTGCCCCTTGTTGTGCATCATCGCTGCCATTGCGATGGTCTTGCCGCCGCCGCCGGCGCAGTAGTCGAGCACCTGCTCTCCCGGCGCGGCGCAGGAGACGGCGGCGGCGATCTGGCTGCCCATGTCCTGCACTTCAACCCAGCCTTTGGAATAGGCGGGGATGGCTTCGACGCTTTCGCCGCGCTCGACTGAATCGGCTGCGGGGATGCGGAAGCCGTTGACGAGTTCGGGCATCTGGCGGGCCTTGACGCCCTCGAGCGCGCGGCCAGCTTTTTCGGGATCGGACTTCAGCGTGTTCACGCGCAGGTCGATGGGCGCGCGGGCGGCCATGGCCATGCCCTCTGGCACGGCGTCAGGCCCGAAGGCGCGAGACATGTGGGGCGCGAGCCATTCAGGGAAATCGCCCTGCACGTGCGGCGGCGCGCTGGGGTTCGGCGCCATCAGCAGGTTCTCGCGCTCGCTCCCCTGCAGCGGCGGGGGTGCGTGTTCGTCTTTCAGCGCTTCCTCGATCTTGCGCACATCCCAGCCCCAGGCGTGTTTCAGCGCGCCTAGCGCAAGGATGCGCGGGCCGGTTGCTTCCATTGCGAACTCGATGGAGTTCTTGCGGCGGAGGGCATCGACCACGAGGCCGGAAATCCAGGCGCGGTCGCGTGCGCCGGCGAAGCGGGATTTCTTGCCCCAGTCGCGCACGGCTTCCTTCACCGGCGTGCGGCGTTCGAGGACATCGCGCAGGACTTCGATGGCCGCCTGGATTTTTCCGCCGTCTCTCACGCCAATAACTTTCTCAAGGATGCGGCCCTGCGCCGCCGTGGCGGTGGGCAAGTGCGCGGCCGATGGCGCGGACGTCCTGCAGGATGGCGTAGTCGCCAACGATGATTGCATCGCCTGGCGCGCGCTCTTTCGGCATCACCAGCATGGGCAGGCCCTGCCAGTCGGGACCGACGAGATCGATGATTTCCTGACGCGGGCGCGGGAAGGCGATGCGGCGGACGTTTATCCTGTCGTTCCAATGCGGATTTGCGATCAGCGCACCTTCGAGGGTCGCGCAGTCGTTGCAGTACCACTCGAAGCCACCATCGGAGAAAGGCGCGGCGAGGATGAACAGGGTGTCTTTCATGACGCCCTCTTAGCGCCGCGAGCGGCGGCTGTCTGCCCCCGGTCAACCTGAGCGTTTCCGCATGACGTGACGGCGCGAACCGGCCTTTCCGGCGGCCTTGAAGCCTGCCTTCCTGAAAAGCGGCAGGAAGCCCATGAAGCGGTAGCTGGGGGATGTGCTCGCGACGGGATATCCCTCGACGATCTTCGCCCCACGCTTGCGCGCGTATTTGATGGCTGCTTCCAGCATGGACGGGGTGAGGCCCTCGCCGCGCATGTCGCGCCGGATAAAGAAGCAGGTGATCGACCAGACGCCTTCCGATTTTTCCGGGTCGTACTTGTCGGTAAGCGTCTTCAAAAAGGTGTCGCGCGGTGCGACCGAGCACCAAGCCACGGGCTCGCCCTTCAGGTATCCAACGAGGCCCACGGGCTTTCGCTTGTTGACATAGGCTTTCATGCCCTTCTTCCGCTCGGCATTGCCGGACTTCGCGCGGTCTTCCATTTCGCGGAACGGCATGCACCAGCAATAGCTTGGCGCGCCCTTGCTCTCGAACAGCGCCTCGAAATCCTTCCATGTGGATTTCGTGACCGGCTTGAAGGTGAGCTTCGGGGCGGCGGGCGTTTCGGACATGACTATGAGGTCGTTCGCGAGGCGGCAGCGTCAAGGGCGGGACTTTACTTGCGTGGTCCCTTGAGCTCGGACCGTAGAGCGACACCGAACAGGATCGGAACCACGATGAGCGCCGCGCAGACGGCGATCAGCGCGAATTGTTCAAGACCGCCACTGAGGACGACAATGAGGCCCGCGATGCCGACGATCTCGACCGCGAGCAGGCCGAGGATCAGCCAGACCGTGCGTTGACTGCCGGGTCGTTTCTCATCCGGCATGCGTGGCGATCAACCCGCCTGGAACGAATAGTTCGGGGCTTCGCGGGTCATCTTCACATCGTGGACGTGAGACTCGCGCAGGCCGGCATTGGTGATCTGGATGAAGTTTGCCTTCTCGTGCAGTTCGGTGACGGTCTTTGCGCCGACATAGCCCATAGCCGCGCGCAGGCCGCCGGCCATCTGGTGCAGGATCGGACCGACGGGACCCTTGAATGGCACTTGGCCTTCGATGCCTTCCGGCACGAGTTTCTGCGCCTGCACGTCCTTCTGGAAGTAGCGATCGGCTGAGCCGCGGCCCATGGCGCCGAGCGAGCCCATGCCGCGATAGTCCTTGTAGGGGCGACCTTCGTAGAGGAACACCTCGCCGGGGGCTTCTTCCGTGCCTGCGAGCATAGAGCCCATCATGGCCGTGGAGGCGCCGGCGGCGAGCGCCTTGGCGAAGTCGCCCGAGAATTTGATGCCGCCATCGGCGATGACGGGTGTTTTCGTGGACTCGGCGGCCTTTGCGCAATCGGCGATCGCGGTGAGCTGTGGCACGCCGACGCCAGCGACGATGCGCGTGGTGCAGATCGAGCCGGGGCCGATGCCGACCTTCACGGCGTCCGCGCCTGCATCGATCAGCGCCCTGCAGCCATCGCCCGTGGCGACGTTGCCGGCGACGACCTGGACGCGATTGGACAGCTTCTTCACTCGCTCGACAGCATCGAGCACAGCGCGCGAGTGGCCGTGTGCGGTATCGATGACGAGAGCGTCTACGCCAGCGTCGATGAGGGCCTGGCTACGTTCGAAGCCAGCGTCGCCCACGGTTGAGGCGGCAGCGACGCGGAGGCGGCCTTGCTCGTCCTTGCAGGCGTTGGGATTGGTCTGGCTCTTCTCCATGTCCTTAACGGTGATCAGCCCGACGCAGCGGCCCTGCTCGTCGATGACAATCAGGCGCTCGATGCGATGCTTGTGGAGCAGCTTGCGGGCTTCGCCCGGATCGACGCCCTGACGGATGGTGACCACCTTGCGGGTCATCAGTTCCGAGACCGGCATGTTGTCGTCTTCGGCGAAGCGGACATCGCGGTTGGTGATGATGCCGAGAAGTTTTTGCGGCACGCCTTCCTGGCCAGGCTCGACAACCGGGATGCCGGAGACGCGCAGGCGCTCTTTCAGGACCTTCAGCTGGCGAAGGGTGACGTCCGGCGTGACCGTGACGGGGTTCACCACCATGCCGCTTTCGAAGCGCTTCACGCGACGGACCTGTTCGGCTTGCTCCTCAATCGACAGGTTACGGTGGATGACGCCGATGCCGCCAAACTGGGCCATGGCGATGGCGAGGCCTGCTTCGGTGACCGTATCCATGGCGGCCGAGATGATCGGCACGTTGATCGCTATCTCCCGCGAGAAGCGCGAACGGATATCGACGTCACCGGGGATGACTTCGGACGGACCTGGCTCGAGCAGCACGTCGTCAAACGTGATGGCCTGGCGGATGCGGATTGAGGGGAGGTGCTGTTCCATAGACCCGTCTAGCGATTCTCCAGTCCGTTGGGAAGTGGGATTGGACGAGACTTGCGGGAGGCGCGGCAACGCGTCACCAGTGGCGGCGGAAGGCCAAGAGCCTGAAGGATTTTCCAGCATGCCGTCTGGCGTTTATGCCGCCATATTCGACCTGGACGGGGTGCTGACCTCGACCTCGGCGCGGCATGAGCAGAGCTGGGCGGACGCGGCCGAGCGGTTTGGCCTGCCCGTCAGCGAGGCTGCTTTGCGGGCGACCCGTAGCGTGCCGCGGGCGTCCTCTCTCGCGGCCCTGCTCGCTCACGCAGGCGTCGAGATGGACCAGGCGACGCGCAATGCCGTCATGACGTTCAAGAACCAGCGCTACCAGGAGCTGATCTCGGGACTTGGGCCAGACGATGCGTTTGCGGGCGCGTGTGAGGCGCTGGAGACTTGCCGCAAGCTGGGGCTGCGGACTGCGGTGGCGTCTGCCAGCATGAACTCCAATCAGGTTCTGGAGCGGCTGGGGCTGGTTCGGCTGGTCGAGTTTGTGGCGGACCCGCGCGATGCGGCGCCCAAACCGAGCGCGGAGATCTATGGCAGGTGCTGCGCGGCGCTGAATGTGCTGCCGCAAGCGGCGATCTGCATTGAGGACGGCGCGCCGATGATTGCGAATTTGCGGACGGAGGGGATGTATACAGTGGGCGTGGGGCTGGAGTCGCTGAGCGCGGATGAGCAGGTCGCAGCGATTGCGGCGTGGGATGTTGAGAGGACGATGGAGCGGTTGAAGGGGCGGGGTTAGGCTGTCGAACCACGAGGCGTGGGTTGGAAAGCTCGCGGCTTCGCAGCAACGGCCAAGCGGGAGCCCGGCGGTCCGCTAGCCCTTGAACTTCCGCGCGATCACGAACGTCTCCGGGCTTTCGGCGCGGCTGGAGGGGGGCTTCCAGTGACGCACGTCGTCGAAGTTCGCTTTCAGCAGATCGAGCAGGGATTTCTGGGCGCCGCCCTGGAAAACCTTGGTGATGAAGTTTCCATTCTTCGCCAGGTTCTCGATAGCGAACTGAGCGGCGATTTCCGCGAGGCCGACTGTGCGGACGTGGTCGGTTGATTTGTGGCCGACGGTGTTGGCGGCCATGTCCGACAGGACGACGGTTGGCTTGTCGCCCAGCGCTGCGATCAATTTATCCGTCATGCCGGGTTCGGCGATGTCGGCCTGGAAGATGGTGACGTTGGACATGACGTCGATCGGCAGAAGGTCGATGCCGACGACCCTTGCCGCGCCTTTCTCCACGACGACCTGCAGCCAGCCGCCGGGCGCCGAACCAAGATCGACCACGCGGGCGCCGCGCTTCAGGATACCGAACTTTTCGTCGATCTCTTTCAGCTTATAAGCGGCGCGGGCGCGATAACCCTCTTCCTGCGCGCGGATGACATAGGGATCGCGCAGCTGGCGATCGACCCATTCGCGCGAGGATTTGGAGAGCGTTTTCTTTCGCACCTTCTCCTTCTTCGCCATCATGCGACCACCGGCGGGCCCGCGTGAATCGATCGGCGCCTTCCAGCGGCGGCGGCCTTTGTCGTCTTCCTCAACGGTCACGATGCGACCTCCTTGGTCTCACCGGCTGGGCGCTGGCGTGAGCGGTTGCGGCGGCGCTGCTGTTGCGGGCGGCCGGTGTTGTTTCCATGAATCAGAGACAGGATAATGCCTTCGCGCAAGCCGCGATCCCCAACGCGCATACGGGTTGATGGCCATGTCGCCCAGACGGCGGCCAGGATCGCGATGCCGGGCACCATCAGGTCCGAACGGCCGCCGACGAGGCATGGCTCCTGCGCGCGCTCTTCTGCGGTCTGCGCGACGAGGCGGTTCATCGTGGCCGTGAGCCCTTCGTGATCCATCCAGACGCCGTCGACCATGGAGCGGATGTAGCGCGGCAGGCCGAGATGGACGCCTGCGAGGCTGGTGACCGTTCCCGAATTGCCGATGACCTGCCCGCGCCCGGCGCGGAACAACGGGCCGAACCGTGTGGCGGCGTCGTTGGCGGTGAGCAGGCCCTGCACATGGGCGAGCATGGCCTCGTACTGATCTGTGCCCGCGCCGTTGAACATGTCGGCCAGCGTGACCACGCCGACCGGGAATGACGCCCAGCCGAGGATGGGCGGGCGGGAGGCGCAGCCCTTTACGCCGCGCTCGGCTGCGGCCTTGGCGTCGATCCAGCACAGCTCGGTCGAGCCGCCGCCGATGTCGATGACGAGGGCAAAGTCATGCGACGGATCGACCAGGTCGAGAGAGCCCAGGAGGGCGAACTTGGCCTCTTCCTTGGGCGAGATCAGTTCCATCTTGAGGCCGACCTTGCTGGTGACCTCGTTGAGGAAGGTGCGCCCGTTGGTAGCGGCGCGGCAGGCCTGCGTGGCGATGTAGCGGGCGCGCACCGGCCTGTGTTTGTTCACCTTCTCGGCGCATCGACGCAGCGCCTCGATCGCACGGCCCTGCGCTTTTTCTGACAGGACGCCGGATGATGCGAGACCTTCCCCCAACGTCACGATCTGGGAGAAAGAGTCGACAACGCGCAGCCCGCCGGACGGCGTGCGTTCGGCTACCAACAGCCTGCAGTTGTTCGTGCCGAGGTCCAGCGCCGCGTAGAGATTCGACGCGCCGCCGGACCGTCCTTGAGGCTTACCGCGCCTCGGACGGGATGGCTTCGCCATGTAGCAATCCGTGATCTTGTTGCGACAACAATAGCCGGTTCCGCAGGCAATGGCACGGAAGAAGTGTCGTTTACTGTCATGCAAGGTTGCAGAGCCCATTCTGCTGGGCCTAAGTGCACCTTGGCTCTGGCGGGGTTTCCTGCGTTTTTCGCGGCGAAGACGTCATGGCCGCTATGGGTGGGCCATAGCTTTTCTGGGGTCGGGCATAACTGGGCTAGGGGCGCCGTCGATGATGGACGTGAACAAGGCAGCCAAGTTCGCGATTGGCCAACAGGTTCGCCACAGGATGTTCCCCTTTCGCGGGATCATTTTCGATGTGGACCCCAAATTCGCGAACACGCAGGAATGGTGGGACGCGATCCCGGAAGAGATCCGGCCGGTCAAGGACCAGCCATTCTATCACCTGCTGGCTGAGAACGAGTCGACTTATTACGTCGCCTACGTCTCCGAACAGAACCTGCTGCCAGACGAGGCGCTGGAGCCGGTGAACCATCCGCAGATTCCGGAAATGTTCGAGATCGACGACCGCGGCATGTACCGGAAACGCGCCGTACAGGCGCACTGACTTCGGCCGCCTGGCGCGCGCCGCACCGCCGCGTGACGAATCCCCCGGCGCGGCCTACATTCAGGGCATGAGCAGCCACATAACCTTGCGGGACGATGACTATGTCATCGATCAGAACTGGAAGGCTTACACGGCCGACGAACATGCCGTGTGGGATTTCCTGTATCGGCGGCAGGTCGACATCCTTAAGGACCGAGCTGATCCGGCGATGCTGCGCGGTTTGGAGACACTGAATCTCAATCGGGGCGGCATCCCGAATTTCAGCGAGATCAATGTCGAGCTGAAGGCGCGGACAGGGTTCGAGGTTGTGGCTGTGCCGGGGCTGGTGCCGGACGAGGTGTTCTTCAACCACCTCGCCAACCGTCGCTTTCCCGCAGGGCAATTCATCCGCACGCGGGCGCAGCTCGACTACCTGCAGGAGCCCGACATTTTTCACGATGTGTTCGGGCATGTGCCGTTGCTGACCGATCCCGTGTTCGCGGATTACATGGAGGCATACGGCAAGGGCGGGCTGCGGGCGATGCAGTTCGGGCGGCTGAAGCAGCTGGCGGCGCTGTACTGGTACACGGTGGAGTTCGGGCTGATCGAAACGCCGAAGGGCGTGCGGATTTACGGGGCCGGGATTTCTTCCTCGAAGGACGAGTCGATCTTCGCGCTGGACGATCCCTCGCCCAACCGCATCCGGTTCGACCTCGAGCGCGTGATGCGCACGCGCTATCGGATCGACGATTTCCAGCAGACCTATTTCGTCATCCGCTCATATGAAGACCTCTTCCGCGCGACCGTGGATACGGACTTTGCTCCGCTCTATGGCCGACTGGGCGATGGCGTTGGGTTTGCGGCGGATGAGGTGTTGTCGACGGACGAGGTGGTCAGCAGGGGCTCGCAGGCTTATGCGCGGGGGAAGTTGGCGGGCACGACTTAGTCTCTAACTCGATTGTCTAGTAGCGTGCAGCGCAATGGTGTCCTGATACACTCGGACACTTCCATGGCCACGAGGTTGTTCATGCCAATCGAGGCGCTTTGGATTGCGGGCACCGCGCTCGGAGCACTGCTAACTTTCTGACCCCACGCCGTTCAGAAGCTGATGTTGGCAGTTACACCACACCCGATGCGCTGGTTTTACGAGGGGAAGAAGGCGATCGTCGGATATGTTGTTTTTGGGGTTTTTCTGCTCCTGATTTGCTTCGTTTGGCCTCTATGGCGGTTGGTCTGGCCTGACGGAAGCTAGCGGACGGAGAAGCGCCACGAGAATGCCCCCGCTAAATGCTGCACCCTGATCCACCCAGATAACTCGCGCGTAGACACCCAAAATAACCCCAGTCTGCGAGTAGTCTTGGCTGAGCGCCCTATCCTTTTCTGGTTTCGCGATGACCTGCGGCTCGCGGACAATCCGGGACTGGCAGCGGCCGCAGCGACAGGAAAACCGGTCGTTGCCGTCTATATTTTCGACGAGGAAAGCCGCGAGGCCCGGCCGATGGGCGGGGCGAGTAAGTGGTGGCTGGACAAGTCGCTGCGCGCGCATTCGGAGCGGATCGCAGCCAAGGGCGGCAGGCTGATCCTGCGCAGGGGCGCGGCCGAGGATGTTATTGCAAAGCTTGTGAAGGAGATAGGCGCGGAGGCCGTGTACTGGAACCGCCGCTACGGCCCGGCGCGGAAGATTGATGAGCGGATCAAGGCGGCGCTGAAGGCAGACGGTGTGGAAGCTCAGAGCTTCAATGGTTCGTTGCTGGCTGAACCGTTTTCTATCAAGACCGGGTCGGGCGGCGACTTCAAGGTGTTCACGCCATTCTGGAAGGCAATGCAGGCGAGCATCGTAGTGCCAGCGGCGTCGCCAGAGCCGCGCACGCTGAAGACGATCGACGGCGTGAAGTCAGACGAGATCGACGAGTGGGCCCTGCACCCGTCGAAGCCCGACTGGTCGGGGGGCATGGCCAAAGCCTGGACGCCGGGCGAGATGGCGGCGCGCAAGCGGCTTCGCGATTTTCTCGCCGGGCCAATCCATGGTTATTCGACCGGCCGCGATCGACCGGATCGGGACGGCACGTCGCGCCTCTCGCCCTACCTGCATTTCGGAGAGATCAGCCCGCACCAGATCTGGCGCGCCGCGACGCATGCAGAGGAATCCGGCGAGGCGCCTTCGAAGGACGTCTGGAAGTTGCTGTCGGAAGCGGCGTGGCGGGATTTCTCGCACCACCTTCTCTATCACGATCCCAAGATGGGCACGCTGAGCTGGCGCCGGCAGTTCGACGGGATCGAATGGCGCAAGGGTACGAAGGCTGAGCTCGATGCCTGGAAGCGCGGGCGTACGGGCTATCCGATTATCGACGCCGGCATGCGCCAGCTTTGGGCGACAGGGTTCATGCACAACCGCGTCCGCATGATCGTGGCGTCGTTCTTTGCGAAGGACCTGCTGGTCCACTGGCGTAAGGGCGAGGAATGGTTCTGGGATACGCTGGTCGACGCTGACGAAGCCAATAACGCCAATGGCTGGCAGTGGACTGCGGGAACCGGCGCTGATGCTGCGCCTTACTTCCGCGTGTTCAATCCGGTGATTCAGGGCGAGAAGTTCGATCCGAATGGCGATTATGTGCGCCAGTGGGTTCCGGAGTTGGCGAAGCTGCCCCCGAAATGGATTCACAAGCCCTGGGAAGCGCCGACAAGCGTTTTGACAGATGCGGCTGTTGCGCTGGGCCAGACCTATCCCGAGCCGATCATCGATCATGACTTTGCGCGCAAGCGGGCGCTCGAGACCTACAAGACTTCAAGCCAGGAAAGCATCGCATGAGTTCGCGTCGCAAACGTGTTGCGGTGATTGGTGGAGGCGTTGCCGGCCTCGGTGCGGCGTGGGCGCTGCGTGAGAACGCCGATGTCGTGCTTTACGAAAAGGCAGAGCGTTTCGGCGGACATGCCTGGACCGTCGACATCGCGCACACCGGCGACCCGATGTCAGTGGACATCGGCTTCATCTGCTTCAACCGCCCAAACTATCCGAACCTCACTGCGCTGCTGAAGCATCTTGATGTAAAGACGGTCTGGACGGACATGAGCTTTGCGGTCTCGGATCCGCACGGTTACGAATGGTCGGCGCCGTTTGGATTGTTCGCGTGGAAGCGCAACGCGCTTGATCCGAAGTTTCGCGGACTGCTTCGCGAGATACTCGACTTCAACAAGGTTGCACGCGCGCAGTTGACGCGCGACGCGGTGCCGGACGTGTCACTGGGCGATTGGCTTGATGCGCATGGTTATTCCGAACTGTTCCGAACCGCGTACCTGCTGCCCATGAGCGGGGCGATCTGGTCGACGCCCGAACAGATGATGCTGGACTATCCCGCTCGCAGCTTGCTGCAGTTCTTCGAGAACCACAGGTTGATGCACTGGGTTCGTCCGATCTGGCGCACGGTCAAGGGCGGCAGTCGCACTTATGTCGACAGGATGCTCGCCGATCTTGCGCCCTCGCTCCACCCAAATGCACAGATCAAGACCATCCGGCCTGCCGGACCCGGGCGCGTGCAGGTGGTCGAACGCAATCGCCCGCCGCAGACGTTCGATGCAGTGATCCTGTCTTGCCATGCAGACCAGGCGCGCCAGATGCTTGACCCGTCGTACGAAGACCAGCGCATGGCGCTGGGCTCGGTTCGCTTCTCGCCGAACACGGCCTATCTCCATAATGACGAGTCGCTGATGCCCAAGCGGCGCATGGCATGGGCCGCGTGGAACGTGATCAAGGGACCGGACGACCGCGTGTGCGTCAGCTACTGGATGAACAAGCTCCAGAAGCTTCCGAAGGACAAGCCCGTCTTTGTGACGCTTAATCCGGTGCATGAGCCCGCGAAAGACAAGACGTTCGGCGTCTATCAGTTCGACCATCCGATGTATGATGAGCCCTCCGCTGCTGCGCGCCGATCCGTTCAACGCATCCAGGGGGCTGACGGCCTGTTCTTTGCCGGCGCCTGGCTGGGCGATGGGTTTCACGAAGCGGGATTGCGTACCGGGCTTGAGGCTGCATTCGCGCTTGGCGGCAGCGTGCCGTGGCAAGCGACGACAACGCAGACCCACACGCTATCGCATTCATCCGCTGACCAGACTGCGATGCAGCCTGAACTTCTGGCGGCGACACAGTGAATGGGCCTGCTGCACAGCTGTGGTTTGGGCGCACCGTTCATCGGCGCGAACAGCCATTTGTGCGCAGGTTCTCCCATCGCATCGCAATGCTGGACATTGACATCGATCGGCTGGCGGAGGCCGACAAGCTGTCTCGCCTGTTCGCCGTGGATCGGGGATCTGCGATCTCCTTCCAGCAGGCCGACCATGGCGCGCGCGACAGGGCGCTGCCGCTAAGGGCATGGGCCGAGGCGCGCTATGCGGAGGCGGGTATCAACCTCGACGGCGGATCCATCCGCCTTGTCAGCTTCCCGCGTGTGCTCGGTGTCGGATTTGCGCCGATCTCGATCTGGCTGGGACATGGACCGGACGGCGCCCTGCGCGGCGCCATCTACGACGTGCACAACACGTTCGGGGAGACGCACTCCTACGTAAGCGCATTTGATTCGGCGCATCCGCATACGCTCGCGGACAAGGAGTTCTTCGTTTCTCCCTTTTTCGATGTCGAGGGCGGCTACAGGTTCACGCTACGGCCGCCGGAAAAGGGTCAGATGAGCCTTGTGGTGGAGAATGTGGACGCACAGGGCCGTGCGCATGTCGCCAGCCTCGTGGTGAAAGCCACTGCACTTTCTTCGCCCGCTATTTTGCGTTGGCTGGTCGCAATGCCCATATCTGGTCTGGGCGTATTGGTCGCGATCCATTGGCAGGCGTTCTGGCTTTTTCTCAAAGGCGCCAGGTATCGCGGTAAACCGGCGCAGCGCAGCAAGCGTACGACTTTGGCAAGGCGCGAAAATAGCGACGCCGACACCCCGGCCGACACGCCGAAGGATCTGAGGAAACGTGCATGAGCCGCGTTGATAGAATGGTGCTGGAGATCCGCGGACCGCGCGACTTGCGCAAGCTCGACAAGCTGCCGGCGAGCCTTCATGTCACCGCGATGGTGCTATCCGGATTCAAGCGTGGCCGGCTGGACATGACGCTGCCGGACGGGCGCACACTGCGCTTTGCCGGCAAGGAACCCGGCCCTGTCGCCGAGATGATCGTGCACGACCCGACGTTTGCTCGTACCGTCGCAGCGCGCGGCGACATCGGCTTTGCCGAGGTGTTTATGGACGGCAAGGTCCAGACGCCTGACCTGCCCACGCTGCTGGAATATTTCAGCGACAACTGGGACGACCTTGGCACGCTGGGCATCGGCAACGCGATCGCGCAGTTCTTCACGAACCTGCGCCACCGCATGCGTGCGAATACGAAAAAGGGATCGAAGCGCAACATCCTTGCTCACTACGATCTGGGCAATGACTTCTATGCGGCGTGGCTCGACCCGACGATGACCTACTCGTCTGCGATATTCTCGTCGGACGATCAGTCGATGCGGGACGGGCAACTCGCGAAGTATCGTGCGATTGCAAGCAGCCTGAATCTCAAGCAGGGCGATCATGTGCTGGAGATCGGTTCCGGCTGGGGTGGCTTTGCGGAAGTCGCGGCGAAGGAGTATGGCGCGCGCGTTACGTCGATCACTATTTCGGACGCGCAGCATGCCTATGCGACGCAGCGCATGAAGGATGTAGGCCTTGAGGGCCAGGTCGATATCGTCCTGAAGGATTATCGTGATGTGACGGGCCAGTACGACGCGGTCGCTTCCATCGAGATGTTCGAGGCAGTCGGTGAGGAGTACTGGCCGGGCTATTTTTCGAAGATCGCAAATGTGCTCAAGCCCGGCGGCAAGGCCGCGCTGCAGATCATTACGATCGACGACAAGCTGTTCAACGAATATCGAAAGCGTGCGGACTTCATCAAACGCTACATCTTCCCAGGCGGCATGCTGCCGTCGCCCAAGCGGCTCAAGGAAGAAACCGAACGCGCGGGCATGGCATTCCAGGTCGACCAGATGTTCGGGAAATCCTACGCGCGAACCCTGGACGAATGGGCCAAGCGCTTCGATCTCGCGTGGGACAGGATCAAGGGCGGCAAGTTCGACGAACAGTTTCGCCGGCTCTGGCTTTACTACCTGGGATACTGCTCTGCGGGGTTCAGGACCGGCCGGATCGATGTTGGCCAGTTCGTTCTGACTAAACCCGCCTGAACGAGACGTGGGACGCGCCCGAATGGGTGGGCGACGCGGCGATCCAGCTGCGGAGCGGCGACTACACCTACTCTTGGTTCGTCGACTATATCGGTGCGACGGACAACGAGGTGTTCTACGACGATCTCCAGCCATACCGCATTGCCTCACTAGAACTGCTCCTGAAGTTTGAGGTGTTGCCTCATCTAAAATGCTCCCGAGGCATCTCGGTCGCGGAGCAGTACGATGAGGATTGTGAGCATGGCGACACGAGCGGAGC
>Ga0105048_10007696_pt1 | contig 17292 bp, 15 predicted proteins | sample MAT05_FD_78382 | JGI IMG/M metagenome (GOLD analysis project Ga0105048, IMG submission 78382) | Freshwater microbial communities from Lake Fryxell liftoff mats and glacier meltwater in Antarctica - MAT-05 | ecosystem: Environmental > Aquatic > Freshwater > Ice > Liftoff microbial mat | place...
CGAGGACCTGCTCGGCGAGCTCGGTGGCCGCAACTGGGATTCGGATCGTCGGATGGCGGACATGGAGGCCGAGGGCGTCGTGGCCGAGGTCATCTATCCGAACACGATCCCGCCGTTCTATCCGAAGTCGTCGCTCACGTTTCAGCCGCCCGCAACCAACGCCGGCGATGCCGAGCGTCGCTGGGCCGGTTTGCAGGCCCACAACCGCTGGCTCGCCGACTTCTGCAGCGAGGCGCCGGGCCGCCGGGCAGGCATCGCCCAGATCTTGCTCAACGACATCCCCTCGGCGGTCGACGAGGTGCGTTGGGCCAAGGACCACGGACTCACCGGCGGCATCTTGCTGCCGGGTGTGCCGCCGAACAGCGGTCTGCCGGAGCTGTACGACGGCGACTACTACGAGCCGTTGTGGGCGGTGTGCGAAGAACTGGAAATGCCGGTCAACCACCACGGCGGCAGCGCCAGCCCGCCGATGACCGAGGCAATCGAGTCGCCGGTCATCTTCCTGCTGGAGGTCACCTGGTTCAGCCACCGCGCGCTTGCTCACCTGATCGTGTCGGCAGCGTTGGAGAAGCATCCCAAATTGCAACTCGTGTTCACCGAACAGGGCACAGCGTGGATCCCTGATGAGCTGATGCGGCTCGACTACTTCTTCCACCGGATGCGCACGGCCGTTGGGTCACAGGAGCACGTGTGGGGCAAACCCGTCACCGATCGACTGTCCCTCAGCCCGAGCGAGTACTTCGCCCGTCAGTGCAACGTCGGCGCGAGCTTCATCCGCCCCGCGGAGGTGCCGCTGCGCCACAAGGTGGGTCTCGACAAGATCATGTGGGGCACCGACTATCCGCACAAGGAGGCGAGTTCGCCGTACACGCTGGAGGCGTTGCGGGCTGCGTTCGCCGGTGTGCCCCACGACGAAACCGCCCAGATGATCGGCGGCAACGCGGCCCGGATCTACGGGTTCGATCTCGATGCGCTGGGTCCGATCGCACAGCGAATCGGACCGCGCAAGGCCGATGTCGATGTGCCCCTGGCGGTCGGCGACGTGCCGCTGTTGGCCGAGAAGTGTCCGGCACTCGCTGGCTTCGGCAAGCGGTAGCTCACATTCCTGATTGATCTTGTCGGGAATTGGTGGTTAGGATCCCGGCCATGACGAACACAGAGTGGGGATTCGAAACGCGCCAGATCCATGTGGGCGGTGAGCCGGATCCGACGACCGGCGCCCGGGCGGTGCCGATCTACCAGACAACCAGCTATCAGTTCCGCAACAGCGAGCACGCCGCGAACCTGTTCGCACTGGCCGAGATCGGCAACATCTACACCCGGATCATGAACCCGACGCAGCTTGCGTTGGAGCAGCGGGTCAACTCGCTCGAAGGTGGCTGCACGACAGCGGTCGGACTGCCCGGCACGCTCGTGGTTGGTTCCGGCCAAGCGGCCGCGACGGTCGGTATTCTCACCCTCGCCGAGGCCGGCGACCATGTCGTTGCCTCGCCGTCGCTCTACGGCGGTACCTACAACCTGCTGCACTACACGTTCCCGAAGATGGGGATCGAGGTCACGTTCGTCGACGATCCGCACGATCTCGAGCAGTGGGCCAGCGCGATCCGGCCGAACACCAAGCTGCTTTTCGGCGAGGTGCTCGCCAACCCGAAGAACGACGTGTTCGACATCGAGGGCGTCAGCAAGGTCGCTCACGGCAACGGCATCCCGCTGATGGTCGACAACACGGTGCCGACTCCGTACCTGATCCGGCCGCTCGAGTGGGGTGCCGACATCGTCGTGCACAGCCTCACCAAGTTTGCCGGCGGCCACGGCACCTCGATCGGCGGCTCGATCACCGACGGCGGCACGTTCGACTACGCCGCCAGCGGCCGGTTCCCCAACTTCACCGAGCCCGACCCCAGCTACCACGGCCTCGCCTACTTCCCTGCACTCGGTCACGGCTCGTACATCATCAAGGCCCGGGTCCAGATGCTGCGCGATCTCGGCTCGGCGATCTCGCCGTTCAATGCGTTCCTCATCCTGCAGGGCCTCGAGACGTTGAGCCTGCGGATGGAGCGCCACTTCTCCAACGCTGCCAAGGTGGTCGAGTTCCTGCAGAGCCGCAGCGAAGTGGCCAGCATCAACTACGCCGGCCTCGAATCCAGCCCGTGGCACGAGCGGGCCACCAAGTACGGCGCCGGTAAGGGCTACGGCTCGGTCCTCGCGTTCGAGATCGCCGGTGGCAAGGCAGCTGGCCAGAAGTTCGCCGACTCGCTCGTGCTGCACAGCCATGTCGCCAACATCGGCGACGTGCGCAGCTTGGTGATCCACCCGGCCAGCACCACCCACAGTCAGCTCAGCGACGACGAGCAGATCAGCAGCGGCGTGACGCCGGGTCTCGTGCGACTCAGTGTCGGCCTGGAGAGCATCGAGGACATCATCGCCGACCTCGAGACCGGATTCGCCGCCATCGCCTGACTTGCGCTTGCGAGAGGTGCTCCGTGATTGCCGTGACGTCGGGCGCCGTGTGGCCCGACGTCACCGGCCGTCTTACCACAGGGTGTCGGCAGGCAGCACGTGGATTCGATCGCTTGGCGAATAGGACTGGCGCCCCGTGTACAGCACGATTCCCGCGACGAACGAATCACCGACCAGCGTGCGCAGCCGCCGTCATGTGTGCGCCAATGTCCGGTGAGCATCCGTTGGTCCCGCCAGCTGAGCTGAGTGAGGATTTCGTTGATGCAAAACGTCTCGAACAGATGGCCGAACTCGGTCATCGCCGACGGATCGAGCCGTCCCAACTTCGCCGCGTCGAGCCCGAGCAATCGCGCCGCGAGCCCGTTGTCTCGCAAATGCACCTTCGGGACCGTCCCAACCCGTGATCTCAGCGTGGTTCCCCATGCCGGGAGACGGTGGATGAGAAACACCGATTCGAGAAGACTCGTGTACCGCTCTGCGGTGTCGCCCAGGCCGATCGACTCGGCGGCCTGCACCGGTCCTCGACACGGCGATCGGAAACCCGCCACGGGTAACGCGCTCGACGTACTCAGCGCGTGTCGTCGATGCAAGTCGGGTCGCGGCCAAGGTGGCCGGTTCGTCGAACACTCGATCGATGAATGTGTCAGTGGTCGCTGCCAGTTCGCTTTGCGACAAGGGCCAGACATCGACTCGGTGGAGCCGCCCGGTCAGTGACTGGGCAGCGCTCGGAAGACTCGCATAGCTGGTGGATCCTGCGAGCAGGAAGCGGCCCGGGCGCAGCCCAACGTTGAGTTCGGCCTTGATCGCGTCGAGCAGTTCCGGCACGTGTTGAAACTCATCGAAGATGATCGGGGGTGGCGCAGCAGCGTACAACCCCGGGTCGGCCATGACGGCTGTGCGGTTTGCGAGATCGTCGAGGTCGATGACCGTCGCTTGGGCTCGGTGCGCCACGTCGCGCAGCAGCGTTGACTTGCCGACGGCCCGTGGCCCCTGCAGAAGGATGACCGGTTCGTCGTCGAGCAAGCGAGTGACGATCGCCCGGAGGCGACGTTCAACGTGCTCAGCGAGGTGCTCGACCATTCTCTGAGCAAACCCGTGCGGCAATCGGAGGGACTTTCGTGCGGCAATCGGAGAGGTTTCCGTGCGGCAATCGGAGACGATCAAGCGAGCGGCTGTTCGTCCTCGTTCTCGGCCCCATCGCCGCCCTGATCTCTGAGGAAGGCCTCGAACTGGGCGGCGAGGTCGTCGCCGCTCGGCAGGTTGGCCTCCGCCCGTTGGTCGAACTGTCGCTCGAGCATGCCGACATACGATGCAGCTTGGCTGTCTTCGGCAACGGCTTCGTCGTGCAGCGATTGCCAGCGATCGATGTCGGGTGACATCTCGCCGTGACCGGTTGGCACGCCGAGGACATGTTCCAGATGCCGCAGCAGCGCTGCGGACGACTTCGGGTGCTGAGCGTTGCCGAGATAGTGAGGGACGCCGACCCGGAGCGAGATCGCCGGGATCTCGAGCTTCTCGAGACGTTCCTGGAGCACGCCGATCAACCCGGTGATGCCCTGGTACTGCGGACGGCTCAGGCCGAGTCGGCGGACGAGTTCGTCGTTCGTTGAACTGCCCACCACCGGAGGGACCCGGGTGTGCGGGACAGCATCGGCGCTGGCCCCGATGGTGACGACGACATCGCAACCCATCCGCGCCGCCATCACGGTGATGCACTCGCAGTACGTGCTCCAGCGAACGTGCGGTTCCACGCCGGTGAGCACCACCAGATCGCGTGCGCCGCCGGGGAAGCGGGCGATACGGAACTCGTTGGTTGGCCACTTGATGTGGCGTACGTCGTCGCCGTCCATCCACACTTCGGGTCGTTCTTGGGTGAAGTCGTAGAACGGGTCGCAGTCGATCGTGGCCACGATGGGCGCGACACGCTCTCTCAGCAGCCACTCGAGCGCGCCGACCGCCGCGCCGGATGCGTCGAACCAGCCGGTGAGAGCGACCACCATGATCGGTCGGCGCAACGGCGCGAGCCCTTCCATGTGGGTGGTCAGGACATCGTCGACATGCATCGCTGCGACCTCCGGTCAGCCTTGCAGCGCGCCGACGACGTGGTCGATGCAGCGGGTGAGGGCGACGACGTCAGCCGGATCGACAGCAGGGAACATACCGACCCGGAGTTGGTTGCGGCCGAGCTTGCGATAGCTGTCGGTGTCGACCACCCCGTTCGAACGCAGGGCGGCGGCGACGATGTTGGCGTCCACACCGTCGAGATCGATCGTGCCGACCACCTCGCTGCGCTTGGCCGGGTCGGTGACGAACGGGGTCGTCCAACTTCGATCTTCGGCCCAGCCGTACAGGTTGGCCGACGACTCGGCACTTCGCAGGTTCACCTGGGTCAGCCCGCCCATCGCAAGCATCCATTGCAACTGCTCGTTCAGCATCACGAGCGTGGCCAGCGCAGGTGTGTTGTAGGTCTGGTTGAGCACGCTGTTGTCGAGCGCGATCTTGAGATCGAGTGACGCCGGCACCCAGCGGCCAGATGCGCTGATCGAGCGGATCCGGTCGAGAGCCCGTGGGGAACAGGCGGCGAGCCACAGCCCGCCATCGCTGGCGAACGACTTCTGCGGGGCGAAGTAGTAGACGTCGACCTCGGCGGGATCCCACAGCAGTCCACCGGCAGCCGACGTGGCGTCGACCACGACGAGTGCGTCGTCGTCAGCGCCGGTCGGGCGAACGAGCGGCATCATCACACCCGTCGAGGTCTCGTTGTGGGTGAGTGCGTAGACATCGACACCCTCGACGGCCGAGAGTGTCGGGTGGTCACCGGGCTCGCTGCGTACGACCACCGGATCACCGAGGTGCGGCGCGGCGGCGACGGCTTCGGCGAACTTGGACGAGAACTCACCGAAGACGGCGTGGGCGCTGCGCTCGCGGACGAGGCTGAACGACGCAACGTCCCAGAAGACGGTGGATCCGCCGTTGCCGAGCACGATCTCCCAGCCGTCGGGCAGGCCGAACAGATCGACCAAACCGGACCGGATCGAGCCGACGAGGTTCTTGACCGGTGCTTGCCGGTGGCTGGTTCCGAGCAGCGTCGTACCGGCTGCCGACAGTGCAGCGACCTGTTCGGGACGGACCTTGGAGGGTCCGCAACCGAAACGGCCGTCGGCTGGAAGGAGTTCGGCAGGGATCGATATCGAGCGTTGGTCCTGCGGAGTCACTGTGCCAGCATGGCAGGTATGAGTTCGTCTTCCTCCTCCTCCCACTCGGTTGGTTCCGTCACCCCGCGCCGTGCGTCGGCCCGCCTCGCGTCGATCAACGAATCGGCGACCCTGGCGGTGGATGCCAAGGCCAAGGCCTTGCAGGCCAAGGGTGAGAACGTGATCGGCTTCGGCGCCGGCGAGCCCGATTTCGCAACCCCTGAGCACATTGTCGAGGCAGCGGTACGGGCATGCCACGACCCCAAGAACCATCGCTACACGCCGGCCGCTGGTCTTGCGGCGTTGCGCGAGGCAATCGCCGTCAAGACCTTGCGCGACAGCGGCTTCGCCACCACCGCGAACCAGGTGCTCGTCACCTGTGGCGGCAAGCACGCGGTGTTCACCGCATTCGCGGCATTGTGCGATCCGGGCGACGAGGTCATCCTCCCGGCGCCGTACTGGACCACCTACCCGGAAGCCGTCACCCTCGCAGGCGGCGTGCCGGTGATCATCGAGACCGACGAGGAGACGAACTTCCGAGTCACCGTCGAGCAGCTCGATGCCGCGCTGACGAGCCGCACCAAGGTGCTGTTGTTCGTATCGCCCGACAACCCGAGCGGCGCGGTGTACTCGCCGGAAGAGGTCGAGGCGATCGGCCGCTGGGCTGTCGAGAAGGGCGTCTGGGTCATCACCGACGAGATCTACGAACACCTCACCTATGGTCCGCACAAGTTCGTCTCGATGCCAACCGTCGTGCCCGACATCGCCGATCAGTGCATCATCGTCAACGGCGTCGCCAAGACGTACGCGATGACCGGTTGGCGGGTGGGTTGGATGATTGGACCGCAGGATGTGATGAAGGCTGCGATCAACTTTCAGTCGCATGCCACCAGCAACGTCAGCAACGTGGCCCAGCAGGCTGCGCTCGCTGCGGTGAGTGGCGACCTGTCGGCGGTACACATGATGCGCGAAGCGTTCGAGCGTCGCGGCAAGTTGATGCACGGGATGCTCAACGACATCGACGGCGTCACCTGCATCGAGCCCCAGGGCGCGTTCTACTGCTTCGCCAACATGAGCGGCTTGCTCGGGCGTCCACTCGGCCCGAACGGCAGCATCGCCACCACCACCCTCGAACTCGCCGACATCGTCCTCGGCCAGGCCAAGGTCGCGTTCGTGCCCGGCGAGGCGTTCGGATCGCCGGGGTACGCCCGGTTCTCGTTCGCGATGAGCGACGACGACCTCAGTGAAGGCATCCGCCGGATCGGCGAATTCTCCCGCAGCTGACGAACGCTGCGGCTTTGGTCTTTGTGGTCACACAGAGGTCTGGGTGGCCGCAGCGCTCAGGGAGGTGAGGGTGGCGCGGCTCGTGCTCACGTCGGAGTCGAGCCGGATGTGGATGAGCGTCGGCGTTCCGTCGGCGATGGCGCGGGCGAATGCCGGCTCGAACGCTTCGGTCGCGTCGACCCGCTCGGCGCGCCAGCCGTACGCCACCGCGAGGGCGACGAAATCAGGATTGAAGAGGTCGCTCCCGCTCACTCGTCCGGGATACTCGCGTTCCTGGTGCATCCGAATCGTGCCGAACGTGGCGTTGTCGACGACGATGCTGATCAGGTTCCTCGCTCCGTAGCCGGTCGCCGTGGCGAGCTCTTGGCCGTTCATCAGGAAGTCACCGTCGCCGGTGATGTTGACAACGGTGCGTGTCGGGTGCAAGAGCGCAGCGGCCACGGCAGCGGGAACGCCGTAGCCCATGGCACCATTGGTCGGGGCGAGCTGGGTGCGTCCGCCGTGCTGACGCCCGGGGTAGCGGCAGAAGCGATGCAGCCATCCGGCGTAGTTGCCGGCGCCGTTGGTGAAGACGGTGTCAGCCGGAGCGAGGCGCTGCACGGTGGCGATCACGTCGGCCAGGTCCATTGGCTGAACGGGGGTCGGGGCGAGGTTGGCGAGATAGTCGGCACCGGCCGCCGAGGTCCAGTCCGACCACGGCACGGCGTTGGGTGCAGGCATCGTCGCGAGCGCACGGGACGCACAGGCCATCGACGACTGCATCAGCAGATCGGCAGCGTAGACCCGACCGAGTTCTTCTGCGCCGGCGTGGATGTGGATCAGTTGTTGCGTGGGTCGAGGAGCGGCGAGCAACGTGTAGCCGCCGGTGGTCATCTCGCCGAGGCGCGGTCCGATCGCAAGAATCAGGTCGGCTGCTTCGATCCGCTTCGCGAGCAGCGGGTTGATACCGATGCCGACGTCGCCTGCATAGTTGATGTGGTCGTTGTCGAACAGGTCCTGGAATCGGAACGCGCAGCCGACCGGCAGGTTCCATGCCTCGATGAACGACTGCAGGGCATTGCAGGCGCCGGCATCCCAGCCGCTGCCACCGACGATCACGAACGGCCGCTCGGCCCCGGCCAGCATCTGGGCGGCCCGATCGAGCGACGGGGGTGTGGGCCAGGCGTTGGCGACCTCGATCCGCGGCAGCACCGCCGCTGTCGTCATCGTCGTCAACATGTCTTCCGGTAGCACGATCACCACGGGACCGGGGCGGCCCTGCATCGCGACGTGGAACGCGCGGGCGACGTATTCGGGCAGTCGGTCTGCGTCGTGGACCTCGCCGACCCACTTCGCCATGCCGAGCGTGCCCGGGCCGAACATGTGCCGGTAGTCGAGTTCTTGGAAGGCTTCTCGATCGCGCTGGTTGCTCGCGACCTGGCCGACGAACAAAACCATCGGCGTGCTGTCCTGGAACGCCGTGTGCACGCCGATGCTCGCGTTCGTGGCGCCCGGTCCGCGGGTGACGAAACAGACGCCCGGCCAGTTGCTGAGCTTGCCCTGGGCCTCGGCCATGAACGCCGCGCCGCCCTCTTGACGACAGGCGATGAAGCGGATCTCGCTGCGGTGTTGGTGGAATCCGTCGAGGACGGCGAGGTAGCTCTCGCCGGGGACACCGAAGCATGTGTCGATGCCCTGTTCGATCAAGGCCTCGACCAGGAGGTGGCCCGCCATCCGTTCGTTCACGATGTCCACCACAGGAGGTAACGCGAGGCCAACCCGGTCGAAACGACCAGCACGATGCATTCGACCAACTGCTCGGCAGCACCGAGGACGTCGCCGGTGACGCCGCCGATCTTGCGGTGCGACCACGCACCAACGGTGATCGTGACGGCGACCGCACCGAACGCGAGGGGCATGACCCACCAGCCGACCGCCAGCGCGGCGATGGCGATGCCGGCGGTGACGCCGATCCAGACCTCGGCGAGTGGCAGGGCTCGAGCAGCATGTGCGCCGAGCCCGTCAGTCGTCGCCGCCGGAGCGATCGCCATCAACGCAACGGCAGCGCATCGGCCGAGTGCGTGGGCCGCGACGACGCACGCGAACGCAACGGCGGGGGAGACCCCGAAGGACGCAACGCAGGCGACGCGAACGACGATCGAGCCGCACATCGCAGCGACGCCGTACGAGCCGTGCAACGGATCCTTGAGGATCCTCATCCGGTCAGCGCGGGTCCATCCGCCGACGAAAGCATCGAACACGTCGGCGAGGCCGTCCTCGTGGAACGCGCCGGTGACGATGACCCCGAACATCACCGCGATGCCCGCTGCGACGAGTGGTGGGACGAGATGCAACAAGCCGGCTGCGACCCCACCGACCAACAGCCCCACGAGCGCTCCGACGAACGGATACCACGGCACGGCTGCCGACAGGTTCACCTGTCCGCTGATCGGAACGGGCACCCGAGTCAGCAAGGCGATCGACGCCCGCAGATTGCGCATCAGCCGAACCATTCTCCGAACGTCGGAACCTCGGTGATGCCTGCGCACGCCATCGCGACGAGTGGAACGGCAGCCATCGCGCCGCTGCCTTCACCGAGGCGCATCTCCAGATCGAGCAGTGGCTGCTTGCCGAGCCGCTCGAGCAACCGCCGGTGACCGGGCTCCGACGAGCAGTGGCCGACGAGGCAATGGTCGAGCGCAGCTGCGTTGATCGTCGCGAGCGGGAGCGCAGCCGCCGTGACGACATACCCGTCGATCAGCACTGGCAGCCGGCGATGGCGAGCAGCGACGATCGCAGCGGCCATTGCGACGAGCTCGGCACCCCCCACCTCGCGCAGTACCTCGAACGGATCATGCACACCGACAACGCGGGTGACGGCTTCGCGAACGGCCTCCCGCTTGCGCGAAAGTCCTTCGTCGTCGACCCCCGTGCCTCGACCCACCCACGCCGCGACTTCGCCACCGCCGAGTGCAGCGGCGACGGCTGCGGCCGCGGTGGTGTTGCCAATGCCCATCTCGCCGAGCACGAGCAGATCGGCGTCGAGCCGGTCGACCGCATCGCGGCCTGCTGCGACCGCTGCGTCGAAGCGATCGAGCGACATCGCCGATTCGTAACGGATGTCGCCGGTGGGGCGGCCGACACCGACGTCGATTGCCTCCACCGATGCGCCGGCGACGGCGGCGAACGCGGTGATCGTGCTCTTCCCGGCGCGGTATGCGGCGAGCATCGCTCCGGTCACGTCGGTGGGGTACTTGCTGACGCCTGCAGCGGTGACGCCGTGGTCGGCGGCGAAGATCAGCGCAGCCGGCTTGCGGACGGCGGGCGACGACGTGCGCTGCCAGCCTGCGGCCCAGGCCGCGACCTCGTCGAGGCGAGCGAGCGCGCCAGCCGGACGGAGGATCTCGGCGGCGCGGGCGGTGACGGCGTCGTACGACACGTCGTCGCGCTCGGGCATCGCCGTCATCGCGTCGCGCAGCCACTGGGAGCCAGAAGCGGAGGACCCGGTCGGGTGGGTCTCGGTCGGGTGGGTCTCGGGCGGGTTGGTCATGGCAGGAACTCCCAGGGATCGTGCAGGGGCAGGACGCGTCCAGCGATGAGAAACAGCGTCGGATCAGCAACGGCGGCCCACGACTGGTTGACGCGGCCGAGCAGATCACGGTAGCGGCGACCAAGATCGGTCTCGGGGTGGATGCCGAGGCCGACCTCGTTGGTGACCACGACGGTGTTGCCGGCGCGGTCGACGGCCATCTGCGCGAACCGGGCGGCGGCCAGTTCGGTCTCGGCGTCGGGCCATTCGGCCAGCATCGCGTTCGACACCCAGAGGGTGAGGCAGTCGACGATCGCGAGTGCATCATCGGCTATCGCTGCAAAGGCGGCGTCGATCGCAAGCGGTTCTTCGACCGTCGGCCAGGCCGGACGCTCGGCTCGATGACGGCGGATTCGATCGCTCATATCGTCGTCGAAGCGTTGCGCAGTCGCGATGAACGCCACGGCGCCTCGCTGTTCGCGCTCGTGTCGTTCACCGATCCGCACTGCAAGATCGCTCTTGCCGCTGCGCGCTCCGCCGATCAGAAGTGTCACGCTGCCCACGGCTCGCCTTCGATTTCAGTAGTCGATGCCGCGCTTGGCGCGAATACCGGCGTTGTAGGCGTGCTTGATCTCGCGCATCTCGGTCACCGTGTCGGCGACCTCGCACAGTTCCTCGCTCGCATCGCGTCCGGTCACGATGATGCTGACGTTGGCCGGCCGATTGCGGAGCACGTCAACCACCTCAGCAGCATCGATCCACGCCCAGTTCATCAAGTAGGTGAGTTCGTCGAGGATGACGAGATCGTGCTCGCCGGCTTCCACCACCGCACGAGCCGTTGCCCAACTCTCGCGGGCGAGCGCCTTGTCCTGATCGAGGTTCGACGAGTCCCAGGTGAAGCCATGGCCGAGCGCTTGCCAGTGCACTCCGAGCTGACGGCCGATCGATTCTTCGCCGACCTTCCAGTCGCCACTCTTGATGAACTGCAGAACGGCCACGTTCCAACCCCGGGCGACGCCGCGGATCATCACGCCAAAAGCGGACGAGCTCTTGCCCTTTCCGTTGCCCGTGTTGACGATGAGCAGCGACTTCGCGTTGCGGAGTCCGTCGGGCCGCGGGTCGTCGATCGGTGGGTCCTCGACGAATCGGTTCGCGTTCTCGAAGGCGGGTTTCTCTGGGCTGCTCTTGTCTGGGCTGCTCGGCGTGTCGTCCATGCGAGCGCGAAGCCTAGGTCGTTGCTGCTAGCTTCAGCGTGCCCGGATTTCCGGGTGCAGCAATCTCAGCGAAGTCGGTACGAATCCGACGCTGTCCCGCAACGGTGAAGCTGCCATCCGGTGTCGCGAGTAGCGGCCTCGGGTCGGCAGACAGGCCCGGCCGCCTGGGTTGGTGCGATGAAACAAACCCTCGAGGCAAGGGTGGTTCTCCCCGACGCGAAAGCGTCGATCGAATCCTTTCTTGTCCTCCATTTCCCTGGAGGATTTCCCCCATGAATCGGATCACCCGGACTGCGGTCCTACTCGGCGTGTCGATCGTGTCGATCGTGTCGATCACTGCGTGCGGCAGCGATGAAGAGTCGTCAGGTTCGACGGCAACATCGACCGCCTCGTCCGCCGCCTCGTCCACTGCATCGAGCGATACGGCGAGCTCGTCCACCGGCGACACCGGCGACACCGGCGACACCGTCGACACGAGCACCACGACCGCGACCGACCTCGGCCCCGTCGACAGCTCCGCCGCCGGCGTGTTCTCGGTCGAGACCGCGAACGGAACCGTCACCCTCGGTGCCCGGCCGGTGAGGATCGTGTCGCTGTCACCGACCCATACCGAGATGCTGTTCGCGATCGGTGCAGGCGATCAGGTGATCGCCGTCGACGACCAGTCCAACTATCCGCCCGAGGCAGCGGCGGTTGCATCGGAACTCTCCGGCTTTACCCCGAACATCGAGGCGATCGCAGGCTATGAGCCTGACCTGGTCGTGATCGGTGACGATCGCAGCGGCCTCGGCGAACAGCTTGCGGCGGTCGATATCCCCGTCTGGTCGGGCCTGTCGGCGGTCTCGTTCGACGACGTCTACCAGCAGCTCGAGCAGCTCGGCGTACTGACCGGCCACGTCGCGGATGCTGCCGCCGTCGTCGCCGGGATGGAGACCGACATCGCCTCGATCCTGAACGAACTGCCCGAGACCGAGGTGCCGATGACCTACTACCACGAGCTCGACCCGACCTACTTCTCGGTCACCTCGGACACGTTCGTCGGACAGATCTACTCCCTCGCCGGGCTGCAGAACATCGCCGATCGGGCCAACGCCACGAGCAGCTATCCGCAACTCAGCAGCGAGTTGATCGTGTCTGCCGACCCTGAGCTGATCTTTCTTGCCGACACCAAATGCTGTGGCGAATCGGCCGAGACCGTTGCCGCTCGCGACGGATGGGCCGGTATCGCGGCTGTCGTCAACGGCAACGTGATCTCGATGGACGACGACCTCGCGTCACGCTGGGGACCGCGCGTCGTCGACTACCTGCGCGCCGTTGTCGATGCCGTGATCGATGCGTCGGTTGTCGCGCCGAGCTGATCGGCGACGTCTCGTGGAGATGCGCGGTCGCAGCTGGTGGCTGCCCCTCTCTGTCGTTGTGCTGCTCGGCGCGATCGTGCTCGCCGCGTTCATTGGTCCGGCGGGCACGATCTCATCCGCCAATTGGAAGCTGATCTGGGAGCTGCGGATGCCGCGGATCGTCCTCGCCGCACTGGTGGGAGCGATGCTGTCCGTCGCCGGAGCGAGCTATCAGGGTGCGTTCGGCAACCCGCTCGCGGACCCATACCTGCTCGGGGTCGCAGCCGGTTCCGGCCTCGGGGCGACGATCGTGTTCGTCACCGGTCGATCGAACACGGTCGGGTGGTTGATCGATCCGCTGCCGCTTGCGTCGTTCGCCGGCGGTCTGCTGGCGGTGCTCGTCACGTACATGATCGGCGCAGCGTTCGGCCCGCAGCGGTCGTCGCTGACGCTCGTTCTCGCGGGCGTCGCGGTGACGTCGCTCGTCACCGCGATCCAGACGTTCGTCCTGTACCGCAACAGCGACGTGATCCGCGAGGTGTACAGCTGGATCTTGGGCCGGCTCAGCACTGCGACGTGGCGCGACGTGCGACTCGTGTTTCCCTACATCGCAGTGAGTTGCATCGTGCTGCTCCTGCACCGGCGCCAACTCGACGTGATGCGAGTCGGTGACGACGAGGCATCATCACTCGGGATGCAGGTCTCGCGGGTCCGCCTGATCGTGGTGGTAGCTGCGACACTCGGCACGGCTGCGGCAGTGTCGGTCAGCGGGCTGATCGGCTTCGTCGGCATCGTTGTTCCCCACGCGGTCCGAATGCTCGCCGGGTCCAGCTATCGCAGGTTGTTGCCGCTGTCGATCGTGCTCGGAGCGACGTTCCTGGTGCTCACCGACATTCCGGGGCGAGTGCTCAGCACCGGATCAGAGACCCCGATCGGCGTCGTGACAGCGTTCTTCGGAGCTCCGTTCTTCATCGTCGTGCTGATGCGACGTCGGTTGGCCCGATGAGTTCGCTCTCACTCGACCACGTCAGCGTGCACTACGGAAAACGCACGGTCGTCCACGACTTCTCCGACACGGTGAAGCCCGGTGACTGGCTGTGCCTGATCGGGCCGAACGGGGCTGGCAAGTCCTCGATCCTGCGCGCCGTCACCGGGCTCGCCTCCCACACCGGGTCGATTGCCGTCGATGGTTCGCCGCTCGCGCTGCGTTCGCCACGCCGCCGGGCCGAACTGGTGGCCTACGTGCCCCAGTCGCCGTTGCTGCCGGCGGAGATGACGGCGTTCGAGTACGTGCTGCTCGGTCGCAACCCGTACATCAGCTACTTCGGGTCCGACACGGCGCAGGATCGGGCGATGGTGATGAACGTGCTCGAGCGTCTCGACATGGCGTCGTTCGCCGACCGATCGCTGGGTGCTTTGAGCGGTGGAGAGCAGCAGCGATTGGTGATCGCCAGGGCGCTCGCCCAAGAGGCGCCGATCCTGTTGCTCGACGAGCCGACGAGCGCTCTCGACATTGGTCATCAACAGCAGGCGCTCGAACTCGTCGATCGGCTGCGCCACGAACACGGGCTGACCGTGATCTCGGCCATGCACGACCTCACCCTGGCGGGGCTGTACGCCGACCGCTTGGCGTTGTTCCACGAAGGGCACCTCGTCGTCAGCGGCACGGCTTCTCACGTGCTGCGCGCCGAAACCCTCGCCGAGTTCTACGGGGTGAGCGTCACGGTGCACCACGAACCTGACGGCACGGTCGTCGTCGTGCCACGACGCACGAGTGCGTGAGGACAGCGAGGCGCTGGGCCGGTGTCAGTGGATGGTGGCGAGCACGTCGAACAACGCGGCGACGACCGGGATGTCGTGATCGTTGGTGAGCCTGCCTGCCGCTTCCTCGACCGTGGCCCAGCGCACCATGTCGACTTCGTCATTGCGCTTGAACCGGCCGCCGATCGGACGCATCGCCCAGTAGCGGACGTACTTCTCGCGGAGTTTCCGGTCGAGGTATGCGGTCGCGGGGAGCTCGGGGCCGACCTCGCAGCGCAACCCGGTCTCTTCGCGTACCTCTCGCAGCGCAGCCCGCAGCGCCGACTCGCCGGGCTCGAGCTTGCCCTTCGGCAATGACCAGTCGTTGCGACGTGGGCGATGGATCAGCAGGATCTCCAACTGGGCGGTTTCGCAGTGTCTCCAGATGACGCCGCCGGCCGCTTCGATCACGTCGCCACCATAGGTTGTGAATGGTGTTCGAGCCGGTATTTCCCGCGGAGATGATGTGAGACGGCGCAAGCGAGCGGTCAGGCCGCCGAGGAGTGAGCAGTGGTCGTGACGATGTCGTGCACGTCGGCACCGCTGAGCTCGTCTCGTTCGAGCAGGCCTCTGGCGATCGCCATCAACGATTCGCGGTACTCCAGCAACATGCACGCAGCCCGGTCGGCAGCGCTGTCGAGGATGCTGTCGACCTTGGCCCGGCTCGGTTCGTCGGAGAGCACCTTCGAGACGAGATTCGTAGCGCCGCCCATCTGGGCTGCTTCAAGGCTGATCAGGCTGTCGCCGCCGCCGAGTTGGCCGACGAGTTGGGATGCAATGGTGGTCGCAACGGCGAGATCGGAGGCGATGCCGCTGCTCGCTTCACCGAACTCCTGGATCTCGGCCGCACGTCCGGCGAGCGCGATCACGATCAGGTCGCTGGCCTCGGTGGGAGTCCGCAGGTGCTTTTCGTCGACGTCTCCGTGGGCGACGAGACCGAGCGCCCCGCCGCGGCGCAGGATCGATGCGATCCGGATGTCGCGACCGAACAGGGCTGCGGTGAGGGCATGGCCGGCCTCGTGGATTGCAACCCGGTTGCGTTCGTCGGGGTGATAGCCGACCTCGTGGGAGATGCCGACCTCGGTGATCAACTGGGCCTCGACAACGTCGTCGGTGGTCATCTGGTTGCGGCCGTGGCGAAGTGCGATGATCAGTGCCTCGTCGAGCAGGCGCTCGATCCGGACCGGGGTGTAGCCGGCCGACAGGTCGGCGACGAAGCGAGCGGTGACGGCGTCGACATGCGACTTGCGGTTGAGGTAATAAGCGGCGATCTCGACCCGGTCGCTGTGGGGAGGGAGGTCGAAGTGGATGATGCGGTCGAAACGGCCGGGGCGCAGCAGTGCGGGGTCGAGGTCCGCAGCCCGGTTGGTCGCAGCGATCAGCAGGATGTTCGCGGTCGACGGAGTCGGATGTGAGATGGCCATCTCGGCAGGCAACAGCGAATTCAGCCGGTCGATCCACTTGCCCTTCATCTTCTGGGCGCCTGTCGGCAGATCGAAGCTTTGCATCTGGACGAGCAGTTCATTGACGATTCCGGCGCCGCCTTCGCGGCCACCGCTGCCGCCCATGCCGGATCGCGCCATGCCGATCGCGTCGAACTCTTCGATGAACCCGATCGCGCCACCTTCGGCCCGAGCAGCAGTGCGCATCGCCTTGAAGAACTTGCGGATCTTCTTGTTCGTCTGTCCGTAAAACATCGATTGGAACTCGCTGGCCGAGACGAACAGGAACGGCACGCCGGCCTCAGCCGCGAGTGCCTTGGCGAGATAGGTCTTGCCGGTGCCGGGGGCGCCTTCGAACAGCACGCCACGTCGCGGCGACCCGCCGAGTTCGTCGGCGAAGGTCTGGTGGTTCATGAACAGGTTGAGCGAGTCGACGGCTTCGCGACGGGTGGCCGCGGCGCCGACGACGTCGGCGAGGCGAATCCGGCTGTCGGACGGTCGGAGCAAGGTGTGAGGCGACTTGCCGGCGATGAGCATCGGGATGATGCCCATCCCGCCGAGCAGGACGATCAGGATCACGAGAATGGTCAGCTCCGGGCTGTCCTTGATGATGCTCGGCACGCCGGGTCGGACCGGATCGCCGCTCAGTTCGCGGTACCAGAACCACACGAGTGGGATGCCGAGGATCAGCACAAGCCGACGCAGCCGCTTCTGTCGCGATCGTTCACGGTTGGCCGTCGTGTCGACCTGGCGGCCGCGGAACAACGTGCCGTGCTGCAGATCCGTGATGTTCATGGTGTCCTGGTCGTTCATGGCTGCGTGCCTCCGTGACGGGTTGCGGCACCCTATCACTGACTTCACCGAGAGTGACCCAATCTCACGAAGGGTGGTTTGTCAAGAGCGCCCTGTTGCAACCCTTGACGATCGCTTGCCCAGATCCAGATAGTTCCAACGGCCCGCAAACATCCAGTGAGCTGGCCCTCTTCGGATCTCGGTGCTGCTTTGCCAAGGCCACGCAAAGCTTGCGCGATCGACTTGACGCGATTGTGGGCA
>Ga0105048_10007699_pt1 | contig 17291 bp, 16 predicted proteins | sample MAT05_FD_78382 | JGI IMG/M metagenome (GOLD analysis project Ga0105048, IMG submission 78382) | Freshwater microbial communities from Lake Fryxell liftoff mats and glacier meltwater in Antarctica - MAT-05 | ecosystem: Environmental > Aquatic > Freshwater > Ice > Liftoff microbial mat | place...
CCAATTTACATTATAATAATTATTTAATTGATTTTGGTAATCTACGGACAAATAAACACAATTCTTTGTATTTAGCAGAAAAGTATATTTTAGTTGTAGCAATAAATTCAACATTGGAAAATGGCCTTTATTCGTATTTATTTTCATATTTTGAGTGAACAAGATTCTTAATTGGAGAAGATAAACTTAATATTCTACCATACTGAAAAGTAAAATAAGGGTTGATTCCGTTTTTGGACAAATGTGACTTGGCTAGAAAGTGCTTTTTTAGCCCCAGGTAAACATTATTCATGGGAAATACATAGGACGTATAATTCTCCTTGTATTTGGGTGATGCCGACTCTCTAAATTCAAATTTAGCCCAATCAAATTCTACAAAATATGTGATGTTAGACTTCCATTTTTTACTAGATACCCCAAGTTTATACTTATGCAATCTGCATTCCTACTTCCATAATACACTCCACCTCCAAAACCATTTGCAATATACCAACCCTGATTGCGAAAAGGAAAGTATGGCTGGGTTATATAAGTGTTATAATTTTTTTGAAACCCAAAACTGAAAACCTGGGCAAATAAATTGTTGGAAATAAAAATAAAGCATAGAAACAGGAAATTGCCATTCTCTTTTATTTTTGAGATAATAAATTTCGCAATCGGCATCATTTTGGTTATTAAAATTTCTTTTAAATACTTTCACATCTTCGGTTGCCCCATAAATTGTCATTACTTCATCTATCCTTAACGTTGGGCTGGCTGCAGGAATTAGATTATACCAAGTATAATTATCTACACATGGATACCCTAAGCAATCATTTGCCAATTTACCAGCAGTTAGATTTTTATTGCATCCTTAACAGAGAATTAAGCTTATTGCAATTAAATTAAAGATGTAATGATTCTTATTCACCATGATATTTGTTTCACAATAGTGATGAAATATAATAAATTCTAATGAGGTAAAACTAATTTGTGTATAACATAATTTGCAAGTATTTACAAAATCAAACCGTTCAATATTTTGAAATAAGGCAATTAGAGGAGCCGAATACCCTTGTTTAAGACAACCACCAGGAGCCAAAAATGGCAACCTATATGATTAAAAAGGCAATTTTAAAGCCGGTTTATATTGGGTTAAATTTATGGAAAATGAGAAATGTACAGGCTGTGCCAAGGTGCTATTTACGGAATAAATCCTACATAAAACGCGGTTTGTAGCGATGCGAGTAAACAACGCGGCCATTGCAATACACCTGAATCATTAATTTGTCATCCATATTTTTACAAAGGTTATTTAGCTCGTAATTGGTTATGGATAAAATATCCGTAGAGGCAGACTTTTTAGCGAGTGTTTTAATTGTTTTTAATTTTACTTTTATATCTCGAATGCTTGAAATGTAAATGGTGATAGAACTGTCTGCCCAGCCGTCGTTTACCGCAGTGAGTATCATTGAATAATTGTCGCTTTTTACATTAAAAACGCTTAAATTGTTATAGTCATATTTCATTTGAAAATAGGCAGGTTTAGGCTGTCCGTTTAAATCCAAAATGCTCCAAGTAATTCCAGGCCAAATGTCATTCAGTTGCCACCACATTGTGCCCATGCAGTAGGGTCTTGCGCTTCTGTGCGCGGCAATGCCTGTATGCAAAGCATAGCGCTGCACCTGAAAAGATTGAGGATAATATGAATAGGATTGTGCATCTGGAAATTGGCTATTAAAACTGTCGACATAATTGTGCAACAATTGAATGCCTTTGTAGCTTAACATGCGTTTGTTTAATTGCGCAAACAAAGGGTTTTTGTTGTTTTGTAAATCGCCTGTTTCAGCACCCTTGAACCCAGACAAAGGGTAGGAGGGTAAGCCCCATTCACTGACAAAACGTGGGATATTTTCTTTTAATTTATCTATGGATTGCTCGCCATGCCATAGTCCCCAATAGTGGTTGTCTCCAAAACTTAAACCCTTTGCATTGCCCCAATTGCTCTGCGGTGAAGTGGGAATATAAGCCGTTTTCGATGCATATTCCATCACTTTTGAAGGCAACATTCTATAGAATATTTTTTCATATTGTTCCCATAAATAATTGCTGTCTGCACCATGTATTTTGTATTTGTTTTGCCATCCCCAATGTTTCCAAGCTACCTCAATTTCATTGTTTCCGCACCACAGTGCAATGCTGGGATGCAAGGACAACCTTTTTACTTGATATTCTGCTTCTAAATTCTGGTCATACTTTTGCTCGTACATCATCCCACTGTACATGAAATCCTGCCAAACCATGAGGCCCAGTTTGTCGCAAGAATCATAAAACCAATCATTTTCATACCCACCACCACCCCAAATGCGCACCATGTTTACATTTGCGTCTGCAATGCGCTGCATCATTGGCCCATGGATCCAAAGTGAATCATGTTGTTTTTCTGATAAAAAACCCCGGGTTGGAACCATGTTTACGCCTTTGATAAATATGGGTTTTCCATTCACCACAAATTGAAAATTGCGACCCAATTTGTCATTGTTGTTTTCCAATTTTAGGGTGCGAATGCCAAATTGTTTTAGGGTGTAAAATGTGTCGTTTGGTTGTGCAAGCTGCAACCATGTTTTATATAAATGTGGTTTTGTATCACCATTTTGTTGGTAAAATCCATTGGGCCACCATAGCTTTGGTTTATAAAGGGTGATTTCTCTTTGAAATTTATTTAGACCCGCCTTTATTGGATATCCTTCTATACGAAATGGAATCGTATAGTTTTCAATTCCAAAGATAATACTGATAGGTTTAGCTGTGTCCGCTTCAATGTCAATTCTAATGATCAATACGGCGCTATCGGCATTGGCAGAAATAGTTTGTATGTTAAAATAATCCAAACGATAATGGTTCCACCCCTCTAATGAAACCCCTTCCTCAAGTCCAATATTGACGCGTCTTGGAGCAATGTCCCATCCATATTCATAGGGCGGTTTTCGCTGGGCTGCCGCGAATCCAGTGGGGTCGTTGTCTTTAATTTTACAACAATTGGGCGTAACCCATTGGATATTTCTTTCCGAGTCTAGTGGTGTATAGTAATTCAACCGAATTACATTCCCTGAATCTTTTAAAACGGATGGGTCTATTCCTAGTGAAAAACCGCAAAAACCAGCCAAACCATGGGATAAATACCGGTTACAATTGATTGCTTTGTTGTTAATTCTTACTTGATGGTAAATGGAAGATTGCCCCAAATGTAAATTGTAGTGGAGGTATTTTTTCTTCGTTAAGTTCACAGTTGTTTGAAAATTCCAATCCATTTCACCCAGTGCAGAACTGGCTTTGATAGCGCTGTCAGAAAAGTTCATTGGACCCAACAAATCATTTACCCTGGGCTGAAAACCGCCATTGATCCATTTGTTTTTTGTAGCTGCACTTCTGCAATTCCAGGGTCCCAATTTTTGGGTATTACGTTCATTTGGGAAATTGGAAAATATAAGACTATCAAATTCGTGCATGGTAAGTTTACTTGCATCAACAGATTTGGTTTGTCCAAAATTTAGGGTAATTTGCGCAAAGGTGAAAATAAATACTATCCATTTATGCATACTTTTCTATGGTTTTAATTAACGTGGAAATTTCAATTTTATTTGGCATATTTTTTTCGTCTGTTATTGCGGCACTGTGAATTTCGCTAAATCCGGCTTGCAAAAAATGCAACAAATTATGGCTGCGAATACCGCCGCCGGGCATATAAACCAAGTTTTCTCCCGCCAAGGTATTCAACTTTTGGGCATAATTTATCCCATAATTTTTCCAAGCCCCAGATAAAATGCGGTTTATCTTCGCTTCCTTTAATATTGCAATTGCATTTTCCAAATCTTGGATTTCATCAAATGCACGGTGGAAAGTAATGTCCATGCCGTCTGCTGCTGCAACCAGTTCTTTTAAAAGGGATAAATCGATTTCATTTTCTTGGGTCAATACTCCCAAAACTATGCCTTGAAAATGCATGGATTTAACCAAATTAATTTGGTAAAAAAGCACCGATATTTCTTTTGTATTATAAACAAAATTGCCACCACGTGGGCGAATCATTACTGTGGCTGGAACCGCAAGGAAACTGGAAATATCTTCTAGTTCTGAAGGGGTAGGTGTAATGCCACCCAAAGCATAATTGTTGCACAACTCCAGCCTATGAGCACCAGCGTTTTGCGCAATCCTGGCTGCTTCTACCGAAAATGTTGCAATTTCTAAAATAGGCATTATTCAATGGTGATTTCATCAACAAAAATATAAGCATCTCCTTTAAAGGGAAAGCCTTGATGCCATTCGGGTAATTTGCCAAAATTATAGGCCTTTATCTTTACATATCTGGCGGCTTTTGCATTTCGTATGGTTACTTTTAAATCTTGAATTGTAACGTTCAATTCTTTTGCAGATATTTTGTTTTCTGCACTGCCTGCCAAGATGAAATTTTTGTTGTCCGTGCTAATATATACTTCGAATTTTAGCGGCATTAGAATCCAAGAACGTGTATCTTGCAAGAAACCCACGGAAACTTTGTTTATGGGTTTACTTTCCTTTAAATCGATGGTTGCTTCGAAATCTTGTGCTTGGTAACCTTGCCAATCTCCTGCGCGCCAGCTACTTGAGCCCCTAATCCCATCTATCAATCCTTCTGGACCACCCGCATGGTATTGGTTGTCGTATTTGCTTTGCAAAACAATTTCCCAATCATGCGGCATTTCGTACAGTTGGGCCTCTGAAACCGGGCTTTTTAATGTTTCTACACCTTCTTCTTTTACAGAAAATGCAGTAATTCTCTGGCTTTCTTCAATTGTAAAGGGCCGCGTGTAGAATTTGGGATTAAAAGTATCGTCGTTTAAATAATAATACAATCGTTGGTTGTTGCCAATGGCTTTGATAGAAACAGGGGTAGAATTTTTGAAAATACGATTAGCGCTAATGAGGGGTGGTGCTGGATAATCTGTCTTTGGAGACAATACTTCGGGGAGTGCATAAATGGCATCTTCTATGGGTGTATTTTGCATTTTAAAATGCAATTCATTCCCATTCATGATTTGATTGTACGTCATAAAATGGCTGTATGTTCCCTCAATTTCAGGCATTGAATACCAATCTTTGTAATTAAAATGACTCGTATTAATATTAAATATATTTCCATTTTCCAACGCAATTTCTGCCTTTTCAAACAAGGGTGTTCCTATGGCATAATAAGGTGAACCTGGGGTGACTTGATACAACCCCAAGGAACTTAAAACGTACCATGCACTCATTTGTCCGCAATCCTCATTTCCAATCAATCCGTCGGGTGCATTTTTGTAAAATTGCGTACAAATATTATGTACAATTTGTTGGGTTTTGCCGGGTAAAAAAGTGTAATTGTATAAATAGGCCATGTGATGGCTGGGTTCATTTCCATGTGCGTATTGTCCTATAAGCCCAGAAATATCTGCCTGTTCCCTGCCTGTGGTTTTGCTGTTTTCTGAAAACAACAAATCCAATTTGTTGGCAAAGGGTTCTGTGCCTCCGTGCGCTTTTAGCAAGCCCACCACATCTTGAGGCACGTAAAAACTGTATTGCCAAGAATTGGCTTCAGTAAAATGGTTGTTCACTTCCTTTGCATCAAAAAAAGACAACCAATTGCCATTGCTTCTGGGCCGCATAAATCCAGTTTCTGGATCAAATAAATTGTACCAATTTCTGGACCTTTTTAAATATTGATCTGAAATTCTTTGCTCGCCTAAAGATGCCGAAAACGCAGAAATGCACCAATCGTCGTAGGCATATTCTAAAGTTTTGGATACACTTTCACCCTCAACTTCTGCCCCTAAATAGCCGCGGTAAGTGTAAGAAGGGAGACCGAATAAACCAGAATTGGCGCTGTGCAACATTGCCTTTAATGCCAAGGCTGAATCAAATCCAGTTATGCCTTTTAACCATGCGTCTGCTATAACACTGACGCTGTGATAGCCTATCATGCAATCGGTTTCATTGGAGGCAAGTTCCCATACAGGAAGCCTTCCCCCTTGCTCATATTGCAGTAAAAATGTTTTGATAAAATCCAAACTTCTTTTTCGATCTATGATGGTCATTAATGGATGCCAAGCCCTATAAGTATCCCAAAGGGAGAAAACGGAATAATAATTATGCCCTTGTGCAGTATGAATTTTAAAATCCCTTCCTAGGTATTTTCCATCCACGTCGTTGGCAATGTTCGGTTGGGTAAAACAATGGTAAAGGGCCGTATAAAATATGGTTTTTTGGGTTGAATCTTTTGTTTGAATTTTTATTTTGGTAAGTTCAAGATTCCATAATGAATCGGCTTTTTTTATGGTTTTTTCAAAATCCCAACCACTTAATTCAGCGTTTAAATTAGCATTGGCACCCTCAATACTGGTAAAGCTAATGCCTACTTTCACTTGTATTGGATTTTTGTTTTTCTTAATAAATAAAAATCCAGCTTTTGTGTTGCCTTCATAAAAATAATTTTTTATAAAGGGCTCTGAAAATTCTATCACAAAATAAACAGATTCATCTTTTGCCCAACCACTGCTTCGGCGAAATCCTTGTATTTTACTTTTATTGATTGCTTTTATTTCCCAGCCCAGCAATTGGTCCCTATGTTTTAAATCTAAGATTATACTGACAGGACCAATTTTAGGAAAAGTGTATTGGTGAAAACCAACCCTTTGAGTTGCGGTGAGTTCTGCGACAACATTGTGGTTGTTTAACTTTACTTTATAATAACCAGGTGCAGCTTTTTCTGAGGCATGTGAGAACTGCGAACGGTAATCTATCGGATTGGGCTTGGGCATTCCCACCATTGGCATTAACAGTATATCGCAATAATCTGGGACACCTGTACCACTCAAATGGGTGTGTGAAAAACCATAAATAAAAGAATCTGCATGATGGTATCCACCGCACCCATCCCAGCTAGCATCGGTCCGTGTATCTGGGCTTAATTGCACCATGCCAAATGGGACCGTCGCGCCTGGGTAAGTATGCCCATGTCCTCCAGTGCCAATAAAGGGATTTACGGCTTTGGTTAAGCTTTGGGAAAAACAAAACAAGGGAATAGTATAAATAAATAATTGTATGATTTTTTTCACTGGGGCTTGCAATTTACGACCGAATGAATGAACATTGTAACATTGTACATTTTCTAACGTATAATGTTCTATAAAACACAAAAATGAAAAAAACATACTTACTTGCCTTCGCTGTCATTGCCTATTCAGTTTCAGCCCAATTGCCTACTTTGAGCTCTAGAACAAACACTTACGCACATTTGGTGGGCGCCACTCAGTTGTTTAAAGATAGTATTTGGGATGACCCTGCTGATGATTATGACACTAAGGTTAGTGGATTCAAAATGCCTTTCAAATGGAAATTTGGATGGTATAGCGTTGACACTGTGGTTGCAGGCGACGGATATATTTCATTCAATAATATGGATACTTCGGTGAGCATTGGAATTCTTGCTGATTTGGTTGATCGCGGTTTCGGTAGCAGTAAAAGCAAATCACCCATCAGTTATTTAAGCACCGGAACCACTCCAAACCGCATTGTAAAAATCCAATTTCGTAATTTTGGATTTTTAGGTCAGGAAAATGTCTCTGTGCCCCTTACAGATTCAGGAAATGCCCAAATCTGGTTGTATGAAACAGGAAATAAGTATGAATTGCATTTTGGGGTTTCTAGTGTAAAAGATCCCACGAATTCATTGGATGGCTCAGATGGATTGACCATCGCTTATTTTAGAGCAAACCAAGGTAGTTTTTTTGATGGACGAGTTGTAGACGGTACTTTTGCAGCACCAAAGTGGGCTTCTTTATTGTCGGGCAATATGATAATGGGAATGCCAGCCAATGGATCCGTATTTGTTATGCAATTTGGTGCAAAAACATCCAGCATCGAATACGCAAATGACGTTGCTAAAAATACATACATTTATAACCATATTCTATACACACAACAAAATGCAAAGTCTGCGAGTCTACTGGATTTAACAGGCAGAAAAATTTTAAATCTAAATATCCAAAACGGCAAATCAGATTTGACAAATGTTGCGAATGGGATATATTTAATGCAAATTGAAGGTCAGGTGATCAAAGTAATTTTAGATTAAAACTCCTGTATATATTTTTTCTTTTAATTTCTTTCACTGCGCATCTTGCATCACTTTTGCAAGGCCATTTTCTAATGTGTTTTCCGATGGGTCGGTTATTTTTACGGTAAAATATTCAATACCATCGGAAGAATTTAATATTTCAAATTTCTCTGCATTTAAAGCGGCATTTAAAATATGTTCAAACTCTAAAGGCACTGTACCTTTTTTTGCAAACTGTTCTTTACCTTGTATGGGCGATCCATCGGCGTTAAGCATTCGAAAGTAGAATTTGGCATTTTCACAAAAGTGTATCTCAAAAAAAAACTGGTTTTCCATGACACGAATTTATGGAGTGAAATTCAGATTGAATGTAACTTTACGTACGTTATGAATAATAACCATAACATTTAAAAAAGAGATGAAAGAATAAATTCCAAAATCACCCATAAATACTGGGAGCAATGTACACAGCTTTTGTGATTTTATCTGCATCAATATTTGTACTTTCTCGTTGGTTTATCCAATCAATTAAACCTTCCGTAGGTATGTTTCCTGTAAGTTCATCATCCGCCATGGGACAGCCACCAAGACCAAGTATAGCGCCGTCGTACCTTCGACAACCTTGGTTCCAAGCTGCTTCAATTTTAGGGATCCATTGAAAAGGTACCGAATGAAAATGGGCACCAAATTCTATTTCTGGCAAATTTTTAGTGAGGTTGCCAAATACATACCCAATGTCTTCAATTTTTGCAGTACCCACAGTATCTGATAAGCTGATGGTTTGAATTCCCAAATCCACAATTTTATTTGCCCAATCAATCACGTCTTTTCGGTCGTAAAATTCGCCATACGGATTGCCAAATGCCATGCTAATATAAGCAACTACTTTTTTATCATTGGCTTGTGCAATTTGTTGAATGTTTTTTAGTCTATCAAATGCTTCTGATTTACCAGCATTTGTATTTCTTAGTTGAAAAGTATCATTTATAGAAAACGGAAATCCAATATAATCGACATATTTCTTTTCTGCAGCAATACCGGCACCGCGTTCATTGCCCACAATCACCAAAAACTGGTTTTTCCCTTTGGTAGGCAATAATTCTTCCAAAACTTCATGCGTATCGGCCATTTGAGGAACCCTAGCGGGATTAACAAAACTTCCACAATCCAAGGTATCAAATCCACATTGCATAAGCAACCTCATCCATTCCACTTTTTTTTCTGTGGAAATAGGATGTTTAATCCCTTGCATGGCGTCGCGTGGACATTCTATAATTTTTACAGCCATTTTGGGGTTATAAAAAATCGAAAAAATATTGGCTTACTTTTTTATACAAATGCGCCCTGTCTGGTCCCAAAACATTGTGTTTGTGGCCTGGGTAAACAAAGTAGTCCAGGTTGGCATTCATTTTTTTAACCGCTTGCTGCACATACAACAAACTGTGCTGCCATACAACAACATCGTCATCCATTCCATGTATCATCAACAAACGACCATCCAATTGATCTACATAATTTAAAAGATTGTTGTTTTTATAGCCTTCTGGGTTTTCTTGGGGTTTATCCATATACCTTTCTGTATACATAATTTCGTAATACTTCCAGTCGATAACTGGCCCTCCCGCAACACCAACTTTGTAAGTGCCAGGATGCCTTGTCATAAGGGAGGTAGTCATAAATCCACCAAAACTCCAGCCATGCACACCTATTCGAGTGCTATCTACATAAGGGAATTTTTTAATGTATTGAAGCGCCCCAAGTTGGTCTTGCATTTCCAGCGTTCCCAGTTGTCGGTGCGTAACGTTTTCGAAATTTAATCCTCTATGTGCAGAACCTCTGTTGTCCACGGTAAAAACGATGTATCCGTTTTGTGCCATGTAATGGAACCACAGATTTGCGCCGGCCAGCCAGCTTTCGGTAATCATTTGGGCATGCGGTCCTCCGTAAACATAAACAACAACTGGATATTTGGTTTCCCCTTTTGCATTGAAATCGGGTGGTAAAAAGGTTCTTGTATACAACGCAGTTCCATTTATTAAATAGGGTTCCACGCGAATTTCGCCCAATTTAAAATCTTTTACTGGATTCACCGCTTTGTATATTTCATTTATAACTGTGCCATCGTATTTGTATACTGTATATTTCTTAGGTTCTTTTCGGCTGCTCATAACATCCATAAACATGCCAGAATGGTTGTTAAGTAATACAAAATGGGTACCGGCATTGCTTGTTACTTTTTTCAATTTCAAGTCCTTGTCTTTTAATTTTAAAGCATAAACTTGACGTTCCAAGGGACTTTCTTTTGTAGATTCGAAATAGATATTTTCTCCACTTTTATCAAAACCAATAAAGCGTGTAACTTCCCAGTTTCCTGAAGTCAATTGTTTGGCTAATTTTCCATTTTGATAAAGGTATAAATGGTCAAAACCATCCCGTTTGCTGAAACAAATAAAATCTGTATTGCTGCTTGGAATAAAAATCGGTCCGTGCTCTGGTTCTACATATTTTTCGTGTTTTTCTTCAAATATTACTTTTTCCAATTCTCCGCTATTCGCATTGTATTTGCGCAACTCCATTTTATTCTGTTCGCGATTTACCCAAGCAAGGTAAATATATATTCCATCGGGGCTCCAGGTAATATTGGTTAAATATTGGTCATAGGGTCCGTTGGTTTTTAAATAATGCACTTCTTCTGTAAAAGAATTGAATACGCCAATGGTTACCGTATGGCTGCTGTCACCAGCCATGGGATATCTAAGTTTGGTTTCGTTTGCAGGTCTTGTATCAATGTGTAACAATGGATATTCTGTGACCACGCGTTCATCCATGCGGTAAAATGCCAGTTTTGTCCCGTCCTCACTCCAAAAAAAGCCACCGTTAATGCCAAATTCATTTCGGTGTACCGCTTGACCATAAACAATGCCATTTCCACCATCGTCGGTTAAAAACCTAGATTGGCCAGCAGTGTGTACACGAATGTTGTTTTTTTCTACCGTAGCAACGTTTAGCGTAATTTTTGCTATTTCTATCGCATCGTAATTTGTGCCAAAGCTGCGTTTTAAAACTGCCGATTGATTGTTTATGCGGTATACATATAAACCACCACCAACCAATATGGAAAAGCTTTGTTCGTCTTTCCACGTGATTTGTGGTATAGATTTCAAAATGGAGGGTGCTGGTTTTTCTGCTTCTACAGCAGCATTAGAAATAGCAGCGTTTAACTTAGCCAAAGTCACTATTGTGTCGTCCTTTTTTGAATATGGATCTGTCGCAACCAAATCGGTTCCTTTTATTTGAGAAAATTTATGACTACCCGGAATCCATTGCACCCCTTTTAAGCCTTGCACAGCAAATGCTGGGTTAAAACAATCTTCAATGGTGAGTTGGCGATCTTGTGCCGAGCTGAAATGGGCATTTATACCCAAAAGCATGTAAAATAGTATATTTCTTATTTTCATTTTGTCTTTCGATAGAAGAGGTGCAAATTTGCCTACAAAATTAAGCAATGCAAAACGCAGAACAAATAATACGTGAAGCTTGGGATAACCGTGAGCTATTGAAAAACCCTGAAACCCTCTCTGCAATAGAGTTTGTTATAGAAGAATTAGACAAAGGAAGGTTGCGTGTGGCGGAGCCAAATGGAGGAGAATGGAAGGTAAACGACTGGGTAAAGCAAGCAGTTATCTTGTATTTTCCCACCCGAACTATGGAAACTATGCATGCTGGCCCTATGGAATTTTACGATAAAATGAAACTAAAGTCGGGCTATAAAGAACTGGGCATTCGCGTTGTTCCTCATGCCGTGGCTCGTTATGGTGCTTTTATTTCTCGCGGAGTGATTTTGATGCCTTCCTATGTAAATATTGGAGCATATGTAGACAGTGGAACTATGGTAGATACTTGGGCCACTGTGGGCAGTTGCGCACAAATAGGAAAAAATGTGCACTTAAGCGGAGGTGTTGGCATTGGCGGGGTTTTAGAACCTGTGCAAGCTGCGCCTGTAGTTATTGAAGATGATTGTTTTGTGGGCTCAAGATGCATCGTAGTAGAAGGTGTGCGTGTAGGGAAGGAGGCCGTTCTTGGCGCAGGCGTTACCCTTACCATGAGCACCAAAGTTATAGATACTAAAACAGGGGAAGAATTGCCACGTGGGTATATTCCGCCTCGCAGCGTGGTTATACCTGGCAATATGAAAAAACAATTTGATGGAGGTGAATTTTATGTTCCGTGTGCTTTAATTATTGGCACCCGAAAACCAAGTACGGATCTAAAAACCTCACTTAACGATGCATTGCGGGATTTTAACGTTTCAGTGTAATGCGTATTGCTTTTGATGCCAAACGCTACTTTAACAACAAAACAGGCTTAGGAAACTACAGTCGAAGTATTGTGCATGCGTTGGTATCACAATTTCCTGAACACGATTTTTTTTTAATTCACAACAAGGAAGAAAAACCATTGCTGGATCTGCCGAATTTAAAAACATTGTCATTTCGTGGAAAAGGTGGTTTTTGGCGTACTTTCCTTATGGCAAAGGATTTGCAGAAATTTAAAATGGATGTATTCCACGGATTGAGCAATGAAATTCCCACTGGATTGGATAAAAGAAAAATCAAATCTGTGGTCACAATTCACGACGTTATTTTTATGCGTTACCCTGAATATTATCGATTTTTTGATAGGGTTATTTATCGAAAAAAGACAGGCAATGCGGTCAAAAATGCGAATCGAATTGTTGCCACAAGCAAAGCAACTGCGGCAGATTTGCAAAAATATTATTTGGCAGATTCTAGTAAAATGGAAGTTGTTTACCAACCCGTGAATGAAGCTTTCTATTTGGCCAAAACCGGAATTCCGATAGTTGATGGGAATTATTTTATTTATGTATCAAGTTTCACTTACAGAAAAAACCATGGAACTTTAATCCAAGCTTTTGCCAGGATTCAAAAAATGTTGGATTGGAATTTGGTTTTGGTGGGAATTGAAGGTGAAACCTATGAAGCGACAAAAAGGTTTATCCAAAATGAACACTTAGAAAATAGGGTGAAAATTTTTAAAAATGCAAGTCAATCGGATTTGGTGAATTTAATGCAAAATGCATCTGCTTTTGTGTATCCAAGTTTGTTTGAAGGATTTGGAATTCCACTGGCAGAAGCTGCCGTATGTGGCTTGCCAATAGTGGCTTCAAACATTGGGGTTTTTACCGAATTGGCTGAAGACGCTGCTCTGTTTTTTCATCCTAACAAATACGAAGAAATTGCGGATGCTATGCTGCGCATAACGGATCCTACACTTCAGGCAAAATTGAGGTTGAAATTAAGCAAAATTCTGCATAAAGTGGAACACACAGGCATTGCAAAACAAATAATGCAACTGTATGCGGAAATCTAAATTTACAAATTGCTCCTAAATATTTTTACCGCAATTGCGAGCAAAATAACCCCAAAGAATTTACGCAAAGTAAGCATACCTGATTTGCCAATTTTTCTTTCTAAAAATCCAGTACTGGCCATTACAAAGAAAATAAAAATAAGATTAATACAAATGGCAAATAAAATCACCCATTGGGTATAATTGGCTTTTAGAGAAAGTATGGTTGTGAGTGTTCCAGAGCCAGCAATGATAGGGAACGCCACGGGCACTATGCTTCCGCTAGGCACATCAGGGTCGGATCTAAACAAATCTATTCCCAAAACCATTTCCAATCCCAAAATAAACATAACAATGCTACCTGCCAAGGCAAAAGACTGGTTGTCGAGGCCTAAAAATTTTAAAAAATTATCGCCAACAAAAAGAAAAGTGAACATTAAAACCGCGGATGCTGCGGTTACTTTCCATGCGCTAATATGCGGAATTTTTTTCTTTAAAGAAATAATTAAGGGCACTGAACCCAGCATATCAATTACCGCAAAAAGGGTAATTGAAACCGTAATGATTTGGGATATTTCACTTTGCATTCAACCTGATTTATTCAGTTTCAGATTTCAAATGCTTTAAATTCACACTGTACATAATTACAAATGCAGCACCGATAATTAAATTAAATAAAGTTCCACCTTTCATGATCATATTCATCATTGAACTGCCAGTAAAATGCAAGTTAAAATACATAAATAAACCAATAAGTAACGGGATGATTTCGCCAACTGCATAAATAGGAAATCCAATTTTCTTTAATTTCCACATATAAAATGCACCAAATGCACAAAGTCCTGTGCACAAAAATCCGATGATTCCTGTGGGCAAAGTCCATTTTTCCAATAATTCCAAATTGGCACTAAAAAAATCTACGGAACTTTCGATCATTTCTTTTGCAGCGCCATCTAGTTTGTCTGCCTGGGTTGCCATTTTCATCATGTTTTCCCGGGGTGATGGTCCTAAAATTTGGTTTAAACTACTGTAAAGCGAAATGGCACATCCCACCCAAGTAAGTATGCAAAGTACAGAAAGAAAAGTAGGGCGTTTTTTTGCCGAAATTGCGGTTAATTCAAATTCTTGATTTTCCATGATTTTAAAGTTGCAAGGTACATCAAAAATAATTAATAAAAAAAGACCGCAAAATTGTGGTCTTTTTTTATTTTTAATTTTGTAAATTATTTCATATGTTTTAAATTCAATCCATACATAATTACGAAAGCAATAGGGATAATAGCCATGAGAATACCCAAGCTTGCCATCAATCCACTTCCGCCCATACCGCCCAAAAGAATGAAAGACATTATAACCGGTGCTAATTCACCCAATGTATAAACGTAAAAGCCGTTTTTCTTTAACTGCCACATCCAAACAGCACCTAGGGCACAGAGGACTAAGCAAAATAAACTTACCCAACCAATAAGGGCAGCATGTTTTACAGCATTTTCTGCAACTGCCGCAACCTTTTCCAAAGACTGGTCTACGGCTGCATTGCCAGAACTTTCCATTTTAACGGTGTTTGCAGGAATTTGGGAAGCCACAGATCCAATACCGATGTTTGCGATAGCTCCAAATAGTCCAATTAAACATCCTACCCAGGTAAGAATGCAAAGTACTGTGATGAATGTAGGCCTTGCTGGCGCTGCATTTGAGGTTGTGTCCATTGTGTTTTGTTCCATGTTTTTATTTTTATGATGAAATCCGAAATAATAGAATTATTTCAAAATAACATGCAATGGGGTGAAATTGTTATGCACAATATTGGTTGAATATGGAGGCAGAAGTTTGTCAAAATAATATTGCAACTTACAATATAATAAATAAATATGATTTTAAAACCTGTATGAAAATTGTGAATAATTGTCTAGAATCAACGGCCAAAAGCTTCTGCAAACATTTTAAATAAATGGCCGACAACGAAAGATAACAATGAAGAAACCAATGAGAATAAAATACCCAAACAGATGCCTATTATGCTGCAAGTTTTTCCGGCAGTTAAATTGCCATAACCCATCCAGTTATTAGGTGATATCTGATACATTCTTTCGTCGTTTTTGGATAGGATCAATGCAACAATAGCAAATAAAATTCCAATAAAAATGCAGCTTGTAACAATGGATAAAATTCCTAAAACAAGGACTGTTGTGGCATTGGGCAATTGCTTTTTCATTTTTTTATTTAAAAGGAGAATCTTTTTCTTTTCGGATATGATTGAACGTAAGTCTATCTGCCAATGCTGGAAACCATTTGTTTATCCATACCGCCATTTTGCCTTGAAAAGTTAAAATCAAATACATTTTTTTCTTTTCAATGGCATTCCAAATTTGATTTGCCACTTCTCTAGGTTGAACCAAATTGGATTCATTTAGTGGTGTTTCTCCTTGTGCCTTTCCTGATTTGTCTAGTGCCGCGTTGCGAATGTTACTGGCAGTATACCCAGGACATGCAATTAACACATGCAAGCCGGTTTTTAAGTTTTCGGTTCGTAAACTTTCTAAAAAACCGTTGATGGCAAACTTACTCGCTGAATATCCTGTTCTTGCGGGTAATCCTTTAAATCCGGCTATAGAAGAAATACCTACTACCGATCCTTTGTTTTTTAACAATTCATCAAGACAGTATTTAGTGCAATAAACTGTACCCCAAAAATTTACATCCATTAATTTTTTAATTACGGAGAGCTCAGTTTCGGCAAAGACAGCCCGCATACTTATACCAGCATTGTTTATGAGCACATTTATTCCGCCCAATTCGCGTATACACTGATTTGCAAATGATTGACAATCTGCTTCAATGGAAACATCCCCAACGTAAATGGAAACCATCACCCCTTCTGCTTTACAATTATCTGCAACTACTTTAAGTGTAGCCTCGTTTCTTGCCATTAAACCTACATTAAAACCACGTTTTGCGGCTTCAATGGCCAAAGCTTTACCTATGCCTTCGCTTGCTCCAGTTACAAGGGCTACTTTTTTCATGAAATTAAAGGTTCATTGCCAGGCAACCATTTTATAGAACAACCTACTGGTTCTATTTCTGGATAATCAACTTCTAAACCATCCAAGCAATATTCTATGGCATCATCTAAATATCCATTCATTACGCCATTCTCGTTTTCCCAGCAATCATCTATAGCACCGCAGTATACCAGTTCTCTTTGGTTGTTAAATAAAAACACCTCTGGCGTTCTTGTTGCGCCTAAAACTTGAATGAAACTTTGGGTGGGGTCGTGTAAATATGGAAAATTTAAATGTATTTTTCGAGCCAATTCATGCATGCCCTCAATGCTATCTTGTGGATACTTGGATGCGTCATTGCCACAAATAGCCAGCATTCCCAAATTGTCTTCCTCATATTTAGTATGCAATTTTATCAATCGATTCCAATAAGCATTGGCATATTTACAATGGTTGCAAGTTACCACAATTAACAATGAATATTTATCCGCAAAATCAAAATTGGTAATCCATTCGCCACTTACACTGGCCAATTTAAAGTTTGGCAATTTGTCTCCTATTTTCATTTTGTTAATTGGGCAAATTACGTCTGTTTCAATGGAATAAAAAAAAATCATTCAAACGACATAAAAAGCATTTTATATTAGGAAATTTCAAACTTTATACTACATTTGAAAAACAACAAACAAAAAATAAAGCTATGAACTCAAAATTTCTTCTTGCAGTGCTAGGGGCCACAGTAGCTGGCTTTCTTGGCGGATGGTTGATTTACGGTGTGATGTTGATGGATTTCATGGAGCAGCATAGGG
>Ga0105048_10007700_pt1 | contig 17290 bp, 18 predicted proteins | sample MAT05_FD_78382 | JGI IMG/M metagenome (GOLD analysis project Ga0105048, IMG submission 78382) | Freshwater microbial communities from Lake Fryxell liftoff mats and glacier meltwater in Antarctica - MAT-05 | ecosystem: Environmental > Aquatic > Freshwater > Ice > Liftoff microbial mat | place...
AGGAAGGCGGCGCCGAGCGTGGTGGCCTCGACGACGGGGGAGACCTCCACCGGCCGCTGGGCAGCGTCGGCGAGCGCCTGCACGAAGGTCGGGTTGCGCGACATCCCCCCGTCGATCCGCAGCTCGGGGATCGGACGGCCGCTGTCGGTCTCGGCCGCGGCGACGAGGTCGGCACCCCGGTTGGCCACGCCCTCGAGGACCGCCCGGACGACGTGGGCGGCGTCGGTGCCCCGCGTGATCCCGAAGAGCGCACCACGGGCGCCGTAGTCCCAGTTCGGCGTGCCCAGCCCCAGGAGGGCAGGCACGTAGACGACGCCGTCGGTGCTCGCGCACCGCTGGGCGATGTCGTGGGAGGCTTCGGCGGTCTCGATGATCCCGAGGTCGTCGCGGAGCCACTCCACGTTCGAGCCCGCCGACAACATGATGGCTTCGAGGCCCCAGACGGCCTCGCCGCCCTGGCTCCACGCCACGATCGGGAAGGTCCCCCCGCCGCCGCGGCTGTGGAACGACGGTCGACCCGATTCGAGCACCACGTCGAGCATGCCGCCGGTGCCGAAGGTGATCTTGGCCACTCCGGGCCGCACGGCGCCCTGGCCGATGAGGGAGGCCTGCTGGTCGCCGGCGATCCCCGTGATCGGCGGGGCGCCGTCGAGGGCGCTGGCGCGACCGGCCTCACCGGTGGAGTCGACGATCGTCGGCATCATGGCGGCCGGGATGCGCAGCTGCTCGAGCACCTCGGTGTCCCAGCCGTGCCCGGCGAGGTCGACCAGGCCGGTGACGCCGGCGTTGGTGAGGTCGGTGACGTGCACCTGGCCGCCGGTGAGGTGCCAGATGATCCACGAGTCAACGGTGCCGAAGCAGAGGTCGCGGCTGCGCTCGGGGTCGTGCAGGTCGAGGAGGTGCTTGATCTTGGTCGCCGACATGTTGGGCGCGAGGCGAAGGCCCTCGGCCTGGAGGACGAGGCAGTCGCCCACGGTGCGCAGGTCCTGCCACCCGAGCCCGGGAGCCACCGGTTGTCCCGTCGCCCGGTCCCACACGATGGTGGACGCGCGCTGGTTGGCGATGCCCACCGCCTCGACCGGCCCGCCGTCGGCGAGCGCCCGTCGGGCGACCTCGAGGGCCACGTCGGCCATGACCAGGGCGTCGAACTCCACCAGCCCGGCGTCGGGTGTCGAGGGCAGGATCTCGCGGTAGTGCTCGTGGGTGACCTTTGCGTCCGGCGTGACCACGGCGGCGCGGAGCCCACTCGTTCCGACATCGATGACCAGGATGCTCACGTCGGGGTCTCCTCGGCGGACGGTTGGGCGGCGTTGTCGCGGCGGAGGGCGAGGTACCCGCCGACCACCCCGAACGAGGTCGAGATCAACAGGGTGAAGATGGCCCCGAAGAGGTAGCCGGCCGGGAGCGTCGTGCCGCGGGCCATCTGGACGAGCAGGCTCAGGGTCTGGGCGACGAGACTGCCACCGAAGCTGGCCGCCGCTCCGGCGGTGAAGGCGATCGACGGCTGGGGTCGGGCGGCGACGTAGCCGCCGACGGCCATGCCGACCATGATCAGGGCGAAGGCGGCGAACCCGTAGTTGGACGTGTCGGACACCATCCGGAGGCTCAACCCGATCGCGACGGCGACGGTGGCCGCCACCGCCGCACCGATCAGGATCGGCCGCCAGGCGAGGAGCTCGCTCATCGTGACCCGGCACCCGACGTCGCGTCCGCATCGAACGGTGACGCGAGGCCGAGCTTGCCGGGGTTGAGGATCCCGTTCGGGTCCAGCGCATCCTTCACCGAACCGAGGACATCGAGACCGCCACCGAGGGCGTCGCGCATGTACCGACTGCGGTTGAGGCCTACGCCGTGGTGGTGGCTGAGCGAGCCGCCCCACGCGAGTACCGACTTGGTGCCGGCGTCCCACGCGGCGCGGTAGTAGGTGTCGCGCTGGTCCGGGTCGACCTTGCCGGCGAAGGTGAAGTACAGGCAGGCGCCGTCGAGGTAGGAGTGCGACAGGTGCGCCGATGCCGCGAGCGTCCCGGCGACGTTGCGGATGGCACTGGTGGCCTCGCTGTAGATCGCGGGCAGCTTGCTCCACGGCCCGGTGATCTCCATGGTGTCGACGACGAGCCCGCCGCCGATGAGCTTCTCGAGCTGGGAGACGTCGTTGCGGTGCTTGAGCCAGCGGCCCACCAGTGACCGGCCGAGGTTCTCACCCGATCGGCACTCGTCGTCGACGATGCGCATGGTGGGGTCGACCACGGCCCGCTCGCCCTCGTCGAGCACGAGCAGCACGTGGACCCCTGTCGTGCCGAAGCTGCGCGACGACTCGATGTCGTCGTACAGCCGCAGCACGGCCGGGGTGGCGCCGCGCCGCAGGATGCGACGGCACGCGTCGAGCCCCTCGACGAACGACGAGAACGCGTAGGCCGCCCGCCGCTCGTGGACCGGGACGGGGTGGACCCGCAGACGGGCCCCGGTGATGATCCCGAGCGTGCCCTCGCTGCCCACGAAGAGCTGGTTCAGGTCGGGCCCGACCGCCTGGCGGGCGTTGCCGCCGGTCTGGATCTCGGTGCCATCGGCCAACGTGACATCGAGCCCGACCACCATGTCCTCGATCTTGCCGTAACGCGTCGACAGCTGGCCCGCGCCCCGGCAGGCCAGCCACCCGCCGACGGTGGACAGCGCCACCGACTGGGGCCAGTGGCCGCAGGTCACGGCGTGGCGCGCCCGCAGCTCGGACTCGAAGTGGTCGCCGAAGGTGCCGGCGAGGACGTCGACGGTGAGCGAGGCGTCGTCGACGGATCGGATGCCCGTGAGACCGCAGAGGTCGAGCACGACCCCGCCGTGCAGGGGGACCGACGAGCCCACGACACCGCTGCGCCCCGCGGCGGCGGTGACCGGGATCGACGACTCGTTGCAGATGGCGAGGATCTGGCCCACCTGAGCGGGCGTCGTCGGCCGTGCGACGGCCGCGGCGAGGTTCGCCACCTGGTTGTCGAGCGCCCAGGTCATGGCCAGCGGCCACCAGTCCCGGCTGGCCTCGGCCCGATCGCCCGCTTCGGTGGTGACCGGGCACACGCTGCGCAGTCGGGCGAGGACGGCGTCGGGGACCTCGATGGCCGTGACCCCGAGACGACCCGTGACGGCCGAGGGTTCGCCGGCCAGCGCGATGGGTGCGGTGGGTGCACCGGGACCGGGGGCCGGCAGCTCGTGGGGGGTGGCCATGATCAGGCTCCAATCAGCGCGTCGAGCGCGGTCTCGGGGAGGTCGGCGGCCGTGCGCTCGTGGGCGATGCTGCTGCGGTACTGCTCGGCTTGGCGCTCCTGCTCCCCGGCATCCCACCCGAGGTCGTCGGCCACCAGCTCGGCGACCTCGGCCGCGACGCGGGCCGAGTCGTCCCGGGCGAGCAGGCGGGCTCGCGTGCGACGCGACAGGATGTCGTCGACCGACCGGGCCATCTCGTAGCGGGCGGCGTAGACGGCCTCGGCCTTGAGGTAGGGAAGCCCCGGCACCAGCGGCTCGGCCAGGTGCGGGTTGCGCTCGGCCATCGCCACCACGGTGCGCGCCTCGCCCCCGTAGCGGTTCGCGAGGTGCTCGACGGTGGCCGCGTCGAGGCTGCTGCTGATGGCGCCCGGACGGTCCACGAGGTCGGCGTAGCCCGCCGCGCCACGGAGGCGGAGCTTGCGGGTGTGGCTGCGCTTGGCGATGCGCCCCAGGATGTCGACCTCGAGGATGTGGTCGATCACGTGGTCGATGGTGTCCTCGGCCATCTCGCGGTAGGTGGTGAGCTTCCCCCCGGTGACGGTGACGACGCCGCTCGACGACTCGGCCACCCGGTGGTTGCGCGAGAGATCGGCGGTGCGCTCGCTGGCCGCCTGCTTGACCAGCGGGCGCAGGCCGGCCCACGTCCCGACGATGTCGTCGCGGGTGATGGTGGTGGTGAGGGAGTGGTTGAGCGTCTTGAGGACGTAGTCGATGTCCTCGGACGTGCACTGCGGGTCGTCGATCGGGCCGTCGTAGTCGGTGTCGGTGGTCCCGGCGTAGGTGAAGTCGCCCCACGGCACCACGAAGATCGATCGCTTGTCGCGCGGGACCGGCACGACCGCCGCGATGTTGTTGCGGACGAGCGACCACGGGATCGTGATGTGGATCCCCTTGGCCGGACGGATCGAGTCGGGGTCGGTACCCTCGTCGAGGGTGCGCACGTCGTCGGCCCACACGCCACAGGCGTTGACGACCGCGGTGCCGGCGACCTCGATGGTGCGGCCGTCGGCTTCGACGGTCACGCCCGTGGCCCGGCCGTTCGCATCCTTGCGGATCCCGACCACGCCGGCGCGGTTGGCGATCACGGCGCCGTGGTCGATGGCCGCCGTGCGGGCCAGGGCGAGGGTGAGGCGGGCGTCATCGGCTCGGGCGTCGAAGTAGAGGTAGCTCGGGGCGAGTCGCTCACGTTTGAAGGTCGGCACGTGGGCCATCGTTTCGTCGACGCTCAGTCGCTTGTGGAGCTTGCCGATGCGCGCCCCGCCGGTGAGGTCGTAGGTCCACATCGCCGTACCCATGGCCCGAGCGAGCTTCGCCGGCACCATCCCGTCCTTGCCGGTGAAGACCGGCAGGAGGAAGGGCAGGATCTTCACCAGGTGGGGGGCGTTGCGCATCAGGCGCTGGCGCTCGCGAAGCGCCTGGTACACCAACCGCACATCGCCGTTCTGGAGGTAGCGCAGCCCACCGTGGATCATCTTGGAGGACTTGGACGACGTGCCCGAGGCGAAGTCGTCCCGTTCGACGAGGGCGGTGCGCAGGCCGCGACTGGCGGCGTCGAGCGCGCAGCCGACACCGGTGATGCCGCCGCCCACGACGATGACGTCGAAGGTCGTGGTGGCGAGGCGGTCGAGAGCGTCGGATCGATCGAAGGCGCCGGGCATGGGGAGCTCCAAGCTGGTCGGACGGGGGGCGTTGAGCATCGTAGGGGAGCGCGGCACCGGTCCTCCCGGCTGGGCAGGCTTCGGGCGCCGATCGTCAAGGGGGCCTGCCACCTGCCGTGCACCAGACCTGTCACAAACACCAGCCATTTCTTTCTAACAACCGTTGCTGATTGTGCCGGGAACTGACTAGGTTCGGGTCATGCGGTCGCCCGATGCGTTGACGGAGCTGTTCCGGGGCCAGGGCCTGAAGGTCACCCCGCAGCGCCAGTGCATCTTCCGTGCCCTCCACGGCAACGACCGGCATCCGACGGCCGAGTCCATCTACGAGCTCGTCAGCGCCGAGATGCCCACCATGTCCCTGCGGACCGTCTACCAAACCCTCAACGACCTGGCGGCCATGGGCGAGATCCACCCGATCGACCTCGGGACCGGCTCGACCCGCTTCGACCCGAACCTCGCCGATCACCACCACCTGGTGTGCGACCGCTGCGGTGCGGTCCACGACGTCGAGATCGCCCCCGCCACGCTCGATCCGCCCGGCGCCACCGGGTTGGGTTTCACCGTGTCCCGCACCGACATCGTCTTCCGGGGCCTGTGCGCTCGCTGCTCGGCCGCAGCCTGACCCCGTCGTCGACCGATCCGCAGTACCAACCACCACAGGAAAGGGAGCCACGCATCATGCCGGCACTCGAAGGAAGCCAGACCCACGACAACCTCAAGGAGGCGTTCGCCGGCGAGAGCCAGGCCAACCGCCGCTACCTCTACTTCGCCCAGAAGGCCGACATCGAGGGCTACCCCGACGTCGCTGCCCTCTTCCGCTCGGTCGCCGAGGGGGAGACCGGCCACGCCTTCGGCCACTTCGACTTCCTCAAGGAGGTCGGAGACCCGGCCACGGGCGAGCCTGTCGGCGCCACCGAGGCCAACCTCAAGTCCGCCATCGCCGGCGAGACCTACGAGTACACCGAGATGTACCCCGGTTTCTCCAAGACCGCCCGGGACGAGGGCTTCGAAGAGATCGCGGAGTGGCTCGAGACCCTCGCCCGGGCCGAGAAGAGCCACGCCGGCCGCTTTGCCGAAGGGCTCGAGCACGTCAGCTGATCGACGTCGGTGAGCGGTGCCGGCCCCGACGCCGGGGACCGGCGCCGCTCCCACCTCGTCCTTCTCACCCCCACATCTTCTTGTCCACCCGCGCCCGTGCCGCTCCTCGTGGCCCGGGACCGATACTGAACGAGGCCACTCCCCATGGCGAAGCTGACCCTCGAGGACATCGTCGACCTCCGCGCCTACGAACGCGAGCGCCAAGACTTCCGTGCCCGCGTGATCGATCTCAAGAAGCGCCGCCGCATCTCGGTCGGTCCGGTCATCACGTTCGTGTTCGAGAACGCCGACACCGTCCGCTTCCAGATCCAGGAGATGGCTCGCGCCGAGAAGACCATCACCGACGAGGGCATCGAGACCGAGCTGCGGATCTACAACCCGCTCGTCCCCGAACCGGGTCACCTCGCCGCCACCCTCTTCATCGAGCTGACGAGCGACGAGCAGCTCCGCCACTGGCTCCCGCGGTTGGTCGGTGTCGAGCACGCCATCGAGTTCCGCATCGGCGAGGTCGGCGATCAGGCGGTCGTGGCCAACACAGTCGATCCCGACCACGAGAAGCAGCTGACCCGCGACGAGATCACGGCGTCGGTCCACTACGTGCACTTCGCGTTCTCGCCGGTGGAGGTCGAGCGCTTCGCCGCCGGCCCGGTCGCGCTGGCGGTGAACCACCCCGAGTACGAGCACGAGGTCGTCCTCGCTCCCGACTCCGTCGCCGAGCTGCTCCGCGACCTCCGCGACGGCGGCTGAACACCCGCCTCGGGGTCGTTTGGACAGCGCGCCGAGACAACCGACATACTCCCCGTTTCCCACCCACCTGCGCGTGCCGAGGAGTGACGCGGCCCTGATGAAGGCCTCCACCACCCAGACTCAGACCTGGCGAGGCAAAGCCGCCTGCCAGGGTCTCGATCCGACGATCTTCTACCCGTTCAGCGAAGACGATGTCGACGCCGAACCGGCCAAGGCCGTCTGTGCCGTGTGCCCGGTCCGCGAGGCCTGTCTCGAACACGCGCTGGGCCTTCGTGAGAAGGAAGGCGTGTGGGGTGGGGCAACCGAGCGTGAGCGCCGCCGCATCATCCGCCAGCGCCGCCGGTCTGCCTGAGAGGCGTCGCCAACCGCGCGCAGCCCCACTCCGACGTGCGCCGACATCGGCGGACGCGCCCGAACCCCGTCGATGGGTGTGTCCGGGGTGGGCCACAATGAGCACCTATGGCGATCCTGGATGACCTCGGCGGCTGGAAGGCCGTCCTCACCGAGCTGACCGAGGGCCGGGACCTGCCCGCCGTCACCGCCGCCGCGGCGATGCACGAGATCCTCGCCGGGTCGGCCACTCCCGCCCAGATCGCCGCGTTCATCGTCGCGCTGCGCATGAAGGGCGAGGCGGTCGATGAGGTGTCGGGCATGGTCGATGCCATGCTCGACGCGGCATCGCCGATCACCCTGGCGCCCGGTACCGACCCGATCGACATCGTCGGCACCGGCGGGGCACCCACCCGGCGCGTCCACGCCCTCAACGTGTCCACCATGGCGTGCTTCGTGGCGGCCGGCGCCGGCGTCGCCGTCTGCAAGCACGGGAACCGCAAGGCATCGTCCACCAGCGGATCGTTCGACCTGCTCGACGCGCTCGGGGTCGCGATCGATCTGGACGGCCCGGCGGTGGCGCGGTGCGTCGCCGACGCCGGGATCGGGTTCTGCTTCGCCCGCTCGTTCCACCCCGCGATGCGCCACGCCGGCCCGGTCCGCGCCGAGCTGGGGGTGCCCACCGTCTTCAACTTCCTCGGACCGCTCTCGCACCCTGCCGGCGTGCACCGCCAGGTGATCGGCGTGAGCGATCTGCGGGTCGCACCGGTCGTGGTCGGGGTGCTGCAGGCACGAGGCGTCGATCGGGCGATGGTCGTGCACGGCCACGACGGCATGGACGAGATCACCCTCACCGGGCCGACGACGATCTTCGAGCTGCTCGAGGGCGAGGTGCGCGAGCACGTGTTCGAGCCCACCCGCCTGGGCATCGCCCGCCGGGACCCCGCCGAGATCGCCGGCGGTGACGGGGACGCCAACGCCGCCATCGCCCACCGGGTGTTCTCCGGTGAGCCGGGGGCGTACCGCGACATCGTCACCCTGAACGCGGCCGCCGGGCTCGTGGTGGGTGGCATCGCCGCGACGCTCGCCGATGGCCTCGACGCCGCCTGCGCCTCGATCGACGAGGGTCGGGCCGCCACCGCGCTGGCCACCCTGGTCGAGGTGTCCAACCGGCCCTGAAGCCGGACGCGGGAGGGGCGCCCCACCCGGGCGCCCCTCTGCTCACTGCTCATTGCTCGTCATCGGATGGCCGACCCGCGTCGGCGGTGCTCGTCGGTCGCGACGGCGACGCCGGGATCAGGTCCCGAAGTAGCTGACGTCGCTCACCTTGCACTCCACCTCGGTGGGGTCGCCGGTGGCGAACGACGTGACGCTCCACGACTCGGCCTGGCCCGAGTTGAGGCCGCTGGAGTAGTCGGTGGTGCCGCCGAGCTTGAGGTTGGTGTTGGCCGGGTCGAAGAAGTCCACCGTCACCGAGTAGGCGTGACGGGCGTCGTCCTTGTTGGTGATCGTGCCTGTGGCCTCGAGTGCGCCGAGGTCGCCGACGGTGCACGTGTCGATCACGACCTCGTAGTCGGCGGCCTCCGCGGTGCCGAAGCTCTTGCTGACCTCGTTGGCGACCGACCCCACGAAGAACACGATGACGACCACGGCGATGACGCCCAGCACGGCGCTGATCCCGCCGATGATGAGGAACGCCTTGAGGCAGCCGTTGCCGCTGTCGCCCGATGGGTTGACCGGCTGAAACTGCGCCGGCTGCTGGTAGGCCGGCTGCTGGTAGGCCGGCTGCGCCGGGGGCTGCTGGTAGGTCGGCGGTTGGTAGCCCGGAGCGGGCGGCGGCTGGGGTGGCTGGGGCGGTTCGTAGCCGCCGGGTGGGGGAGCATCCGACACGGGAAACCTCGTTGCTAAGGGATGGGACCCCGTACGGTAATCCCTCGGCGACCCCATGGCCGGGAACATCGGGCGCGACGCTGAACCGAGACACCCTCTCGGCCGCCGTCCTCAGGACGGCGAGGGTCGGCGCCTGGGCTCGGGTGTCGCTGGTGGTGACGCCGGGACGTGGGTCGCCGAGACCGGGGGCGGGGCGATCACGCGCGTCCCGGGAACCGGCGGCGGAGTCGCGATGCGGTTCAGGACCTCGTCGGGGTCATCCAGGCCGTTGTCGCGCTCGATGGCGAGGAGCTCCTGGTGGGCTTCGTCGAGCCGGTCGAGACGGTCCTCGACGTCGTGGAGGACCTCGGCGGGGGACGGGGCCACGGGGTGCGGTCCGCCGATGTTGGCGGGCTGGCCGGCCAGGCGCTGCTGGTGGACGAGGCGCAGCGAGAGCCGTTCGATCTCGGCGACCTGCGGGGCGAGCGCGTGGAGCTGGCGGCGACGGGTCTGGCGGGACAACCGCGAGGCGTAGACCACGTGGTGGTCGATGGCGACCGCCTGCGCAGCGACCGTCTGGCGCAGCTCGGCATGGGGCGGAGGCTGGGCGCTGCGGCGGCGGCCACGACCACCACGACGACCACGACGACCACGACCACCGGAGGGGATGGCGAGCGGCCGCACCGCGCCCCGGAGACGACGGTGGAGCTTGGCGGCCTGGGTCGGCGACCACAGCCACACGACGGGCGCCGTCGTCGCGGTGTCGGGGCTCACCCGGTTGCTCCGGGAGAGCTGGAACGAGAACACGCCGACGAGCACGGCCATGGCGATCGTGACGATCACGACCGTGAGCAGGATGGCGAGCAGGACCGCTTCCAACATCGTCCCCACCGTACCCGTGCGAACCGGTCTTCGGACCGTCGCGGCCCCGGTTGGATCCCGCCGGATCGGGGGATCAGCGCCGCCCGACGATGGGACCGGGCGCGGGTTCGAACGAGTCGATCGCCGGGATGGCCGACGAGAGCCCACCGTCGCTGTGGACGAGCTCGAGGCCGTGCGCGTGGCGGTCGAGCCACGCCGCGATGCAGGCCAGCTCGTCGGCGAGGTCGAGGGGGAGGGGATCGAGCAGCAGCGGAGGTCGGGGCTCGATGATCTCGAGCGGGCTGCGGGGCTCGATGTCGCCGCGCCCGGCGCTGAACAGGCTGCGTGCCTCGACCCGCAGGTCACCCGGCCGGTCCTGGCTGATCCCCCCGCCCGTGGTGAGGCAACCCGCGGCGGGGAGGTCGAGGGCGATCTGGGGGGTGGGGGCGTCGGGGACGCCGGCGGTGGCGGGCGGGGGTCGGGTGGCGACCAGCCGGCCGTGGTCGAGCTCGACCTGGCCGTGATCGGGCAGGCGCAGCACCACCCGGCCGGCGCGCCGCAGCCCGTCGAGCCGTCGTTGGCGGCGCAGGGCCTGCGCCAGCGTCGAGGCGCGGTCGCGGACGTCGGCGGCCTCCTCGAACCGATCGTCGGCGGCGAGGAGGTGCATCCGGTCGCGCAGCGGGTCGAGGAGGAGGTGGGGATCGGTGGTGAGCCCGCGGACGGTTCGGTCGACGATCTCGGCGTACGCCGCCGCCGAGATCGAACCGGCGCACGGGCACGTGGCGACGCCGAGCTGGGCGGCGGTGCACGGCGCGTTCCGCCCCCCGCCGGATCGGCCGAGCCGGGTGCTGCACCGGCGCAGGGGCACCGTGGACTCGATGGCCTCGGCGACCCGGCGGGCGAACCCGGCTGACGAGAGCGGGCCCAGGTACAGGCCGCCGTCGTCCTTGGCGGCGCGCACCACCGAGAGACGGGGGAAGGGCTCGTTGAGGGTGAGCTTGAGGTACGCGTACTTGCTCCAGACCTTGGCCTGGCGGTTGAACCGGGGCTGGAGGTCGTGGATGAGCCGCACCTCTCGTACGGCCGCCTCGAGCGGACTCGTGCACACCTCGTGGTCGATGGCGACCGTCTCACGGAGCAACTGGCCGATCTTGCGGCGGGCGTCGCTCGAGAAGTACGAGCGCACCCGGGCCCGGAGGTCGGTCGCCTTGCCGACGTAGAGCACCCGACCGGTGCGATCGCGGAACCGGTAGACGCCCGGCGCCCGGGGTAGCGAGGTGGTGAGCTTGAGCTTCGACGCCTGGGCGTGGCCCGACATGGTGGGCAGCGCGAGGAGGTCGTCGAGACCGCTCACCCCGAGCGAACCCGCCCGTTCGAGCAGGACGTGGAGCAGGTCTCCCGTCGCCAGGGCGTCGTCGAGGGCGCGGTGGGAAGGTTGGTTCGGGAGCCGGTACCGGGCGGCCAGGGTGCCGAGCTTGCAGTCGGGGACCTCGTCGCGGACCAGCCGCCGGGCCAGGGCGCAGGTGTCGATCGACCGGTTGGCGAACCGGGGCCGGTCGGTGCGCTCGAGGGCGGCGTTGAGGAACCCGAGGTCGTAGCGGACGTTGTGGCCGACGATGACGGCGTCGCCGACGAACTCGGCGAGGGCGGGGAGCACGGCGTCGATCCGGGGGGCCGGGACGACCATGGTCTCGGTGATGCCGGTGAGCACGGTGATGGCGGTGGGGATGGCGCGACCCGGGTTCACGAGCGTCTGGAACGTGCCCAGGCGCTCGCCGCCTCGCAGGCGCACCGCACCGATCTCGGTGATGCCGCCGTCGGCGGCGGCGCCGCCCGTCGTCTCGATGTCGACCACGCAGAAGGTGACGTCGTAGAGGGGCGTGCCCAGATCGTCGAAGGAGCGCTGCACGACGACGGTCATGCACCAGTAGTGGTCGAACAGGCGTTCGGTGTCAAGCGCCGACCCCGCAGCCCGCCGGGATCAGCCCGGGAGCGGGGTGTCCGCTGCGTCGGCCAGCTCGGCGCCGTTGATCTCGGTGACGGCGGTGCCCGTGCCGCACCAACGGCAGGTGACCTCGTCGATGGACTCGGCGAGCACCTCGACGTCCTCGACGGTGAGCTCGCCGCCGACCGTGTAGTGGTGGAAGGCGCGAGTGCGGCGCGAGCTGGTGATGTCGAAGCGGGTGAGGTTGCCGCACGCCGTGCAGCGGTACCGGATGGTCACGGCGGCGACGATAGCCCTGGTCGCCGACCGCGTCGGAGTCGAGCCGCGGCCGGCGACCCTTCGTTGTCTCACCCCCTCCGTAGGTTGGTTCGCAGGCGGTAGTCGCCCCGACGCCGGGGCCCGACCAGTTGGAGCGAACCCGATGGACCACGACACGTTCGGTGACCAGGACCACCCAACGCAGACAACGGCAGCCGACGCCGGCAGCGGCGGCGGGGGCCTGTCGATCGACTGCTCGTCGTGCGCGATGCAGCACACGAGCACCTGCGACGACTGCGTCGTCACCTTCATCTGCTCGCGCACGCCCGATGACGCCGTCGTCGTGGATGTCGACGAGTGGCGGGCGGTCCGGCTGCTCCAGGACGCCGGCATGGTGCCGAAGCTCCGCCACCGTCGCCGCACAGGCTGACCCGCTCGCCCCCCCGATCGGCCCGGCGCCCGTACGATCGGAGCTGATGCTCCCGCCGTCCTACGTCGATGCCCTCCGGTCCGTCGGGCTCGCACGCGGGCTCCATCGGGTGGGCATCACGTCTGCCGATCCGTTCGCGAGCACCTTCGACGACCTCGTCGAACGGCGAGCCCGGGGCCTGAACGCCGACATGCAGTTCACCTACCGCAACCCCGCCCGCTCCACCGAACCCACTCGCGCCCTCGACGGCGCCCGCAGCCTGGTCGTCGCCGCACGGGCCTACCCGCCGCCGGCGGGTGCGGGTCGCGGGGCATCGCCCGCCCGGGCGGTCGGCGTCGGTCCCCAGGCGCGTGTCGCGGCCTACGCGGTCGGCGACCACTACGCAGCCCTGCGTCACGGGCTCGACGCGATCGCGGCCCGCCTGGTCGCCGATGGCCATCGCGCTCGGGTGCTCGCCGACGACAACGCGCTCGTCGACCGCGCCGCGGCCCACCGCGCCGGGCTGGGGTGGTTCGGCAAGAACGCCAACCTGCTCGTCGACGAGGTGGGCAGCTGGGTCGTGCTCGGATCGGTGCTCACCGATGCGCAGCTCCCGCCGGCGACCGCACCGGTGCCCGACGGGTGCGGCGCGTGCACCCGCTGCATCGACGGATGTCCCACCGGCGCCATCGTGGCCCCCGGTGTCGTCGACGCCCGCCGGTGCCTGGCGTGGTCGCTCCAGGCCCGTGGCGAGTTCCCCGTCGACCAGCGCGTCGCCCTCGGCGACCGGATCTACGGGTGCGACGAGTGCCAGGAGGTCTGCCCCCCGAGTCGGCGGGCCATCCGGGTCGGCCCCCTCGAGCCGGCTCCGGCGGCCCCGCCATCCACCGGGCCCGGCCTGGCGGTGGTCGACCTGCTCACCCTCGCCGATGCTGCGCTCCTCGCCGAGGTCGGACGGTGGTACATCGCCGACCGTGACCCCGACCTCGTGCGCCGCAACGCCCTGGTCGTCCTGGGCAACACCGCCGAGCTGCCGCTGCACCCGGCGCTCGAGCAGCTCCTGGCGCAGTACCTCCGCCACGCCCGCCCCGTGCTCCGCGGCCACGCGGCGTGGGCCGCCAAGCGCCTCGGTCGCGAGGACCTGCTGCCCGCCATCGGATCCGAGCCCGACGCCGACGTCCGCCGCGAGCTGGCACGCCCGGTGGTCGCTCGGCAAGGCTCGCACGACGCCACCCCTGCGGCCGGAGCCACGCTGCGATGACCCACCTGCTCGTCACCAACGACTTCCCGCCGAAGATCGGCGGCATCCAGTCGTACCTCCACGAGCTGTGGCGGCGGCTCCCACCCGACGACACCGTGGTGCTGACCACCGCGCACCCCGAAGCCGCGGCGTGGGACGCCCGCCAGCCGTTCCGGATCATCCGCCAGCCGGACACCTTCCTGCTACCCGCACCCGCGCTGGTCTCGCGCATCGACGAGGTCGCCGACGAGATCGATGCGGACCTCGTCCTCCTCGATCCGGTCTGGCCCCTCGGCTTCTGCGGACCCCAGCTCGACCGTCCCTACGGCATCGTGCTGCACGGGTCCGAGCTCACCGTCCCCGGTCGCATGCCCTTCGTGCAACTGCTGCTGCGGCGCACCCTGCGGGGGGCGAGGCTGGTCGTGGCGGCCGGCGGCTATCCCGCCAGCGAGGGACACCGGGTCGCCGGCCGAACGCTGCCCACCGTGGTCGTCCCGCCGGGTGTCGACACGTCGCGCTTCGCCCCGATCGGCGCCGACGAGCGGGCCCGGGTGCGGTCGGGCTTCGGGCTCGATCCGGCGGCGACGATGGTCCTGGGCCTCAGCCGGCTCGTTCCGCGCAAGGGCTTCGACGTGCTGATCCAGGCCGTCCACCGGGTCAGCGACCGTGACGACGACATCCACCTCGTCATCGCGGGTGATGGTCGGGACCGGTCGCGGCTCGAGCAGCTCGCCCAGGCGCTCGGCCTGCCCGCCACCTTCCTCGGCGCCGTCGACGACGACGCCCTCCCGTCGCTGTACGCCAGCGCCGACCTCTTCGCCATGGTGTGCCGCAACCGGTGGTTCGATCTCGAGCAGGAGGGCTTCGGGATCGTGTTCCTCGAGGCCGCGGCCGCGGGGGTGCCCTCGATCGCCGGGCTGAGCGGCGGGTCGGCCGAGGCCGTGGTCGACGGCGAGACCGGCGTCGTGGTGCACGAACCACGATCGGTCGACGAGGTGACCGAGGCGCTGCTTCGTTTTCTCGACGATCCGGCCGCGCGGGCCCGGATGGGCCAGGCGGCCCGACGCCGCGCCGAGGCGTCGTTCGACTACGACGGACTGGCGGCCGAGCTCGGCGGGGCGATCGACGCCACGGTGGCCGAGCTCCGCAGCGAGGCCATCGTCGAGCGCCAGGCATCCGACCCGAGCGCCGGCGGCCTCATCGGTGTCAAGCCCGTGTTCGACGCCTCCGACGGTCCGTCCGCAGCTCCGACCACCGGCGGGGCGCCGTGAGCCGACGACGTTCCCGCGACGACGAACCGGGCGGCGCCGAGGCGCGAAGGGCGGCACGCGCCGCGGAGCCCGATCGGTTGCGTCCGCCGGTCGAGCGCCCGGCCGACACCGGTGAGGGCGGCGCGATCATCACCGCGTCGTGGATCGGCTCCGCGCTCTTCGCCCTCGTCGCGATCCCGGCGGCGATCGCCCCCGACACCTTCGCGCCGTTCCTGATCGTGGTGTCACTCGGCCTGTTCGTCGCTGGCATGGTCGTCTTCGTCATCGCCTTCCTCACCGCGGTCGGCCGCAGCCGCGAGGTCCTGATCGGCATGGGCGGGCTGTTCTTCCTCGCCGGCGGCACGGCGCCGGCCCGGGTCAGCCGCCATCTCGTCGGATCGTTCGGTGTCGAGTGCGTGCTCGCCGTCGCCACCACCGTGATCGGGCTGTTCACGGTCCCGGCCGAGGTCACCAACCCGGTCGCCTTCGGGGTCCTCGCTCCGCTCTACGGCCTCGCCCTCGCGGGCCTGTGGGCGGCCCGGTTCGGCCACTTCGCCGAGCGCCCGCCCGAACCCGCCGCCCGCGGTCGCCGCCCCACCTCCTGACCCGTGCGACCTCGGGCCGCGGCGCAGCGACGACACACCACTAGTGTGGCCAACCGCCAGCGGACCGCCGACCCCAGACGGTCCGACCCCGATCCGGAGCGCCGCCCCCCATGCCCGACAAGGCCCACGAGCAGGCTGTCATCAACGCCCCCGTCGACGCCGTCTACGAGGCGCTGGTCGACTTCGAGCGGTACCCCGAGTGGGCCGGCGACCTGAAGCAGGCCACCATCGTCGAGCGCGACGCGGAGGGTCGCGCGCAGGTCGTCGAGTTCCGGGCGGCGGCGATGGGTCGCAGCACCACCTACCGGCTCCGGTACGACTACGAGGGCGCGCCCGCCAAGCTGGCGTGGGTCCTCGAGTCCGGCGATCTCGAGCGCGAGCTCGACGGTGCCTACCACCTGCGCGAGGCCGACGACGCGGGCACCACCGAGGTGGTCTACGAGCTGTCGGTCGATCTCGTGCTCCCGATCCCGGGCTTCGTCAAGCGCCGGGCCGAGGCCCGCATCATCAAGACCGCGCTGGCCGACCTCAAGGCACTGATCGAGTCCGGCACCGCGTCCTGACGGTGCGCACCCTGCTGTTCACGGGCAAGGGCGGCGTCGGCAAGACCACCGTCGCGGCGGCGACCGCCGTGCGGTGCGCGGCGGCGGGCCACCGCACCCTCGTCATCTCCACCGATCCGGCCCACTCGCTGGCCGACGCGTTCGGCGTCGCCCTCGGAAGCCACCCGGGTGAGATCGCCGACAACCTGTTCGGCCAGCAGCTCGATGCCCAGGAGCGGATGGAGGAGTCCTGGGGTGAGATCAAGGGCTTCCTCACCCAGGTGTTCGACTGGGCCGGGCTCGACGCGGTCGAGGCCGAGGAGCTCTCGGTCTTCCCGGGCCTCGACGAGGTCTTCGCCCTCACCGACATCAAGACCTACGCGGACTCGGGTGAGTGGGACGTGCTCGTCGTGGACTGCGCCCCCACCGCAGAGACGATCCGGCTGCTCTCGCTGCCCGACATCCTGTCCTGGTACATGGACCGGGTGTTCCCGGCAGGGCGCCGGGTGAACAAGCTGGTCGGGCCCGTCCTGTCCCGGCTCACCAGCATGCCGGTCGCCGGCGACGACGTGTTCGGGGCCACCAGCCGCTTCTACGAGCGGCTCGACGGGGTGAAGGCCATCCTCGCCGACCCCGAGCGATCCAGCATCCGCCTGGTGGTGAACACCGAGAAGATGGTCATCGCCGAGGCCCGCCGTACGTACACCTACCTCTCGTTGTTCGGGTACCGGGTCGACGCGGTCGTGGCCAACCGCCTGCTGCCCGACGACATCACCGATCCCTGGTTCGACCGCTGGAAGCAGGCCCAGGTCGAGCAGCTCGTCGTGATCGAGGAGGGGTTCGCCCCGCTGCCCGTGCTGCGCAGCGAGCTCCTGCCCGAGGAGCCGATCGGGCTCGACCGGCTCGGCGCCCTCGCCGATGCCCTCTATGCGGAGGTCGAACCCACCGACGTGCTCCACCACGGCGAGCCGCTCCGGATCACCAAGGAGGGCGGGGGGTACGAGCTCACGCTCGAACTGCCCTTCGCCGACCACGACGACCTCGACGTCGGCCGGCATGGCGACGAGCTCCTGGTGCGCATCGGCCCCTACCGGCGGGCGATCGCGCTTCCCGACTCGTTGCGGCGGCGCACCGTCACCGGTGCCCGGTTCCGCGACGGCGTCCTTCGGGTAGCGTTCGACGCCGATCGGACGAGCACGGGGAGCGAGGAGCCGAGGTGAACGAGG
>Ga0105048_10007702_pt1 | contig 17287 bp, 15 predicted proteins | sample MAT05_FD_78382 | JGI IMG/M metagenome (GOLD analysis project Ga0105048, IMG submission 78382) | Freshwater microbial communities from Lake Fryxell liftoff mats and glacier meltwater in Antarctica - MAT-05 | ecosystem: Environmental > Aquatic > Freshwater > Ice > Liftoff microbial mat | place...
CTCAAAAAAATTATCCGTGTTCATTCGTGTAATCTGTGGCAGAAAACGATAAAGCTGGTTCTACCTTTATCTCAAAAAAATTATCCGTGTTCATCCGTGTAATCTGTGGCAGAAAACGATAATGTTGATTCTGTAAACGGCTTCTAAGTTTTTGTCACAACCAGATCAAAGCCATTATTTTTTCTGCATTCTTTTTATTGTTGTTCAATTCAGCCAGCAATGCAGTGCGTTTTTGTTTTTCCGCATCATCAAAAGGGATATGGTACAGGTAATTGATGGCAGTAGTAAAATCATCTGCATCCTCTGCCAAGCTGCAAAGGCCCTGCAGTCCCGAACCTTCCACGCCCGCTTTATTTACAATGCAATGCCTGCCACTGTAGAGTGCATTCAGTAATTTTAATTTTACCCCGGTATTGTTAAACGAGGGCAAAATATTGATCTGTGCTTTGGCAATAATGTCCTGCATTTCCTGGTTGCTGGGGTTGGCTACCAGGCAGGTATGTTCATGCTGGTGGGCTAAAAATTCCAGCCGTTGCGAAGGGTTTTTTCCAGCTATCACAAAAGGAATGGGCAGTTTATTAAATACATTTTGCAGCAGCCAGATGGCAGCTTCTTCATTTTCATTGATGGATAAATTGCCATGATAGAGGCAATAGCAGCCGTTTCCGTTTTGCGATGTTACTTTTTCCCATCCTACAAATGCCGGTAAAAATTTTACATCGCCTGCATGCAATTCATTTTCATATTCGGCTTTGTCCGTTGTACTCAATGCAAGCAGTGTATGGTGCTGGCACAGTTTAGTTTCATACTTTTTTAACTGGTAGCTTTCCCAGGTATAATACAGCTTGTTGAATAATTTCTTTTCATGCTTCGCCAGTTGACCATAATATTTATACTCTGCATTGTGCAGGCGAACCAGCACTTTACGGCCCTGCAGTTGGTTGTGTTGCAAAAAATAAGTGCTGTGTATGCCTTCCAGTAAAATCGGGTAATTGTCTTTTAGAAGGTTGTCCAGCAGGGCTTTTACATTTCTTGACGCTACCATATAGGGTGTAGTAAATGAAAAACCGGACAGGTGCAGTTTGCGGGGATAATAAGTTACCGTTTCACAATATTGATTGAGTAGGGCAGATGGCTGCCTTGTTTTGGTGAAGCAGTGCAGGTGAATCTTAACACCAAGTTTGTGCAACCAGCATATCTTATAAAACTGATCAATGGCGCCACCATAATCTGCAGGTGCCGGTACGTCTAAAGTTACTATGTGTAAATGTTTATCCAAGTAAGTGATTATAAAAATCCAGTAATGCTGTTTCTTCTTTTTGCCAGTTGTATATTTCCATCGCAATTAAACAATTGTTCTCCAGCGATTGATACAAAACTTTATTATGGAGTAAATTGTTCAAATTGTAAGTAATGTTTTTTGGTGTCATATCAGTAATCAATACCGCAACTGCTGCCTGGTCGTTGATTTCTTTATAAGCAGGAAAGCCGCTGCACAACTGTGGAATACCTGCATGCATGTAATCAAAAAATTTATTGGCCAGCGAAAGATAAAAACTCAACCCGTTATTTTCTACCAGGTTGATGCCGATATAAGCCTGCCGTGTGATCAGCCTTAGTTCATCCGGCGGAATATTGCCTTTAAAGATTACTTTATCCTGAAGCCTGTTTTGTTTTACCAATGTTTGCGCCTGTTCCATAAAATTGCCATCTCCACATACCACCAGTTTACAATCCACCGCTTTCATTGCCGGTATCAGCGTTTCAAAGCAGCGGCCCTCATTTACCGCACCCTGGTACAAAATAAATTTTTCGTCTTTGGGTAAAAGCGTTGTGTGTTTCAACAAAGGCACATTCCGGATCACCCCATATCTTACCCCATACATCGTATGATATTCACCAGCAATGGGCTGGTTAACGGTATATCCGGAAGGGAATTTAGGAACCGCAAATTTTTCAATCGTCTTCCACATTTTGTAAATGGCAGGCCGGCTCACAATCTCTTTCATCTCACAAAACAGTTCGTGGGCATCATATACCCTGTTGATTTTTTTTATTTTTGAGATGTACAGGCAGGGAAGAATCGTATCCAGGTCGACGGCGCAAATGCAGTCCATTTTTTTAAATAACAGGTAAAAAAATAGCCGCAGGTTGTATTCAGCATAAAAAAGTTTCCCTTTTTGAAACAGGCAATTCATCCTTTTTTGCCGGAAAGGCGCTGGCTTTAAGGCAACAGACCCCTTCATCGTTCTGCCCACCAGCAATACATTGTATCCAGCCTGGCTCAGTGAAGTACAGATCCTGATCATCCGTTGATCGTAGCTTAAATCATTGGTAACTGTCAGGTAAATGGTCATGTGTTGCAACAAATGAGTGCCGTATTATTTTAGGCAAATATGGCAGATTAAAACTAATTCCGGCTTTCTATTCTCGTGTTTGGCATCGAAAAAGCCCGGATATTTTACCGGTACGGTTTTAAGCTGAACCTTGCAGCTGGTATTTTTAGGGAAAAATTCATTTTTCAGGCAGTAAAATCCAATATTTTTACCTACTTTCGCAACCGAAATAAAAAAGAAAATTAACAAAGACGTTATTAAAAACAAAGAAATGCCTTACTTAACAATCGAAAAAAGAGCGAAAATTTTTACAGACTTCGGCGGAAAAGCCGCTAACACAGGTTCTATTGAAGGACAGGTAGCCCTGCTAACCCTGCGTATCAATGAAATTTCTGAACACCTTAAATTAAACAGGAAGGACTTTTCTTCTCAAAGAGGTTTAATGAAAATGGTGGGTCAGCGCAAACGCCTGCTTACTTACCTTAGCAAGCACAACCTTACAGGGTACAGGGCTTTAATTGAAAAATTAGGTCTGCGTAAATAAATTAACAACCATGCTTAAATAATTATAATTCCCAACTACGTATTACAGTTGGGAATTATTGTATTTACGGCACTTTTCCCAAACAGGTTGTCGTTATTATTGTTTCAGATTTTTTCCCAACTTAGGGAACGCTGCAAAGCTTGCACAGCTCCAACGAAGAAAACAGGTTTTTCCCTTTGTACCAGTGCGGCCTTTGTACACATTATGTGAAACAACACTTTCAGGCTGCCATATTTATAATTTCTAACAAAAACGAACATGAGTTTAACAAGTAAATCAGTAACATTTGATATAGGTGGTGGCCGTATGGTTACCATCGAAACAGGCAAAATGGCCCGCCAGGCCGATGGCGCCGTTACCGTGCGCCAGGGCAATTGTATTTTGCTGGCAACTGTAGTTGCCAATAGGGAACCAAAAGAAGGACAGAACTTTTTCCCGCTGTCCGTAGACTACCAGGAAAAATTTGCTTCCGCAGGTCGTGTGCCGGGTTCTTTCTTTAAAAGAGAGGCAAGGCTGAATGATTATGAAATATTAACCAGCCGCCTGATCGACAGGGCGTTGCGTCCGTTGTTCCCGGAAGATTATTTGTGTGATGTACAGGTGCTGATCAGCCTGGTTTCAAGCGATGCAGAAGTATTACCTGATGCGTTGGGTTGTTTGGCTGCATCTGCAGCACTGGCTGTTTCCAATATCCCTATTCAGGAAATTATTTCTGAAGTGCGTATCGGCAGAAAAAACGGCGTTTTCATTGTTAACCCAAGCCGTACAGAATTAGCAGAATGTGACCTTGAATTTTTGATCGCCGCCACTGAAAAGAACATCATGATGGTGGAAGGTGAAGCAAACGAGTGCCAGGAAGAAGACCTTATCAAAGCAATTGAACTGGGGCATGAAGCAATCAAAGTTCAAATTAAAGCACAGGCAGATTTAAGAGACCAGGTGGGAAGTGCGGTTAAAAGAGAATATACCAAACCTTACCGCAACGAAGAGCTGAACGAAAAGATCACTGCTTTTGCAAAAGATAAAATGTATGCGATTTCTGCTTCAGCCTCCGCCAAGCACGACAGGAGTGATGCTTATGATGCTTTGAAAAAAGAAGTAAAAGAATTTTTAGGCGAAGAATTGCCCTCAGAAGATAAAGGATTGATAGGCCATTATTTTGGCGAACTGCAATATTATGTGGTAAGGGATATGATCCTGAACGACAGGAAACGTCTGGATGGCAGGGGTACAGAAGATGTCCGCCAGTTGGATATGGAGATCAGTATTTTACCAACTCCGCACGGCTCTTCTTTATTTACAAGAGGTGAAACCCAATCACTTACAACCGTTACTTTCGGAACTCCTTTAGATGAATTGCTGGTAGAAAGCGCACATAAATCTGACTATACCAAATTCATTTTACATTATAATTTCCCGCCATTCTCCACAGGCGAAGTAAAGATGATGAGAGGTGTTGGCCGCAGGGAAGTTGGTCATGGTAATTTGGCCATGCGTTCTTTAAAGAAAATGATGCCGGGTAAAGAATATCCATACACTGTGAGGGTGGTGAGTGATATTTTAGAGTCAAATGGTTCATCTTCAATGGCAACTGTTTGCGCCGGTTCATTGGCACTGATGGATGCAGGTGTTCCTGTTAAAAAACACGTAAGCGGTGTTGCAATGGGGTTGATTAAAAAGGAAGATCAATTTGCAGTGTTAACAGATATTTTAGGTGATGAAGATCATTTAGGTGATATGGATTTTAAAGTAACCGGTACCAGGGATGGTATTTGCGGTGTACAGATGGATATTAAAGTAGATGGCCTTAGCATGGATATTATGCGCCAGGCACTGGAGCAGGCACGTAAGGGGCGCTTACATATTTTGGATGCTATGTATGCATGTATGCCCGAACACAGAGCTGATGTGAAACCACATGCACCAAGAATGGTTAAACTGATCATTGATAAAGAATACATTGGTGCAGTGATAGGGCCAGGTGGTAAAGTGATACAGGAAATGCAAAGGGAAACCGGCGCTACCATCAATATTGAAGAAGTAAACAATGTAGGTGAAGTAAGTGTGTTCTCTGCTTCTAAAGAAAGCCTGGACAAAGCTGTTAACTGGATCAAAGGCCTCGTGGCTACACCGGTTGTGGGTGATACGTATGAAGGCACTGTAAAAAGCATTAAAGAATTTGGTGCTTTTGTAGAATTCTTACCAAAGAAAGAAGGTTTGCTGCACATCAGTGAAATAAGCTGGAAGCGCCTGGAAACAATGGACGGCATCTTTAAAGAAGGCGATAAAGTGAAAGTGAAATTGCTGGAAGTTGACCAACGTACCGGCAAATTTAAACTGAGCCGCAAAGCGCTGATGCCAAAGCCTGAAACGCAGCCTAACAAATAGTATCAATTTATTATTCATACACAACGCTGCTATCCGTAGTGTTCAGTAAAAGTATTAGTAGCTTGCATTATTGCTGAATAAAGAAAAAATGATGAAATGCTGTCCGTAGTTTTCAACTACGGACCTGCTCATTATGGATTAAACAACAAACGACTTGCTCATTATTGCTATGCTATGTATATTTATTAAAAAAGGCATGAGTACAGGCGGTTATAAAATCCGGGATAAAGAAGGGATTCATTTTGTAACCTTTGCAGTAACAGAATGGGTAGATGTTTTTACATGAAAAGAATACCGGGATCTTGTTTTAGAAAGCATCAGGTATTGCCAAAAAGAAAAGGGATTGGTATTATATACCTGGTGTATCATGAGCAATCACCTGCACCTTGTGGTGAGTGCTGTTAATAATGATACCAGCGATATGCTGCGTGACTTCAAAAAATTTACCAGCAAACAAATAATAAAAGCAATTGCAGATAACGGAGGCGAAAGCCGAAAAGAATGGATGTTGAAAATATTTGCATCAGCAGGTACGCAAAACAGCCGTAATGCCAATGATCAATTCTGGCGCCAAGACAATCATCCGGTTGAATTGTACAGTGAACATTTTACAAAACAGAAGATTCATTATATTTATGAAAATCCTGTAGTAGCAGGAATTGTAGATAAGGCGGTGGCATATTTATACAGCAGCGCAAAAGATTATTACATTGGAAAAAATTGCGGTTTACTAACAATCGAATTACTGTAGTACATCTATCAGCAAATCCTGAGTTGCAAACTCAGGATAGCCATCAGCATTTTATCATTATTCGGCAAAGCATGAAAAACTCTAAGGACAGCATGAGAGAAAGAGACGTTGCTGGGAATGAATGCCCGGAGCTTTGCCGATATAGGTCAATTTGAAGAACTGAAAAAAGCCGCCATAACTGGTTATAAAGCTAAAACAACAAGCAGCAAATGACCTATGATCATGGGGTGCATCATCCTTTGTGTTTACCCATCTCATCTTTTTAGTATTCCCACAACTTCATTGCTACGCCTGGCTGAAGCGGTTACCCCGGTGAAGGCAAGTGGGCTGGTTTGTGCCGGAGTAGTAGCGCAAGACAGGAGAGTTGTTGAAAGAATACCATCATCCCGTACAAAAAATTTGTGCTCCTGCACATTTTTTGCACATCCTGTAAATAATCAGCCATATTGTCTCTTTGCATGTGCCTTACTTGTATTAAATTGTTAATTTGCCGCTTCGGGTTATTCACCACCATAAAGTATTAAAATAAAACAATGATCAAAAGAATTCTCCTGATTGTTTTCGTATTGATAAGTGTGGCTGCCAATGCTCAGAAAATAAAAAGCCAGGCAGCTTTCCGGATGTTACAAACAGCCAACACATTAATGGAAGCCCAGCAACTGGATGCCGCGGAAGAGTATTTTAAAAAGGGACTTGCCAAAGCGCAGGCCTTTAATGACGTTTATTGCCAGGCATATGCCAACCAGGGGTTAGGCAGTTTATACACCAAACTCGATCAACCACAAAATGCTATTAAGTATTACCAGGTGGCGATACGGCTTTACCGCGACCAGCGCTTAACGGTGATTGCCAACGTGGTGGAGACATTATTAAAAAGTGTACAGGGTATTGGCGACCTGTATGCCGGTATTGAGGTGGGCGCAAAAGGGATTAAACTAAGTGTGATAGATGTGAAACTCAGCAAAGACCGGCAGTATGACTATGTGCTGATAGCTGATACTTCCATCAACACGGATGCCGCTTCTCTTTCTTACCAAAGTGAAAAAGAAACGCATGACGCCATTGCTGTTTTGTGGGGCTTGATCAAAGACCGCTACCAGGTACCGGGTAAAAGAGTGTTTGTGGTAATTAGCAGCGGGTTAAAGCAGGAACTGGACAAATACAATAAGACTGAATATTTTGCCAATATTATCCGGCCAAAAACGATGGACAGTGCGGTTACATTTACCTCGGTTTCGGCAACACAGGAGGCGGAACTTAGTATGATGGGCATTGTGCCGCAAAAGGACCGTTTCAATGCTTCGCAGATTGACGTGGGCAGTGGAAATACAAAAGGTGGCTATTTCAATGTATCAAAACAATTTATCCCGGTCACATTCCCGCTGGGAACCAAATCATTTCAACGACTGGTAGATGCACACACGCAGGCGGGTATCAGCCAGTTTGCAGATACAGCACAACAGTTGTGGAAAGACAGTATCGCACTCACCGTTGAAAAAGAGTTCAGTGATAAATTGGAGTTTAAATCGAGGGATATTGTTTATCTCTCCGGTGGAATCGTATGGGCGCTGGCGTCTTTCCTGCACCCGGAAGATATTCAAAAAAATTATGTGGAGATCAGCAGTTACGATATCAGCGAATTTCGCCGCAGGCTGATTGGTAGTTACGAGGAGCTGATTCAACCTGCTGCGCTTGCTGGTATTTCAAATGCAACAATTGCTGCGGCAGCCCGCAACAATATCAGCCGGGTAATGAAAACCTACGACCGCAGGGCATTGGTAGCCGGCGCTACGTGGTTAAACGAACTGGCGAACAGGATAAATACCGTCAATCCAAATAAAAAATTCATCTATCCAAAATATGCCTACGTTGGCTGGATAAGTGGTTATATTATAAAAAAAGTAACCCAACAATATACGGGGCTTGCAAGCGTGGGTGCCGGCAGGTAAAAGCCCGATCTCCTGGTTTTACTTATCCCCCGAATTGTTAAGTGGTGGCGATAGATGATTTTGAGGTACAATAAAAAAGTATTTTTCGAAATAATATTTCAAGTAGTACGTTAGTGGTGCAGCCGGTGGGTGTTTGAGTTCATCGACCGATAATCCACCTACTATGAGAAAACGTTTTATCACCCGTTACCAGCTTCCCTTTCCCATTTTTTTACTGCTGACCCTTTTGTGTACTGTTTCCAATGCACAGATCACAGAATTATATACCGATTATGGCGGCTATTGGAAATCAACTGCTGCTTCCATCAATCCTGTAAAACCGGACAACAGTCACAATGTGCTGGGATTTAAGTATGCAGGCACCGTGTACTCAACGGGTGTTAATGATGCTACCCTTACTTCCAACGGAGTAGCGTTTACCAGTATGCTATTTAATGCCCTTCCATTTGCCTCGGTGGGGGGTACCGTCAGTAGTGGCACGTCTACTTATATCGCACTCGGCACACAATACGATGGCGTTACCAACGGGTATGGGGTACCGTTGCCATCCCTGCGAATTCTGGATGTGCTTACCGATGGTATCAATGGACTGAATATAGGTACCGGGGTAACCAATGTACCGGTTACGTCCCTGTTTAATTACCCGGTCACCAATGTTAATATAGCGGCCATTAGTGATGGCAGGCCCGATATTGTGTATACCCAGACTGCGCAGCCAACGGGGTCCGGTGATTCTTTATATTTTGTAAACAGTTCCGGCGCAGTAGTTGGAAACAAAATATATTTAGTTTGGACAGCCGTGAGTTCGGTCGGTAATTACAACTGCGATCTTTATAATCTTACATATACGAATGGTGATGCAGCAGTAGTTTCAGGCGGCAGTTCGATCAACCAGGTAAAAGAAATACGTTTGTACGGATTACAGATGTCTGACTTTGGTATTACCAGCGGCAATGCTGCAACCGTTACCAAGTTGGTGATAAAACCAGGTGGTGACAGTGATCCTGCATTTATGGGATACAATACAGATGCATTCAGTGTACCCCTTCCAGTTATTACCACACAGCCTTCATCGCAGATCGTATGCCCGGGTGCAGGGCTGAATGCCACGTTTTCTGTAACTGCTACCGGTTCGGCCCTTAGTTATCAATGGCGAAAAAATGGGGTAAATATTCCAGGCGCTACTGCATCCACCTATACCATTACCAATGTAACTGCTGCGGATGCAGGCATGTATGATGTAGTCGTTACCAACCCCGCAGGTTCTATTTCAGGCAATATTGTGTACCTCAATATGACCATTACAACGCAGCCATCACCTGCTACCCAGACGATCGTTACCGGCAACAGTGTAACGCTGTCAGTTGCTTCTACCAATGCGACCAGCTTCCAGTGGAAAAGAAACAACGTCAATATTTCCGGAGCTACGGCTGCATCCTATACCATCAACCCGCTTACAAGCAACACCGGCGGAGACTTTACGGTAACGGTGATAAATGCTGCCGGTGCTGGTTGTGCAAATTTAACCAGCACAATGGCTACGGGAACAACTGCTGTAATTTTATATTCTAAAAGTACCGGCAACCTGAATGTACCCGTTACATGGGGTGTAAATTCAACTGGCACCGGCAGTTCGCCGGTTAATTTTGCCCGTAGTGAACATGCATTTAGAGTATCAAACCGAACTACGGCAGCCACTGGTGGAAACTTGACAATTGCCGGTGTTTTAGACCTCGTTAACAGTGTTACCAGCATTACTTCAGCAAGCACATTGAGTGCAGGACAAATAGTGAGAAATGGCACGGGCACTTTAGCCGGTTCTCCAAGTTCCAGTCTAACGGTAAACGGTGTATCTGATATTGCTTTTTTTACCGGCAGCCAGGTGCTCAAAAATCTTACAGTTACCGCCGGTGCCACTACGCTAAATTCTTTACTGGAGATAACAGCCGGGGCATCTCCGGGTGTAGTAACCATCAATGCCGGTACCTTTAATACGAATGGTAACCTAACCCTTAGAAGCGATGCCAGTGGTACGGCAAGCATCGGTAACTCTGGCGGTACAATTAATGGGAATATAACTGTAGAAAGGTATATCCCGGCAAGAAGGGCATGGCGGTTAATGACCTCGCCACTGAATGCCCCTGGTGCACCCACCATCAACGCTGCCTGGCAGGAAGGAGCCGGTTTATCCGATGCCAATCCCAATCCGGGTTATGGTACCCACATTACTGGCGGAACTACAGCCAATGGTTTTGATCAAAGCCCAACCAACATCTCCAGCTTAAAATATTTTACCGGTACAAGCTGGGTGGCGATAGCAAATACTTTGTCTGTGCCGGTAACGCAATACCCCGGTTATATGTTTTTTGTAAGGGGCAACCGGGCATATGATATTTTAACCACGGTGACAAGTACTACTCCGTTTACTACCAATATTCGGAGTAAAGGAAATGTGAACCAGGGCACGCAGGCGGCTAAAACTGTTGCTGCCACCGGTTACACTTTGTTGGGTAACCCTTACGCATGCCCCATCGATTTTAATGCGGTGATTGCAGGCAGCGCCAATGTTAAAAACAGGTTCAGGGTGTGGGACCCAACCCTGGGCGGTACGAATGGAGTAGGGGCTTATGTGCTGCTCGACTGGAATGGCAGCGGTTATACGGTCACTCCTTCCGCTTCGTTAAATGGTATCATCCAGGCGGGGCAGGCTTTTTTTACAGAGAGCAGCAACGGCTCGTTGCCAGGGAGTTTTGTAGTGAATGAAAGCCATAAAACAACGGGTACGGCTACCACTATATTTGGCAGGCCTGCACAGGCCGACGATGCCATGCTTGCAATTGATCTGAAAATTGTGAACGATGATAGTACCATCTCATTGGCAGATGGTGCACTTGCCCGTTACAATGATATTTATAGTAACAACATTGATGGTGACGATGCAGTAAAGTTTACGAATAACAATGAAAATATTTCGATTGTTACCAATGGGCAGGGATTGATAGTGGATAAAAGAACGGTACCGGCTGAGGCTGATACCCTGAAATTGAAATTCACCGGTATTAAAAATATCAACTACCAGTTTGAAATAACAACAGCTAATTTTTCTGCTGCCAATGTATTGCCGTTGCTGTATGATAAATACCTTAATACACAACAGCCGGTGAACATCGACGGCAAAACATTTCATTCCTTTGCAGTGAACCAGGATGCGTTCTCAAGGGCAGCAGACCGGTTCGGAATGATTTTCCGCAATCTCGGAATACTGGCAGTGAGTTTCACCAATGTAAAAGCATATTCACCAGGTGAAGGCAGTGTAATAATTGAATGGAAAGTGCAGGGTGTAACCGATATTCAATCCTATGAGGTACAACGACAAAATAGCGAAGGTATTTTTGTAACCATTGGCACACTACCCGCAGGCAGTTTTTCCGGAAGCTACGCATTCACCGATGTTGCAGCTTGTTCGGGCAATAATATCTACCGGGTAAAATCAGTTGACCAGGGCGTTGCCGGTAAATACTCTTCTTCTGTAAAAGTGTTCATTGCAGAAAAAAAATCCATGCTGACCGTATTTCCAAACCCGGTAACGGGAAATGAATTTGCTGTCCGTTTCCAACATATTCCTGTCGGGCAGTATGCCTATAGTGTTATCAGCAGCCAGGGACAAAAAGTGTTAACAGGCACAATACAATATCAAACTACGGCAGATTATGTGGTGATCGGGCTGGACAGAAAATTAGCAGATGGCAATTATGAATTGTTGCTGCAGCAAGGGGCGGGCATATACAGTACGCCGATTCTGATAAAAAGAAAAATGTAAAGGTGTGCTAAAAAGCCGATGAAATTTCAACGGCTTTTATTGTATAAATGAAGTGTGCTAATTAAAACTGTTCCAGCTTGCTAAAGAAAAAATCTCCTTCAATAGCTGCATTTTCGTCACTGTCGCTTCCATGAATGGCATTTTCACCAATGGAGGCTGCATATAATTTACGGATGGTTCCTTCTGCGGCCTGCGCCGGATTGGTGGCGCCGATCAATGTCCTGAAATTGTCAACGGCATTTTCTTTTTCCAGTATGGCGGCAGTTATTGGCCCACGGCTCATAAATTCAACCAATTCACTGTAGAATGGCCTTTCTTTATGAACAGCATAAAATTCGCCTGCTTTTTCCGCAGAAAGATGCAGCATCTTTAGTGCAACAATCCTGAAACCAGCACCGTTTATTTTTTCTAAAATTGCGCCGGTATATCCTTTTGCAGTTGCATCCGGCTTGATCATCGTGAATGTCCTGTTACTCATATAGTCTTTTTTTGGCGGCAAATATAGCCTGTTTTATGTTTCCGGCTGCTGGTTTTTTCTTGCCGGTATGTTATTCATTTAAAAAACTGTTGTTACAAAACAGTAGTCTGGAAACTAACCGTTACTTTTGCCGCCGCTTTATGCAACCAATCAGTAATATATATCCATTGCTGGCAACCCCTAAAAAGATTGTCATTACCACACACCAGAAACCGGATGGCGATGCCATGGGCTCTTCTTTGGGCCTGTATCATTTTTTAATTCAGTTGGGGCATACTGTTACAGTGATTTCCCCAACCAATTGGGCGGAGTTTTTAAACTGGATGCCCGGTACAAAACAATTGCTGGATTACGACAGGCAAACAGCGGCTGCTGATAAAATGATTAATGAAGCAGACTGGATATTTTGCCTTGATTTTAATACACTGGGCCGTACCAAAAAGATGGAAGAAAAACTGGGTAATGCAAAAGCATTGCGTATTTTAATTGACCATCACCAGGAACCACAGGAAGAAAAATTTGCTTACGGAATAAGTGATACCGGCAAAAGCAGCACCAGTGAAATGGTGTATGATTTCATAGAAGCATCCGGCAATGATGATAAGATCAATTCCATTGTTGCAGACTGTTTGTACACCGGGGTAATGACAGATACCGGTTCGTTCAGGTTCCCGTCTACTACTGCAAGTGTGCACAGGATGGTAGCCAATCTTAAGGATAAAGGTTTGCAGCAAAGCAAGATCCACGAAAACCTGTTCGATAATTTTTTAGAGAACCGGTTTCGTTTTATCGGCAATGTATTGCTGAACCGGATGGAGGTATTTTATGAATACAATACTGCCCTCATTGCCATTCCGCAGGGGGATTTAATTAAATTCAATATTACTACCGGTGATACAGAAGGGCTGGTAAATTATCCGTTAAGCATAAAAGGTATTAAGTTAGCCGCCATCATTATTGACAGGGGGGAAGAACGCAAGAGTTCTTTCCGGAGCAAGGATGGGTTTGATGTAAATACATTTGCCAGGAAATATTTTAATGGCGGAGGGCACTTTAATGCCGCCGGTGGGCAGAGCAAAGAATCGCTGGATGAAGTGGTGAATATTTTTATGAAAGCCATGCAGGAAAACAGGGATCAGTTGAGCAATTATCAATTTTAAATAAAACAACATAACAATGAACAAAAATTTGTGTTTGGTAGGTTTAGCTACCCTTATTTTAACAGGTTGCAATACACCATTTAAAAAATCAGCGGATGGTACAGAGTACAAACTGATAGTTAATAAATCTGGAAGAAAAGCAGTAACAGGTGATTTTATTCAGTTGAATATTTTGAATAAATACAGGGACAGTGTTCTTTTCAGTACTATTGAAAACGGGTCACCGAGGTTTATACCTTTTGATACAACGCAATTGCCTGTATTCTTTAAAGAGATCCATGAAGGAGACAGCCTGGTGATCAGGATGTCAACAGATACCATCATCAAAAAAGGCCAGGCGGAGCCTTTTATGAAGAAAGGACAGTTTATTTACCAGTGCTTTAAGATCGCAAAGCTGTACAGCAGCAAAGAAGCCGCAGACAGTGCAGCGAAATCGTATGAAGCAACTGCAAAAGCGATTGGTTACAAAAAAGCACAGGAACAAATAAAAAAGATGCTGGAAACCAGTGCACCCCAGTTGAAGAAAGACGACCAGGTGATTGCTGACTACCTCGCAAAGAATAATTTAAAAGCCACCAAAACAGCATGGGGTACTTATGTTGCCATCACTACACCCGGTACCGGTGCCAACCTGACCGATAGAGACGTTGCTGTAGTAAACTATACCGGCAGAAATTTAAAGGATTCCGTTTTTGATTCAAATGTTGATCCGAGGTTTGGCCATGTTGCTCCTTATGATGTAAATTTAGGAGAGTTTGGTGTGATCCTGGGTTGGATAGATGGACTAAAAACGATGCAAAAAGGCACCATAGGTAAACTGATCATTCCATCCTCACTGGCATACGGTAAAGAAGCCAAGGGTGCCAATATCGGACCAGATGAGATTTTGGTTTTCGATATTCATGTAACGGATGTCATCGGCAAGGAGCAATTTGAAGCAAGGCAAAAAGCCCAGCAGGAAGAAATGATGGCGAAACAACAGCAAATGATGGAAGAAAGAAATAAGCAACAGGAGGCAGCCCAGAAAGCAGCAGGGGTTAAAAAAGAAGACGGTTCTAAGAAATGATCATACTGAAAGGGTAATAAATAAAAAAGGGGCCATATAGTCCCTTTTTTATTGAGCTGCATGATAAGCTTCAAAAAGCTGCACAGCTTGTTTTGCTTCTTTTACGTCATGCACCCTTAATATAGTTGCACCATTTAGCAGCGCAATGGTATTTAAACAGGCGGTTCCGTTCAGCGCTTCTGCTGCACCGATGCCCAATGTTTTATGAATCATCCCCTTCCTGGAAATACCTGCCAGTATTGGTTTTTCAAGCATTTCAAAAACAGCTAAATTTTTTAATAACTGGAAATTATGCTGTATCGTTTTACCAAAACCAAAACCGGGGTCAATTATTACATCCTGTATGCCGGCTTGTTTGCAGGCGGCTGTTTTTGCAATAAAAAAATCTAATACTTCGATTATTACATTGTCGTAGTGCGGATTTTGCTGCATTGTTTCTGGGGTACCCTGCATGTGCATGGCTATAAACGGCACATTTAACGAAGCTACCGTTTTTAACATGCCTGCGTCCATATCTCCTGCACTGATGTCGTTTACAATGGAGGCTCCGGCATTCACCGCTTCCAGTGCAGTTTTGCTGTGATAGGTATCAATAGAGATAATGGCTTCGGGATGATTTTTTTTTATTGCTTCAATGAATGGCACGGCCCTTTTTATTTCTGCTGCAGCATCCATTCTGGTACTGCCCGGCCGGGTGCTTTGTGCACCAATGTCGAGTATGTCTGCGCCATCAGCAATCATTTTTGCTGCAAGGCTTGAAATGCCAGCCAGTCCTTTGTTTAAATGGCCTTCGAAAAACGAAACGGTGGTTGCATTGATGATGCCCATCACCAGGGGCTTACCTGGCATTAATAATTTTCCTTTGCAGTTAAGTGTGTACATCAGGTAGAATCAAGTATTTTTGACGATAACAAAAATAGATACATTACACTTACAATGAACACAAACGGGCAATACGACAAAGCGGTACTCAGTTGCAAAGAAATTTTTATAAAGAAATCAAAAGACTATGGAACTTCCTGGCGTGTGTACAGAACTATTTCAGTTGTTGACCAGATTTATATAAAAGCAAAACGCATCCGTACCATACAGGAAAAAGGCGAGCAAAAAATCGGCGACGATATCCTAAGTGAATTTAAGGGGATTTTGAATTATGCGGTGATTGGTTTAATACAGCTTGATCTCCGGTCTGAGGCGGTGGAAGAACTACCCATAGCGCAGGTGGAAAAATTATACAACGAAAAGGTGGCAATAGCGAAAGACCTGATGCAGGATAAAAATCATGATTATGGAGAAGCATGGCGGGAAATGAGCCAGGAGAGTTTTACCGATTTAATTTTGGCCAAACTGCTGCGGATTAAGACAATCTTAAGTAATGATGGCAAAACAATCATGAGCGAAGGTATCGACGCTAACTTCCTGGATATCCTGAATTACGCTGTATTTGCCCTTATCCTGGCATAACAGCGGGCGGAATTTGATTTTTAACCATATTCACTTATTTAAATACAGCAGTCGTTTATGAAATTATCAGTAACCATAGCAAGGGTTTTTGTTGGTGGTCTTTTTATTTTTTCCGGCCTGGTGAAAGCCATTGACCCACTGGGGCTGACTTATAAGATGCAGGAATTTTTTGAAGTTTGGGCCAGTGAAGGCTATGCCACAGGTGTGATGAACTGGCTCAATAACCATTCATTTTTTTTCACTATCGTCATGATCACATTGGAGGTGGCGCTTGGTGTGGCCCTGTTGGTGGGCTGGAGAAAAAAATTGACCCTTCGTTTATTATTGCTGCTGATGTTGTTCTTTACTTTTTTAACGAGCTATGTTTTATTTAGCGGTAAAATCAGGAGTTGTGGTTGTTTCGGGGATTGCATTCCCCTTACACCAATACAAACTTTTACAAAAGATATCATCCTGTTTGCGCTGGTGATCTTCCTTATTTTAAAACAACGTTTCATTGAGCCATTATTCAAAGAACTACTCCCTTTTGCCATTGTACTGGTATCGGTGATAGCAACGGGCCTGTTGCAAATGCATGTGATAGAACATTTGCCCTTAGCCGATTGCCTGCCCTACAAAAAAGGAAACAACATACTGGAACTGAGAAAAATGCCGGCTGATGCTGTACCTGATAAATACAGCTACAGTTTTATTTATGAGAAGGATGGAGTGAAAAAGGAATTCAACAAAGACTTTCCTGACAGCACCTGGAAATTTGTGGACCGCAAACAGACATTGATTGAAAAAGGTAAAAATAATGTACCTAAAATAAACGACTTCTCCCTCACCGATTCAAGCGGCAGCGACGCTACTGAAAACATTTTAAATACAGCAGCATATTATTTGTTCTTTTTAAAAGATATGGATGAAAGTGCCGACAGGTGGCTGAGTGTTTTTACTGACGTGGCAAAGAAAGCAAAACAGCAAAACATGCCGTTGTATATCGTTACATCCGATTCAAAAAGAGTTGTTACATTTTTCAATGTAGCAAACGATTTTAACTTGCCGGTGTATAGCTGTGATGCCACCGCTATAAAAACGGCTGCGAGGGCCAACCCAACCCTGCTGGTAATGAAAGGGCCGGTAGTGCAGGAGAAATATAGCTGGGCCGACATGAAGGATATTTTGAATCCGTAGCGGGAGGTGGTGGTTGATAGTTCAGGGTTCATGGTTGATAGTTCTTAGATAATATTTCATAGTTGAATGTCCATAGCCCATAGTCAATAGTTGATCAACCCAAGGCAGAGTAACGATTTTATGTTGACCATTCATCATTCACGATTCACCATTCA
>Ga0105048_10007703_pt1 | contig 17287 bp, 15 predicted proteins | sample MAT05_FD_78382 | JGI IMG/M metagenome (GOLD analysis project Ga0105048, IMG submission 78382) | Freshwater microbial communities from Lake Fryxell liftoff mats and glacier meltwater in Antarctica - MAT-05 | ecosystem: Environmental > Aquatic > Freshwater > Ice > Liftoff microbial mat | place...
GCGCCACGCCCGGAGAACTAATTACTAATTACTTACCACTTCACGATCGGCCTCTGCAACACGCTGTCGTCCCTTTCTCCAAGAGTGTGAGAAATGCGGGCTAACAGCCTGTTGAAATACTCGGGCGGCGGACGGAAGTCAGCCGTCTCGGCTGACACGGCAAACAGGCGTCCCGCCTGTAGAGTCGCACCGGAGCATGGTTTGCAGGCCAGAGACCTGCATGCCCTGACAGGCCGGAGGCCCGTCTTCCACCGTCGTGCGTGGGTTTTTCAACCGGCTGCTAGAGGATAATTTGTCGGCGAGGCTCCAGGATTGAGAATAAGGCGAGGATTTAGAACTGGTCTCTCGCCGCTCGACAGCGGCGCGGTCACGCGGAACATTCCTCGCGTGGCTGCCGACCGATTCGCCGATCAATTCCTCGAACACCTCGAAGTGGAACGCAATGTCTCGGTTCGGACGCTCGTCAATTACCGGCATGCGCTCACTTCATTCCGCGCAGCCGTGCCACAGCCGGGATGGAAGGAACTCCGGGCGGATCATTTCCGGCGGTATCTGTTCGAGAAGATGAAAGGCGGTCTCGCGAAGCCGACCGTGCGGCTGCACTTCGCGGCGCTGCGGACTTTTTACAGGTTTCTCGTCGAGCGCCACGGCTTGCAGGATAACCCTCTCAAGCAGGTGCAGCTCCCGAAGCTCGATCGCAACCTGCCGGTCGTCCTCACGGCGAAACAGATCGATGCCCTGCTGGCCGCGCCGATGGCGATGAAGAAAAACAAGCAATCATCGGAGTGGATGCGGCTTCGCGACGCAGCGATCCTCGAATTTTTCTACAGCAGTGGCCTGCGACTCGCGGAGCTGGCGTCGCTCACGGTGGGCGCTGTCGATCCTTTCACGGAGACCGTCCGGGTGCTGGGGAAGGGCCGGAAGGAGCGCATCGTCCCGGTGGGTGTGCCGGCGCTCGAGGCGATTCAGAAATACCGGCAGGCCGCGGGAGTGAATGCCGGGCCGCTTTTCATCAACAAGTCCAGGAAGCGGCTGAGCGCCCGCTCGGTGTGGCTCTCGCTGAAGCGCTACCTCGCCCACTGCGGAATCCCGCAGACGATCTCGCCGCACAAGCTGCGGCACAGCTTTGCAACGCACATGCTCGACGCTGGCGCGGATCTCCGCAGCGTCCAGACGCTGCTCGGGCACGCGAGCCTTTCGACGACGCAGATCTACACGCACGTGACCGTCGAGCGGCTGAAGAAGGCCTACGACGACGCGCACCCGCGGGCGTAGAGCAGTGCAGTGAGGATCGCCGCGCGTCCCGCCGGCCACGGCATGCGCCGCAGGCCTGATGTTTTCTTCGGATCCCAAGTGAGGTCGGACCCATGGGAGAAAAAGTGACGCTGCGCGTGGTGTGGCGGTGGCCGCCGGGACGGACGGCGCTCCACGCGCGCTCCGCGCCATCCTGCCGCGCGAGATTGGAAATCTCACTTACTTTGCCCCGTCGAGCCGGCCGGCGGCGTAGGCGCCGAAGACGCGGGCGATTTCCCGCACGTGGCGGAAGACTGCGAATTGCTCGTCCTCGCTGCCGGTGGCGTGCGCGGGATCGTCGAAGGCCCAGTGATGGCGGTTCACCTGGCCAGGGACCATCGGGCAGACCTGGTCGGCGTTGCCGCAGACGGTGATGACGGCCTCGACGTCCTGCGTGAGAAATTCGCTGAGGTGCTTCGAGTGGTGCGCGGAGATGTCGATGCCGATCTCGGCCAGCGCCTTGATCGCGAGCGGATGGACATAGCCCGCGGACTTCGATCCTGCGCTTGCGACTCGGAGCGCATCGCCGACGGCGGCGCGCAGGATGCCCTCGGCCATGTGCGAGCGGCAGGAGTTTCCGGTGCAGAGGATCAGGACGAGCGGTGCGGTGATGGGAGTGATCATGCTGAGACGCGGCAGCAGCCGGGTTCGCGGACGGCACAGCAGGCGGGAATCGCGAGCAGCGCGCCCAGGACGGGCGCGGTGATGTAGAGCCACAGGTGTTCGTGGTGTCCGCTCACGAGCGCGGGCGCGAGCGAACGGACGGGATTCATCGAGGCGCCGCAGATCGGTCCGGCGAACATGGCCTCCAGCGCAATGACGGCCCCGATGGCGATACCCGCGGTGAGTCCTTTTTCCTTCGCACCGGTGCTCACACTCAGCACGACCAGCATGAGGAAAAAGGTGAGCACCACTTCGAGGACGAAGCTTTGCGAAGCAGCGCCCGCCGGAACCGTGGCACCGAGCCGGGCGCTGTCGGGGAAGAGGAATTTCAGCAGGCCGCTCGCAGCCAGCGCACCGAGGATCTGGGCGCCGATGTAGCCGGGAACGTCGCGCCATTGACTGCGCCGCGCCGCCGCAAAGCCGATGGTCACCGCGGGATTCAGGTGCGCGCCGCTCACGTCGCCGAAGCAGTAAATCATGGCCAGCACGATGAGACCGAAGGTGAGCGCAATGCCGGCGTGGCCCAGCGCGCCGGTCTGATCGTTGACCACGATCGCGCCCGTGCCGGCAAAGACCAGCCCGAACGTGCCGAGGAACTCGGCGAAGAGTTTTTTCATGGGCGCGATGCAAACAGATCGCGGCGCGATGCCCAAGTGGCAATTGGGCATGATTTGATTCGTGTCCAGAGCGACGTTGTGCAGGTGGCGGCAGGCGCAAGGAGGGGCGCTTTGATAGCGCCCTCTGGCAGCGGCCGCTCCGCGCCGCTGCCAGCCAAGAGCATTGCCATGCAAAAAAGATCGCCGGATTTCACAGCGCCAGAGTGCGGCCCACGCCTCTGGCTCGATGCGGCGCGGAGCGACCGCATCGAGGGGGCGCTTTCAGGCGCCCCTCCTTGTTCTCGCACCACGCTTTCTTGGACCTGAAATGAATCACCCCGTGGCAATCCGGCGTCAGCGCCGCCACTTGCGCAGCGGGCATGCGCTCCGTAACATGCGCCATGCTTCCGCAGCGTGATTCCATTCTGACGCTCCTCGCCGACGAGGATTCTGACACGGCGGGACTTGTGCAGAATCAGCTCATCGCCCGCGGACCGGCGATCATCGGCGACCTGCGCGAGTTGCTCCCGGCAGCGAGCGGCCGGACTGAGCGGCGGCTGAAGGAAGTCATCGTGCAACTCGCCCGTGACGATGCGGAGCGGCGGTTCGGTGAGCTGTGCGAGAAATTCGATGACCACAGCGACATCGACGCGGCGGCATGGCTTCTCGCCGAGGTGGTGTCGCCCGGCGAGGACTTCGCGGATGTGCGCAGGCAGGTCGATGTGTGGGCCGCGGAACTGGCCAGGCGAATCGCGGACAAGGAGACGGTCCTGCAGCAAGTCGCGGCCATGGGGGAATACCTCGGCCGCGAGCTTCGTTTCCGGGGAAATGAAGACGATTATTACTCGGAGGATAATTCACTCCTGCCACGAGTGATCGTGAACCGCTTCGGCAATCCCATCACGCTCTCGCTCCTTTACATCGCCGTCGGCCGGCGGGCGGGCCTCAATATCCAGGGCGTCGGACTTCCCGGGCATTTCGTGGTGCGGCTGGGCGGCGTCTTTATGGATCCCTTTCACAGTGGCAGACGGCTGCAACTGGAGGAGTGCCAGAAGCTGCTGGAGAGCCAGGGTCTCGTGCTCCAGCCCCATCACCTGCAACCGTGCAAACCGCGGGTGATGCTCGCACGGATGCTCAATAATCTTCTGCACGCCGCGGAGACTGGAGATCCGCAGATGGGCGAGAAATTGCACGGCTGGCTGCAGGTTCTCCAGCGGACGCCGGTGTGAGAATGCAGGCGGGGTTTCCAACCCCCAAGTTAGCTTTGAGTCATGGCGGGGTGGGCGTGGGTTGGAGTGATGCGTTCCCCGCCATGACCTCAAAGGTAATACTGGAACCATGCGCGGCAGGACGGGCGCAGGTGCCGGGATGGTGCGGAGCACAGCCTCGCGCGGTTTTTGAGCTTTGAACTTCAGGCGTTCGGCTCTTCGCTCCACGCATGCGCGTCGAAGTCATCAACACCGGGACTGAGCTGATGCTCGGCGGGACCATCAATACTCACCTCGCATTCATCGCGCGCGAACTCTTCACGCTCGGCCTGCGCATCCAGCGGCAGGCGACCGTGCCGGATGGCGAGCCGATTCGCGAGGCGCTGGTGGAAAGTTTTCCGCGTTCCGATGTCGTGCTCGTGACCGGCGGACTCGGGCCGACGACGGACGACATCACGCGTGAGATCGTGGCGGATCTCCTCGGGCTGAAGCTCGAACACGACGAGGAAATCTGGCGCGCGATCGAGGAGCGGTTCACCCGGCGGGGACTGCGCTGGAGCGAGCGCGTGAAACTTCAGGCGCTCCGGCCGAGGGAGGCCGCGGTTCTTTGGAATTCGCACGGGACTGCGCCGGGGCTGCATTTTCCCGCGCTGCCGGAAAAAGGGACGCCGCACATCTTCCTCCTGCCCGGACCGCCACGGGAGGTGAAGCCCATGGTGCGCGAGAAGCTGCTGCCGATCCTCGCCGCGCTGCTGCCTGCGAAATCAGCGGCACGGATGGACACGTTCCGGGTGCTCGGAGTGGGCGAGTCGCTGGTCGAGGAAAAGGTCGGCGAGGAACTCATCGCGATGGGTCTCGAAGTCGGATACTGCGCGCGACCGGGCGAGGTGGATCTGCGCCTCATCGGTGCGCCGGAGGTGTTGGATCGTGCGGCCGTGGTCGTCCATGACCGGCTCGGGAAATGGATCTTCACAACGGACGAACGCGAACTGCAGGAAGTCGTCGTCGAGCACTTGGCCGCGCGGAAGAAGACGATCGCGCTCGCGGAAAGCTGCACCGGGGGTTTCATCGCCAACCAGATCACGAACGTGCCTGGCGCGTCGAAAGTGTTCCTCGCGGGTTTCGTCACTTACGCCAATGAAGCGAAGACGGCCGCGCTCGGCGTGGATGCGGCGTTGATCCGCGAGCACGGCGCCGTGAGCGAGCCGGTCGCCCGCGGGATGGCGGAGGGAGCGATGTTGAAAGCGGGCGCGGACTTTGCGCTTTCGACGACCGGAATCGCAGGCCCGGACGGCGGGACTCCGGACAAGCCCGTGGGCACGGTCTTCGTCGCGCTCGCCGAGCGCGGGCGGGAGACGGTCGTCCAGCCCCACCGCTTCCCGACGGATCGCGAGACGTTCAAGCACCTCGTCGCGCAGACCGCGATGGATCTCCTGCTGCGCCGGCTCGATGGGCGCGACACCTCGGTCGCGGAAAACTTCTCCCCCGGCGACGGCGGCTGCGGCGGAAAAATGTAGCGCCGACGAGTCGTCGGCAAAGTAGGCGAGGTTTTCAACCTCGCGCCGGAGGATGGGCGAAGGCGGCGGGATGGCGCGGAGCAAAGCGCTTCCGACTTCTGGATGCGTTCCGCATTGCGCACGCCGTTACCTCCCGTCTCGCTGTGCTCGCCTGTGCGAGGTTGGAAACCTCGTCTCCTTGCCGCTGTGCCGACGACTCGTCGGCGCTACATTTTGCCGACCGGTCGTCGGCTCCACACTCAGCTTGCGGCGCTCGCCTCGGCGAGACGATCGGCGAGATCGGCCTGCTGCAGGCCTTCGAGCATCTCGGCGATGTCGCCTTCCATGAACCGGTCGAGATTGTAGAGCGTGAGTTCGATGCGGTGATCGGTCACGCGGTTCTGCGGGAAGTTGTAGGTGCGGATCTTTTCCGAGCGGTCGCCGGAACCGATCTGGCTCTTGCGGTGCGCCGCGTATTTTTCCGCCTCCTCGCGCTGCTTCCTCTCGAGCAGGCGTGAGCGCAGGATGGTGAGCGCCTTTTCCTTGTTCTTCTGCTGGCTGCGCCCGTCCTGGCAGCGGACGATCGTCCCCGTGGGAATGTGCATCACCTGCACCGCGGAGTCGGTCGTATTCACACCCTGGCCGCCGGGACCGCCGGAGCGGCAGACTTCGATGCGCAGGTCGTCGGGCTTGAGTTCAAAGTCCACTTCCTCAGCCTCCGGCAGCACGGCCACGGTCGCGGCGCTGGTGTGGATGCGGCCCTGCGTCTCCGTGGCGGGAACGCGCTGCACGCGATGGACTCCGCTCTCGAACTTCAGCTTCCGGAAGACATTCTCGCCGCTGACTTTGAGGATCACTTCCTTGTAGCCGCCGAGATCGCTCGGCGACGATTCGAGGGATTCGATCTTCAGCCCCACGGTCTCGGCAAACCGGCAGTACATGCGGCAAAGATCGGCGGCGAAAAGCGCGGCCTCGTCGCCGCCGGTGCCCGCGCGGATTTCCATGATCGCGTCGCGATTCTCGTTCGGGTCGGGCGGCAGGAGCGCCATCTGCACGTCGCGCTGAAGCTGCTCGGATCGCTTTTCCAGCTCCGGCAATTCGGTCCGGGCCATCTCCGCCAGTTCGTCCTCGCCCTTTGCCATCTCCCGGTTTTCCCCAAGTTCGCGCTCGATCTTCTGGAAGGTGTCCCACGTCGCGATGGTCTGCTTCAGCCGGTTGTGCTCGCGGAGAAGCTCCTGGGCGCGCTTGGAGTTGTTGTAGAGATCGGGCGACCCCACGGCAGTCTCGACCTCGGCGAGACGCTCGCGTTTCTTGGCCATGATCGGGGCGAAATCCATGAGAGGCTGACGTTCAAAAAGCGAAACGGTGGAGCCGCACAGGGCGTCTCCACCGGCGCGAAAGGGAAAGACTGTGAGCTAGACCTTGGCGATCTTTTTCCGGCGAAGCTCCGTCGTGCCGAAGCGCTTCGTGAACTTCTCGATGCGTCCCGCGGTGTCCACGAACTTCTGTTCTCCGGTGAAGAACGGGTGGCAGGAGGCGCAGATGCCCACCTTGATGTCCTTGCGGGTGGAGCGGGTGCGAATCACGGCTCCGCATGCGCAGGAAATGTTGGTCTCGTTGTAATCAGGATGGATGTCGGCTTTCATGGCGTTTTGCGGAAAAGGGCGTGCAAAGTAACGGTGGTTCCGCTTTGTGCAATTAAAAACTCGGTCACAAACATGCCCGCCCGGAATCACGCCAATCCCATCCTCGCCGCGTGGCAGTCCACCCGCGACTGCCGCGGTGATGCCCCGGCGATCCTCTCGGCGGATGGCACGGTGCTGCGCAGCTTCACCGGCATCGAACGCGAGGCGCTCGAGTTCCAGCCGCTGTTCGAGGGTCTCCCGGCGGGCGCTCCGGTTGCGGTGCAGTTTGGAAATGATCCGCGTTTTCCTGCGCTGCTCATCGCGCTCTGGCGGAGTGGCATGGTGCCGGTGCCGGTCGATCGCTCGGTGGAAAGGGATGCGCTCGCGACGGCGCTCGATGTCTGTCGCGCAGCCGCGTTCGTTTTTCCCGGAGCGGACGGCGCGCCTGCCTGCACCCGGCGACCGGGCGGGGAAAAAGTGGATGCGGATTTTCTGAAGCTGACCTCCGGGACGAGCGGTGCGCCGCGGGCGATTCGGTTTCGCGCGGCGCAGTTGCTGGCGGATTGCGCTGCGGTGTGTGACACGATGGGCATCCGCGGGGGCGATTTGAATTTCGGCGTGATCCCGTGGTCGCACAGCTACGGCTTCAGCAATCTCGTGACGCCGCTGCTGTGCCGGGGCGTGCCTGTGGTCACGAGCGAGGAACGGCTGCCGCGGGCGATGCTCGACGGCCTTGCCCGGACGGGTGCGACGGTTTTCCCAGGGCTGCCGATCTTTTTCCAGAAGCTCGCGGAACTGGAGGCACCGCGATCGCTGCGACTGCGGCTGTGCATCAGCGCCGGTGCTCCGCTGAGCGCGGCGACTGCGAAGGCGTTTCGGGATCGCTTCGGCGTGAAGATCCACGGCTTCTACGGCAGCAGCGAATGCGGCGGCATCACCTACGATGCGAGCGATGCCGAGGTGCCGGAAGGCTGCGTGGGTGAAGCCGTCCGCGGTGTGCGGCTCGATCACGACGAGGAGATCGGGCGCATTGAAATCCGCGGGCCAGCCGTGGGCGAAGGTTACTTTCCCGAGCCGGATGAGAGCGTGCTCAGAGGCGGAAGGTTCATCCCCGGCGATCTCGTGCGGCAGTCCGCGCACGGCTTCGTGCTCGCGGGGCGGGTGAGTGATTTCATCAATGTCGCCGGGCGAAAACTGAATCCCGCCGAAGTCGAACTGCGACTGCGCGAAGTCGCGGGAGTGCGCGAGGCCGTGGTCTTCGGCGTGCCGAGCACGCTGCGCGGAGAGGAGCCGATCGCGTGTATTGCCGGCGCGACGAGCGCGGCGACGCTGCGGCAATTCTGCGCCGCCAATCTCGCCGCGTGGCAGATTCCGCGCGATTTCTGGATCGTGGATGCACTGCCATTCAACGAGCGCGGAAAGCTGAACCGCCGTGCGCTCGCGGAGGCGTATCGATCCCGGCTGGCGTCGTAGCCGCGCCCGGCGATGAACGATGCGACACCGCTGTGCGGTGCATGGGGGTCGGGGGAGCGTCCCGCCCGCCGTGCTGCGCGTCTCGCGCAGCACCCGGCGGACGTCGATCGAGATACCCATGCACAAAGACGTCCGGGTGTGTTCCGCGAGACGCGGAAAACGGCGGGCAGGACGCACACCCCACCCGCGCTGCATTCGCTCCTCGATCGAATGCCGCTGGTGGATTCGCATTGATCGTCAGAAACCAAACGAGCCCGCAAAGCTTCGTGGATTGCCGACTCGCTCCAATCCGCTCTTTGACAAACGCGACCGCGTTCACCCGCGGCGGAACAAAAAGCCAAATAATACGTGTAAGTAGTAATTGACTTCGCGTGGCCGTCTCCATACCAACGCTGCAAATCGCGCGAGAACCCCGCGCTTTTCCTCTCCTATGAAAATCCGTCTCGCTCCTTCCATCGTGCTCGCCGTCGCGAGCACCATCAGCCTGGGTTACGCCCAGAAAACCACGGTCGCGACCACTGCCGTCGCGGCTGTGACTGCAAAAGCTGCCGGACACTCCGGCTGGTTCAATTGGCGCGGGCCTGCGCAGAACGGCACCTCGCCGGAGACCGGCCTGCCGGACAAGGTGGACGCAAAGGCGCCGCTGTGGACGGCGGATTTTCCGGGGCAAAACGCGCCGGTCATCGTGGGCGGGCGGCTTTACATCAATGGCCGCGTCGGAGAGGGCGCGAATCTTCGCGAAGGCGTGAGCTGCTTCGATGCGGACACGGGCAAGCTCATCTGGCAGCACTTCGAGAACGACTTCCTCAGCGACATCATCTACCTGCGCTACGCGACCAGTTCGCCAAGCGTGGATCCGGAGACGGGCAACGTCTATGTGCAGGGCACGCAGGGGATGCTCTCCTGTTTCAACGCGGACGGGAAGGTGCTCTGGCAGCATTCGCTGATGGAGGAATTCGGGCGGCTCACTTTCCCAAATTCGCGCACGGCGACGCCGGTGGTGGACCGCGACCTCGTCATCACGCGCGGCATCACCAGCGGCTGGGGCGCGAACGGCCCGGCGGCGGATCGCATCCTCGCATTTGACAAGAAGACGGGCGAACTCGTGTGGCTCAGTTCGCCGGCGGACCGGCCGCAGGATCCGACTTTCGCGCCGCTGCAGCTCTCGTGGTACGACGGGAAGCGCGTGTTCTTCACGCCGTGCGGCGACTCATCCGTCGCCTGCGTGAATGTGCGCACGGGTGATCCGCTGTTCCGCTTCCCCGCGGCAAAGGCGGGCGCGAAGGGCGGCATCAATGGCGCGGTGCTGCGCTACAAGGACACGCTCGTCGTCGCGCACGAGTCGGAGAACGTGGACACCAGCGAGGTCGGACGCACGGCGGCATTCCGCATCCCGACTGCGGTTGAAGTGCCGAAGACGGTCATCCCCTCGACCTACACGGTGCCTCCGGGCATGAGGATTTTTTCGCCGAAGGAACTCGAGCTGTGGCGGAATCCGCTGGGCAATCTCGGCAGTTCGCCGTGCCTCGCGGGCAACACGCTGTATGAAGTCACCGGGGTCGGCGAACTCGCTGCGGTGAACGTCGATACGGGCGAGGTGAAGTGGAAGAAGAAGCTCGGCGCGGAGCAGCGGCAGTCATCGCCATTTTACGCGGATGGGAAAGTGTATGTGGCATTCTACATTGTCGGCGGTGAACAGGGCGAGAGCGATGGCGGCGACGGCGAACTCTACATTTTCAAGCCGGGCGAAAAGGACGCCGAACTGCTCTCGAAGACAAAGCTCACGGGCCGCTGCTTCGGCTCGCCCATCGCCTACAATGGCAAGCTCTACATCCAGACCGACAAGAGGCTCTACGCCTTTGGCAAAAAGGGCGACAACGCCGGCGCGAAGGACGTGCTGTGGAAGGAGGAGGCGTGGCCCGCACCCGCGAAAGACACCGCGAAGCTCCAGCTTGTGCCGAATGAAGTCATGCTCCGCCCCGGCCAGGGCGGGCAGGTCCGCGCGCGCGGGCTCGATGCGAACGGCTTCACCACGCAGGACAGCGTGGATTTGAAAGGCGTGAAGATCGACACCTACATCCCGCCGACCGCGCTGGTGAAAGCGACGATGAATGGCAAATTCGACGACAGCGGCAAACTCACCGCCGATGCGACACGCCTCGCCAGCGCGGGCGCATTCCAGGCTGTGCTCAGTTCCGACGAGAAAGTCACGGGCACCATGCGGGGACGTGTCCTGCAGGATTTGCCCGTGAAGGTGGACTTTGAAACCTACGAGCTAAAGGAAACCACCGGCCCCGGCATCGGCAATGAAGTGGTGGCGCTCCCGCCCGCCGAACCCGGCAAGCCTGCGCCGCAGCCCGGCCCGACGAATTGGAATGTGGTCGAGCCGCCCACCGCATTCGCCTATCCGCCGCTCGCGTGGAATGGCGCGCGGTTCCGTTTCGAAGTCCGCAAGGCACCGGGTGAAGGCAGCAATCTCGCGCTCTGCAAGACGATCGACAACAAGCTCTTCCTGCGCGGCCAGGTCTTCATCGGCCACCCGGACATGAGGAACTACACCATCGAGGCCGACGTGCTCACCGAGGGCAACAAGCGCAAGATGTCCGACATCGGTCTCATCAATCAGCGCTACCTCGTCGCCCTGCGCGGCAACGCGCGCGAAATCGAACTCAGCAGCAACCTCGAGCGCATCAAGGAAACCAAGCCCTTCACGCTGACTCCGAACGAATGGTACCGCCTGAAAGTCCGCGTGGACGTGGCTGCGGACGGCAGCGGCGTGGTGCGGGCAAAGGCGTGGAAAAAAGCCGACCCCGAGCCCGCGGAATGGAACATCGAATTCAAACACGCCAGCGCGCACACGAATGGCGCCCCCGGCTTCTTCTCCCTCACGCCACAGGAGCAGCGCGCGTGGATCGACAACATCGAAGTGAAGCCGAACTGACCCTCGTGTGCCCGCGCCGCAAAGACCAGCCGACCTTGATCCGCGAGCCGCAAGCCTGCTCGAATGGATGGGCGCGCAGCCGTGGGCCGCGCGCATCGTGCTGGGCGGCGCATTCGCGCTCAAACATTACCTCGACTACCGGACGACGCACGATTGCGACGCGTGGTGGGATCGCGCGGCGACACGCGACGAGCGGCGCGGCATCATCGCCGCGGTCCGCGAGGCACTCGCACGGCTCAATCCCGCTGCGGAAATCCTCGGGGAAAATTGGGGCGATGTGGACTCGCTCAAGATCATCGAGGGAGGGCGCGCAGTGTTCAGTTTCCAAATCGCCGACCGCGCCGTGCAGATGGATCCTTACATTGAGTCCGGCTGGGGCGGCGTGCGCATCGAGACCCTGCGCGACAATCTCGGCTCGAAAATGTGCGCGCTCGTCGAGCGAGGTGCGCCGAGGGATTTCCGCGACATTTACGAAGCGGCGCAGCGGCTCGGGTGGACTCCTGTGGGTCTTTGGGAACTGTGGCGGACGAAAAATCCCGACCGCAGCGTCGCCGATGCAGCGAGCCTCGTCCGCATTCATCTCGAAGGCATCTCTGCACGCCGCCCTCCTGCATCCATCGCGGATTCCAGCGAACGCGAGCGCGCCGCGCTGGTGCGCGCGTGGTTCTTCGATCACTTTCTGACCCATGCCTGACGCGATTGATCACAGCCTCTATCCCGACACCGCCGCGCCGGACGAGCTGCGCGACGAATCCGCCGCCGCCGACTACGTGCAGCGCGTGTGCAGCGCGTACGACTTCGGCATCGTGCCATCCGCCGCGGTAGTCGCCACACTGCGCGGGCTGCGTGCGGTGTTCGATCGTTTTCCGTTGCCCGCGTCTCCGGCGTATCACGCCCTGCGCAGGCTTTTCGCGTGGCCCGCAGTACAATCCGTCCCGCCCGCGCGGCTGCGCTACGAAACTTTCGACCTCCGCGAAGGCCGCGCTGCCGACCCATGTGTTGCATTTGTCTGAACTCAAATCACATGTGCCCTGAAAACCCGAAACGCTCTCCTGATTGCCGGAGTGCTGCTGATCCTCAGCGAGGCCTCGGTGATTTACGTCGTGAATTCGCGCCCGAAAACGGCAACTGGAACTCCGACCACAGGCACCAAGGACAAACGACAAGACACGAGCACCGCATCGGCCGATGTCACGTCCGCATCGCGCAGCGATTCAGAACGCAAGTTGGCTCCTGATACGAATGCAACCACAACGACACTTTCCGAAACTCAACCCGCAAGCACCATGAACACCCGCCAAATCACGACCGTCGCAATCGCCACCATCGCCTCCACGTCCGCACTCATCGGCGACGACTGGCCCGCCTGGGGCGGCAGCGATCCGGGGCGCAACATGTATTCGCCCGCGAAGGGCATCCCGTCGCAGTTCGACCCCGGCAAGTTCAAGAAGAACTCCGAGGAGATCGACATGGCCACCACGAAAAACGTGCGCTGGGTCGTGAAGCTCGGCTCGCAGACTTACGGCAACACGGTCGTCGCATACGGCAGGGTTTACATCGGCACCAACAACGCCAGCGCGCGCGATCCACGCTTCAAGGACGACAAGTCCGTCCTGCTCTGCCTCGATGAAAAAATGGGCGATCTCATCTGGCAGTTCACTGTGCCGAAGCTCGCGAGCGGCAAGGTGAACGACTGGGAATACCTCGGCTACCTCAGCGCGCCATTCGTGGATGGCAACACGCTCTACTCCGTGACGAGCCGCTGCGAAGTCGTCGCGCTCGATTCCGAAGGCCAGAAGAATGGCAACGACGGTCCCTTCAAGGATGAGGCCCAGTATATTCCCGGCCCGGCCAAGCCAAAGATCGAGGTGACCGCGAAGGACGCCGACATTCTCTGGAAATACGACATGATGGACGAACTCGGCGTCTTCCCGCACAACGCCGCGAACAGTTCGCCGCTCGTGCTCGATGGCAAGGTGTATGTCTGCACCAGCAACGGCCAGGACTACTCGCACGTGAACATCCCGTCGCCGCAGTCCCCGAGCTTCGTCGTGCTCGACAAAAAGACCGGCGAACTCATCGGCGAGGACGATGCAAAAATCGGCCCGCACATTTTCCACGGCCAATGGACCTCGCCGAGCGCGGGCAAGGTCGATGGCAAGTGGCAGATCTACTTCGGCGGCGGCGACGGCTTCCTCTACGGGTTCGATCCGAATCCGGTGAAAGAGGGCGACACGAACGTGATGAAAACCATCTGGAAGTTCGAGATCGTCCCCGACGAATACAAGAAGGACAAGGCCGGCAAGCCTTACAAATATCCCGCGCCCGAAGGCCCGAGCGAAATCATTGCCACGCCCGTCTTCTACAAGGACAAGCTCTACGTCGCGTGCGGCCAGGACCCCGAGCACGGCGAAGGCGTCGGCCGGATCATCTGTGTGGACCCGAAGGGACTGAAAGGCGACGCGACCAAGACCAAAGGCGCGCTCGTGTGGGAATTCCGCGACATCAAGCGCAGCATCAGCACCGTGGCGATCGATCCCGCGACCGACCTGCTCTACGTCGGCGACTACAGCGGCTATGTCTATTGCATCGATGCGAAGACTGGGAAGCTCCAGTGGCAGCACGACATGCAGGCGCACATCTGGGGTTCGCCGTTGGTGGTGGATGGGAAAGTGTTCATCGGCGATGAGGACGGCGACCTCGTGGTCTTCGCAGCCACGAAGGAAAAGAAGATCCTCACCGAAGTGAACATGGGCGCGCCGATCCTCGCCACGCCCGTCGTCGCGAACGGCACGCTCTTCATCAACACGCAGACGCATCTCTACGCCATCGGCGAAGGTGCAAAGCCCGAGGCGAATCAGAAGTAGCCGGTGTGGATCGGCCCTCTATCGTTCAGTCATGAATACCCTCGCCGCCCGGCTCGGCATGACCACGCACGTCTCCACGCTCCTGCACAAGGCGCGAAGGCTGGGGCTGGTGACACCGGACGATCTCTCGAACCTCGCCGCACAACGCGGCTGCCGCCACTACTGGCACGACGGTGTGCCCGAGGGCGAACTGGCGACACGCGAGCAATTCAGCGACGAGGAACTGGCGATGGCGCTTCTCAATGTCGCGCTCCCCTTCGATCCGCACGCGATCCGCTGCGGAGCAGCGATGGTGAGCGCGGAGGGAAACTCGCCGAAGAGTCTCGCATGGCTTGCAAAGCTCGAACGCTCCGAGCAGGTGCTCCGCTACGTCGCGGAGTGCGGCAAAAAGTTCGAGCCGGAGAATCCATTTTGGACGGAGCTGCTCGCGCTGCTTCCCGTGACGCCAGCGCCAAAGGAAGGCGCGCTGCCGCACCCGACGAGGTTCGTCGCGATGACAGGCTTCATCCCCGGCGTCGGACGCAAACTCGTAACTGAGTGGCAACGTCCGCAACGGAAGAGAATCGCCGCATGAGCAACGCCGCGCGCATCGTCACCACGCTCGACAGCCTACTCACGAAGGAAGCGTCACTGATCCTCTATGGCCGCGCCTCGATCGCACTTGGCTTCGAGAACCCGCCCGAAGCCACATTGCGTTCGCTCGACGTGGACGCGCTGCTGACGACGTCGTATGAATCCGCATTCGCCGAGACGCCGGAGTTCTGGGAGGCCCAGGCCGAACTTAACGTCCGACTCGCGCGCGAGGGCCTCTACATGACTCACATCTTTCCCGCGGACATGGTCTTTCTCCGCCGCCAATGGGAAGGCGAGATCCTGCCGGTGCTCCGCCCGCTGCTCCGGCACCTGCGACTGTTCCGCCCCGCGACGCTGGACTTGATCCTCACTAAGATGATGCGTGGCAACGACGAGCAGGACATGCAGGACGTGGACTTCATGATCCGGCACGATCGCATCACCGTGCCGCAGATCGAAGGCGCATTCCGCGACGCAGTCATTCCCGATTCCGTCGAACTGCGCGACGCTTACGACCTCGCAAAGCCCACCGTCCTTGCGCTCGCCCGGAAGGCGGAGGCCGCCGGATTTTCCCTGCCGCAACCCTCTTCCCGATGACCGATTCCCAGCCCCCAAAATTCACCACGACCCAGTGGCTCATCATCATCATCGCCTCGATCGGGTTTCTCTTCGACACCTACGAGCTGCTGATGACCCCGCTCGTCGCCGGACCGGCGATCGCGGAGCTGCTGAAAGTACCGCTGAACAACCCGCTGGTGACCGAATGGGTCGGGCGGCTGCTGTGGATCGCGGCATTGTGCGGCGGTGTGTTCGGTCTGTTCGGCGGATGGCTGGTGGACCGGTTTGGGCGGAAGACGATCATGGCCGCGAGCATCTTCGTGTATTCGCTGTCACCGTTTTGCGCGGCGTTCGCGACGTCGCTGCCGGTGTTCGTTTTCTTCCGCAGCACGACCTTCATCGGCGTGTGCGTGGAATTCGTCGCGGCGATCACGTGGCTCTCGGAGGTCTTTGCCGACAAGCGCCAGCGGGAGAAATGGCTCGGCATCACGCAGGCATTCGCATCGCTCGGCGGCGTGGCGGTCACTGCGGTGAGCATCTGGATTTCCAAGCACGGTGCGGATCTCCCGCACATGTCGCTGCCGATCGGACTCGGCGCGACCGATCCAGGTTCATGGCGCTATCTGCTGATGACCGGGCTGCTCCCCGCGATCCCGATCGCGCTCTTGCTGCCGTTCGTCCCCGAGTCGAAAGTATGGGAGGATCGCCGCGCCGCCGGTGCGCTGAAGCGCCCGAGCTTCACCGCGATCTTCGCGCCGGAACTCCGCCGGGTCACGATCGTCACTGCGATTCTTTCCGCGTGCGCCTACGGCATCGCGTTCGGTGCGCTGCAAGTCACCGTCGCCCGCGTCACGCCCGGCTTGCCGGAGATGAAGGAGCAGGCAAAGGCGCTCGCGCCGCTGCGAAAGGAAGGCGAGGCGCTGAACACGAAGCTGAACGCGCTCGCGCAGGATGATCCAGGACGCAAGGAACTGATGACGCAGATCAAGGCGAACTTCGGAAAGCAGAAACCTTTCAATGAGGAAGTGAAGAAGATGGCCGACACGGTGCAGTTCCGTCAGGAAATGGGCGGGCTGGTCGGGCGAATCCTCCTCGCAATCCTGCTCATCGTCGGCATCAGCCGCGTGAAGCTGCTGAAGATTTTCCAAGTGCCCGCGCTCGCGGTGCTGCCGCTCACGTATTTCGTCTTCTTCGAGAAAGGCGGGGAGCTTTTCCTGTGGAGCTACTTCGTCTGCGGCCTGCTCACCGTCGCGCAGTTCAGCTACTTCGGCGAATATCTGCCGAAAGTGTTCCCGCTGCACCTGCGTGGCACCGGCGGCAGCTTCGCCACCAACGTCGGTGGACGCATGGTCGGCACCAGCATGGCCGTCCTGAATACCGCCTGGCTCGCACCGCTCCTCGCAGGCGGCGCGGCTGCCGTGAAGCCGATGCACGTCGCGCTCGCCGCCGGCTACATCGCCACCGCGATGGCCGTGATCGCATTCATCGTCGGCTTCTTCCTGCCCGAGCCGAAGGAACAAGGTGAGAGTTGAACGTTGAGAGGAGCGCGATTTTCAACTGCACGCCCTCGACATTCCGACATTCATTTCAACGCCCAACGCCCAACATCGAACGCCCAACTTCCAAATTGGAAAACACTCAACACTCAACACTCAAACTTTCAACTCTCAACGCACCATGACCCAGCAAACACCCGAACAAGCACAAGCAACCCTCGAAGCCCATCTCCAGGAAATCATCGCGTGGCATTTCTCGCCGGAGACCGGCTGCCCGTTCTGGCTCGAATGGGCGTCAAAAAACTTCGACCCCCGCAAAGAGATCAAGAGCTTCGCCGACATGGTGAAGTTCCCGCATTTCCAGGACGAATGGCTGCGTGACCTGCAGCCGGAAGTCTGGGTGCCGGCGAAATTCAAAGGCAAACCCTTCAACATATTCGAGACCGGTGGCACGACGGGAATGCCGAAGCAGCGCATCGGCTGGGAGGACTACAAGAC
>Ga0105048_10007704_pt1 | contig 17287 bp, 14 predicted proteins | sample MAT05_FD_78382 | JGI IMG/M metagenome (GOLD analysis project Ga0105048, IMG submission 78382) | Freshwater microbial communities from Lake Fryxell liftoff mats and glacier meltwater in Antarctica - MAT-05 | ecosystem: Environmental > Aquatic > Freshwater > Ice > Liftoff microbial mat | place...
ACGCCGATCGGTTCGCGGTGCAGCACCAGATTTTCCGACGGGCTGTCGCTGGGGATGACTTCGCCTTCTATGCGCCGCGCCCACTCGGCGTGGTAACGCGTGATGTCGGCCGCGTACACCGCTTCGTTGGTCGCGTCTTCCAGACTCTTGCCCGATTCCTTTGCCAGGGCAGCGCCGATCGCATCCTTGCGCGCCACCAGCGCATCGGCCAAGCGGCGCATGAATTCGGCGCGCGCAATCGCCGGCGTCTTGCGCCAGGCGCGTTGGGCCTTGGTGGCGGCGTCACAGGCCTGCCGCACCTGTTCGTTGCTGGCCAGGTCGACCTGGGCCACCACGTCGCCCGTCGCGGGGTTGACGACGGTAAAAGAGGCCTTGGAGGGCGATGCCAGCCATTGGTTGGCGATGAAATTTTGGTAGCGCTTCATGTCAGTAATAACCTATCGGATGCTGCGCCATCTCCAGATGCAGCGCCTTGCCGGTATATGGGTGGGCGAGCGCGACTTCTTCGTTCAGTTCTACGCCCAAGCCGGGGTCCTTGCTCGGAATCACGTAGCCGTCTTCCCACTGGATTTTCTTTTTCAGCAGTTTTTCATGGAAGCCGCCGAGTTGCTGGATGCTCTCCAGGATCAGGAAGTTCGGGATGCAGGCGGCCAGCTGGATGTTGGCTGCCGCTTCGATCGGACCGCAGTACAGATGCGGCGCCACCTGGGCGTAGTGGGTCTCGGCCATGCCGGCGATCTTCTTGCATTCCAGGATGCCGCCAACCCGTCCCAGCGCCGGTTGCAATATGCTGGCTGCGCCGGTCTCGAGCACGCGGGCGAACTCGTACTTGGTGCACAGCCGCTCGCCAGTGGCCACCGGAATGCTGGTGTGGCGCGCCACCTCGGCCATCATCTCCGGGCGCTCGGGTGGCGTGGGCTCCTCGAACCACAACGGGTCGTATTTTTCCAGCCGGCGCGCCAGCCGTTTCGCGCCCGATACGGTGTATTGACCATGGGTTCCGAACAGGATGTCGGCCTTGTCGCCCACAGCCTCGCGGATCAGTTTGCAGAAGCGCTCCGACAGCGCCATGCGCTCGAGCGTGGGTTGGCGCGGATCGAACACCGAATAGCCCCCGACCGGGTCGAGCTTGACCGCGGTGAAGCCCTGCTCCACATACACCGCGGCGCGTTCGGCTGACTTGACCGGGTCGTCGTAGAACGTGTCGTCTTCGCTCTCGTCCGGATACAGATAGGTGTACGAGCGCAGGCGCGGATTGACCAGTCCGCCGAGCAGCTTGTAGACCGGTTGCTCGAGCGCCTTGCCGGTGATGTCCCAGCAGGCCATCTCCAGCGCGCTGAGCACGCCCATCAGCGACACATCGGGGCGCAGCGTGAAGCCGGCACCATAGGCCTTGCGCCAAAGGGTTTCGATCTGCATCGGGTCTTCGCCTGCGAACACGCGCTCGAACAGGTCCTCGGCCATGGCCGCGATGATGTGCGGGCTGAACGTCGCGGCATAGGCCTCGCCCACGCCTTCGACGCCGCAGGTCGTGCGGATCTTCACGAATACGAAATAGCGACCGCCGAACGATGGTGGCGGGTTGCCGACCACATAGGTCTTGATCGATTCGAGTTGCATGGTGTCCTGTCTCCTGTTGTAGTCAATGCTGAGTGGAAAGAATGGCCTGCGCGCCCTTGTGCGCCACCATCGTCGTGGGCGCATGGGTATTGCCCGAGGTCACGTTCGGGAACACCGACGCGTCGACCACATACAGATGCTCGATGCCATGAACCTGGAGTTGCGGGTTGACCACCGACGTGGCGGCGTCCGGTCCCATCCTGCAGCTGCCCACCGGGTGGTAACAGGTGCTGGCACGCTGGCGAAAGTCCTCGACCATGGCGGCGTCGTCCATGCCGTTCAGGCTGGGCGCGATCGGCTGCTGGATCAGGCCGCGCATGGCGGCGGTTTCGCTTAACCTTCGGATCAACCTGGCGCCGTGCAAGACCTGTTCCACATCGTCCGGGTGGGACAGGTAATCGGGCGTAATCAGCGGCGCATGGGCTGCGTCCGCTGTCGCGATCTCGACCTTGCCGCGACTGAGCGGCCGGCATGGCTGGAAACACAGGATGAAGCCGGCGAATCGGTCCGGCACGATCTGGGTGCCGGTTTTCGATGTTGCCAGCGTGTAGGTGATCGGGTTGCAGTACAGCTGCATGTCGACCTGCGTGGCCTGGGCATGCGAGCGCACAAAACCGCCGCACTGATTGACGCTGATACTCAGCGGGCCGCCCAGCGTGGTCACATATTGCAGACCAACGCGCAGCTTGCCCCACATGGTGCTCAGCACATTGTTCAGCGTGGGTTCGGTGGCCTTGAAGTAGTAACTCATGGCCAGGTGGTCCTGCAGGTTCGCACCCACTTGTGCCTGTGTCAGCACCGGCGCGATGCCATGGCGCTGCAGCAGATCGCCGGGCCCGATGCCCGAGAGTTGCAGCAATTGCGGGCTCTGCAATGCGCCTGCACTGAGCACCACCGCGGCGCGCCCGCGCGCCGTGCGCACGACGCCACCCTGGCGGTACGACACGCCGACCGCTTTGCGGCCTTCAAAGAGGATGCGCTCCACCAGTGCGCCGGTCTGCAGGTCGACCTTGCCACGGCGCATGGCCGGACGCAGGAACGCGTCGGCGGCCGACCAGCGCATGCCGCGGCGGGTGTTGATCTGGTAGCGTCCCACCCCTTCGGGCGCGGGTCCGTTGAAGTCGTCGGTGAACGGCAGGCCGGCCTGCTCGGCGGCCTGGTAAAAGTGGCGCTCCATCGGGTGCAACTGGTGGCGCACGTCGCTGACGAACAGCGGCCCGCCACCGCCCGGCGCTCCGTCAGCGTCGACCCTGTTCTCGAAGCCCTGGTAGACCGGCAATACGTCCTGCCACGCCCAGCCGGTGTTGCCGGCGCGTGCCCAGTCATCGAAGTCGCCCGGCAGGCCGCGGCAATACACCATGGCATTGATCGAGCTCGAACCCCCTACCACCTTGCCACGCGGGAAATAGATGCGGCGCTGGTTCAGACCGGCATCCGGCTGGGCTTCAAACTTCCAGTTGACGCGTTCGTCGTAGAAGGTCTTGCCGTAGCCGATCGGCATGTTGATCCACAGCCGTCGGTCATGGGCGCCGGCCTCGAGCACCAGTACCGTGGCGCGACCGTCCTGGCTCAGCTTGTCAGCCAGCACGCATCCGGCCGAGCCGGCGCCGATGATGATGTAGTCGAATTCCTGAACGGTCATATGCACCCCGTGTCCTGGTCAGCGCGCGCGCAACGGTGCGCCATCAGGAGCTGGCGCAAAGTGTATGGCGGGGCAGGTACCTCTGCGCCAGCGCGCAATTCAATTAATTGACGCCCTGAGCGGGGGTAGCGTCGGTAAGCGCGACGCCTGCTCGGCAATCAGGCAGGTGCCGGTGGCTGGGAAGGGGGTTGCTCCTCCAGTGGCGGTTGTACGGTCACCGGGTTGTCGACGGCCCGCTCGCTGTCAGGGAACCGTGGGTCCATCGGCAGCACCGCCTGGGTGCTGGCGTTCGCCATCACGAAGCCGGCCTTCTCGCTCGGCTCGCCCTGGTTGAGCGGAAACTTGCGCTTGTAATGCCAGGTGAACATCGCCAATGCCGCCAGCACGCACGAGAAATACAGCATCAGCGCTTCAGGGCCGAAGACGTCCATCATGCCGCCGGCCAGCGTCGGGCCGATGGTCGCGCCGATGCCGTTGAGCAGCAGCAGGCCGCCGGTGACCTGCAGCACCTTGGCCCGGTCGACCAGGTCGTTCACATGCGCCACGCTGATGCCATAGACAGTGAATGCCAGCCCACCGAACACCACGCCCAGCCCGATCAGCGAGGCTTCGTAATCGCGTGCCAGGATGAAACCGATGCCGGCCACGGCGGCGCAGCTGATGGCAACCCACAGCAATACCAGGCGCCGGTCATGCCGGTCCGAGAAATGGCCCACCGGCCACTGGAAAGCTGCGCCACCCAGGATGGTGGCGGCCATGAAGGTGGCGATGCCGGCCTCGCTGAATCCCACCCCGGCGCCGAACACATGGCCCAGACCCAGCAACGGTCCGCTGAGCATGCCCGAGACCAGCGCGCCGATAACCCCGATCGGCGAAATCGCAAACAGCTCGATCAGGCTGAACTTGGGCGCCTCGGAGATCACTGGTTGGTCGACCGGCGTCAGCGTGATAGGCAACAAGGCGAACGAGAACAGCACCGACACCAGCACGAAGGGCGTAAAACCATTTCGGTCACCCACCAGGATCAGCCACTGGCCAATGGCCAGAGCCACCATGTTGACCACCAGGTAGATCGCGAATACCTTGCCGCGCTTGTCGTGTGGGGCCACCACGTTGAGCCAGCTCTCCACCACCAGATACAGGCCGACCAGGCACAAGCCGGTGACAAAGCGCAGAGCGCCCCAAAACCAGGGGTTGATCCACAAGGCGTGCAGCAGCGGCAGGGTCGATGCCACCGACGCCATCGCGGCGAAAGCCCGGATGAATCCCACCTTGCGGATGATGTGCGGGCACGCGTAGGTGCCATAGATGGCACCGGCGAAATAGGCCGACATCACCAGGCCCGTTACCAGGCTGGAGAAGTTGGCAGTCGCCGCCTGTGCACCGATGGCGGCAAACATCAGGCCGGTGCCCACGATCAGCAGGCCCACGCCGCTGAGCAAGGCCGTCAGCGGAATCAACAGTTTTCCCAAGATCCAACCCCGATAAAGATAGACATGCAAGACGGAACCGGCCGCGCCTTGTCCCGATGGGGTCACAAGGTATCACAGCCCGGCGCCCGGCATATGCTCAGGTTGCGACTCAAACGGTTCCAGCCGGGGGCCTGGCGCGAGCAGCAAAGCGGCGTTCAGGTTATCGGCGATGGTGTGGTCAATACCTTGTTGTCTGACCACAACAAGGGCAGCGGGCACCAGCGTTTCATCCTGCGCCTGGCCTCGGGGCAAACCTTGCTGTTCGCGCACAACATCGATCTCGCGCCCCGGATGGACGCCTTGCGCCAGGGTGATACAGTGGGATTCAACCGCGTGTACGAGTGGAATCAAGGGCGGCGTCGTCCACTGGACCCACCAGGACCTGGCCGGGCGGCACACGCCGGGCTGGTTGCGCCACGGCGGGCAGATCTGTCAGTGAGAGTGAGCGGAGCCATGTTCCATACCGAACCAGTCGATATCGGCGGCATTGCATGACGGCGCTACCACCGACCCCGCCGCCCATGGGCATCCGTTGCTTTGTCGAGCCCGACACGGCAGCTGTCATCGCCTTGTGGCACGCCTGCAAACTGACGCGTGCGTGGAACGACCCTGCAGCAGCAATACCGGTGTGCTCGCGTTCTACCGCTCGCTGGGTTATCTGCAGGACGACGTGGTCAGTATGGGCAAGCGCCTGGTGGAGGACCCGCCTTCAACGCCTTAGAGTTCAGTCCCCGGCCAGCTTGAACAGTTCCTGGGGCGTGGCGATGCCGCGCAATTCGTGCAAGCCCACGCTGGCGGTTGGCAGATCCACCTGGCTCGCGAAATCGGCCGACATCAGCAGCGGTATCTGCAGCTTCTTGGTCATGCCCTGAATACGCGCCGTCATGTTCACCGGTGGCCCCACGACATTGAAAGCGAGCCGGTTCGGCGCACCCACGTTGGCGTGGGTCACGGTTCCCAGGTGCAGGCCCAGACCGAACTCGACCTCCGGCTGGCGTGCGCGCCGGCGCCGGTTGTTGACGACGGCGATGGTGTCGAACGCGTCGATGGCGGAGTCCAGCGCCGCCTTGCAGACTTCGGCGGTAAGCGCCGGGTCCTTGATCTCGAACACGATCAGGATGGCGTCGCCGATGAACTGCAAGATCTCGCCGCCGCGCGCTGCCGCCGCGGCCGCACAGTATTCGTAATAATCGTTGAGCAGCCGGAGCAGCTGGTCTGTTGGCAAGGACTCGCTCAAAGCGGTGAATCCGCGCAGGTCGGAGTACCAGAAGGCTGCCGATATCTGCTCGCCGTCGCCGCGTTTGACCTGGCCCTGCAAAATGCGCTCGCTGATGCGCTTGCCGATAAAGGTGTCAAGTAGCCCCAGCGTGGTTCGCCGTCCGACCAGGAGTTCGACCGGAGGAATGAGCAGATTTGCCAGGGCGGTGAAGCGCGCCACGTCGTCGTCGTCAAAACCCCGGGTGTCGCGTGTCGCAATCGTGATCGCGCTGACCCCGCCATTGGACAGGACCATCGGCAGCGCCAGGTAGTCGCGTGTGCCTTCGGCACGCATCTCCTGCCATATTGCGTGCTCTCCCGAATCCGCCTGCGTTCCGATGCGCCGATGCAAGGGCTGCCGGTTTTCGTGTACGAACTGCATTGGACTACCGATGTAGGCGTCGGTATTTTGCACGCCGTGTTGGCCTATCCAGAGCTGCACCTCCTGGCCGCGGCTCCAACTCACGCCCAGTGCCTCGAACTGCGGATGCAGTGTCGCGCTGGAAATACGCAGCCGGTCGATCCGTGCGCCGGCCGATTCGAGTCGCGCGATCAGCGCGGTTACAAACTCCTGCGCATCGGTCAGGAGGCGGCCTTCGGTCAGCAGCCAAACCGCTACCGGCGCGAGCGACCAGCCGCGCGAAGGACCGAAAAGCTGATCGGTGATGCTGCAGTTGGCATTCGCTGCCAAGAGCTCGGGTACTTCGGCAGAACTCATGTCTTGTCCTCTGACGCTATCCAGCGCGCTGCTTTTTCGGCAATCATCAGCGTGGGCGCATTGGTGTTGCCACTGGTGATGGTGGGCATGACACTGGCGTCGACCACGCGCAACCCGTGCACGCCGCGCACACGCAAGCGGGCGTCGAGCACGGCCATCGGATCTCCGTCGCGGCCCATGCGCGCCGTACCGACCGGGTGAAAGATGGTGGTGGCTATGTCACCGGCCAGCCGCGCCAGTTCTTCATCTGTCTGAAATTGCACACCGGGTTTCCATTCCTGGGGCTGGTAAGGCGCCAGCGCCGGACGCGACGCGATGTCGCGCACCTGGCGCAGGCTGGCGGCGGCCATCAGTCGATCTTCGTCGGTGCTCAGGTAGCGCGGCGCGATGGCCGGCGCGTCAGCGGCCGATGGCGAACGGATCGTGACCGTGCCGCGGCTGGTCGGGTTCAGATTGCAGACGCTGGCGGTGAACGCCGGGAACGAATGCAGCGGTTCGCCGAACGCGTCCAGGCTCAGCGGCTGCACGTGGTATTCCAGGTTTGGATGGGCTTGCTGCGGGTCGGAGCGGGTGAACGCACCGAGCTGGCTTGGCGCCATGCTCATGGGACCGGTGCGCCGCAGCAGGTATTCCATGCCGATCATGGCCTTGCCGCTCAAGCTGTTGGCCAGCGTGTTGAGGGTTTTGACGCCATGGACCTTGAATACGGCGCGGATTTGCAGATGGTCCTGCAGGTTAGCGCCCACTCCGGGAGCATTCTTCACCACTGCGATGCCGTGGCGCTGCAATAAGGCAGCCGGGCCGATGCCGGAGACCTGCAGCAACTGGCAGGATCCGATGGCGCCGGCACTCAGGATCACCTCGCGACTGGCGTGTACTGCGACCTGCTGACGACCGCGTCGCAACGCCAGGCCCGTGCAGCGGGGCTGGCCGGATGGACCGGTTTCGAACAGCAGGCGCTCGGTCGGGGCCTCGGTCCAGATCGTCAGGTTGGGCCGGTGCTGCGCTGGCCGCAAAAAGGCCTTGGAGGCGTTCCAGCGCCAACCGGCCTTCTGATTGACCTCGAAAAAACCCACACCATGGTTGTCGCCAGTGTTGAAGTCGCCAGTGGCCGGCACGCCGGCCTCTGTGGCGGCCCGCGCGAAGGCCTCGAGCACGTCCCAGCGCAGGCGCTGCTTGTCGACGCGCCATTCGCCGCCGTGGCCATGCAGGTCCGAAAACCGTGTGCCGCTCGTTGTCGGCTCCGCGCCGCCGTCGAGCCGGAAATGGTCTTCATGGGCCTTGAAATCGGCCAGGCTGTGGGTCCAGTTCCATGCGTCGTCGCCGGTGAGCGCGGCCCAGCCGTCGTAGTCGCGCGCCTGGCCGCGCATGTAGATCATGCCGTTGATCGACGAGCAGCCGCCCAGCGCCTTGCCCCGCGGGTACCGTAGCGCGCGGCCGTTCAACCCGGCTTCGGGCTCGGTCTGGTACAGCCAGTCGGTACGCGGGTTGCCAATGCAATACAGGTAACCGACCGGGATGTGGATCCACGGATAGTTGTCTTTGCGGCCGGCCTCGACCAGCAGAACGCGCCGCGAGGGGTCGCGACTGAGCCGGTTGGCCAACAGGCAGCCGGCAGTTCCCGCACCCACGATGATGGTGTCGAATCGTTCCTGTTCCATGGCGTCGTGTGTCTGTGCGGGTCGGTCTGTGGCGGTGAACGTCGGTGTCATCCCGGCGCGCCGGATCGAAGCGTACGACCTTGACGATACAGTATAGGCAGCGCTTGCAAGACCCGGGGCCGGCAGGCCTGGCGCAGTGCCTGCAGTATCGGACGACGGCAAACGCTTTCCGCTCGACCCGGTGTGGTGGCTTGCGCGGCGAAAACCGTCAGCGTCGTCGCGATGGCTAGGTACATCGGCTGATCGAATGTATTTTTCATCTGGGTCTTTCGGGTACCTGGAAACATTCGAAGAAACACCAGCGACATGAATACACCTGTCGTGCGAATCGTCTCGTGGCGATTCCACCGGTGTGTGAGACCGCTGCGGTCCAATGTTGGCCGCCGGTAGGTCCACATGACGCGGCAGTGTCCTACGTGTTCACGTGGAGCCTGCCTATGGCTGACAACAGCTGTCACTCCTAAAGTCGTCGCATCAACCCAGCCTCGGTTTGCACAGGCACCCTCGATCAACCCGGACCCCCCATGACACACAAGCAGGATCATCACAACGTCAAGCACCTTCCCGTGAGCGAGCACCATCGGATGACGCTCGACATGGTCGCCATCGACGCGGCGCGCGGAAGCCTGGACCAGGGAGCCGTGACGCCGAGCTTCGGACCGTGGCGAGAGGAGATTATTGCGCTGCTCAACGACTCGCTGGCCACTGAGTTGGTGTGTGTGTTGCGTTACAGGCGTCACCATTTCACCGCGCAGGGGTTGACATCACCGAAGATCGCCGACGAATTCCTGGTACACGCCAATGAAGAGTCGGCGCATGCGGACCGCATTGCGCAGCGCATCGTGCAACTGGGCGGCGCGCCCGACTTCTCTCCTGACTCGCTGACACGGCGCAGCCATGCAGCCTATGACGAATCACCCGACCTCAAAGCCATGATCCGTTCCAACCTGGTCGCAGAGCGTGTCGCGATCGAAGCGTACAGCCAGATGATCGCGCTCATCGGCGACAAGGACCCCACCACCCGCCGCTTGCTCGAAGACATCCTGGGCGACGAACAGCAACATGCCGACGAACTCAGTGACTGGCTTGCCGACTGAGGCTATGCAGACGTTTTGTCACGCATCAAAGAGGATTGCTATATGCACGAAAGCCCGACACAAGGCCACTGGAAACAGGTTGCCAAATGGCAAATCTAAGCGGCCGATACCTGGTTCACCAACAGCCGTGACTTCGTCTGAAGGCACGGCAATCGAGAACGGCACGACCAGCGGCCTTGCGCTGGCATTTCACCACCATTGGAGACCCCATGAACAAGACATTACTCGCTGCCACCCTGTTGGCAGCCATCACTCTGGCCGCCTGTGATCGACCCGCTGTCGTCACCGTCCCAGCGGCTGTGCCCGGACCTGCCGGCGCGACCGGGGCGACTGGTGATACAGGTACCACCGGCAGTACCGGCAGTACCGGTAGCACGGGCAGTACCGGCGCGACGGGCAGCACCGGCGCGACAGGCAGCACCGGCGCAACGGGCGCTGGCTCAATCGTCATCGTGACGCCGCCAGCATCTGCGGCGTCGAACTGAAACCTTAGCCACTTACCTGCAAATTGGAGAATGTCATGAGTCTGGGAACCATCCTGCTGATTGTTCTGATCCTGCTGTTGATCGGTGTCTTTCCTTCCTGGCGGCATAGCAGTAGCTGGGGATACGGCCCCAGCGGCGCTCTCGGCCTGGTGCTGATCATCGTTGTCGTACTGCTGCTCACTGGTCGGCTTTGATGTTTGGCCCGCAAGCGGGCCTGGCCACGGCAGCGGGCATCAGCGGCTTGCAGCGCTGACGCGCCACACGGTGTTGCCTACATCGTCGGCGACCAGCAATGCACCACGACCGTCAATGGCCACCCCAACGGGGCGGCCGTAGGCTTCATCGCCTTGCACGAAACCCGTAACGACGTCGATCGGCAGAGCGTTCGGGCGACCGTCGGCAAACGGTACAAACACGACCTTGTATCCACTGCGCGGTGTGCGGTTCCACGACCCATGTTCGCCGACAAATACACCGCTCGCATACGCCGGAGCGAGATTCTGCCCAGCCGAGAAAACCATGCCCAATGGCGCGACATGCGCGCCGAGGGCGTAGTCAGGCGCGATGGCCCGGGCCACCATAGCCGGTGCCGGCGGTTTGACGCGGGTATCGACATGCTGGCCGTAGTAACTCCATGGCCAGCCATAAAAAGCGCCGTCTCGTACCGATGTCAGGTAGTCCGGCACGAGATCGCTGCCGAGCTCGTCGCGTTCGTTCACCACCGTCCACAACGCACCGGTGCCCGGCTCCCAGCCCATGCCATTGGGGTTGCGAAGTCCGCTGGCAAACACGCGGTGCGTGCCGCTGGCGATGTCGACTTCCCATATCGCAGCCCGGTTGGCTTCGATCGCCATTCCTCGCTCCGCTACATTGCTATTGGAGCCCACGGTGACATAAAGCCGTTTGCCATCGGCGCTGGCGATGATGTTCTTGGTCCAGTGGTGATTGACCGGCCCGGCCGGCAGGTCGACGAGTTTCGTGGCCGGCCCGTCGATCCGTGTCTGGCCCGCCTGGTAGGCGAACGACACGACGGCATCCGTATTGGCGACGAACAGACGCTCGCCGATCAACACAATGCCGAACGGCGAATTCAGCCTTTCGCGCAATACACTGCGAGTCTCGGCGACACCGTCACCGTCGGTATCGCGCAGCAGCGTGATGCGGTTGGCGCTTACAGTGACAGCGCCAGCAGCTTTCATCACCTTCTTCATGATCCAGCCCTTGATGCCGCCGCTGTCGTTCGGCTTGGCGGGTGCGTTGCTTTCAGCGACCAGCACGTCCCCGTTGGGCAAGGTGTACAGCCAGCGCGGGTGGTCCAGATTGCGTGCGAATGGCGTTACGACCAGTCCCGCTGCAACCTCGGGCAGCAAACCTTCCGGCCAGCCACGCGCCTTGGCGATGTTGACTGTGGGAATCAGCGCCTGCTGCGGCGCAGGCAGGCGCGGCTGTGGGCCAAGACCGGACTCGAACGGCTGGCGCGCGGCTTGCTCGCATGCGGCCAGTGCAAGCCCCAGCAGCAGGATCGGGAACAGGCGCAAGGCGCAGTTGTCGGTCATGGTGGTGATTTCCTGGAGGCAAAGTTCAAACGATGTGCGATGTGGCCGATGGAGCTTAGAAGACTATTTGTGCCATCCAAAATTTTCCATGTAGGTCTTGTCTGATTTAGGCGTCAGCCAACACGCTTCGTTGATCAGTGTCGGGCAACTTCTCGGGTGATGGCAAGTGCGCAGGTATGCTGGTTGCCGGCCTGCGTTCGCCAACGCACATACGCAGCCCGATTCGCGGCTTACCCTGATGGCTCGTTCTACTTTCCGTGAGGAGTTTTCATGCGCCTAATCATCACAACCATCCCGGCTTTCGTCATGGCAGCGGCGGGACTGCTTCTGTGCACGTCGCAAGTCTTTGCTGCGGGCACCGGCGCCGAAGCGCAAGCCCGCTACCGCCAGGACATGGCCGTGTGCAACAGCGGCCAGTCGAACCAGGACGTCAAGACTTGCAGGCTGGAAGCGCGCAACGCTTTGGCGGAGGCCCGCCGAGGCGCTCTGACCAGTGAACCGGAGGGCCTGGTGTCGAACGCGCGACTGCGCTGCAACGCCCACGAAGGCCAGACCCGCAGTGCCTGCGAAGCGCGCATGCGTGGCGAAGGTACAACCATCAGCGGTAGCGTCGCTGGCGGCGGCATCTTGCGTGAAACCGTGACAGTCGTGCCAGGCAACTGAGGCCAACAGGTCGGGAATGCGGCAGTAATCGCGGGTGTTTGCTGACTATGGTTACCAGATCAGGCAGGACGTGCAGCGTTACAGCAGCATGCCAAATCAGGCACGCCCAGAATTGTGGGACGTGGAGCACCGGGTGCAGATGACGACCGAGCCGGGGGCCATGATCACCGTGAACCAGCAAGGGGAACCGCGGATTCGAGGCAAGAACTTTCATGCACGATCAGCAACCGGCTCTCGATAAGGTCAATCGTACTGCTCGAGGTCTGGCCGCGGCACGATGGGTTGATTGGCACACACACCACACCCAGCCTGGCAAGCGCAAACCATGCTTTAGGGCAACGAATGGTGACGTCCAGTCAGCGGCAGTGCGGGAGTACGTATGGAGCGTAAGGCGGAACACGACGCGGGCATGGATTACGCGAACCCGACCCGGTCCGCATACACTGACCGGCCCCGCGCTGCGTCATTGCCCGGCGCAGCGCCTGCGCATCGGATACGGCCGCGCCGATGGCGACGATGCGTCCAACGCGCGGGTCCTGGCTTGGCGGTACAACAGAGCGGCCTACCCAGATGCTTTCGTCACACGAATGGGGGAAATGAAGGCCGACTCCAAGCTTGCCAAGTCCCTCAAAGACCATGGCACGACCATTTCGTTCAAGGTCGCTAAAGCCGCCGCAGAGGCGGTGGAAAAGTCCGCGGCAAACTGACAGAGGACGGCAAGGCCGTCGTTTGGGAGGCGTGCTTTGCGATGCAGTTTCTTTAGACTCGTGATCGAACAAGCGCTGCTGGGTAGAGCTCAAGCGTTCATCCGACCGGGCGCCCGCCACCGCTGCAGCATCGCCAGTTCGACCCAAGAATTCAAAAGAGGCCATCCAAATGAACCACAACGTCATCATCACCTGCGCACTCACTGGCGCCGGTGACACCGCTGGCAAGAACCCGAACGTGCCGGTCACGCCGGAGCGGATCGCAGCCTCGGCAGTCGAGGCCGCCAAGGCCGGCGCCACGGTCGTGCATTGCCATGTGCGCCATCCGCAGACCGGCATGGCCAGCCGCGACACGGCCTTGTACCGCGAGGTGATGGAGCGTATTCGCGATTCGGGCGTCGACGTCATCGTCAACCTGACGGCTGGCATGGGGGGTGACCTGGAGATGGGTTCGGGTGAGGACCCAATGCGTTTCGGCCCCGGCACGGACCTGATCGGTCCACTGGCGCGGCTGGTGCATGTCGAGGCCTTGCTGCCCGAGATCTGCACGCTGGACTGCGGCACGCTGAATTTTGGCGATGGTGACACCATCTATGTGTCCACACCGGCCGCACTGCGCGCAGGCGCCAAACGGATCACTGAACTCGGTGTCAAGGCCGAACTGGAGATTTTCGATACCGGGCATCTATGGTTTGCCAGGCAGATGATCTCCGAGGGCTTGCTGCACAACCCGTTGTTCCAGCTCTGCCTGGGCATCCCGTGGGGTGCGCCGGCCGACACGACGACGATGAAGGCGATGGTCGACAACCTGCCTCCGGGCGCCACTTGGGCCGGCTTTGGCATCGGTCGCATGCAGATGCCGATGGCGGCGCAGGCAGTGTTGCTCGGCGGCCATGTGCGCGTCGGCCTGGAAGACAACCTGTGGCTGGACAAGGGTGTGCACGCCAGTAACGGTTCGCTGGTGGAGCGGGTGCGCCAGTTGCTCGGCAATATGGGCGCCAAGGCCATGACGCCGACCGAAGGGCGCGTCGCGATGGGCTTGAAGCAACGGGGATGAACCCCGGGCGCGCGATAGCGGGCTGCGCGACACGTTCGCGGCGAAAGGTTTTTTGGGCGACATGTAGCGGTATCGTTGTGGCTCGCAGGGACGCAGCGCCTGGCGACGCACGAAAACCAACACGATCCGGGAGTTTGCATGGTTTATGTGACCGACATCAAGACCTTTGCCGCGCTGGGCAGCGGCGTCATCGGCAGCGGCTGGGTCGCGCGCGCGCTCGCCCATGGACTGGACGTGGTCGCCTGGGATCCGGCGCCGGGGGCCGAAGCGGCCCTGCGCCATCGTGTCGCGAAGGCCTGGGGTGCGCTGGAGCGCAAGGGGCTGGCCAAGGGCGCTTCGCAGCAGCGGCTGCGTTTCGTCGCGACGATTGAAAAATGCGTGCACGATGCCGATTTCATCCAGGAAAGCGCGCCTGAGCGGCTCGACCTCAAACGGGATCTGCATGCGCAGATCAGCGCGGCGGCGCGGCCCGATGTGCTGATTGGCTCGTCTACTTCGGGGCTGCTGCCCAGCGAGATTTATGCCAGTGCGACAAAGCCCGATCGTTGTGTCGTCGGCCATCCGTTCAACCCGGTTTACTTGTTGCCATTGGTCGAGGTGGTCGGCGGCGAAAAGACCGCACCCGACGCCGTTCAGGCGGCAATGCGGGTTTATCGTTCGCTGGGCATGCGGCCGCTACACGTGCGCAGGGAAATCCCCGGCTTCATCGCTGACCGGCTGCTCGAGGCTGTGTGGCGCGAGTCGCTGCACCTGGTCAACGACGGCGTGGCCACCACCGGCGAGATCGATGATGCGATCCGTTTCGGCGCCGGGCAGCGCTGGTCCTTCATGGGCAGCTTTCTGACCTATACGCTGGCCGGTGGCGACGCCGGAATGCGCCACTTCATGTCGCAGTTCGGCCCGTCGCTCAAGCTGCCGTGGACCAAACTCGAAGCGCCGGAGCTGACCGACAAGCTGATCGACGACGTGGTCGAAGGCACCAGTGCGCAGCTGGGCAGCCACAGCATTGCCGACCTGGAGCGCTACCGCGACGACTGCCTGATGGCGGTGCAGGAGGCGATTCGCGCGACCAAACGCGAGCACGGGATCTCGCTCGATGAGTAAGGCCGAAACATCGTCTTTGCTGAAGACCTGGCGCGGCCCGGTGCTGGCAGCGTGGGTCGACTACAACGGCCATCTGAACGACGGCTACTACATGGTTGTGTTCAGCGAGGCCACCACGGCCTTGATGGCCACGATCGGCCTGGACGATGCCGGCCGCAAGGCCACCGGGCACTCCATGTTCACGCTGGAGTCGCACATCAATTACTTGCAGGAGGTCAAGCAGGACAAGCCGATCGAGGTGTACACGCAGATCCTGGGCAGCGACGTCAAGCGGCTGCATATTTACCATGCCATGGTGCTCGCCGGCACCGATACCTTGCTGGCGGCCAATGAACAAATGCTGCTCAACATCGACATGTCCGGGCCGCGTGCGGCGCCGTTCACGCCCACGATTTTGGCCAAGGTGCAGATGCTCACCGTGGCGCACCGCAGCCTGCTGCGCCCCAGATACGCCGGCCGCACGATTGCCTTGCCGGACAGATGACGGGGCGACACCATGGATGTAGCCCACACACTCGCTCATGCGCTGACCACGCCGCTCGGCATGCTGGCCGACTCGGCGCTCAGGTGCGCTGCCGGCGTACACGGCGATGCTGACCTCCGACGATGCGAAAGAGGGACCGCAGGCGTTCGCCGAGAATCGGCAGCCCGTCTGGAAAGGGCGCTGAAGCCGGCGCGCGCCGGAGTTGCATTTACGCTACGCACATGCACACCATCGACACCGACTACCTGATCATCGGCAGTGGCACCGCGGGGCTGGCCTTTGCCGACACGCTGATCGCCGAGAGTGACGCGCATGTCACCATCGTCGACCGCCACGGCAAACCGGCTGGGCACTGGAACGATGCGTATGTCTTTTTCACCTTGCACCAGCCCTCGGCCTTTTACGGAGTCAATTCGACGGACCTGGGCAGTGGGCGCATCGACGAGATCGGCCTGAACAAGGGTTTGTTCGAGCTGGCCTCGGGCGCAGAGATCTGCGGATATTTCGACCGGGTGATGCAGCGTCGTCTGTTGCCCAGCGCACGCGTGTCTTACCACCCGATGAGCAACTACCTGGGCGACGGCGAATTCGAATCGTTGCTGTCGGGCGAGCGGACCCGCGTTACGGTGCGCAAGAAGGTGGTGGACGCGAACTACTTCAGCCCCCTGGTGCCGTCGACGCACAAACGTCGGTTCAGCGTGGCAGCGGGTGTGCAGGTCGTACCACCCAATGCCTTGCCGCAGTTGTGGCAACTCATGGGCGTCGGCGCGCTTAACGATGCGCCGACGATGCCGCGCCGCTTTGTCGTGTTGGGCGCTGGAAAGACCGCGATGGACACGGTGGTGTGGCTGATCCAGGCCGGCGCCAGCGCCGACACGATCACCTGGGTCATGCCGCGTGATTCCTGGCTGGTCAACCGCGTCACCGTCCAGCCAGGTGAGTCGTTCTTCCACGACGTGTTTGGCAGCCAGGCCGACCAGATGCAGGCCTTCGCCGAGGCTGCTTCGGTCGAGGAACTGTTCCTGCGCCTGGAGTCCTGCGGTGCGCTGCTACGCATCTTCCCCGATCAGACACCCACCATGTTCCATCTGGCCACGGTCGCGCCGGGCGAAGTGCAATTGCTGCGCACGGTGCGCCACGTAGTACGCCATGGCCGGGTTACCGCCATCGAGCCCGAACTTTTGTTGTTGCAGCAAGGGAGCGTGGCGATCGAGCCCGGCGCCTTGTTCATCGACTGCACCGCGTCGGCAGTCGAGCCGCGCGCAACCCAGCTCATCTTCCAGGACGGCAAGATCGTGCTCCAGATGGTGCGGCTGCCCCAGCCGGCTTTCAGCGCGGCGCTGACCGCCTTTGTGGAAGTGCATTACGGCGACGACGCGACCCGTAACCGGCTGTGCGTCACCGTGCCCTTTCCGCACCGCATGGCGGACTATCCCCTGGCCATGCTGATCAACCTGGGCAACCAGTACCAGTGGGGCCAGGACAAGGCGTTGCGCGCATGGGCCCGCAACAGTCGACTCGACGGATTCGGCAAGCTCATGGGCAGTGCCGGTCCGACCGATACCGACAAGCAGGCCATCCTGATGCGGCTGCGCGAGCAGACGATGGCCGCTGTTGCCAATCTCGAGCGACTGGTCGCCAGGCGCTGATCACGGCATCCTGCTGCATGGCCCGGGTGCTAGCGGGTGATCGCGGCGCAGGATGACAAGTGTCCGGCGCGAGGCGACGATGCAATTGGCGGTGCTGGGCATCGGGATGTGTAGT
>Ga0105048_10007709_pt1 | contig 17283 bp, 22 predicted proteins | sample MAT05_FD_78382 | JGI IMG/M metagenome (GOLD analysis project Ga0105048, IMG submission 78382) | Freshwater microbial communities from Lake Fryxell liftoff mats and glacier meltwater in Antarctica - MAT-05 | ecosystem: Environmental > Aquatic > Freshwater > Ice > Liftoff microbial mat | place...
AATGGGCAGCATTTGTTGCTGTATGCGCAGGCTATCCACTATTTCTATCTGCGATTCTTTGGTAAGGTATAGGTCAATGCCATGTATGCGCCAATTGCCCTCTATAATATTAATGTAGCCACCTGCGAAACTGGGTTCGTATTTGCGTTTTGGTATCACCCGTATTTTATTTATCTCTACGCCGTCTTCGTAAAAGGTGCCTTCGTATTTGTACTTATAAAAGTTTAGGGCGTTATTGCTGATTGGCGAAACAAAGCCACGGCTGCTCATTCCTTCTATAGCAATATTGTTTTCGTACAAGTTCAGCTCCATGGTTTTGGGGCTGTTAAACCCAAACCCCTGGCTGCGTCCGCTTACTTTAGCACTCAGTATTTCTTCCTTATAATCGTCCGGCAGCCGGCGGCTGTATTTGGTAATAGATTCGCTAAGGTAAATAATGCCACGGCCATTGCTGTCTATCACATTGCGATCCGGCGTTACTTTAATACCCATAATAGATTTGGGAACCTGAACCGTTTTTATAAGCCCTTTCATATACACATCTACCTGCCATTGCTTTACCTCGTTCAGATGTTCGGCTCTGGTTTGTATGGCCTTGCGGATGATGGCGTAAGCGGGGTCTTCGCCGTTGGCTTTAATCACCACATCTTTCATTTCTATTTTAAGCGGATAGAGCCTAAAAAAAATATCCGTGGGTTTATCGCCTACGGTTACCTGCTGCTCTACTTTTTGGTAACCCACGTGGGTGCAATAAAGCGTATAGGTCCCTGGCAAAAGATCCAATATAAAACGACCAGTGGCATTGGCTGTGGTGCCTTTACTGGAACCTTTTATGTAGATGCTTGAAAACGGAACAGGGTTAGACGATGCATCAATAACACCGCCGGTAACAGGCGTAGCTACCACCCTAAATGCCAAAATGCAAAAGGCTAAACCGAGCAAAAATTTTAAACTGGTATTCATATGCCCGAAAGTAAGTGAAGCTGTTTGTATGGCGTGTGGCACGGTGCTTTTTTTACATGAAAACTAATTTCGTGTATGCGGTTTTGCTTGTATTTTCTACCAAAAAAATGGACGGCGGCGATTAATATCTTTTTTTTTAAAACTGGCCCGTACCGAGCATCACCAATGTACAGGCCTCCAAAGTTTCAATACCATTATCTGCGGCAAGTTTTTCCAACTCGTCGTTTTCTGTGCCGGGGTTAAAAATGAGGCGTTTGGGATGCAGGGCAACGATGTAATCGTAGTACGCCGTCTGAATTGTTGGATTAACGTACAGCGTTATAGTGTGGATGCCACTAAACGGTTTTTTATCGGTGTCAATAAAAATCCCAGCTACCTGGCCTGCCTTTTGCCCAATGGCTACAACCTCATGCCCATGTTTTGTAAGGCGTACAATGGCCATATTACTATACCTGCCGGGGTTTTCGGATGCGCCAATTACCAACGTTTTTTTATTGTTTTCCATCTATTGTTTTCGCTTTAAAAAAACCTACACCGTACATTTTGCCAATTGCTATCCAGTACCTTATAATCAATACCGGCGGAATGGCCATCATTACAAACCAGGTTACATCCTTGATGGTTACACTAAAACCCTGCCTGGTATAAGAAAGAAGCAAGGCCATAACTGTATAAACCAGGGCTACCACCAGGTTTGTACGAAAGAACGGCTTGTAAATACAACCATGTGTAGCCAGGTTTGCAACCGAACTCAACACCTGCCAAACGCCTAACACAAACATGGCCAACCCTGAAAATAAAATACCAAAGCCTTTACAATCAATGGCGAGTATCGAACCAGCAATTATTAACACCAACTGCCCGTAATAGTCAAAATTTTTCATGCGCCTAAAGTAGCGTAAACGGTCGCAATACTATTATTCATTAGCCCAAAGACCTGTACGGATTTATATAAACCCCAATTACAAGAAATTGTTGGTGATAAATAGACCCAGAGTCTGCAAAAAAAAGAAAGCACAGCCATTAGAAAACGGCCATGCTTTTATTACACCAAAAAACAGACTTTACTCCAGGTACCGCCTAAGTGTCCAGGCTATTGTTTCATGTTCTCTTAGCAAATCGGTAAGAAAATCGGTGGTACCGGCGTCGTTATATTTTTCATCGCAATCTTCAATATTTTGCCTTAGACCTGTTATGGCAGTTTCATGGTCTGTCAACAGTTCTTTCAGCATTTCTTTCTGTGTCGGATTTTTGCCTGGGGCTTCTTTTAGTGTGGCATGTTCTATAAATTCCTGCATGGTGCCTATCGCTTTATAGCCCAGTTTTGCTATTCTTTCTGCCGTCTCATCTATGGCCTCTTCTAATTGTTTGTATTGTTTTTCAAAAAGTTTATGCAACTCCATAAAGCTATCACCGCTCACATTCCAATGAAATTTTCGGGTTTTGGTGTATAGTACCATTTGATTCGATAACACCACAGTAAGTATGCCCGAGACGGCAGCGGTATCTTTTTGTAGCAGGCCAATATTTGCTTTCATTGTATTAGTGTGTTTTAATTAAAATGGTTTTGGCACCTCGTCTTTATCGCTGCTTGAAAAAATATTGCCGATGGAATGCATCAGGTTAGATACGGGGCCTTCCATTTTATTGGTTCTATCGTCCAGCGTTGTGTCGTCAAGTATTTTTCCGAGCTCTATATCCGAGGGCAAAAAAGGTAATACCAGGTTACGCTGATCGGCCAGTAATTTTCTTACTCCTTCTGCATCAGTATGCCCATTTTTCTGCCGTTCATTTATTGCGCCCACCACTGCTCTAAAAATGGTATTAATCTTAGTTTCGCAACTATCCGCGTATTGGTGAGAATACTTACAAACATTGTCGAAAAATTCGTCCTTCTTATCACCAAAAACGATAGAGGGCCAATCTTCATGTTCACTGTTTTGCAGTATAGTCTGGGAACCGTTTTCGGTGGTGGAATATTTATACAACGCAAGTATGGCAGATGGTATTACAGCCTGGCTAAATTTTTCTTCACTCGGGGTGGTACTATCCACCACTACTTCCTGAGTGTTTGGATCCACTTTTTGCAAAGCCTGATAGTGTAAGTTTTGTTGTACCGTTTCTAATAAGTTAAGCGACATGAGATTTGTTTTTTGGTAATTGTACTAAATGTGCCATGCCTCAATTCATCAGCACTTTATCATTCAAATTTTTGGTTATTGTCTCCTTCCAGAAGTTTCTTTTAACCTGAACCTTAATTTCTTTATCGCCTTCCATAACAGCTTTCATGTTCTCAAATACTTCTGACAGCAATTTGACAATAAAATCGTCAGCCATGTTTAAAAACGACAATTCGCTTTTCGCTCTATCAAAAATTTCTTTTGGTAAAGGAAATTGGAGGGGTATTTTTTTATTTTTTTTGTTTTGCATAATCCTGTGTTTATTTTCTATCAGGGTGTTTTTAAAGACCGGGACTTGTGCAGTAAACCATTCATAATTGGTATAATCGCTATAGCCCCTACATACTTAACAGTATTAATATAAGTGTGGCGGAGCAGTGTGGGGTATAAAGACTTAATGTTTTTGAAAACACCTTTTTCTTCTTTTAGGTGTATAAATGTTTCCACAAGTATTTTTGAAGCTAACTTTTCGTCGGGAACCAACTTTAGAATTTCGCCATACATACAAGGGGCATATTTATCGTAAATAAATTCCCATGCCATCGCCTCGTTTTGATCCAACATTGAAATTATTTCGACATCTGAGGCTGTTATTGTTTGATAACTCATAGAGGCTTTTAACGTGTGGTATGGAAAGGTGTGTATGAGGATACTTATAAGGACACGTCTAAAAACCAGATTTTCTTTTTTGGCCTCCCCATTAAATCCCCTCTAAAGGAGGGAAAATGGAAGGTTTTTAGAGGTGCCCAAAAGCTATCAGTTAGCAGCATGTTCTCCCTTCCTATTTTTCTTCCTTACAATCATTTTAAAAAGGTTGATGCCCAAATTTTTTATTGGCCCGGGGTTATGAGCCACCAAATTTGTAATACCAAACTGTGCCAGCGAACCCAACAGTCTCTTTATCGGGTTCCGGGTGTTGCCCACTAATATTTTTTTTGACACAAAACCTGCGGCCAGCCCTATGCTATTGTCTATTACGTTATCCTTTATTTCTGGCGAACTAACTACATGCTCCCAAGCATTTTTTAAAAGGTTGGCTGGCTTTAAAGCCTCCACTTTCTCTTTAATGGTTTGCTTAAGCTCCAATTGCTGGGAAGCTTTCTTTAGTTCAAGGGCGGCTATATAATTATCCAGTTGCTTTGCTGTGGTAATATTGTTCATTATAGCTTGGGCTTTAGAATTTTTCTTACAATCAAATCGTTTACTGGCGTTTTAAGCCACTTGTTTCTAAACGAGTAAACTAATAAAGCAATAACACCGTAAAAGCCGGCTATGGCAAAAAAGCCGTAAAAAGCCTCCCCGAGTAAAGCGCCAATCCATAGTGCCAACCCAATGTTTAGGATAACTATAAACGTTATAAGGAAAAATAAAACCACGAGTCTCGTTACCAACGATGCAATCACTTCGGCACCCTTGTCTATAGCTTTTAACTTCAGCAAGGCAATGTGTGTTTCGGCATATTCGCCTGCTTTTTCAAAAAGGCCGGGTTCCTCAAATGGTATGGTTTCTGTTTCCATGCTTTAAGTATAAAGTTTTCAGGGGTGCTTGTAAAAACTGCTTTCCGTTAATGGCTAATTACATTACCGGAAAGCGGCTTTAATCGGAGTTTGTTCCTAGCTGGCTTTAAGAAAAACTATTGCTTACTTCAGCCTTCAATTGATTAGTTTTTTGTTTCCCAGCTTCTATAATTTGTTCGCCTTCTTCCATGGCACCTTCTACATGCGCTGAAATGGAATCTACAAAATCGCTGAATTTACTTTTTAATTTACCAACAGCATCACCCGATTTGGACGCAATTTTTTTCCGGGTATCTTTTCCTTTATCTGGAGCAAACAATACCCCAAGAATGGCTCCGGCAGCGGCACCTATAACTACCCCTAAAACTACTTTTGAACTACTCATAACATCTGATTTTTTAGTGTTTAATAATGAATGTTACCTGTTATTAAAAAAACCCTGCCAAACTGTTTGCATCTGCTCCTTACAAGTGGCAAAAGCGGCGTTAAAGCGAAGTTTGGGTATTGGTTTGAGAAACGACTACCCGTTTTGCTGGGAACTTATTCCCCACTTTGCGGAAGAACTTACAGGCATCGTTTTATCTTTTTAATTTTTATTGCGGCAAAACAAGCACACCTTTATAAACTTGATGAAATAATTGCCTACCCATGCCTCAAAGAAAAATTAAGAGCCTTATTCTAAATGCTAACCGGGTACGTGTAGGTTATGGATTTGCATTTTTGCTGCTACTCGTTTCATTGGGGCTTACTCTTTATACAGTGCAAAAGCTTTTGAGCCGCACTAAAGACATGGATCGAACCCTCGCTTTAATTAATACCATGGAAGATTTGCAGGGACGGATAGTGGATGCAGAAACAGGGTTCAGGGGCTTCCTGCTAATGAACGATGAAAAATTTTTAGAACCTTACTACAGGAGCTTGTCCAAAACCGACTCACTTTTTACGGTTATGTATTCCAAAGTGAGTAACAACGTGGTGCTGCAAAAACATGCAGATGAACTAAAAAAGCTAATCGCTTCACGTTTTTCAATAATTGACGAAGGCATAAAATTTTATAAAACCACAAATGGTGTGGTGAATGATTCTGTAAAGTTAATTATTGAAAAAGGCAAGAAAGCAACGGATAGTATTAGGGCGGCATTTACAGAAATGAAGGACGATGAACACAGGCTATTGAAACTTCGTACTGCCCGGCTCAATTCCATTTCGGCCTCCATTCAAACCATCATTTTTGCATCGCTGCTGGTAGGTATTCTATTGGGTGTCTATTCTTTTATCACCTTTAACAAAGAAAACCGGGCAAGGCAGGCAGCCGACGCCGCGGCTAATGGCTACCGGAAACGGCTTGAGGAACGCATATTGGAATTACGAAATGCAAATGCTGAACTGGTAAAATTTCGCAGCAATGAAAAATTTGCCGCCACAGGGCGTATAGCACGTACCATAGCCCACGAAGTGCGAAACCCGCTAACCAATATTAACCTGGCGGCCGAGCAATTAAAAGACGATATAGGCGACGGAAACGAAAGCGCCAAAACCATGCTGGACATGATTTATCGTAACAGTACCCGCATAAACCAGTTGGTTACAGAACTGCTGGACTCTACCCGCTTTATAGAATTGAAATTCGAATCGAAGCCCATCAACACCTTATTGGACGAAGCCCTCTTTATGGCTGCCGACCGCATAGAGCTAAACAATGTAACCGTTAAAAAAAATTACGACGAAGACATTTGCGATGTGCAGGTAGATGCTGAAAAAATAAAGATTGCATTCCTCAATATTATAGTAAATGCAATAGAAGCCATGGAACCTGGCAAGGGCGTGCTAACAGTGACTACGTTAGCAGAAGACGGTCAATGTGTGGTCTCTATAAGCGATAACGGAACCGGTATGGACGAAGAAACGTTGCAAAAATTATTTGAACCCTATTTTACCAGTAAACCCCTCGGTAATGGCCTCGGCATGACCAATACGCAAAACATAATAATTAACCACAATGGCAGTATAACTGCGGCCAGCCAACCAGGCCAGGGTACTACTTTTATTATTGCATTACATTTTCCTGCATAGGTGGCAAATCCACTTTTTGGGGCACAATGGCTTTGGGCTTTTGCCGCCAGGTGGTAAGCCTGCGGTAAATAACGCTCGGTTCGTAAGGCGTTATATCGTCGCCCAGTAACATGCCCCAGGGTTTCAGGCCATCTGTTTTATCAAAAATAACTTTAAGTATGGCCACAGATGGTATGGCCAAAAACATACCGCTAATGCCGCACAGTGCGCCACCTATAAGCACGCCAAGTATGGTTATCAGCGCATTTATTTTAACCTTGCTGCCCACTATACGTGGCATGAGAATATTGTTATCTAAAAACTGCACCATTAACAGCACAAGCCCCACCCATATTATATCACTAAAATTTTGTGTGGTGGTAAGCGTTACCAGCATACAGATTACGTTTGCTATCAGCATTCCGATATACGGTATGAGGTTTAGGATGGCAGCCAGCACAGCTAAAAACACCGCGTATTCTATCCCTATTAAAAAAAATCCGAGGGCATTGAGCGATGCAACGATTGCCATTTCTATCAGCAGCCCTGCCATGTAGCTTTGCACAATGGACTTGGATTTATTCAGCACTTCATTCACATCTTCTGCATACTTATTGGCCATTATATCCATAAAAAACTTACGGATCATGGGGCGGTAATAAAGTATTAAAAAGGTGTAAACGGGCAGTAGCACCAGCAGTACCACCACATCGGTAAGCGATAGCAGGCTTTGCTCCACCATGCCTTCACTCTTAATTTTTGCCGCTGCATTATTAAAATATTCCGATTGCTGCCTGCCCGTTATTTTAAAAGTTTCCCACACCCACACCTGTAGCGTATGTGCATGCTCCAGCAGTTGTTTTTTTATAGCGGGCATATCTTGTACAAATCCTGCCATTTGGATGCTTAAAAAATAAAGAATGCCCAATATGGTAATTAAAGCAATAAAGATGGAAAAGATAATAGCGATTACCCTTGGCAACTTACGTTCCATCCAGTTGTTCATTGGCAGCAGTAGCATAGATAATAGAATGGCAAATGCAATGGGAACCAAGATATTTCGGCCTGTAATAAAAATGACCCCTACCAGGCAAATGCCAAATAAACTTATAGTAGCCCTAAGATAAAAAGGAACTTTAGCCCACATAGAAAGAGGTGATTTTTGGTGTTATGGAACTAAACAGTCAAATAACCTTTACATCAGATAACGCAGATTTACGCTGAAGTTATAATCAGCCTAAATCTGCACAATCTGAAGGAATCAAAATTTTTTGGTCCGCAGCTTAACTAGCTGAGCCACGGATTATTTTAAATAGCACTGCGATGACTGCAATAACTAACAAAATGTGGATGAGACCCGATGCCTGATAACCTAAAAACCCAACAGCCCAGGCTATAACAAGAATTACCGCTACTACATAAAGTATGTTTCCCATAATTGACAATTTTTTTTTGAATGAAGAAAATGGATGGTTTGTTACCTGTTAGAGCTAAAAACTTTGCCAAATTTCCAAATCAACAATATGTGCTTCACAGCAACCACTACTGAGCCCGGGGCGGTGATAAGCAAGTACCGTTATGTGGTAAATTTTGTAGAGGGCTTTCCCCAAAATGTGAAATACAGAGGAAATTAATTGAGTAGCTTATCCAGAGCTGAATAAACCATTTGCCTGTCAAAAGGCTTTCCAATAAATCCATCAGCCCCATTATCCATTGCCTGCCTTCTGTCGTTGGGGGTATCGTATGCGGTAATTAAAACTACTTTGGCACTTGGTGCTATCCTTTTTACGTCAGCTAAAAAATCCACTCCTTTCCCATCGGGCAAATTATTATCTAAAAATACAAGAGAAGGGATTTGTTTGGAAAGCCATTGACCAGCTTCAGAAATGCTATGCACCACCTTGGTAGCAATTGCTTTTTGCTTTAAAATAGTACTGAGCATAAAGCATATATCGCGTTCGTCGTCTATTATAAGTACTGGCAGGTCGGGAATCATTGGTGTGGATGTCATTTTTTTGTAAATAAACCTTCCAATTTATTACAAACATTTTACCAAAGAATTATGTCGCCTTATTTATCTCCATTTACTAACTGGCTTTATCTCAATGCCTTCAATATGGCCATCCGCGGCTCTACGTTTTGAGAAACAGCCTTCCCATTTTGGTATCATCTGGGTGCTTGCTTTCGGGAATTTTTAAACAAATAAAAATCTGGCTCCATTTTTATTTTATACAAATGACTATTATTAAAACAAATCGCATGAAACATTCTTTTGAAGCCCTGCTGGGAGCATTCATTATTTTGTGTACGGCATTTTTTGTGCATCGGTTACCGGCCACCCAAAACAATATTTTGATTTTACAAAAAGCCGGTAAGGAAACTGTGGTTAAAAACCCGGCTGAGGCAGCGGTGCCAAAAAATATTTCTACCACAAGTACAGAAATTATCCCGGCAGCAAAGCTGCGGCAAAAAAACCTGTTAATGCCAGAGCAAAAAAAAACTAACAAACCTTAAAACGGAAAGGGTTTGACTTAATAAGAGAAATTTAAAAAAAAAACACTAAGTAAGATACCTGTTCGGGCACATGACGAGAACAATTTACCATAGCCCGGTTTATTAAAGCTATCTTCAAAAAATCATAGCAGGACTGTTCAATGAAACGAAGGATTTTAAAAATATTCATTTTTACCAAGCAGGTCTTTCTCGAATTTTGGGACGCCGGAGGGCTAAAATTTAGTGCGGCTCTTTCTTATTATACTGTGTTTGCGCTGGCACCGGTATTGGTTATGATTATTTCTATTTCAGGGCTGGTATTTGGTGGAAAAAAGGCAGCCATTCAGGAAGGGCTTTTTGCGGAAGTGGATCAACTGGTGGGCAACGATGCGGCCAAGCAGGTGGAAATGCTAATACAAAATGTACACATGAGCGGCAATGGCGTTGTTGCCACTATCATCAGCAGCAGTTTATTGCTTATAGCAGCTACGGGCATTTTTGGAGAGATACAAGATTCCATAAACAAAATATGGGGGCTTAAAAGCAAACCGAAAAAAGCCTGGTGGAAACTGTTACTCGATAGGATGCTGAGTTTCTCTGTAATTGTAAGTGTAGGATTTGTGTTGATTATTTCCTTGCTGTTAAATGCGCTGGTGGCGTTGTTAAGTGCGTGGCTCCAGCAAAGAATTCCAGGGAGCGGTGCTTTGTTTATAATCATAATGGATCAGGTGCTGTCGTTCACAATCACCACGTTTATTTTTGCCTTGATTTTTAAAATATTGCCCGATGCACACATTGCCTGGAAGGACGTGATAAAAGGAGCATTACTTACAACCTTGTTATTTACGCTTGGTAAAATAGCAATAGGATATTATGTGGGCCGCAGCAACCTTGCAAATGTGTATGGAGCGGCGGCCTCTATTATCATACTCATGGTGTGGGTTTATTACAGTGCCATTATACTCTACCTGGGGGCATCTTTTACCAAGGTATATGCCAGGCATTATGGTGGCAGAATACGACCCAACAAATATGCTGTATGGGTTACGGTTCAGGAAGTGGAATTGAAAAAAATGGTGATTGCTACAGATATACCCGAGACAATTATAATTGCGAACGATTAATAAAAATTAGTAAGGCTATGGCAGAAAAAAAAATACTGGTCATTGACGACGATATAGATATGTGCAACCTGTTGCAAAGATTTTTGACCAAAAAAGGATATACCACCGATACTGCAACAAGTGGCCATAAAGGCATCGAAAAATTTAAAGAAGGCAACTACCCTCTGGTGCTGTGCGATTATCGCCTCGGCGACAAAGAAGGCCGCGATGTGCTAAAAGAAATAAAGGCAATTGCCCCCGCTACAAAAGTGATTATCATCACCGGTTATTCCGATATAAAAACCGCGGTTGAAGTAATAAAACTCGGGGCATTTGATTACATAACCAAACCCCTTATACCCGACGAAGTGCTGAATGTACTGGAAAAAGCCAGTCAGCAGGGTAATTCGGTTCCGCTTCACGTACCCGTTGTAACCAAAACAAACTCTGGCAACGGCCTTATGCCGTCGCAATACCTGGTGGGTACCGATGTGGCCACCAAAGAATTGTACGAGCAAATTAAACTGGTCGCACCTACAAACTACAGCATTATACTTTATGGAGAAAGTGGCACCGGAAAAGAGGTAATAGCAAAAACCATACACGAAAACAGCAACCGTTCCGAAATGCCTTTTATGGCCGTGGACTGCGGTACACTTACAAAAGAACTGGCAGGCAGCGAATTGTTTGGTCACGAAAAGGGATCTTTTACTGGAGCCATTGGCAGCAAGGAAGGTTTTTTTGAAGTTGCCAATGGTGGCACCTTATTTCTTGACGAAGTGAGCAACCTGGGCATAGATATACAGGCAACATTGCTAAGGGTAATACAGGAAAAGAAATTTAAACGTGTAGGCGGCAATAAAGAAATGCCGGTGGATGTACGGGTAATTGTAGCAAGTAATGAAAACCTGAAAGAAGCCTATCAAAAAGGGAAGTTTAGAGAAGATTTGTTCCATCGCTTTAATGAGTTTTCCATCCACATTCCGCCGCTTCGGCAAAGAGTTGGGGATATAACCGCATTTGCCAACTACTTTTTAGACATTACAAACGAAGAACTCGGCAAAACGGTGGCCGACTTTAGCGATGAGGTAAACGGACTCCTTCTACAGTACCCATGGCCCGGCAATGTGCGGGAACTGAGGAATGTAGTAAGAAGGGCGGTACTACTTACCACTGGCAAAGTGATAGAAGCAAAAGTATTACCGTCCGAAATTATACACAGCAGCTATATTGTACAGGCAGTAATGAGCGATACGCCTATTCCAAGAATCTTTGTGGCCGACAGGAACACCGACCTAAAAAATGCCGCCACACAAGCCGAATACGAAACCATAATGAAAGTGCTGCAGCAAGTAAAATACAATAAAACAAAGGCGGCCGAAATCCTGCACATTGACCGCAAAACGCTGTACAATAAAATAAAAAGTTTTGAAGACCAGATGAATAATGCGGCTCCTGCGGCTGCCCCTGCTACGGTTTAGGTTTACAAGTTCCTAACAGCAGCATGATTCGGTGTTTTAAACCGATGGTTTGGCTCAATGTTATTTAAGGAGATAATTTAACGGCTTTCCCCATGTTGTTTATAATTGAGCCGGGTGTAAATAAAATGTGGTACCCATTTCCCCCATAACTTTAGGCAAACACATTTATTATGCTTTGGAGAAAATTCAATGGCGAATCCATACACCTGCCCATAAAGCAGGCCGTGGAAGACGCCATAAAAAGAGAAACCCTGGCAGGTAACAATTTAAAGGTTTGTATAGGTACCGATAGTCAGGTAAAAGGGATGGATACGGAGTTTGCTACCGTCATTGTTTTTCTGCGTCAGGGGCACGGGGGGTTTATGTTTATTCATAACGAAAAAACCACCCGCAAGTACAGTATTAAAGAGCGTATGCTGGTGGAAGTGGCCAAGAGTATAGAAATCGCTTACGAGCTGTGCGACCTTTTTACCCTATACGATGTGGATATGGAAGTACATGCCGACATTAACACCAACCCATCTTTTAAAAGTAACGAAGCCCTGCGTGAAGCCATGGGCTACATACTGGGTATGGGCTTTGCCTTTAAGGCCAAACCCGAAGCCTTTGCGAGCAGCAGTTGTGCTAATAAAGTGGTTAATTAACAATGTGCTAATTGGCTAACGAGCTAATTAGCCAATGTATTAGCAATGCTTCTTTTTATTGAGGCAAATGTATTCGAAGTACTAATGGGTGCTTATCTTAATCAGCTAATTAGCACATTGGCACATTGGCACATTAGCTCATTATTTCATCGTCATTTCCTTATTAATATCGCTTATCAAATCCAGAATCTTTTCCCTGCCGGTTTTTTTTTCGGCACTGGTTATAAAATGCCGGGGCAAAAATTGCCAGGTCTTGCGCAGGGCGTTTAAAAAGTCTTTTATGTTTTGAGCCACCACCCGTTGGGTTTCTTTATCGCTTTTGGTAAATACAAGGCTAAACGATACCTCCCATTTTCCCAGTTCGTGTATAAAATCAAGGTCGGGCCGTTGAGGGCTGTGGCGGCTGTCTATTAATACAAACACATGCTGCAGGTTATCACGTTTGCGCATGTAATGCTCTATCATTTTTTCAAAATTATTACGCATACTCTGGCTCACTTTGGCATAGCCATAGCCGGGCAAATCTACCAGGTACCACTTGCTGAAATCTTTGGGGTTGTTATCCGGCGCACTATGGATGACAAAGTGGTTTATCATTTGTGTTTTGCCAGGGCTGGCACTTGTTTTAGCTAGCTTGGCCTTGTTGGTGAGCATATTTATTAAGCTCGATTTGCCCACATTACTACGGCCAATAAAAGCATACTCCGGCATGTTGGGCTCTGGGCATTTGGTATAGTCGGGACTGCTAATAACGTATTCCGCTTCTAAGATGTTCATGGGCGCAAGATAAGCAGTTGGCAGTTGGGCAGTTGGCAGTTAGTATTCAGGGCACAGTGGGCAGTTGGTCAGTTTGCAGTTTGCAATTCGGGGAAAGTTAGAAGTGAGCAATTTGCAGTTGGCAGTTGGAAAACCGGATAAACTTTTGCCAACTGCCCAACTGCCAACTGCACAACCGCCAACTGTAAACTTCTTTAAATTTGTGCCATGCAAACAGCAACATCAAATAATAAACAACTAGTAATCATCTTCGATGGCGTTTGCAATCTTTGCAGCGGTGCCGTACAGTTTATCATTAAACACGATACAAAAGAGCAGTTTCAATTTGCATCGCTGCAGTCGGCTTTTGGGCAAAAGGTATTAACTGAAAACAATTTATCGGCTACCGACCTCAGTTCGTTTATTTTAGTGGAAGATGGCAGAATTTACACCAAAAGCACTGGTGCATTGCGTGTGGCAAAACGGTTAAATGCCGCTTGGCCGCTGCTGTATGGCTTTATTATTGTACCGCCTTTTTTAAGAAACGGCATATACAATTGGGTGGCCAAAAACCGATATAAATGGTTTGGCAAACAAGAGTCGTGCTGGCTGCCTACACCAGCGCTAAAGTCTAGGTTTATAAATTGATGTTACTATTGCCCACCTCGCGGTCAATAATCTTCTTAAACCTTTTTTGGTTGTGCAAATAGGTAAAATGTGTACAGCTTGCTGCAATAACAATAGCTACGCCAATTATGGTGTAGAGTACATTAATACTCGTTTTACCAAAGCTGACAAAATTATTCATTACAAAAAATAAGCAGAGCGTAGCGGTAAAAAACCAGATGCAGATATACATGACGTAATATCCCAGTCTGGAGCCTTTGCGCTGCTCTTCCCAATAGCGTAAAAACCTTCGTTCGTCTTTATTTATAGCCACATGTTATAATTAAAATTATAAAAAAATAATCCCTTGCTTGGCTGTGTTGCAAATTGTATAAAAGGCTTCAAAGTCAATGTTTGCTTTCTGTTACGCTGCACAAATCATAAATCGTACATCACAAATCCTAAATCCGAAAAGTTCCTTCCATATAGAAAACGCATTGGCCACCAATTAACACCCTTTCCTCACTAACCTGGGTGCAATATAAATCGCCGCCACGGTGGCTAAGTTGTTTGGCGGTCATTTCTGTTTTGCCCAATCTTTCACTCCAAAAAGGGGTCAGTTGGCTATGTGCTGAACCTGTAACAGGATCCTCCTCCACACCAGCGGTTGGGGCAAAAAAACGGCTTACAAAATCTACGTAATTGCCTTGGGCGGTGATGATGATTTTATCTTCTATTTTCTTCATCACTGTAAAGTCGGGGCGGCAGTTTTTCACCGCTGCCTCATTTTCCAGCACCACCAGCAAATCCCGGCTTTGGTACACTTCCTTTATAGGCGCACCCCCCAATGCCATTGGTAGTAAATCAGGGTACCCGGATTTTAAGGAAGGCTTCCAGCTTGGGAAGTCCATCAGCAGTCTGTCACCTTTTTGCATCACTTTTAGCAAGCCGCTTTTGGAGTTAAAAACCAACGTTTCTTTTACAAAGCCCAGCTTATTAAACAGCACATAAGCTGCTGCAAGTGTGGCATGGCCGCAGAGGTTTATTTCCACCCCAGGTGTAAACCAGCGGATGTCGAAATCGGCCTCAAATCCCTCCGAAGAAAAAGACTCCCTGCCCTCCAAAGGAGATGCCTCCCTGCCCTCCAAAGGAGGGTTCTCTGAGGCCCCCCTTTCGGAAGGATTTGGGGAGGCTAAGGCCACAAAAAAAACAGTTTCACTTAGGTTGTTTTCCAAAGCCAACTGCTGCATGGTCTCGGTTGGCAACCATTGTTGCAACGGTACTACAGCAGCCGGGTTACCTCCAAAGAGATGATCGGTGAAGGCATCTACCTGGTAGAGTTTTAGTTCCATATCATTAATCTTTTTTCTTGTAAAAGAGGGGGAGCGATAATTTATACCGCACCACAATTACACAATTGAGAACGAGGCCCAGAATAAAAACAATTTGCGCCAAACGGTCTTTGGTATTCACCACATGTAACAAGGCATATCCTGAGGTTATAACCTCCGGCTACCCACTATTGATTACAAAGTCATTTGCTAACTACTCCGCCATCATTTCCTTCACCACCCTCACCACATCTTCCATATTTGGTTTACTAAAATAATCGCCATCGCTGCCATAAGCCGGGCGGTGGGGCTGGCCTGTAAGGGTACGTGGGCTTGCATCGAGCCACTTGTAGCCACCCTGTTCTTCCATCACTTTATTAAACATATAAGCAGCACCGCCGCCTGGCACATCTTCATCTACAAATAAAATACGGCTGGTTTTTTTTAACGATGCCAGTATGCTGTGTTGCAAATCGAAAGGCAGCAAAGTTTGCACATCCACTACTTCGGCACTGATGTTTAATTCGGTTAACCTTATAGCTGCTTCGCTTACGATGCGCAGTGTAGAGCCGTAAGAAACGATGGTAATGTCGGTTCCTTCTATTATCGTTTCTGTAATACCAAGCGGCACCGTGAAATCCAATAAATTTTCAGGCAACTTTTCTTTTAGGCGGTAGCCGTTAAGGCATTCTATCATCAATCCAGGGTCGTTTCCACGAAGCAGCGTATTATACATACCCGCAGCCTGTACCATGTTTCGCGGCACACATACATACATGCCACGCAGGCTGTTAATTATCATACCCATTGGTGAGCCGCTATGCCAAATACCTTCCAGCCGGTGGCCACGGGTACGCACTATAAGGGGGCAACTTTGCTTGCCTACGGTACGGTAGTGCAGCGTGGCTACATCGTCGCTTAGCGGTTGCAGGCCATATAGCAAATAATCCAGATACTGGATTTCGGCTATTGGCCTAAGACCACGCAGCGCAAGCCCTATGCCCTGGCCCATAATGGTGAGCTCACGGATGCCGGTATCAAAAATCCGCTCTTTGCCATGCTTTTGCTGCAAGCCGCTAAAGCCCTGGTTCACATCTCCAATAAAACCTACATCTTCACCAAAAGCTATTACTTTGTCATTGCTTTTAAATAGCTCGTCGAAATACTGGTTTAGCACTTCATAGCCGTTCATTACTTTGCAATGCTCTGTTATAATGGCTTTTGTTTCCGGCACGTTCAAAGCACTTTTCGGCCCCTCATTATACAGATAGGAATTGTAGAGGGCTTTGTTTTCGGACAACAATTGGTTGTAATAATTTTTAAGGTCGGTGCATAAATTATTGTGGCCGCAAAAATCAATAGCAGTGGCAATGGTTCTCATCACTTCCCTGCGGAGCGGCTCCCTGTGAAGCGCCAGTTCGTTGCGGTATTTTTTTAACTGGTTATTGGTATCGGCACCGCCACTCATAATGGCATCGCAAAGTTCCAGCACCTTTTTTACTTGGGCTTTTATTGGGGCGGTATAGGCTGCCCAGGCATGTTGCTTACTTTCTTTTACATGCTCTTTACTCTCCATTTCTACCTGCGCCAGTTCGTCTTCATCGCTCAGCGAATTTTCCAATATCCACTCTTTCATTTTTTTGATGCCATCCCAATCCCTTTCCCACTCCAGGCGTTCAGCCGATTTATATCTTTCATGGCTGCCGCTGGTGCTGTGGCCTTGCGGCTGGGTAACTTCATCTATATGAAAAAGTGCGGGTACATGATTTTCTCTCATTTGGCTCAAGGCTTGCTCAAATACTTCGCACATGCCGGCATAATCCCATGCTTTTACTTTGTAAATGTGTACACCATTGGTGCCCTCCATTTTTTGAAAACCTTTAGCCGCCGCAGAAATAGAAGCCTTAGTGGTTTGATACTTTTTAGGCACCGAAATGCCGTAGCCATCATCATAAACAAAAATGGCCAGCGGTATTTGCAACACACCGGCTGCATTTAATGTTTCCCAAAAATGCCCTTCGCTGGTGCTGGCATCGCCAATGGTGCAAAAGCAAATTTCGTTACCATTATGGCTGAGTTCGGTAAACTGTTGTAGCTGCGGTACTTTACGAAAAGTTCTCGATGCAAATGCCAGCCCCAGCGACCGGGGCATTTGTG
>Ga0105048_10007710_pt1 | contig 17282 bp, 14 predicted proteins | sample MAT05_FD_78382 | JGI IMG/M metagenome (GOLD analysis project Ga0105048, IMG submission 78382) | Freshwater microbial communities from Lake Fryxell liftoff mats and glacier meltwater in Antarctica - MAT-05 | ecosystem: Environmental > Aquatic > Freshwater > Ice > Liftoff microbial mat | place...
ATAGTGCCGGTGCGTCCGGCCCATCTGCTTCATCCGAATGCGAACGGCCACGGCGGCTCCTCAACACGATTCCGGCAATACTAGACGGATTACATTAGGAACGTGCGAACGACTCGGCTACGGGGCCGTCGATTTACCGCCGCTAATTTTCAGTGAAATCCGTTGCCGAACGGCTTACCTTGGTGGCAACGGGCCTCCGGCCTGTCGCGGATCACTACAGGCCGGAGGCCCGTCGCCACCAAGAAATGGCGATAAAGTGTCGGCAAAGAGCATTTCCATGGCATGCCAACAGCCACATCGAGATCATGATGGGAGAGACGATCGACATCCCTGACGCCAAAGCTCTGTTATGCGTCGAACCGCACCGGCGATTCATCGGCCTGGTTGTGCTGGTGGCGTTACGCGCTGGAGCCGACCAAATCAGGTTCGAGTCGCGGCCCAGCGAGTGGTGTATATCCGCGGGTCGTTCAGACGGGTCATGGGAAGAGATGCAACCGGTATCCAGGGAAGCGGCCGTTGACTGCACCTTACGATTCCCTCACACGCGCCGCGCGGTTCGACAGGGTTCTGGACTTACTTTGGGTGAAAAAACTTGGACCGGCCGAGTTTGACTTGCAATTAGCTCATGCTTCAACGGTGCAATGTACCGTTATGAAACGCGGAGAGGGCTTTAATCTCACGTTGAGACAGAGCGATTTTAGTTCGGAAAAAGCTGCGACACTATTGAAAGAGTACTTATCGTTGTGCGCCCGCATCGAAGAGGGAATAGCGAACGCTTCGAGGAACGTTTTACGCAAGTACGTGGATCGTCATGAATGATGTGTCAGGGCACTGAGCCGGGTCGGCGACGCGGTGGGATCTCAAGCTCGGGCATACTCCCCCCGGCCGACGATAGCCGACGTTGGGCTGAGCGGCGGAGGATTTCCCGTTCCATCAACTGACGTACCAATTCGGCCGGGTCGTGAATGTCGGTCGCTTGCTCCGCGGCACGCCAGAGTGCTTCGTCGATTTCGATGGTGATGTTCATCGTAAAAAAGTACCGCGGAATGAGCAATTTTGCCATCGGTATCTCCGAAACGACTGATCGGTTACGATCATCCCCATGGACGACCACGACCAGCGATTCAAAACGCTCCTCCAGGAATTCCTTCCGGAGTTCATCGCCCTGTTCTTCGCCGAGTGGGCGGATCGGTTCGTGTTTTCCCGCACCGAGTGGCTCGAACAAGAAGCTTTCCTCGACCCGCCCGAGGGCGAGCGTCGAGTCCTCGATCTCGTCGCGAAGGTGCCGACTACCGAGCCCGCGGGCGGCGGGCCGGACGATTGTTTGCTCCTCATCCACATCGAGATCGATTCCTCGGAGTCGAAGACGCTGCTCCGAAAGCGAATGCTCCAGTACTACGCGTTCCTGCGACGAACCTACGACCTTCCGGTGTTCCCCATCGGCCTGTTCCTCTACGTCGGCCACGGCGGCATCGGCCGCGACGTTTGCGAAGAAACCCTCTGGGGTAAGAGCCTGATTCGGTTCGAGTACTTCAGCATCGGATTACCCGCATTGGACGGAGCCGCTTACCACGGCGGCCCGAACCTGCTCGGCTTGGCCCTTTCGGCACTGATGAAGCTACCCGCCGCGGATCGGGCCCGGTTTCTCGCCGAAGGGCTGGAACGCATCGAAGATTCGGGCGAGAATGAACTCCGGAAGTATCTGCTAGCGGATTGCTACGAGAATTATTTTCCGCTGAGTGAAATGGAACGCGAAGAGGTGCGTCGGCTCATGGCCGAGCGATTTACCAAAGGAGGAACGGTTATGAACGGTCTCGAACTCCGAGAACTACGCGGCGAACGACGGGGCAAACGAGAAATCGTGGTCAAACTACTCACGAAGCGATTTGGCCCAGTCTCCGAAGCGGCACTCGCCAAATTGAACGCTCTTTCCTCCGAACGGCTCGATGAGATTGCAATGGCCTACACCGAGGCTGCATCGCTCGCGGACCTGGGCTTGGGCGAGCCCTCCAGTGTGGAAAGTTGAGCGAAACAGGTTGAAAACGAGCATCAACGCTTCTTCTTTTTCTTCTTCCGATCCTCCGCCCGTTCCTTGGCGGACTTGCGTTTGCCGGTGTCGCCCTTGGTTTTCAAGCCGGGGCTGCCGGGTTGGAAGGCGCCCATTTTGCCGAGTCCCGTGACCATCTTCATTCGCTGCCAGATAGACATGCTCGCCATCTGCTTCATGAGGGAGCGGACCTGGTCGAATTGCGTGAGGAACTGCTTCACTTCGTGGGGTTCCGTGCCGCTCCCCGCAGCGATCCGGCGGCGGCGGCTTTGATCGATGATGTCCGGGTCGTTCTTCTCCTTCTTGGTCATCGAATCGATCATCCCCTGCACCCGCTTGAGGGCGGCTTCGGGGTCTTCCCCTTCGGGGATCATGTCGCTCATACCGGGCATTTTGCCGATGAGGTCTTTCATCCCCAGCTTGGCGATTTGTTCGAACTGCTTGCGGAAATCGTCGAGGGTGAAGTTCCCCTTCTCCAGGGCCGTTTGCTGACGTTGCAACTCTTCCTGCGAGATGTCCTTCTGAATCGACGCGATCTTTTCGACCACGCCCATCATGTCGCCCTGGCCCAAAATCCGACCGGCCATGCGCTCGGGGTGGAACTCTTCGAGCTTGTCCACTTTTTCGCCGACGCCGATGAACTTGATCGGCACGCCGGTGACGTGCTTGATGGAGAGCGCCGCCCCGCCGCGGGCGTCGCCGTCGAGTTTGGTGAGGATGACCGCGTTGAGTTCCAGGGCGTCGTTGAACGCCTTGGCGACGTTCACGGCTTCCTGCCCGATCATCGCATCGACGACGAGGTACGCTTCGTCCGGCTTGACTAGCTTGTCGATGGTCTTGAGCTCGCCCATCAACTCTTCGTCGATTTGCAACCGGCCCGCGGTGTCTAAAATCACCACGTCGCAGAGGGTCCGCTTCGCCAGGGCCACGCCGTTGCGGCAGACCTCGACGGGGGTCGTGGCCTCGCTGTAAACGTCCACTCCGATCTGGGCGCCGAGCGTCTTGAGTTGTTCGACGGCCCCCGGTCGCTGCAAGTCCGCCGCGACGAGGAGGGGCTTGCGGCCGAGGCCCTTGATGTTGAGTGCGAGCTTGGCCGCGGTGGTCGTTTTCCCCGAGCCCTGCAAGCCGCAGAGCATGAGGATCACGGGCCGGTCGGCCCGCTGCGGGATCTTGTGATCGACCGGGCCCATGAGGGCGCAGAGTTCTTCGTAAACGATTTTGACGATCTGCTCGGACGGGTCGATCCGCGCGAGTACGTCCTGCCCGACGGATTTCGCCTCGACCTTGGCGATGAAGTCGGTGACGACCGCGAGGTTGACGTCGGCTTCGAGCAGGGCGCGGCGAACTTCCTTGAGGCCATCGCGGATGTTGTCCGCGGTGAGCCGGCCGCGGCCGCGGAGCTTTTTGAGCGCGTCCGAGAGGCCGCGGGTCATCCCTTCAAACATGCAGCACCGTGTTCGGCGTCGGCCAAGCGGGAAATTACCGATAGCTCCGCGGGCGGCGACAGAATATCACCTTAAGAGTATGATCGTCCGGGAGCAACGGAACCCCCGCAGGAGCACGCATAATGCGCACGACCGCTTTCATTCTGTCCGTCATCGTTTCCGTAGCTGCTGGCAAAGCAGACGACTGGCCCCAGTGGCTCGGCAAAGACCGCGACGGGGAATGGAAGGAAACCGGCATCCTGGACAAGTTCCCGGATGGCGGGCCGAAGGTCGTCTGGCGAGCCAAAACTGGTCAGGGCTACGGCGGCCCCGCGGTCGCGGACGGCAAGGTCTTCTTCGGCGACCGCATCCTCACGAATAAAGACGGCCAGCAAGACGCTTCGATCCGCAGCGGCACTCAGGGCGTCGAACGGATGATCTGCCTCGACCAGAAGACGGGAACCCTGCTTTGGAAGCACGAGAACCTCATCGAGTACAAGATTTCCTACGGCGCCGGTCCCCGCTGCACGCCCACGGTGGACGGCGACCGCGTCTACCTGCTCGGGGCGATGGGTGATTTGAATTGCTTCAACGTCGCCGACGGCAAAGTCCTCTGGTCGAAGAACTTCCTCAAGGATTACGAAGCCAAGCTCAATATCTGGGGCTTCGCGGCCCACCCGCTCGTGGACGGGGACAAACTCATCTGCCTCGTCGGCGGGTCGGGCGAACGGCTCGTCGTGGCGTTCGACAAAAAGACGGGCAAAGAACTCTGGACCTCGCAAAGCCTGATGGCCGACGCGGGGTACAGCGCTCCGGTCATTTACGACTACGATGGCCGCCGCACCCTCGTGATTTGGCATAGCCGAGCGGCAGTCGGGCTCGACCCGGAATCGGGCAAGCGGTTCTGGGCTTACCCCTGGCAGATCAAATTCGCCCTCACGGCCCCCATGCCCATCAAGGTCGGGGCGGATCGGCTCTTCCTCACGGCGTTTTACGACGGCCCGGCCATGCTCAAAATCGGGGCGGAATCGACCCCGACGGAAGTGTGGAAGCCGGTTACCAAAGGCGAACGACCGAATCAAAGCGTCGGCCTGCAAAGCATCATGCCCACGCCGTACCTCAAGGACGATCACATCTACGGCGTGTGCAGCTACGGCGAATTACGGTGCATCGACGCAAAGACCGGCGAACGCCTTTGGGAAACCCGAAAGCCAACCGTGGGCACGAAGACCGACGAGGGCAAAGAAACCCGCTGGGGCAACGCGTTCCTCACGCCCAACGGCGATCGCACCTTCCTCTTCAACGAACGGGGCGAACTCATCATCGCAAAGCTGACGCCGAAGGGCTACGAAGAGATCGACCGGGCGAAGATCGTCGAACCGACCAACAAAATGGCGGGACGCCCGACGGTTTGGTGCCACCCCGCGTATGCGGGGAAGTGCCTGTTCGTGAAGAACGACGAGGAGATGGTCTGCGTGAGTTTGGCGAAGTGACGGTTAGCCGCGGCGCGGGAGCGGAGCGTTGGATCGACCCCGGCACTCCGCTCGCGCGTCGCGGCTACTCGTTTTTAACGATTCGGTGAGTCCGGGAATTCGACCTCGAAGTACACTTCGGACAGAGGCACACTGGCTTTCACCGTGGCAAAAGTCATATCAACATCCATCCCTACGAAGTCCGTTTGAGCCCACGTCCCATCGGATTGCCGAGTGAACCGCTCGATCAACGGTTCGTCCTGCGAAACGAGCACGTACTCCTGGACCGAGTTGAGTTTCTTGTACTGCCGGAATTTAGTCGTGCGATCGTAGCGCTCGGTGGAATTCGACAACACTTCGATCACGACCTTCGGATTCGTAAGAGTGTTTGGATTTTCGGAGGCGTACTCCGGCGTTCCGCACACGATCAGCAAATCGGGATAGGTGTAGAGTCCTGTGCGGTCGATCTTCACTCGCTGATCTGCCACGAATACTCGGCAGTTGCTCGACATCAACCGCAGGTGAAGTGCGGCCGTCAGGTTCCGAGTCAGCGCGTTGTGCTGCCGGCTGGCCCCGGCCACCAGGAACATTTCGCCGTTGAAGAACTCGCTCTTCCGCTCCGCCTTCTCCTCGATGGCGAAGTATTCATCGACGGTCAACTTGTGCTGCTTGGGCATCGCGGACATGGCGAGATCTCCAGTTCTAGCCGAGCCCACGGACGGCCGTCCGTGGGCTTTCTTCGCCTTTACAGAATCCCCGGCGTCGCCACTTTGATGCCCTTGAGGGCCATCTTCAACTGTTCGGGGTTGGGAGCGAACTCGAGGGCCGTGGCGCGGTCCACGTCGCCGCGGTCCACGAGTTGGCGAAGGTTCTCGGTGAAGTCCACCATGCCTTCGAGGAACCCGATCCGTATCGCGTCCAGCAACTTCTCGTCTTTGCTCTTCAAGATCAGGTCTCGGATCGTCGGGTTGACGATCATGATTTCGTTCGTCGGCAATCGCGACGTGCCGGGCTTGATCGAGGGGACCAGTTTCTGGGCCACGACAGCTTTCAAGTTGAACGCGAGGCTCTGCCGCACGGCGTGGTGCATCATCGGCGGGAAGAGGTCCAAGATCCGGCTGATCGTGCTCGCGGCGGTGGAAGCGTGGATCGTTCCGAACACGACGTGCCCCGTTTCCGCGGCGTGGACGCCGGCTTCGAACGTATCTTTGTCCCGCATTTCGCCCACGAGGATGATGTCCGGGTCTTGCCGGACCGCGTGCTTGAGGGCCATGTGCCAGTCCGAGACGTCCAGGTAGACTTCCCGCTGATTCATGATCGACATGCGGTCGGCGAACACGAACTCGATGGGGTCTTCGATCGTGAGGATGTGCAGGGCTTCGCGGCCGTTGATGTAGTCGAGCATCGAGGCGATGGTGGTCGATTTGCCCGAGCCGGTCACGCCGGCCAAAATCACCATGCCCTGCTCGTAGTGGCAGAGCGTTTCGATCGACGGCGGCAGGCCGAGCTTCTCGAAGGTCGGGATCGTGGTGTTCACCCGCCGGGCGACGAGGGCGAGCTTGCCCCGCTGCTTGAAGAAGTTGACGCGGTAGCGGCACTCGTCGTTTCCGACGACGTGGGCGAAGTCGGCCCCGCCGTTTTCTTCGAAGGTCTGCCGCTGCTTCTCGTTCATGAGCGGGTAGAGCAGCTTTTCCATGTCCTCGTTCGAGAGCGGCTTGGTCGCCATCCGCTGAATGACGCCTCGCAGCCGCATCATGCCGGGGAGTCCGGACTTCAAGTGGAGGTCCGAGCCCTCGTGGAGCATGACGGTGCGGAAGAGCTGGTTCGCGGGAATTTCCCCCGGCACGGCCGCGGCAAGTTTGAGCCCCGGTGTGGCGGCTTGCGCGGCCAAAACGGGCGGCGGACCGGCCGGCAACGGGGGGATCGGTCTCGGAGGGGCGGCCACCGCGACGACTTTCTTCGGGGCGTCTGACATTCGAGGGCACACTCCCAAGGTGGATGACGAATCGAGGTCGTGCGATCAGGGAACCGCGAGCAGCCGGACCGGGATCCCGGCCCGTGCGAGGTACGCCTTCGTTTGCGGGATCGTGTACTCGTTGTAGTGGAAGATGCTCGCCGCGAGCGCGGCGTCCGCCCCGGCGTCGAACGCCCGCTTCAAGTGTTCGGGCGAGCCCGCCCCGCCGCTGGCCACCACGGGGATGTTCACCGCCCGCGTCACGGCTTCGATCATCGGCAAATCGTAGCCGTTCTTCGTCCCGTCCGCATCCATCGAGGTCAGCACGATTTCCCCCGCCCCGCGGCGTTCGACCTCCATCGCCCACGCCACCGCTTCGAGCCCCGTGGGAATTCGTCCGCCGTTGACGTGGACCTCCCAGAACTCGTCCGCGTTGCAATCGGGACTCCCCCGGCTCACCCGCCGAGGGTCGATGTTCACCACCGTCGCGCAGCGGCCGAACTTGCGCGAGACTTCGTTGATCAGGTCCGGTGTTTTCACGGCCGAGGAGTTCAGGCTCACCTTTTCCGCCCCGGCCTGGATCAACCGCGTCGCGTCGTCGAGCGTGCGGATGCCGCCGCCGACGGTGAACGGCATGAAGATCGCTTCCGCTACCCGGCGGACCATCTCCGCCATGATCGCCCGGCCCTCGTGGCTCGCGGAAATGTCCAGGAAGACGAGTTCGTCCGCCCCGTCGCGGTCGTACTTCCGCGCCACTTCGACGGGATCGCCGGCGTCCCGGAGGTCCACGAAATTCGTGCCCTTGACGACCCGGCCGCGGTCCACGTCCAGGCAAGGGATGATCCGTTTGGTGAGCATCAACAGATGTTAGCGTCTGTGCGAGCGGAACTCAACGGGCTGGATGGAACGCGAAAGCCCAGGGACGCAAGTCCCTGGGCTTTGGGGAAATCGCAACGTCGTTAGGCCCGCTGAGCGGCGACCCACAGCATGTACGCGACGCGATCGTGCAAAACGGCCCGCTGACGGGTGCGGGTTCGGTACGTGTCTCGCCAAGCGTAAAAGATCATGGCGATGGCGAGTACGGCCAGGTTGCAGGCCACTAACTGGAACATCGGAAGGCCCTCCCTCGGAGAGTCGTGGTCGGATGGCGTGAGATCGTCACGGGGCGGCGACCAGTTCGTGCGGCTCGGGCTCGGCCGTCGGTCGAACGAAACTTAATTCACAACCGGCGGTTCGGCAAACGAAGTGGCCGGCAATTGTGCGGATTTGGTGAGAGCGGAAAGCTGTTGCGATTCCAGCGATAGGGTTTGTCGGAAAAGTCGTCACATCGGGTCGGCGGGCTGGCCACGGAGCCCCGCGAGGCCATCGCGGCCCAGCCGAACTAGCGACCCGTGCACATTGACCTCGAAAAGGTCGTCCAGGGGTTGGTACGACACGATTTGGATCGTCGTGCCCGGAACCAAGCCGAGTTGCTGCCAGCGGCGCAATCGTTCCGGGTTATCGTCCTGGGCTTCGCGAATGAGTACGGTCTCGCCGGAGCGGAAATCGGAAAGCGGCTGCAAGTCGCGGTGGGCGAGCTCCCCCGTGGCACTCGGAATCGGGTGGCCGTGCGGGTCTTCGAGCGGTTCGTGTAGGTACGTTGCGATGGCCTGTTCGAGCCGCGGAGAGATCGCATGTTCTAGCGCTTCCGCCTCGGCATCCACTTCGCTCCAATCGAGCCCGAGCACTTTCGTGAGGAACAGCTCGATCAAGCGATGGCGGCGGATCACCCGGCGGGCCTGAACGAGCCCCTCGGGGCTGAGCTTCGCCCCGGAGCCGGGAAGGTACTCGATATAACCCGCTTCCGCGAGTCGCTTCAACATCCCCGTGACCGACGGAGCCTTGACGGCCAACAGCGCGGCGATGTCCGCGGGGGGCACGACGAGGTCGCTCCCGCCGAGGCGATGGATCGCCTTGAGGTAGTCTTGCACGGCGATGGTCGGTTCGTCGGCCATGTCACGCTCGTTGCGAGGCGATTCGGGCGAGGTCCGCGAGCAAGAATTCCGCCGCCCGGCCACACGCGCCGGGCACCGCGACTTTCGACCGCAGTTCTCGAAGGTCCGATACGGTCGCATCCCGAGCGGCAGGGTCGCTCAGCCAGCGGATCACCGGCCCGGCCACCTGGGCCGGAGTCCACGAACCGCCGCCGACTTCCGGAAAGAGCGGGCGGTCGGCGAGCAGGTTGACCAAACTCATGTACTTCAGGGGCGAGACCCTCGTGGCCAACCACGCGAACGCGCGGCTCGTTTTATAGACCACGACCGTGGGTACGAGGTTCCCCAATAATTCGAGCCCCACCGACCCGGACACTGCGAGGGACGCCTCCGCAAGGCGTATGATCTCCGGCGTCCGGCCGACGTGGACTTCGACGGGAAGACTCGACCCGACGAGCAACTCCCGGATCGAGCGAGCGTGCTGTTCCTTGAATGCGGCCACCAGAAAGCGAGCGGTCGGCACGGCGGACGAGATGACCTTCGCGGCGTCGATCATCAATCGCCCGTTCGCGGCCACCTCTTGCCCCCGCGAGCCGGGCAACAGGGCCACGATCCGCCCCCCCGCGGCCCGGCGGTCCGCCATCCACTCCTCATCCGGCCGCTGATGTTGCAATTCGTCGAAGTACGGGTGCCCGATGTAGCTCGTCCGGCAGCCGTGCAACCGATACCAGTCGTCTTCGAACGGGAGCGCCGTGAGAACCCCCGCCAACTGCCGCCGCATTTGTTTGACTCGCGAAGTGTGCCACGCCCAGACTTGAGGGGGAACGTAGTAGTACACCGGAATCCGCGAGCGAAAGGCCCGATTCATGAGGGCGAAGTTGAATCCGGGATAGTCGATGAGCACGACCGCGTCGGGCTTGCGGGAACGGAAGTAAACCTCGGCTTGGCGGGCGAGCTTGAAGAAGGTCGGCAAGTGCTTGAAAACGGCTTTGACGCCCATCACCGAAAGGTCGGCGAGGGGAAAGTGCAATTTCACGCCCGCAGCGGCCATGCGGTCCCCGCCGAAGCCGACGAGTTCGATCGCGGGGTTGCGGGCCAGGAGTTCGCGGGCGAGGTTCGCCCCGTGGAGGTCCCCGCTCGGCTCGCCGGCACTGAGGAAAAGGTGCATGCGCGGGGCGTTCCAGCCGATTGCGAGCGGGGATTATTCGGGATCGTCGGAATCGTCGGGCAAATCCATCGCGGGTGCGGGGGCGATCACCGCGGCCACGGCCGCGGGGGGCTTCTTGCCGGGCAGGTCGATCGGCTCCGCGACCTTGCGGTAGCCCAGCGAGTGGAGGACTTCCAGCACTTCGCTCCAGGTCGGGAACGGGCGGCGGTTCTCCCGCTTGTAGCGGTCCATCGCCTTCATGAAGTCGGTTTGGTCGCCGTTGTAGTCGCGCTCGCAGGTCGTCGGGTCGATGAGCCGGCGGCGGTCGCTTTCCTTGCGCTTCCTGGCGGCGTTCGCGGCCCGGCGATCGGTGGCGACGGGGATGTTCCGCTTCCGCCGATCGTTGGGGAACTGCCCGTTCTCCCCGGCCGAACCCTCGTCCGCTTCGGGGGGAGTCGCCGTCGGGATCGTGTCGTTGCTGTCGGTCATGGCGAGCGCATCCTCACTGCCTGGGGTCGCGGGGATGCCGGACCTGAAAGCGGACCGTGCCGAGGGGCCGTGTCGGTTTCGGAACCGAAGGGGATCAACGAGTACTTTTTTCAAAGTAACCGCAAGACCCCAAGTGTCAATTGGATTTCGCCCGTCCGGCCTCCGGGAATCTTCGCCAGGTCGCGAAACTGTAACGAACCGGAAACATGGCTCGTTCCGGGAGTTCGGGGCAAACTGTACCGTCCGGATTGCCGATCTTTCTGGTACAGTCCGAATCTCGCGCCCCAGGACTTGACTGCGATGTCTCGGTTCGAAGCCGCCAACCTGATCCGGCTGTTCGATTTCTACCTCGCCGCGATGTTCCTCCTGAGCTTCGCGCGGCGGTACGGCGTCTACTTCAACGCCCTGCGGCTCCTCGTCGTCCTCCGCGGGCGCTGGCCCCGCCTGACGGAGCGATTGGCCAACCACCACGGCGTGCTGTTCAAAGGCGAAGTCGTCCGGCCGCTGCTCCTCGCCATCGGCCTGACGACGATTCAGATGATCGCCTCTCGCCTGATCTGGCCCCACGCCGAGCTCACCGTCCGCGAATTGTGCGAAGGTTGGACCGTCGCCCTCTTCGTCGCCGCGTTCCTGCCGATGTTCGCCGTGGACGTTTACTTCCTGGTCCGCGTCGGCCAGTTCGACCGCGGCGAAACCGAAAAGTACCTCGACCAGGCCGAACACTGGCTCGCGACGTGGAAGGCTCCGGCGATCCGCATGGCCACGCTCGGCTACGTCAACCCGCACCGCATGGTCGATGCCGAGGTGATGAAAGGCCTGGAGCAAATCGGCGAGACGGTCAGTTGGGCGTCGTGGTGGGTGAGCGCCCAGGTGGCGTGCCGCGTGGCGTTCGGGCTGGTGATTTGGCTGCTGTGGGCACTAAAGTAAGCAAGCCCACCCACGGCCGTGGGTGGGCTCTGTTCGACAATCAATAAACCGCGTTGGGGTCCACTTTCCCCGCGCCGCCCGCGGTTGCGGTGCCGCCGCCGTAGCGGGCGTGCCAGCCTTCGGCGGCTCGCATCTCGTGCAGGTCCGCCTGGGTGTAGCCGTACTTGGCGAACCAGGGGGTGCCGGTCTTTACGATTGCGTCCGTCTCTTGAACGCGCTTGACGCACTCGGTCTCGGCGAACTTCTGCCGTTCCGCGGGCGAGGCGTAGGTGAAGAACTCTTTCCAGAACGCTCGGCCGCCGAGGATGCCGCTCGCCCCGGCCTTCATTGCCATCTCGACCTGCTTCTTGTAAATGGGGTAATCGACCCCCGCGGACAAAAGCACCCACGGCTTCGCGCACGCGTCGTTCAGCTTCTTGAGGTTATCCACAAGTTGGGCGTCCGATTCGACGCCCACGGTGCCGGGGAACTCGGACTTGTACACGTCGCACAACCGGCTGAGGATTCGGGCCGATTCGATGACCGTGTTCGCCTTCCGCGCGGTCTTGCTCTGGCTCTTGTCGTCTTCGCCGTTGTAGGGGAAGTGGATCGGTTCCAGGAGGAACAGGATGTCGTGCTCGATGCACGCATTGTAAATCTGCTTGGTGAACTCGAAATTGTGCTCGGCCGAATCGGGCTCGTCGGGCTCGAACTGGGCGAGCAGTTTGACCGCGTCCGCCCCGCAGCGCTTGATCTTGTGAACGCCCCAGCCCGGCTCCACTTCGCCGCAGGGTGCCCCCGCTTTGTTCTTCGTCGCCCCGGACTTCTCGACGCGGATGAGCAAACCCGTGCTCGCCGGGACGGCCCCCGCGGCGACGGTGCTCCAGTAGCCGTAATAACCGTCCACCAGCAAGCCGGAGCAATGCGGCGACAGCGCCCGGCTCAGCATCACCTTCGCGTCCGAGACTTCGGCGTAGCTCGGGTCTTTGCCCGTCGCCTTTTTCATCATCGAAATCATCGAACTGTTCTGGTCCGTGGCGACCATCGTCAGCGTGCCGTTGGGGTTGCTGATGCGCTGGAGGCCGCGGAGTTTGCCGGGCGTGAGGCCGAGGCCGAGCAGGCGCGTGACGGAATGAGACATGGGTTGCATCTCGGGTGCGGGGGCGGTTGGTATTCTCGTTGGAGTTTTAGTAACCGCCCCCGGACCGGACAGACTCGGCGGTCCTACTTCCCACCGAGCACGCGAGCGCGAGCCGGGGAACCGGGTAGGTCTTGCACTTCGAACCGCAGCGGGGCCTTGCGGTTCTCAACGTCGATGGCGACCGAGATGGCGTGCGTGCCGACGGGCAGTTCCGCATCGAGGAATTCGCCCGCCATGTCCGTCGGCGTGCCGTCGATCCACAGGGTCAATGCGGTCTTGTCGCCCCACGCGATCCGAGCTTTCCCCGCGGTCGTCACTTCGATCTGGAACCGCACCATCGAAGTGAGCGGACCGTCCTTGCGACCGCGAAACGAAGGAACGCTTTCCAAGGGAAGTGTCCCGAGGACTTCGCTATAGCCCGGCACCCACGTCATCGTCGAGTTCGTCACCGCAGCCCCGAGGCTTTCGCGGTTGAACACCGTGTAGAACTCCTTCGTGGCCGTGAGCGCCTGCCAGCGGCGGACCACCCGCCCCGGTTGCGCGAGGTACGGCCCCTTCCCCAACTCGGAGAGGAACCGGGTGAGATCGACAAGTTCCTGCCGGGTGAGGGCATCCGTAAGCCCCTCGGGCATCAGCGATTTGCCGTCCTTCTTCGATTCGATGTCCGCCACGGGGATGACGACTTCCTTATCCTCCGCATCGCGCACAACGACTTCCGTCTTCGTCTCGCGAACTTTCACGCCGCTCAAAACTCGCCCATCCACGGTGTTCACGAGCAGCGTGTTGAACCCTTCCTTGATTTTCGCGTGCGGGTTCAACAGGGATTCCACGAGGTAATCGACCGGCGCACTCGCCCCGATGCTCGTCATGTCCGGGCCGACTTGCCCCCCGGCCCCGGCGATGCCGTGGCATTTCAAGCACTGCATGTCCGCTCGACGGTAGACCGCTTCGCCCCGCTTGGGGTCGCCGGTCTTCGCCACGTCGTTCAGGAACTGTTCGAGGTCTTTGCCGGCGAGCGTGCGGTTCACCGCGGTCAACCCGCCGGCTTTCGTGAAGGCGTTCACCAGCGCCGCCTCGGGTTGAGCCGCGGCCTTGGCAGTACGAACGCCGAGTTTGGCAACGTCGGGCGGAAGTTTCTTCTCCCCGAGCGCCTTGGCCAGTGCGGCCGCCCCCCCGCGGCGCTGAGCGAATGCGGCGATCAATTCCGAGTGGTCGTCGTTCGGTTGAGATGCGACCAGCAGATCCGCGGCCTTCGCAGCGGCGAGGGGCGTATCGATCGTACTCAAAGCGACTATTGCCAGGCTGCGGTAGGCAGCGCTCGCCGAACCGGACGCATACCGCGTGAGGAACTCGCGGCTCTTCTCGCCGCCGAGCAGGGAGAGGGCGTCGAACGCCGCACGCCCGTCTTGAAGATCGCCGGATTTCGCCGGGTCAGTGAACGCGAGCAAGCCTTCGCGATACGCTTCGAGTTTCCACAACCCGCAGAGCCGAATCGCCGACTGACGAGCCGAACCGCTCGAGAACACGATCGTCGGATCGATCGCATCGACATTCGCCGGCCGCGGGATTTTCCTGGCGCGGACCGACTCCTCGATTGCGACCATAACCTTGCCGACCGAATCCGGCGGTACATCGCCCCTCCCGATGGACTTGAGGACGTACTCGACTTCTTTCACCCCGCCGACTTGGGCCAACGTCTGGAACACTTCTGCCTTTCGGCCGTCGGGCAGTTTGCCGGACTCAATCAAGGACACGAGCGGCTTCGCCACATCCGCCGAACCCGCCGCTTGCAGCGCGAAGACGAGGTGCCGGGGGTTGCCGTCGAAGTCGAGTTTGCCCGACTGCACCTCGTTCAGCCACTGCGGCGCGAGTTCGCGAAACGTCAGCCAGAGCGCGTAATCGAGCCACTTATCGACGGGCCGGTCGAGCGCCTTGGCCGCGAGCACCGCGGCCTTCGAGCTCGGCACCGTCGCAACCGCTCGCACGGCATCCAGGCGTACTTGCGGGTGGTCGTCGTTCACCCGCGGCGCGAGCAATTCGAGCGGGTTCGACAATCGATTCGACCACGCCATGACTACGCGGCACGCCCCCGCCCGAGCGTGGGAGTCTTTCGAATTCAGCACCGCATCGAGCAATTTGGGTTCGACCACGTCGAGCGATTGGTACGTCCAGAGCGCTTCGAGGCGGTCGTGCTCGAAGTTCGCGTCCGCGGGGTCGAGCTTGCTCACCCAACTTGCAAGTTCGGGGAGAACCGCCTTGGCCCCCTGCTCTTTCAGCACCCGCTTCGCCATCAATCGGGTCCAATCTTCGGGCGCTTTCAACTGTTCGAGCAACTCCGGCACGCTCGCCCCGACGAGTTTCGGTTTCGCCACCAGCGGCCGATTCTTCGCGCTGATCCGCCAGATGCGGCCGTGGGTATGGTCTCGCCGCGGGTCACGGAAATCGACTTCGCCGTGCTGGATGATCGGGTTGTACCAGTCCGCGACGTAGATCGCCCCGTCCGGTCCCATCGCCACGTCGATCGGCCGGAACGCGGGGTGGTTGCTCTTGATGATCTCCTGCTTCTCTTGCGACTGGTAGCCCGAACCATCGTCCCGCAGTACGAACCGGCAGACGCGGTGGCCGCGGAAATCGTTGGTGACCATGTTCCCCTGATACTCCGGCGGCAGGTGCCGGCCACTGAGCACGGCGAGGCCGCAGTGCTTCGGGCTGCCGGGGTTCAACCCCTGCAACATTCGCGAAACGCCGTAGCCGTTGGTGACGTAGAACGCGCCGGGCATGAGAATGTTGACCCCCTCGCCGTAGGCTCCGTCGGTCGCGAATGTTTGCCCCCAGCGGTCGTGCTGCATGCCCCAGGTGTTGACGAAGCCCTTGGCGAAGACGTTGAGTTCCAAGGTCTCGGGTCGGAATTGCCATACACCGCCCGCATTCAATCGCTTCACACCATGCGGTGTTTCGATGTGAGAGTGAATGTAGATGGATTGATTCATGTATAAGTTGCCATCCGGCCCCCAACGGAAGGTATGCAGGATGTGGTGCGTATCTTCCGTGCCGAAGCCCGAGAGCACGATCCGCTTCTTGCGGGCCTTGCCCGTGACGGGGTCGGGGTCCGAGAAGTGGACGAGGTCCGTACTATCCGCGACGTAAGCCCCGCCGTCGCCGGGGGCGATGCCCGTGGGGATCAGCAAACCGTCGGCGAAGATCGTAGTTTTGTCCGCTTTGCCGTCGCCGTCTTTGTCTTCGAGGATGAGGACTTTATCGTTCGCCTTCTCGCCCGGCTTGATCTGCGGGTAGACCTCGCTCGACGCAACCCACAGGCGGCCTTGCGGGTCGAAGTTCATCTGAATCGGCTTCGCCAGCAGCGGGTCCGCCGCAAACAGGTTGACCTCGAACCCCTCCGGAACGATGAACGTCTTGCGTTCCAATTCCGGGTCTGGGTCCGGCACTTTGGCATCGCGTTGGGCATAGGCGAACGGCGCGAGAACTAGCAAACTCAACAGGGAGAGAGACCGCATGATTCGTCTCGATTGTATGGTAGTGGGGTGTGGCATTCGGTAGTCTCAATACTACTTCTTCAACTCCGCAATCTCTTTCTCCGCAGCCGCAATCAGCGGATCGAATGCGAGGATGTCCTTCGCGTTGTTGCCCTGTTCTTGCTTGCGGAATAGAAACAAATACGTCACGTTCTGCGGCCGCCAGCGGTGGAAGAAGAGTTCGTTCTTTTCGACGATCTTGGCGAGGAGCTTGTCGTTGCCGGGACCGAAATCGGGGGTGTTGAATGATGCCAGCATGGATGCAGTAAATCGATAACTTTCGGGGGTCAAGTGCAAGCCATTATCCGTCAACTTGGTCGGGCCGGGCGTGGGACGGCTCTGGCTCCACGTCGCAACGCGCTCGAACAAATCGACGAACTCCAGTTTCCGCTTCTCGGCAGTCGCCTTGAGTCCATCACGGTAGAGGGCCAGATTCTCGTTGTTCGGTTCCGGGTTCGGCAGCACGTCGGCCTTCTCGAACGGCGTAGGCGACATCAACACGATCCGCGCCTTCGTCGGTGCAAGCGCATCGATCAGCTTCTCCAACCCCGCAGTAAACTTCGCAACGCCAGACGGACCAGAGAACGACTCGTTGTGCCCGTAGCAAATCACTACGACGGTCGGCTTGATTTCCTTGGTCAATTCGACGAGCCGTTCGTACCCCTTTGGCGACGAGTCGAAAATGTTGCGAGCCTCGCCAAAGACGGTATCCCCGCTCCAGCCGAGGTTGCGGAACAAAACATTCTTATCTTTATTTTTCAGCGTGAGGGCGTGCTCCCAATACCCGTATTTCTGTTCGCGTTCGATCAGCGTACTGCCGATGAAAACGACGCGGTCGCCGTCTTTGAACTCGAACGCATCAGCCCCGCGTAGCCGCGCGGCGAAGCCAATCGCTAAGACCGTCACGGTCAGAATCATTTTGCGTATCACGGAGAGCTTCCCATCGGTGTGAAGATCGACCCCGTTTTTGTCGCCGTTGACGGGGCGGGAATCAAGCGGAAAGTCGCGCGGTTCGTGGTAAAGTGGCGGACAACTCGAAGGGAGACTCGAAATGGTGCGTTCCGTTTTGATCGTGGCGGCGGTCCTCGCGCTTGGCTTCGCCGCGCGGCTACGCGGGGCGGATCCGTTCGAGTTCAAAGACGGCGACCGCGTCGTTTTCATCGGCAGTACGCTGATCGAACGCGAACAGAAATACG
>Ga0105048_10007711_pt1 | contig 17281 bp, 19 predicted proteins | sample MAT05_FD_78382 | JGI IMG/M metagenome (GOLD analysis project Ga0105048, IMG submission 78382) | Freshwater microbial communities from Lake Fryxell liftoff mats and glacier meltwater in Antarctica - MAT-05 | ecosystem: Environmental > Aquatic > Freshwater > Ice > Liftoff microbial mat | place...
AGCGCGCGCTGCTTGACCCGCTCCATCTCTTCGTCGCGAATCAGCGCGATCGAGGCCTCCACCAGGTCGCGCACCATCGACTCGACGTCGCGGCCCACGTAGCCGACCTCAGTGAACTTCGAGGCCTCCACCTTCACGAAAGGCGCGCCCGCCAGCTTCGCCAACCGACGAGCGATCTCGGTTTTGCCGACGCCGGTCGGGCCGATCAGAATGATGTTCTTCGGAGTGATGTCATCGCGCATCTCGCCTTTGACCTGCTGGCGACGCCAGCGATTGCGCAGCGCGATGGCCACCGCGCGCTTCGCCGCCTGTTGACCCACGATGTACTTGTCGAGCTCTTCGACCACTTGCTGCGGAGTGAGCGACGCGCGCATTCAGAGTTCCTCAAAGACGAGTGACCGGTTGGTGTAGATGCAGACGTCGGCCGCGATGTTGAGCGACTCTTCAGTGATGGCCCGAGCCGCCAGCTGGGTGTGCTGCATCAACGCCCGCGCGGCTGCCAGGGCATACGAGCCGCCCGAGCCAACCGCGGCGATGCCGAACTCCGGCTCCACCACGTCACCGGCCCCAGAAAGAATGAACGTTTTCTCTTTATCGGCCACTACCAACAGCGCCTCCAGCCGTCGCAAGAAGCGATCGGTGCGCCAATCTTTCCCCAGCTCGACGCAGGCCCGCGGGAGGTTTTTCTGAAACTCCATCAGCTTGGCCTCGAAGCGCTCGAAGAGCGTGAACGCGTCGGCCGTACCGCCCGCAAAACCGGCAATGACACTGCCATCACCCAGTCGGCGCACCTTCTTGGCGTTGCCCTTCATCACCGTCTTGTCGAGCGTCACCTGGCCGTCGCCACCGATGACCGTCTTGCCGTTTCGTCGAACGCAGAGAATCGTCGTCATCGCGCTGGCTTAACACCGTGCCGCACCGGTCGCTGCTCCTCCGACCGTGCACGACTCGCGGCCTGCTGATGATGACCATCAACCTCAGGTCAACGCACCCGACGCGCGGGTCGAAAAGCAGCCAAGCGCCACGGCTGAGTTAGTTTACCGCATGCGCAAACTTCTCCCCGCGGTGCTCTTCCTTCTCGTCGTGCTCTCCGAAGTACGGCCAGCAATCGTGCAAAGCCAGCAGTGAGTGCGGCAGCGGCCAGTATTGCCTTGGCAACTGCGGCCCCATCGACGCTGGAGTGGGGGTCACGGTCTCCGGCCGCTGCGCCAAGGACTGTACCGTCGACACCGACTGCGGAGATCTTGCCTTGAAAAAGCCGTTCTGCGCGAGCGACACCTGCGGCCACAAGGCCTGCTACCAGGCGCCCTTTTGAGACTGAGGCTGATGATGTCGCTCGCGGTCATCGGCTGTGGGCTCTCGCCGCGCGCGTACTGCGACTCGGTCGCGGAGTTGACCTGCGAGCGGCTGTTCACCTGCACCACTGGTGAGGCCGAGCGAAAGGCGTTGCTCTCTGTCTATTCAGACCCGGCGACCTGCATCGCGTCGTTCAAGACGCGCTCACAGTGCGAGACCCAGACCGAGCGTACCCTGTGCCAGGGCAACCGCTGGGTGCCAGCCAAGGCGGCAGTGTGCGTCAATGAGCTGCAAACGCTGCCCTGCGACCAACTGGCGACCTACCGGCCGACCTGCGCGCCACCCTGCGAATAGGGAGCGAGCCCTCATACTTCCCGGCAACGCCGCATGCGGTCAAGGAGCGGCTCCGGCAGCGCCTCGCATGCTGACAGAGACGTTTTGTAAGTGTATCGACCCTGCTCGCGTTTTCAGCCTGCCGAGTTATCTTTTCCCGCATGAAGCTGACGGAACCAGAGCGAACGCGCATCAACGAGGCCGTTCAACACGCCGAGTCGCACACTTCGGCTGAGATCGTCGTGGTCATTCGTGGGCGATCGGGTTCTTACGACGACGTCACGTTGGTCGGAGCAGTGCTCGCGGGTCTATTCGGTCTTTGGGCCGTGCTGTTTCTCGACTGGGAAATTGACCCGCTCGAAGTCGTGCCAGCTGTCTTGATCGCGGGAATTCTCGGAGGCCTCGCGGCTCGGCTCATCGGCCCTCGCCTCGTTTCGAGTTCGCGGCGCAAAGAGCAAGTCGATGACGCGGCGCTGGCTTCGTTCGCTCGGTGCGGCGTGCATCGAACGACCGGCCGCACTGGCGTTCTCATCTACGTTTCAAGTTCAGAGCGACTGTCTCGAGTGTTGCCGGATCAAGGGGTCATCGACGCCGTGCCAGCTGCGGTTCGGGCTGAGTGGCGCGCGAAGTGGGCGGGCGTTGCCGCGAATGCTGAAACCGTAGCAAAGCTTGTTGAAGACATGGGTGAGCGCGCAGGCAAATTTCTGCCACGAGCCGCAGACGACGTCGATGAACTACAGTCGCAGCCGAGCCAAATCAGCGCGGTGGAGCTCTCTTGAAATACATCGTGCTCGTTTTCGCGTTCGTGGCGCTCGAAGCAGAGGGGCGTGTCGGCGGTGGCTCGACGTACAGCGGCTCGCGCTCATCCAGCTCGTCGTCGAGCAGCGGGTCGCGCTCGTCAAGCTCGTCGAGCGGGTCGCGCTCATCAAGCAGCTCACGATCCTATGGAAGCTCTTCGTCTTCCTCCTCCGCTTCATCCTCGAGCGGCGGCGAGCTCTGTTTGTTGCTGTGCTTGGTGGTCGTGGGCTTCGGTTGGGTGCTCGTCAAGCCCAAAGGAGGAAAGAGAAATTTCACCTCATCATCGAAGACTGGGGCGCGCGGAGCCTCGAGGGCGCCCGCTGCCAGCATCGGCGCGCGAATGCAGAAATTCGATGCCACCTTCTCTGAGCCGGTCTTTCTTGAGTGGGCGACCTTGCTCTATATGCGCGCATTTGAATCCGTAGGCTCGAACGATCTTGAGGTTCTCACTCCGTATTTTTCAGCGCCCGTGCTCGACCGCCTGCGAATTCGCTACGGCACACGAGTGACTGACGTACGCGGAGTCGTGCTGGGCTCGATTAAACTCGTCACGCTCAACGCGAATGCCAACGCGGTTTCGCTCGCGGTCGCGTTTCAATCGAACTCGACGGCCGTGTACGAAAATGGTCGCGAACAAGCCTCCTACGTTCATGAAACGTGGATGTTTTCTCGCGCCCCGGGCGTCACCTCGAGAACGCCGGCACTCATCGAGCGAATGGGTTGCCCGAGTTGCGGTAGCCCAGTTGAGCGAACCGCGCTCGATCGCTGCGTGCATTGTCAGGCCGCCTTCGTACCCGGAGCGCTCGATTGGACGGTCGTGAACATCAACCTCAACGAGCAAGAGCCTCGTGGCCCATTGCTCACGGGCGATGTCGAAGAGGTGGGCACTCAATTGCCGACGGTGTTCGACCCGGCTGTGAAGCAAAAGCTTGACGCGCTGACCAGAGCCGACCCAGCTTTTGGTCGCCAAACCTTCGAGGCGCGCGCGCGCGAAGTCTTTCTCGCGCTCCAAGACGGGTGGAGCCGGCAGAGCTGGGAGCGATTGCGGCCGAATGAAACAGACGCACTGTTTCAAAGTCACCGGTTTTGGCTCGAAGAATTCAAACGCCAGAACCTGCGCAATGTGCTCGATGCGGTGACCGTGAAGCGAATCGAAATCGCAAAGGTCGACTCCGACGTGCACTACGACGCCGTCACCTGTCGCATTCATGCAAGCATGAAAGACTCGACGATCAACCAGACCTCTCAGCAGGTGGTGGCCGGCAACCCGAAACGAGTGCGCGACTTCACCGAGTACTGGACCTTCATTCGCAGCCATGGCGTCGCCACCAAGCCCTCTCGAGACCTCAAGTGCCCCAACTGTGGAGCACCGCTCGAAGTCACCCAAGCGGGCGTTTGTTCTTCGTGCGAGGCGAAGCTGACCCGCGGCGAGTTCGGCTGGGTGCTCTCTCGCATCGACCAAGACGAAGAATACACAGGGTGATGACCATCAACCTCAACGACTTCGCATCGGTTACGCCTTCTAGCGACGCAGCAACACGTAGACCGCGCCGGTGCCGCCGTCTTTGGGGTTCGCGCTGCAGAACGCGAGCACCTGCTTCGAGACCTTGCCGCGCGTCAGCCAGCCTTGAACTGACTGTTTGAGCACCGGTATCGAGTCTTTCGAATGCAGCCCGCGACCTGTGATGACCAACACGCAGCGGTGACCGGCCACGCGGGCCTTTTGAATGAAGCCCTCCAGCGCCAGCTTGGCCTCATCGCGCACCAGACCGTGCAAATCGATGTTGGCCTGCGTCGAGAAGTCGCCCGTGCGCAGCTTGCGCATCACCCGCGCATCGAAGCCGGCGATCTTGCCCTCGATGAACTCGTCGGAGTCGCTCAAGTCGAACTCGGTGTCTCCCGAGACCAGCTCCGCCAATCGTGCCAGCGACTCGGCCTCTTCGGTCGGTATGCGCAGCTGCTCAGCGGGGCGGGGCTGGGTCGGCGCGATGCGCTCAATCTTCTGCTTCACCGGCGCGACCTCGCCGATCGACTCCAGAAACAGCAGCGCGTCTTCCTCGTCGGTGCTCCGCTTCTTCGGCGCGGGCGGAGGAGGCGGTGGCGGCTTGGTTTTCCCGCTCGTCTTCGGCTCTTCCTTCTTCAGAGCCTTGAGCGCTCCAAAGGCGTTGTTGAAGGGGTCGTCTTTCTTGCTCACGCCGGTGCTTATCGCACGGTCACGACGCTACGCGCGAGGGTGGCTCTTGTCGTAGACCGCCTGGAGCTGCTCGAACGACACCGCCGTATACCGCTGGGTCGTCGACAAGCTGGCGTGACCGAGGAGCTCTTGAATGACTCGAATGTCAGCCCCGCCCGCCAGAAGATGGGTGGCGAACGAGTGGCGCAAGGCGTGGGGCGAGGTCTTGCGATTGAGCCCCAGCGCGAGTACGTACTTGTCGAGATGGCGCTGCACGCTTCGCGCAGTCAGCCGGCCGCCGCGAAAGTTCAGGAACATCGCCTTCGGGTCTTGGTTCTTCGCCACGGTGGCCAGCACCTCGCCCCTTCGTGCGAGCCAGGCATCGATGGCGGCGACGGCCTCGGGGTTCAAGGGGCAGAGGCGCTCTTTCTGGCCCTTGCCCAGCACCCGAACGGTTCGCGCCGATCGATCCAAATCGGCGAGCGAGAGACCGCAGAGCTCTGAGACGCGCAGCCCGCCGCCGTAGAGCACCTCCAGCATCGCCCGGTCTCGCAGCGCCAACAGCTGGGTCGCGTCGGGGGCGTTCATCAACGCGAAGGCTTCATCGACGGGTATCGCCCGAGGCAACTTCAGTGGCAGCTTCGGCGACTTCACCCGGCGCGCGGGGTTGACCTCGATGATCTTTCGCCGATTGAGAAACTTGTAGAACGACTTGAGCGAGGCCAGGCGGCGCGCGCGCGTTGTTGCCGCGAGGTCGACCGATTGCTGACCGAGGTACGCACGAATGTGCAGATGGGTGACCTGCGTGAACATCAACCGCTGCGACTCGAGGAAGGCGCCGAAGATCTTCAGATCCAGCGCGTAGGCCTTGAGCGTGTGCTTGGAGACGACCTTCGAGACCTCGAGAAAACGAAGGAACTCGGCGACGACATCGTTCACCGCGCCACCCTACCCTCGTCAGCCCGACCTAGCGAATACGCTCGACGCCGCGACGCTCGGGCTCGACGTCACCGGTCACGTCGGCGATCGCCAACATCTGACCTCGACCACCCTTGAGCTTGGTCAGCTCCTGCTCGAGCTCGAGCACCCGGCGAGAGAGCATCTCGACGTCTCTCTGCGACGCCGCGTCGGCAGGCAGCGAGCGAGCGGGGTCGAGCACGTTTCCAACCCCCAGCTTCAACAACGCTTCGACGAAGGGCTTGCCGGCGAAGCGAATGGTCGCGCCGATCACCGGTATCAACACCAGCAACATCGAGAGTGAGATGCCGATCAACTCGGGGAGATCGATGGGGAGGAACTCGGCCGCGGCGACGAAGGGGATGTTCACGGCACCCGCACGTACGACAGTTCGAACGATTGCGTCAAAGTCGCTTGCGACCACGGGGGTGCGCCGTGTCGTAGACCTGCCGCAGCCGAGCCGTACTCACGTGGGTGTAAATCTGGGTGGTCGACAGGTCGGCGTGCCCCAACATCGCCTGCACGATGCGCAAATCAGCCCCGCGCTCCACCAGGTGGGTGGCGAACGAATGTCGCAGCTTGTGGGGAGAAATCGCCTTCTCGATGCCCGCCCCCCGCGCATACCGACGAAGCAGCTTCCAGAACCCCATTCGCGAGAAGCCCTTGCCCCGGGGCGTGATGAAGAGCGTCTTCGACACCTTGGCCTTGAGCAGGCCGCCCCTCGGGCCGTCGAGGTACGCCTTCACCCGGGCGATGGCATGCTTGCCCAGCGGCACCATTCGCTCTTTGCGCCCTTTGCCCATGGTCAGCACGAACCCGTCGGTCAGGTTCACGTCGTTGAGCCCCAGCCGCAGCAACTCGCTGACCCGGAGGCCGGTGGCGTAGAGCACCTCGATCATCGCCCGGTCTCGAATGCCCACCAGCGTCTTCTCGCTGGGAGCCGCTAGCAACCGCTCCACCTCCTCGAGCGAGAGAAACATCGGCAGCTTTCGCGCGTGTTTGGGCGTGTCGAGGTCGGCCGCCGGGCTCTGCGCCACCAGCTTCTCGTCCTCCAGAAACCGGTAGAAGCCACGCAGCGCGGCCAGGTGTCGAGCGCGGCTGCGCGGGCTCAGCCCCTTCGTGCCCAACGCCGCCAGATGCTCGAGCATGTCTTCACGGGTCGCCCGCTCCACCGTCTTCTTGTGCCGATGCAGCTCAGCCAACCAATCGCGAATGTCGAGCGCGTACGCATCGACCGTCTTGGGGGCGAGGTTTCGCTCCGCGCGCAGATAGGTGACGAACAGGTCGAGCAACGCGGTCTGCATGCTCAGACCATGATGATGCCTTTGCCCTGGCGCAGCACTTCAATTTGATCGCCGATCAACGACACGATGGTCGACGGCTCGTTGGGCTGAACGCCCCCGTCGAGAATCAGGTCGAGGCGGTGGCCCAGGGCGTCTTTGATTGCCTTCGCATCGGTGAGCACCTCACCCTCGAGGTCAGTCGCAGACGTGGTCACGATGGGTCTCCCCAGCTTGGCGGCGATGGCCAACATCAACGGCGCCTGCGGCACCCGAATGCCGACCTGGCGCTGCTTGGTGCGCATCATCTCGGGCACCAACCGGGTGGCCTCGAGCACGAAGGTGAACGGGCCAGGCGTGAGCTGACGCATCGTTCGGTAGGCGAAGTTCGAGACCACCGCGTATTGCGCGACGTCTGAGAGGTCGGGGCACAGAAAGGCCAGCGGCTTCTTTCGATCTCGACCCTTCACGGCGTAGAGCCGGTCGATGGCCTTCTTCGACTCCAGGTCGCACCCGATGCCGTAATAGGTATCGGTGGGGTACGCGATGAGGCCCCCGTCTTCGAGCACCTTCGCGGCGCGCTCGACCAGACGCGGTTGCGGGTGAACCGGGTCGACCTCAACTATCGGTGCTGCAGGCATAGGGCGCCGGCTGTATCGGAAAACGTCAGCGTTTGCAGAGTTTCAACGAAGGCACGAAGCGCTGCGTCTCGGGTTGCAGAACAAAGTCAACCACTTGGCAGCCATCACCGATCAGACTGACCGCCGCCACCCCACCCCAATCGGCGTGGAGCCGAACCCTCGCTTGCCCCCTCGAGTCGAACAGCACCGTCGACAGCCGCAGCTTGCACGCGTCGGGGTCGCCCGGCTGCACGCTCACCACCGCTGCCGCATGAGCCTTGGCGAAGAACCAGAAATCGCCCCCAGTTGCGACCGGGTTCGGGCAAAAGTGCGGCACCGGCCAGTCAAGCTCGAGCTGATACCCATTCTTCAGCGCCGGCGACACGCAGGCCCTCTTCGGCTCGAGCCGTGAATCGCTCAGCTGCTTCACCACCTCGGCCAAGGTGCCTCTGCGCTTGAAGAGCTTCGCCTCGAAGCCCGGCGTCGCGTCGAGCCACTGCTGAAGCTGCTCGATGGCCCGCGCCGTGCCCCCGACCATGCGCATCAGGTACACCGCCTGCGGAGCACAGCCGTCAATCACCGGCATCACCGGCTTGTCGGCCGCGTTCAGGCCTCCCGGCGGTACCGCTTCAACCACATTGCCCAGGTGCCCCAGCGGGGCCGAGATGTCTTGGGGCGAATCGGGCAACCGCAACGGCACCGGAGCCGCCGCCAACGCGGCTGTGAGCAGGAGACCGAGCATCGAGAGGGGTTGTACCGCTACTTGGGCATGATTCGCAGCCGCAACACGAGCCCCAGCAAGAATGCCGGCGCCGCCGCCAACAGCACGAGTTGAAGCTCGGTCAGGAGCCCGCGATGCAAGTCGAACGAGATCGCCGCCATCAGGCCCAGCACCAACGTAGCGATGGTGACGACCACCGGGAGAACGCCGACATCCTCGCGCGCCTGTTCAGCACGCAGCGCAATCCGCAGCTCGGTCACCTCTTCTTCAGCAGCCAGCGCCTTCGCCTCGAGCGCTTGCTCCCGCTCCACGATGTGCACGGTCGCCTCGCGCAAAGGCCCGAGTTCCTCGAGCAGCGCTTCACGTTTCTCGTTGAACCCCGGAGTCGAAGGCGTGGTCACCGCCACCCGCGCCGCGCGGAGCCGGGTCTGAACCGATTCGAGCTCAGCTCGGAGCTCACGGCTCATTCGCTTGCCTTCAGACGGCGCCGCGCCTTGCGACGAATCAGGTTCGCGGTCACCACGCCGGTGATCACTGCCGCGGCCTGTGCCCCCAATCCCTCCAGCGGCACGCCCTTGATCATCAGCACGACCCAGCTCACGCAGATGAGGCAGGCCGTGCCGATGGCACCGCTCGCAAGCAATGAGGCCACCAGGCGATCACGCTTGGTGACGGTGAGGTTCTGTCGAAGCGTCTCCGCCTCCACCCGCCGACCCTCGAGCTCCACCTCGCGCTTATCGGCCCGCTCGACCCGGGCGAGACAACGAGCCTTCTCCTCGGTCAAGGTGGTCAGGCTCTTCGTCTCTGACGCGACCCGCTCGCTGAGCATCGCGTCGAGAGGTCGAAGCTCGGTTCGAAGGGTCTCGAGCTCGACCTGCACGTCGTCAGCGGTCTCGGTCACGGCGTGACTCTCGCTGCTCGCCTCAGGGCGGCCGCAAGAGCCACCACCCACCAAAGCCCCACGGTCGGCGCGGCACCGCAACCGCACCCCTCGGAGGTCGCCATCACCCTCACCCGCAACGTGGAGGAAAAACCCGCGTCTTCGAGGTCGATCGGCACGCCCGAGTCGGTGACCACGGTCAGCCCAGCGTCGGGAGCTCCCGCGTCAGCGCCGGCGGAGGAGCCCGCGTCACCCGCATCGGGTTGCTCCGAGAGGCCTCCGTCGACCTCGCACCCTGACCCCGCGGCCACGGGGGAAAAGGTGACGGTCTGCTTGAGCAGGTTCGACGGGTCGCTTCGAACCAACGGCGTGGTGTGAGTGGCGGTGACAGAGACCGACAAGCCGCTCCCGACGGGCAACACCAGCGTGGGCCCGGCGGTGCGATCGACGCCGTTCACCTTCCACGTGTAGGCCAGCGGCGAGATGGCCACCGGGGTGACGGTGAACGTCGCCTGACAGGCGCTCATCGACTGGGTCTGCGAGGAGGCATCGATCGGGTCGACGCGATTGAAGAACTTCTTGATCAGCGCCTCGGTGCACACGCTGCAGTTGGGCACGCCGAGCACGTTCATCAAGCAGAGGTCTTTGGGGCGGTAGAGGCCGGTCGTCTTGTAGCGAGCGCCCTCGAAGGTGCCGATCACCGAGGCGTACTGGGGTTGGCCCTCTGGCGTCGGCAGCGGCGTGCCCGACTCGAGCCAGTGAGACCACTTCACGCTGGCGCTCGAGTTCGGGCTCACGTTCGGCTCGGGGCACTCGCCATTGCAGACGGGAAACGCGGGGTACGCCAGGTCGTATTCGTCGGCCAGGCCTCCCACGCTGTGACCCAGCTCGTGAATGAGAATCTCGGGCGCTTGCGCGTTGGTCGAGAGCGCCGCGATGGTGCCGCCCGAGCCGCCGTACTTCGAGTCGTTGACCAGCACCACCAGCTGATCGAATTGAGGCGTGAGCTGGGTCGCGATGCTGTTGACGATGCTGTCGGTGAAACAAATGGTGCGGTCGTTGCCCGCGCAGTTGAAGTACGAGTTGAGCGCGGTGTCGCGCTGCATGCCGGCACTGCCGTTGTCGGCTCCCTCTTCATTCGAGATGACGTGAACCACCGACACGTTCACCAGGCCTTCGTATTCCTTCCACGGAGTGACCTCGAACAAGCGCATCAGCAGGGCCTTCGCGTCTGTCGAGAGCTTGGCTTGATCCTCCACGCGGTAGCCGTCACCGAGAATGACCAGGTCGACGCGGTTGGCGGGCGCTCCCGTGGTTCGCAAGACCTCGACGTCGAAGGCGCCAGCGATCAGCTGCACCGCCAGCGCGAGCGCGATCATTGGCGAGTCGGAGGGCTGATCGCCACCGCTCCCAGCTGGGTCGAATCGGTGCTCAAGCGCAGCGTGCCAGCTGCAGAGGGCAGCCGAGCCACGAAGACCGAGGTGGTCTTCCGCGCGAAGTGCGCTTCGGTCGGGCCGCCGTCAGAGCTCTGAAACTCGCCGCGCAGCTCGTCGGCAGGCGCGAGATCGATCTGATGCAAGAGCTGCCCGGCGCTGTCTCGAAACGAAAGATGCCAACGATTGACCTCAGGCACCCGCAGACGGGGCAACGCAGTCGGCACCGTCTTGGTGTCGAGCACGCGAAGGCCTGACGGCGAGAGCTCCAGCGTCACCAACAGGTGCGAGGGCGCTGACACGATGGCCGAAGCGGCCACACGCGGCTCGTCTTCGGCGCGCGTGCACCCACCGAGCAAGGCCAGACTGACCAGAAACGGTCGAGAGCGCACCCTTGCTTACTTACCCGAAAACTACAGGTTGCAGCTGGCCCAGGCGGGGTTGCAGAACGAGACATCTCGCCGAATGGTGCGCGCGGTGTCGCTCGACCAGCTGAGGCCATCGGTCGAGGCCTGCAGCGTGTAGGTGAGGGTCGCCCACTTCGGCCCGTAGTACAACTCGCTCTTCGGTACGGTGAAGCGATACCGGTAGTTGTTGCCGGCCCGGCCTGAGTAGCTCAGCCAGACTGGCGCGAGCGCTTTGCCGTCGAGGCTCAGCACGGCGCGCGCGAAGACTGCATTTGGCTTCTCGAAGGGGAAACGATCCGTCAAGCCCGGCACGTAGGTGTCGATCTCGATGAAGGCGCAGGCGCGCTGTTGCACGTAGCTGTCGAGCACGGCGGGCTCGGCCACTCCGTCACGGCGCTCGCAGTCGCGCGCGAAGCTCGACCCGACATCGCCCAGCCAGCCGACCGGTTCGAAGGGTGATGACTCGACCTCGAAGCGATAGTTGCTCCCGCCGTTCGAATCCCACGTCTGGCATGAGCTGCCTGCACCGGTGAAATTCGAGAACCACACCTCGGCGCCCGTCGCCCCGCGGGGGATGTTCACGGTGAGCGGTACGCTGTGAACCGTCGAGTTGGTCGGAGTCGGCCCATCGAAGCCGCGAACCGTGCCGTCGACGACCTGTCCTCCAGGCGAGAAGCGCACCGAGGCCCGAATGTCCCACGCGGGGTAGCCGTTGTGGGTGCCGCGGCACTCGGGCAACCGCTCGATGGCGTAACGAATCGTCGCCGTGCTGCCAGCGATGAGCGCGCCGCGCTGCTCGTTGCGCCAGCCGAGGCTGAAGTCGAGCGTCGCCGAGACCGCCTTCTGCGGCGGGCACACCTTCGCGTCCTCAGCCACCGCGAACTGGTTGTCGATCGAGAGCAGGTAGTTCTCGAAGTCGCCCTGCCCGCGCTGCTTGTCGAAGAAGCGATCGCCGCCATGGTTCCGCCAGAACGGAGCGACCTCGATGCGCGTGCGCGCGATACCGGTGCTCGAGAGCCCGTCGGCCATGGTGTTGCGCTCGAGCCGAAACGAGTACCGCACGAACCCGACCGGCCCATCGTTGGTGAGGCTGGCTTCGACTTGCGACCAGGTGGCGTCGTCACGGTTGCGGTAGAGCGCGAAGGCCTTGCCGTCGCCCTGCGCCACGCTCTGGGCCGCGATGTCGACCGTGCCCGCCCACACCACCCAGCACTTGCCCGAGGCGCACGAGGTCTCGTAGCCGCCGTTCTTCACGACTCGGGTCAACGAGCGCAACGCAACCGTGCAGCCACGGTCGGCCACATCGAGCTTCGACTGAGCCTGACTGGCCTCGTCACTGCCCGAAGACGTCACCGCCAGGTCGCCGCACCCGCTCGCTCCCACCATCAACAAGACAAAAAGCCGCATAATACCGCAGGCATGTAAGGTATCGGCCGCAACTTGTCTACACACTCCGCTTTCCCCGAGCGGGGCTGCCTTGGGCGGCTCAAAACTGTCGGAAAAATGGTCGATGAGCATTTCGCACAGCTTATAAACGCCCTGAAATGATCACCCGTCATTGGCAGGCAGAAAAGAGCCCTCGAAAATGAACCCGCGGGCTCTCGTGTGCTCAGACACAGGGTCTGACCGCGCGTCAGCCCGCGTCGGGGTCGCCTGCGTCGCTGCCCATGCCTGAATCAGGGTCTGGCCCGGCATCGAAGGGGGCCCCGGAGTCGGGAGCACCCGCATCAACGGGCGGCATGCCCGCATCGGGCGTGCCCGCATCGACCGGAGGCATGCCTGCATCAACTGGCGGCTGACCCGCATCGACTGGCGGCGCACCCGCATCGCCCGGCTGACCCGCATCAACGGGCGGCGTACCAGCATCAACCGGCGGCATGCCCGCATCAGGTTGCCCCGCATCGACTGGCGGCCGGCCGGCATCGCCCCGACCTCCATCGGGGATGCCGGGCAAGATCACCACGCCTGAGTCGCGCACCGAGCCATCGAGCTCGACTGGAAAACCACCGTCGGGCAGGCGATCGGCGCGCATCACCACGAACGGCGAGAGGTGCGTGGTCTTGCCGGTAATCTCGCCGCGCACCCTGTTGATCACCGGCGAATCGAGCGCCACCCACTCATCGGTCTCGGGGTCGCGGGTGTAGATGCGAAGCAGATTGTCGCTCGGCACGTCGTTGCCATCGACCAGATCGAGCTTGATGCTCACCGTCGCGGGCAGCGAGAACTTCACCGTCTTGCCGCTGGTCGCTGAGATATCGAAGGCCTCGCTCAACGCAGCAGGCGGCGAGTCGTTGCTCGACGAGATTCGCAGAATCACCGACTCGGTCAGCGCCTTGGGCGGCACATCGATGCAGACCTTCCGGTCTCCCAGGCAGACCTCACCGCCCGTCGGAGTCACGCTGGCCTCGGTGCCCGAGCCTCCGCACGAGAAAGCGATGGTCAGCCCGACCAGAACAGCCGCGACCAGCAGTCGTTGGTGAAGTCTCACGTGCGGCACCTTACCTGGTGAAGCTTGACGCCGCTCCCAAGCGCGCCAAAGTACGCGGCCTTCATACACCTTTGGAGCCTCCCATGAATCGCTTGCTCGTCGCACTCACAGCCATTGCGCTCGCCGGTTGCGCTGGTACGCCGAAAGACGAAGACCACAACGGCATCGCCGACGGCGTCTACACCCCGAGCTCGGTCACCAAAGTCGCCTCCTCGAACCCCGTGGGCTCGGTCTCCGGCACCGTGATGACCACCCTGTACCGACCCGTCGATGCCGCCGACGTCACCCTCGTGCTCGCGGGCACGAGGGACGCCGCGGTCGCGACCTACAAGACCCAGACCAGTGGCGAAGGCCACTTCTCGTTCAAAGACGTGCCCGGTGGCTCGACCGGCCAGGTGATCATCTCAAAGTCAGGCTTCGGCGTCGTTCGCGCACAGGCCGTAGTGCCGGCCGGCAACGGCAACATACCGATCGACGACGGCAATGGCAGCGTTGGCGTGGTGCTCCTCACCGAGCTCAACGCGACCTTGAAGTTCTCGGTCTTCACCCGCACCGGCAAGCCAGCCAAAGGTGCGCGCGGTCTGCTCGAGGTCTCGCCGGCCGGCTTCATCGGCGGCAGCTTCGGCAGCTATGGCACCGCGGTCGGCGTGGTCAGCGTCGAGGCCACGGTCGATGACACCGGCACTCTGAGCTTCGCCAGCGTGCCCTCTCCCGCCGAGCTCGCCCGGGTCTCGCAAGGCATCAACTACACCCTGGTGATCGGCGCGCTCGACGAGAACGCCGATGGCCGCACCGACTTCAACGGCAGCGTTACCACCTACGGCGGCCGCGATCTCTTCACCATGGGCCAACAGCAGATCGTGCTCAACGACGCCCGCATCGCCACCCCCTTGAGCATCATCGCCACCAACATCGACAGCCTCCGCCTCGGAGCCAGCTCGCCGCTGCGCAACATTCTCAAGCCCAGCGACAAGATCTTCGTGCTCTTCAGCCAACCGGTGCTCGGCGGCGCGTCGCTCACCGCGAAGATCGTTCAAGAAGACTGCGCCACTGCCGCGGCGATGACCTACGAGCTCGGGGCCGGCGGCACCCTGCTCACCATCACCCCCAGCGCCGGGTGGACGGTCGGCACCAAGTACTCGATCGCCCTTCGCGCCACGCCCACCGAGGCCACGCCGCTCTCGAACACCACCGCGCTCACCGGCTATTTCTTCGGTGGCGACCCGGCCACGCCCAAGGCGGTCACCGCGGCTACTTTCACCGGCAAGAAGGCGCCCGGCAGCATGGGCTCGGCCACCGTCTTGATGAACGGCGACTCGCTCTACGTGAACTTCGACGTGCCGGTTCGCAACATCGGCGGCACCTCGGCGCGGGTGTTCATCAACTTCGACCTCGATGGCAGCGGCACCACCGGCGGCGTCGGCGACGTGGGCGAGTACGGCGGCCCTTTCAACGCCGGCATGCCCGTGATCCTCTCTGAAGTGGCCAGCGACCCCAGCAACACCTTCGCCTGCACCGCCTCGGGCTACTCCAGCCGCTGGCAGGTCACACCGTTGGTGCCCTTGCCGGTCGGTGGCGTGCCCTCGACCACACCGATCAAGATCGTCTTCGCCAAAGACACCACCACCACCGATGGCTACCAGACCATCTGGGGCGTGCCCGTCTTGCCGACGACCGGCGAGCTGACCGGCAGCTTGAGCGTCAGCAACTAAGTGCTCAGCACGGCGCTCATGTTGTTGCTGGGCGCCGACTTGAGCCTCCAGCCCGGCACCGCACGCCCTGGCGATGCGGTGCTGGTCTCGGTGCGCCAAACCGACACGGCTCCCGCTGGCACCATCGGTTCGTGGGAGCTGACCTTCCTCCCCATCGCCGACGGCTTTCAGGCGCTCCTCCCGCTCTCGGTCGACGCCAAGGCCGGGGAGTACGAGATCTCGGTCGTCACCGGCCGCGGCGCGCAGAAGAGCCTGATTGTCGGCACCCTCGAGATTCAGCCCGCTGACTTTCGCAAGAGTGAGCTGACCGTCTCGAAGAAGTTCACCACCCCTTCCAAGAAAGACCAGTTGCGCTCGGCCAACGATCAGAAGGCCTTCAACGAAGCCTTCGACGTCGACTTCGAGCCCTGGTTGTTCTCGCAATCGTTCGACTGGCCCCGGCCCAAGGTGATCACGGCGCCCTTCGGCGATCGCCGCATGTTCAACGGCAAGCAGAAGAGTCAGCACTACGGCCTCGACCTCGACGGCGACACCGGCGACCCCATCTACGCCTCGAATGACGGCGAGGTGGTGATGGTGCGCGACTGCTTCGGCTCCGGCAACACGGTGGTGATTCACCACGGCGGCCGCTTGTTCACAGCCTACTTTCATCTCTCGAAGTTCGAGATCACCGCCGGAGTGACCGTGAAGCGCGGGCAGCTGCTCGGGCGCGTGGGCAAGACCGGCCGGGTCACCGGGCCGCACCTGCACTTCGGGGTCAAGCTCGATGGCAAGTGGGTCAACCCGCCCAGCTTGATCGCGCTCGACTTCGACCTGCACGGCGTGCCGCCCCCGGTCAGCGAGCTGCCTGTTGCGTCAGACGGTGGGCTGAGCTCCGACCACGCCCCGTAGAAACGTCTCGATGACTTGGTCTCTGGCCCGGTCGAGCACCGCTTCGTTCTTGCGATCGAGCAGCCCGAGCACGAACGCGGTCAGGCTCATCTCGATGGCGCCGAAGAGCATCGTCGCGCACAGCAGCGGCTCGAGGTGCGCCGGCAGCTCCCCGCGGCCCTGGGCCTCACGAAACATCGAGATCGCCAGCTCGAGCACGTGGGTGAACGCGCTGCCCCGGTTCACCGCGCCGCCAGCGGGGCTGCGGCCGACCTCCAGAATCAACACCTTCACGCCGCGGTGGTCGCGCTTGTAGGCCTCGAAGGCCACCGTCACCACGCCGCGAATCTGCTCGGCGAAGTGGCTCTCACGGCTAATCGCGTCTTGCACCCGCGCGAGAAACCCCGTCCACCCGCTCGAGAACACCGACTCGAGCAGCTCATCTTTGTCTTTGAAGTAATGGTAGACGAGCCCGTAGGCCACGCCTGCCTCGCGCGCGACGTCGGCGATGCGGCACCCGTGAAACCCTTTGCGTGAGAAGACCTCGACTGCCGCGCGCAGTATCGTCTTGCGGCGGTCGGCCTCGCGCTCGGCCCGGCTCAACGAGGGGCGCCGCGCGGTTCGCCTCACCGCGGTCTGCTTCGAAGCGCTCACCACGTCACTCAATCGTGCCGGACACCGAGCCAATGTTGATCAGCAGCACGTGGCCCGAGAGCACCGACGCCGAGGCAGTGCAGGTCACCGGCACCACGAACCGCTGCGGGTCAGGCCGTCGGGGAGGAATCTGCTCGCTCGGCGGCGTGAGCGGGTTGCGGGCATCCCGAATGAGGATGCTGATGATGTCGCCCGCGGGGTAGGTCAGCTTCACGCCCATGTTGACCACCTTGGGCGAGCTCTTCACCGGCGAGTCATCGAGCTCTCCGACCGTGCAGCCGTCGTTCTCGGCGTTCTGCGCGATGGTGTTGTACCAGGGGTCTGAGAGCACGAACTGCACGGCCGCCGGGGGCCCTGCCTGCGCGCAGAAATCGCCCGCCGGGCACTTGAGCGCGATGCCACCAGGGTTGATCGCCTTGACGATCGGCTTGGCACCGGTGGTGTCTTCAGTCGCGGGAGCCCCCGTCCACAGCAGGCGCTCCTGCGCCCAGATCAAGGTGCTCGCATTCCACACGCCGTCTTTGCCTGACCAGGCGCCATCGCCATTGGTGTCGATGTAGCGCTCGTCAGCGTCCCACGTGCCGTTGTCGTTCGAGTCGACGAAGGGCTCGGTGGTGTCGTCGAGCTCCAGGTCGAAGATGTCGGTCGCGTCGTAGGTG
>Ga0105048_10007712_pt1 | contig 17278 bp, 11 predicted proteins | sample MAT05_FD_78382 | JGI IMG/M metagenome (GOLD analysis project Ga0105048, IMG submission 78382) | Freshwater microbial communities from Lake Fryxell liftoff mats and glacier meltwater in Antarctica - MAT-05 | ecosystem: Environmental > Aquatic > Freshwater > Ice > Liftoff microbial mat | place...
CCTTGCCACGCCAGTCCGCGGACATACGACGACAGCGCCAGTGCGCGCAGGCGTGCCGTCGGCAGTGCGGCCGCCCTCCCTCCGTCGCGACCGGCGCGGTCGGCGCCCGCCGTCGGACCGCCGATGTGTCGGACCGGGAGGTGACCGCGGTCGCCGTCCGGTCGTTGGTGCGCGCTCCTGTGGCACGTCCAGCGGCCTCGGTGGAGCATGGCTGCTGCCGCATGCCGGGCTGACGGCGCGCGCGGATCGACCGCACGGTGTCTGGCAGCAGTGCGTATTTTTCGCCATCAGCCGGATACCTGCAGTCAGCCCCACCGAGGAATCGAATGCCAGCCAAGAAGGCCACCACGACGACGTCAGCCCCCGCGAGGCAGGTGGCAGCGAAGCAGGCCGCTGCTCCGAAGCGCGCCGCGAAGACGTCGGTCCCGAAGCAGGCCATCTCGACGCAGACCAACGCGAAGGGGCGGGCGGCGACGGAGCCCGCAGAGCCCGCCGTGAAGAAGGCGCCGCAGTCCATGCCCTACGAGCAAGGCAAGTGGGCGCATGTCTTCTCGCGCCAGCCCGGCGACCGTCGCTACTGGCTGATCAAGTCGGAGCCCGACGTGTTCTCGTTCACCGACCTGCAGCGGGCGTCGAAATCCACGACGTCATGGGACAGCGTGCGCAACACCGGCGCGCGCAACTTCCTGCGCGACGGCATGAAGACCGGCGACCTCGCGTTCTACTACCACTCCAATGCCGAGCCGTCGGCGATCGTCGGCATCTGCGAGGTGGTCCGCGAGGGATATCCCGATCACACGGCGCTCGATGCCACGCATGACTACTACGACCCGGCGAGCGTGGCCGCGACGCCCACCTGGTTCATGGTGGATGTGAAGGCCGTCGACGCCTTGCCGCGCGCGGTGACGCTGCCCGAGATCAAGGCGAGCGCCGAGCTGCAGGAGATGGCACTGCTCAAGGTCAGCCGACTCTCGGTGGTGCCGGTGACTGCGGACGAGTGGGAGATCGTGCTGCGGATGAGCCGGCAGGGCTGACGGCGCATCCGCATGAGGGCCGCGCGTCACGCGGCGACGGTCAGATCTCGTGGCGCGTCGCGAACTGCGCGATGTGATCCGCGGCGCGGAACGCCAACGCCTGAATCGTCATCGTCGGCTGCCCGCGACCACCGGTCACCATGCTGCTGCCATCCACGATGAACAGGTTCGGCACGTCGTGGGCTCGGTGGTACCTGTCGATCACCGAGGTTGCCGCGTCGTTGCCCATGCGGGCGGTGCCCAGCAGGTGCACGGCGCTGCCGGGCGTGTCGCCGATGGGCGTGTCGGTGATCGTCGTCGCCCCGGCTGCCTCGAGCAATTCGCGTCCGCGCTGCTGGAAGTGGTGGTAGACGCGCATGTCGTGTTCGTGCTCACGGAACGTGATGCGCATGGCCGGCTGTCCCCACGCGTCCTTGAGCTCCGGGTCCAGGTCCACCGCGTTGGTCGCGACCGGCATCGACGTGGTGTGGCCGAAGCAGTCGAGCGAGTTCAGAAACCACTGGCGCATGCGCGCCTTGAACCCGGTGCCCCACATCCCCCCGTCCTTCTCCGGCATGTCGAGCGTCCGGATCATGGCCGGCGTGGAAATCCTGAAGTCGTAGCCGCCACCACCCGTCATGCCGAGCGACGGGTCCAGTTCGTAGAGCTCCTGCGTGATGCGCGTGACGACGGGACCCTTGTGTGCGTGGATCTCGTGCTCGAACATGCCGCTCGACTGCACGCCGCCGTTGAGCATCAGGTTCTTCCCGACCATGCCGCTGCTGTTCGCGAGTCCGTCGGGGAAGCGGTTCGACTTCGAGTTCAGCAGCAGGCGTGGCGTCTCGGCCCCGTTGGCACAGAGCACCACGGCCTTCGCATTCTGCACCACGTCCTGCTTCTGCGCGTCGAGGTAGATGACGCCCGTGACGCGGCCGCGGTCGTCGGTGTCGATCTTGCGCACATAGCTGTCGGAGCGCAGCTCACAGCGTCCGCTCGCGAGGGCCTCGGGCACCATCGTCCAGTTGGCGCCCGACTTGGCGCCCCACTCGCATGGGAACGCGAGGCAGAAGCCGCAGTTGTGGCAGGGCTGCCGGCCCTTGTACGGCTGCGACAGGATCGCCATCGGTGCCGCCTTCGACTTCCATCCGAGCTTGCGTGCGCCGACCTCCAGCAGGACGCCCGGTCCGGTGGCGTTGAGCGGCGGCAACGGGAATGGCCTGGAGCGCATCGGCTCGCGCGGATCGTCATTCACCTCGCCCGACACGCCGACGGCATACTCGACGGCCGTGTAGTACGGCTCGAGTTCCTCGTAGGTGATGGGCCAGTCGGCGAACGTCGTCCCGGCCACCGGTCCACGCGTGCTCGCCTCGTGAAAATCGATCGGGCGCAGGCGCCAGAAGTTGCCGGTGAAGTGGAACGTCGTGCCGCCGACCACGCGGGCGTAGTTTGCAAACTGCTGCCGGGTCGCGACCTCCGTGGGCGTCTTGCGGTACGTCTGCGGCGACGTCGCGGGGGCGTTGGTCCAGCGGGAATACAGGAAGGCGCCGAGCTCGTCGTGCTCCATGTCGTCCATCGGCACCGTACGGCCCTGCTCCAGCAGCACGACGTCGAAGCCCTTCGCCGTCAGCTCACGCGCCACCGAAGCACCGGCGACGCCGGACCCGATCACGACGAAATCCACCGCCGTGTCGGTGGGAAAGGTCCGTCCGGCCACCGGTGCCGCCGCCGGCCGCGATGCCGTGTGTGTCACAGGACGGTGCCGAGCAGCGCCACCTGGTTTTCAGGGCGATCGTACCAGCCGAAGGGCGCTGTGTGCTCCATCACGTTGTCCTGCCCGATGAACTTCCAGCCGACATAGTCCTTGTTGCCGCCGTAGCGCGGCAGCGAGAGGAAGCCGGCGATCGTCGCGAAACGGATCGCGCCGAAGAAGGGAGTCTTCTCGATGCTGGTCAGCAGCGCGTCCTGCTGTGCAGTGGTGAGCGCGGCGAAGGTCGCGGTCGCACCATGCGCCTTTTTCACGGCCGCGTCGAGCGACGCGAGCCCCTCGGCAAAGAGCGGGGCCTGCTCCCTGGCGTGTGTGGTGAGCATCTTGTCGATGAAATAGACCACTCCGGCCTCACGGGCGCCGGGTGACGCATCAGTGGGGATGATGCGGGCGGTGATCGCCTCCACCTGTGCCGCCTGCTCCGGCGCGAAGTGCACCAGCGCTGGCTCTGCACTGCGCGAGCCGGCGTCCCGTGCACAGGCCGTGCCGGCCACCATCCAGACCGCACCGAGCGCCGCCATCCCCACCACGAACTCTCGGCGTGAGACAGCGGTCGCACCGAGCTCCCGATCGTCCATGTCATCACCCGCGGCCAGGGGGGAGCAGGGCACCCGCGAACGGCTACTTTTTAACGTAGTGGCACCTTCAAGCGGCGCAACTGCCCTGCGCTGGCGCCTGTGGTCCCATCTGTCCTGCCGCCGATGTCATCTCTCCTTGTCACGCTGATCACTGCGTCCGATGCACCGCACGGCATGACTGTGCGGATCGGGGGCTGGCAATCAGCCGATCGTGCCTTCGTCCCGGATCGCCATCGCGACGCGCCGGCACGCCTCGCGCTCCAGATGGCGCTGCGCGATGGCCGCGAACGCGCCGCGCTGGAGCGAGAGCTGGCGCCGCTGGTGGCGGCCCTCGCGTGAGGCGCTGACGTCAGCGAGGATCGGAGCTCCCCCCGTGATCGTGGAACTCCAACCGCCCCGCAGTTCCACCAGAAGCACGGTACCCCGACCTCTCACTCACCCCATCCTCAGGCGAGAACGGCCGTGTTGCGCCAGTGCAGTGCTGCAGCTGAGCGTTTCTGCGGCCATGCCGTTCTGCGACATGCTGTTTCAGTCGCCGTTCTCGATGCCATCGCGGTCGCGGTCGCGGTCGCGGCCTTACGGCCGCCGCACCGGCGCCACCGGTCGCGTCGCAGGACGCGCTGCCGCGCCGGCACCCGACCGCTCGAGCCGGATCCGATAGCTGCCAGTCTTGCCCGAGCCCACGCAATTGGCGCGAATCACGTATTCGCCGGCTTGCTCGAGCGTCTGCTCCAACTTCGAGTCGTTCCCCTCGCCGCCGTCGTCGTCGTACGCGATCTGCTCGAACTCGCCGTTGACCAGACGGCCGATCACGAGGTAGCTGTCGAGCGCGCTGGACATCATGGTGATCGTCACCCGCTCGCCGGCGCGGCCGGTGAAGGTGTACGCGTCGAAGGACGATTCGTCGGCAGCCGTCTCGTCGCTCTCGGTGAGTTCGCCGGTGACGGTCGTGTTCGGCGCGAGCGCCACCGGCACGTTGTTCACCACGGCGCGTTCGGTGACGGTGATCGTGTACGCGCCCAGCTGGTTCGCGTCGATGCCCTGGGCGCGGATGATGTACTCGCCATCCTCCTTGGCCGTGAAGCGGAGACGGGCGTGGTTCTCCCCGCCACCGTCGTCGTCGGTCTCGTCCACCGCGAGCGAGTCACCGACCATGCGGCCGATGCCAAGCACCGAGTCGAAGTCCTTCGACACCATCGAGATCACGAGGCGCTGGCCGCGCGTTGCCCTGACGCGATACAGGTCGTGGAACGACCCGTTGCCATCCACCGACGGGTCGGTCTCCGCCAGCACACCCTCGAGCGGCGTGCCGAGCGCAATGGCACGCGGCGGGGTGATGATCGTGGCCGGCAGCGTGTCGAACTTGACCGTGAAGTCACCGAGCCCGTCGTCCTTCAGCGACTGCGCGATGATGTAGTATGACCCTGAGACCTTCGGCGTCCAGCGCAGGCGGGCGTTGGAGTTGCCCGCACCGTCGTCATCGCTGGCGAGGTAGTCGGTGAGGCCATTCACCTGCCGCGCCACGGAAACGTAGGAGTCGAAGGCGTCGGCGCGCATGAGCAGCGAATACCGCTGACCCTGGCGCGCCTCGACGCGGTAGACGCGGAAGCGGCCGCGCTCGTTCAACGTGGGCAGGTCGCGTGTGAGGGTGCCATCGACCGTGCGTCCCACCGGCATGGGTTGGGCGTCGGGCATCTGCGCCGACAGCGGCAGGGCGGACATCGAGACGGCGCCGGCAAACAGCGCCCGGAACAGCGGGACAGTGGACATGGACGGTGTCGACGTGGAAAGTGGGTGTGGCGGATCGTACCGGATTGCACCGCAGGCGACAACGGGCCGCAGCCTGAATGGAGAGGCACGAGACGCCAATGTTGACACGCAGCCATTGCCCGGTTGTCCTCACCCGGTGCTGATTGGTCTCATGTCTTGCCACTCCCGCCGCCTGTTCGTCGCCGCATGCCTCCTGACCGCCACCGTGCGGGGCCAGGCTCCGACGCCGCTCGCCGAGTTCCGCGACGCCGCGCTGAGACGTCCGTGGGTGGTTGGGTGACGAGTTCCGACGGCGGCTGGGCGGTGGCGGCGTGACGCTCTGGATCGATGCCGATGCCGCGCCGCGCGACGTGAAGGAGATCTGCTACCGCGCGTCGGAGCGCCTCGCGCTGCAGACGATCCTCGTCGCCAACATGCGGCTCCAGCTGCCGGTGGGGCACGCGTACCTGACGGCGGTGCGCGTGGAGGGCGGTCCCGATGTGGCGGACCGCTACATCGCGGAGCACGCCGTGCGTGGCGATGTGGCCGTGACGGCCGACATCCCGCTCGCGGCCGTGCTGGTACCGAACGGCGTGGTCGTGATCGACCCGCGCGGCGAGGAGTATACGGCCGAGACGATCGGTGAACGGCTTTCGGTGCGCGACTTCATGGAGGGGCTGCGCAACAGCGGCGTGGAGACGGGGGGACACGCCACCTACGGCGCGAAGGACAAGCAGGCGTTCGCCAATGCGCTGGATCGGGCGCTGACCCGTGCACGGCGCGCCGGCTGACGCGCTGCACCGACGGTCGTTTCCCGCGTGCTGCCGTCGATCTGCCATGCGGCGTTTTTCTACGCCGTGACGGGAACCGCGCTCCGGAGCAGTTCCGCGATGCGGGACGTGAGTTCGATGCCGGAGAACGGTTTCGTGATCACCTCGCGACGCGCGGCGGTGTCGAGGAGGCGTGCCAGCTGGTCTTCCGCGTACCCGGTCATGAGCAGCACCGGTCTGCCCGGGTGCAGCGCGCGCACGCGGTCGGCGAGTTGGGGACCGGTGAATCCCGGCATCATCACGTCGGTGAGCAGAAGGTCGAAGGCCACACTGCCGTCCTCGATGAAGGCCATCGCTTCGGCGCCGTCGGCGGCCGTACGCACGACGTAACCGGCGTGGCGCAGCAGGCGCTCGACGATGCGGCGCGTCCCGCTGTCGTCTTCCGCGACCAGGACCGTCTGACAGCCAGTCGCGTCGGCCACGCGTGTCGGTGGCACCTCCGTACTGCTCGCCTCCTCCTCCTCCGAGGCGGGAAGCTCGATGGTGACGCGGGTGCCACGGCCTTGGGTCGATGCGATCTGCGCCGTACCGCCACTCTGTTCGGCCATGCCGTGGACCGAGGCGAGGCCGAGACCCGTGCCCTGTCCGCGCGGCTTGGTGGTGAAGAACGGCTCGAAGGCGCGCTCCGCCACGTCGGGAGGCATGCCCACGCCCTCGTCCGCCACGTGCAGGCGCACGTGTGCCGTGGCGCGTGCATCCGCCACCTGCTCCACGGTGATCGTGCAGGTCCCGCCCTCCGGCATCGCATCCCGTGCGTTGGCCACGAGGTTCACCAGCGTCTGTTCGAGCTGGCCGGGGTCCACCCGCACGCGGCAGTCGCTGGTGAGCACGAAACGCACCCGGGAGCGGTCGCCCGCCACGCGCGTCAACAGGCGCTCCAGCCCGCGAACGTGCTCCGCCAGATCCACGACGCGGGGCTGTGTCACCTCGCGGCGCGCGAAGGCGAGAAGCTGCCGCGTCAGCGCCGAGCCGCGATCCCTCGCGGCGATGATCTCGTCCAGCAACGCTTCGCGCTCCGCCGGGTTGCGCTCGTAACGCAGCATCTCGGCCGAGCCGCTGACGGCGGTGAGGATGTTGTTGAAGTCGTGCGAAAGGCCGCCCGCCAGCCGACCAACGGCGTCGAGTCGCTGGGAATGCGCCAGCTGCGTCTCGATCTGCTGCCTGTGCTGCTCGGCCGCGATCCGCGTTGAGACGTCGTGCAGCAGAAGCTGATGCCGCTCACCGGCCATGGTCCGCCAGGTGCCCTCCAGATGCAGTGTGAGGTCATCGGGAAGGCGGACTGACACCTCGATCGGTGCCGTGGCAGTCCAATCGGCGAGCGGGGCGAGCGCGCCGGCGGTGCCCAGACGACCAAGCACCACCGCGATCGGCCGCCCCGTCACCGCGTCACTGCGCTGCCCGAGCAGCCGCTCTGCCGCTTCGTTGATGAGCATGATGCTGCCGGCCGGATCCACCACGATGATGCCGTGCGGCGTGAAGCGAATCGTATCGGCGTAGTCGCGCTGCGTGGTCCGCATCGTCTGGAACATGCGCCGAAAACTGCGCATGGTGAGCGCGATCAGCCCCCAGCTCGCGAAGAGCGCCACCGCGGTCGAGAGCAGCCATCGCACCGCCTCCGGCGTCATCCCCGCCTGCATCGCGGGTGACACCATTGCAGCGCCCGTCAGCGCGAGCCACATGACCACTGCCACGATGAATGCCGCGCGTGCACCGAGCAGGAGACCGGCGGCCATGAGCAGTGGCGGCAGCTGCATCATGGCCGACCGCGGAAACTGCGTGGCACCCGGCACGCCCGACAACTGATCCACGCAGGTGGCGGCGAGTGCGAGCACGGCCGCCGTACGCGGATCGACCCGCGCGGCAACCACGTACGCCACACTCATCAGGAGCATCATCACGGCGTTCTGTCCGGTCAGCGCCGCCACTGCGCCATCCTGAGACCACTCGAAGATCACGAATGCGCCGTACGCGACGATGGCGACCGTGGTCCCGTGCAGCACCCAGCGTCGGAACTCTGACGGGGCGAGGCTCTGGGCATTGGTAAAGGTCGGCGTGGTCTGCACGCCGCAATGTCGTGCCAGCCATGGCTGCGCGCTACACAGACGAAGGTCGAGTCAGTGACGGGACCACCACGTGTACCGCGGGGACGCGCGCCGACCGGCACGCGTCCCCGCGAGCAACACCCGCCCCTGATGCGCGGGCTCGCTTCATCCGCCGTTCAGTACCGCGGGCGCTCGCGTGCCGTCCGCTCACCACCCTGCTGCTGCCGCCCACCAAGGCCCGACTGCCGCTGAGGCGATGGCTCGGCGCGACGCGGGTTGACCAGCGGCATGTCGCGGCGGCTGGGTGCCTCGCGCGACTGCGGTGCCGAGGCATCACGCTCGCGGGTAGGTACCACCTCACCGCGCGATCCATTCCACCGCCTGTCCGACCGGCTGCCCTCCGCCGCTCCTGCCTGTGCTTCGCCGCGAGACGGTGCACGCTCCCGGCCCGCCTCCGAACCGCGCGTGCGGTCCACGTTCCAACCACCGCCTCGCGCCTCACCCGCAGTGTTGCCCCGTGCATCGCGGCTTCGCAGCATCCCGCCGGCGGACCGGCCGCTGCCGTTCCCGGCGCGGCCATCGTCGCTGGAACGACCGACACTCCTGCCGCGCACCGCACCCACACCGTAGCGGGCGTCGTTCCGGTAATCGTTGCGCGAATCGTTGTGGAAGTCGTTGCGGGAATCGTCGCGGAAGCCGTTGCGGGAATCGCCGCGGAAGTCGTTGCGGAAGTCGTTGCGGAAGTCGTTGCGGAAGTCGTTGCGGAAGTCGTTGCGGAGGTCGTCGCGGAAGTCGTTGCGGAAGTCGTTGCACGAATCGTTACGCGAATCGTTGCACGAATCGTTGCGGAAGCCGTACCGCTGGCGGTCCAGGCGGTCGCGCCCGCCGCCGATGTCGCGACTGAAACGCGTCTCGCGGTGCACGCCGACGTAGCGATCGACGTTGCGGTACACCACGCGGCGGCGGATCACGTCACGATTCACGGAGACGCTGCGGAAGCGCGGGTTCACGTAGACGTTCGTGATCCGGATGAAGGGACGCGACCGCGCGCGCCAGCCGCCGGCGTACCCGGAGTATCCGGTCTCCCATCCGTTGTAATAGACCGACCGGTTGCGCCAGTTCACGTCGTAGCTGAGCCAGCCTCCGATGGGAAAGCCGCTGCCGAACGACCAGAAGGGCGTGTAATGACTGGCAGTGGTGAAGATGGGGCGGGTATACACCACGTACGGGTCGTAGACGGGGACGTAGAGCACGCGCGGCTGCGCCGGTGCGATCACGTAGTCCTCCTGATCACGGGTCACGAGCTGCTGTTCGCTGGTGCGCAGGTTGCCCTGCGCGTCGGCCATCGCACGGAGGTGCTGGACTGCCGCCATCACGTCTCCCGACTGGAGCACGTAGGCACGGCCGAGCGCTGCGGTCCAGTCACCCTTCTCGGCCATCATGTCGAGGGCCGATGCGTAGTGGGCGACCGACTTGACGCTCACGTCCCAGGGCTGGTCATCGATGTCGGTGGTGCCGTGCTGGCGCACGTAACGCGCCGCGTCCTCGACCTGGTCGGGGAAGGTGGCAGCGACGAGCACTTGAGCCAGCAGCGCATCCGGATAGAGTGCGATGGCGCTGACGAGGTTCTCGAGCTGCTCGCGCGAGAAGCGCTCGCTTTCGTCGAAGAACTCCTCGGATGGGCGGCTCTCCTGCGCGAGCAGGGGCCTGGCCGGCACCAGTGTGACGCAGGTCAGGGCGGACAGCAGGACGAACGATCGACGCATCATGGGGCCACTCCGGGAAGCGACAGGAATGGTCCTGTCGCTGGTCGTGGGTGCATGGGGCGTACCGTTGCGGAAGATGTTGTGCGGGCTGCACTTACGCTTTTTGCGGTGGCTCCGGTTTCCGGAATTCAGGACAGCGCCGTGACCATTCGGGACAGGGCAGTGGGTCGTCAGCCCGCGCGCCCCGCCACGAACCGGGACTGGGCCGTCGGCGCACCGGTCGTGACGCGGGCATGGGTCCCGTCACCTCCAAGCTCCCAGGCCGAGCCGTCGGTGAGGTAGGCGTCGAGGATCGTGTCGAGGGTGGCCTGATGGGCCGGGGAGGTGACCGGCACCAGCACCTCGACTCGGCGGCGCAGGTTGCGCGGTCGGAGGTCAGAGGAGCCGATGAGGTGCTCGATGGCACCGCCGTTGTGGAAGCGGTAGATGCGCGAGTGCTCGAGCAGCCGGCCGACGACCGAGACGACGCGGATGTTCTCGGAGAGGCCTGGCACCCCGGGGCGGAGCGTGCAGATCCCGCGAACGATCAGCGCGACGGCGACACCGGCCTGTGAGGCTCGGCAGAGCGCGTCGACGATCTCGCGGTCGGCGAGGCCGTTGACCTTGATGGCGATGTCGGCGGGCTGGCCGCGCCTGGCGTGCCCGATCTCCCGGTCGATGCGCTTTAACAGCGCGGGGAGCAGCAGCGTGGGCGCGACCAGCAGGCCTCCCGGCAGCGGTATGACGGGGTAGGTCCGATCGGTGAGGTGCCCGAGGAGCGTCGCGACGTCGGCGCAGGTGTCGCGGTCGGAGGTGAAGAGGCTGAGATCGGTGTACTGTCGGCCCGAGCGGGGGTTGTAGTTCCCGGTGCCAATGTGCGCAAAACGCTGCACCATCGAGCCACTGACACGTGTGACGAGCGCCACTTTCGCATGTACCTTGAGTTCGGGCAGTCCGTAGACCACCCGCCCGCCCGCCCGTTCGAGCGCCCGGGCCCACTGGACGTTCTGTGCCTCGTCGAACCGGGCCTGCAGTTCCACCAGCGCGAACACGTTCTTCCCGGCCTGCGCCGCCGCGATCAGCGCCTCCACCACGGGCGATGGCGTGCCCACCCGGTAGAGCGTCGCCTGGATCGACGTCACCTCCGGATCGGCGGCTGCGTCGCAGAAGAATCGGACCACGGTCGCATCGAACGACTGGAAGGGGTGGTGGAGCAACAGGTCGCCGGCCGCGATGCGGTCCAGCAATGACGTCTCTCCGCTGAACGGGTCAGCCGGGCGAAGCGGCGGGTAGTCGAGCGACGGATCGGGCGGCAGCGGCAGCAGCTCGAGGCAGCGCAGGTCGAGCAGGCCGTGCACCACCTGCACGGCACTGACGGTGCTTTCCATGTCGCGACCAACGGCGTCGCGGCGGAGGTTGTCGAGAATCAGGGTGCTCACGCGCGAGGGCACCGTGGCATCGACCTCGACACGCACCGCCGGGTTCTGCGGCCGGCGGCGCGTGGCATCATCCACGGCACCGAGCAGGTCGGCGGCGTGATCCTCGTGCAGATGGAGGTCGCCGCCGCGGGTGACGCGGAACAGGTACGTCCCCTCCACGATCGCGGCCGGGTAGAGCCGATGCGCATTGGCGCGCAGCACCTCTTCGATGGCGATCACCGCGCCGGGCTGCCCGGGAACGTCGAGCAGTCGGGGGACGTCGCCGGGGAGTTCGTGCTCCGCGAACTGCGACCGGCTCTCCGGCGTGGCGCGGAAGACGATGCCCGCGAACAGCCCCAGATGCGGCAAGTGCGGCAGGGGGACGCCGGGACTGAGCGTCACCGCCATTGGCGAGAGGTCGGGATGGATCTCGTCGAGATAGCGGTCGGTGAGCGCCGCCTGCGCCTCCTCGCTCAGCGCGGACCATCGCAGCAGGTGCACGCCATGCTGCGCCGACTCGTCGATGCAGTGCATCGCGCACCGCGATTGCGCCGCCAGCAACGACTCGATCTCCGCCTCGACCGCTGCCAGCCGCGTCACGGCGTCGTACCCGTCGGCATGGTCGTCAGGCGCGCCCGGTGGACGCGCGGCGGCGCGCCGCAGTTCGGCCATGCGCACCATGTACAGCTCGTCGAGGTTCGAGGTCACGATCGCGAGAAACCGCAGGCGTTCGCGGAGCGGCACGGCGTCGTCCTCGGCCATCGACAGCACTCGCCGCTGGAAGGCGAGCAGGCTCAGTTCGGCGTTGAGGAACCTGGGCAGCGCGGCGACGGGTACGGGGTGTGTCACGTTGCGGGTGAGGGTCACGTCGGGGGCGCGGCACCGGGGGTGCCGAGCCGTGCCGACGCGGGCAAGATAGGGGGCGCACGGGGGGCCGGAAGCGTGGTGACCGGTGTGTGACGGTTCACGGTATCGTCACCTTCTCCGACCGCGGTTGCGCCGATGACTGCCCGGCGCGCTGAGGCAGGGGTGTCGTGTCCAGCAGGTGATATGTGCACATGCTGAGTGTGCAGGGCGGGAAAGCCGACTGCGGGATGGCTCGTCGCCAAGCACGGAGTCATCGATCGGGTCCGCCTCGTCGGATGCCGGGTCGGTTCAGGTTCGGTGGCGCGACTCCGCGCGGAACGGGCGGCGAGACATACACCCGTCACGGCGCACCAGCTTCGCGCCGACGAGGAATCCGCATGAGCCGTTCGGCGAGGACCGGGCAGCCCGTCACACGTCGCACGATCGTGTGCGCCGGATTGTTCTGGCGCCGTCGAGACATTGCACACCGGAGCCGCTGAAGGAGCTTGCCTGTCGATTACCTCCAGTCGTCGGTCGGAGCGCACCGCGGTCACGGCGCCTCCGCGAGGACCCGCTCGAAGGCCGGGTCGCCGCGGAGGGGGGCGAAGTTCGGGTCGATGCGGACCCACGCCGCGCTGATGTTCGGGCGACGGCCGAGCCCTTCGCGCAACCACGTGAGCGCGCGGGCGCGGTCGCCGGCCTTGAGCGCAGTGCGGGCGGCGAAGACGTACGCATAGCCGTTGGCGTTCGACATGCGCGCGGACGTGATGGCATCGGCCAGCGCCAGTCCTCGCTCCGCCTCCCGCATCGCCTCGGCGGCGTTGCCGGCGTACGCCAGCATGAGGCCGAGGACGACGCGAGACTCCCCGTCGCTCGGAGATCCGCGGACCCGCTTGCGGAGGGCCACGACGGCGGAGTCGGCCCACACGCGTGCCAGCGCCTCATGCCCCAGCGCGGCGTGCACCTGCGCGCGCACCAACGGCATCGCCGCCGTGAAGTCACCGCCGTACGCATCGCTCCCCAGCTCGAGCAGTCGCTGCTGGTCGAGCTCGGAGGGCACCCACCACAGGTCCCAGTACATCGCCACGTACGCCAGCAACCGATCCTTGGGGAGCTCGGCCGTCGCGGCTTCGTATACGCGACGCGCGGCGGCGAGGTCGCCCGCTGCCACCTCGATGATGATGCGGTTGTGCACGTACGCGCGTGATGCCGGCGCGAGTGAGCGAGCCCGGTCACCCGCGATACGCGCGTCGGCGAAGCGGCGCATGCGGGTGAGCAGCCGCGTGCGACCGGACGATACGGCCGGGGTTCTTGGATCGAGGCGCTGGGCGTCGTCGTACGTCCGCAGCGCCTCGTCGAAGCGACCCAGATCGGCCTCGACACCCGCCAGCGACCCCAGCACGCTCGCGTCACCCGGCGCGACGGCTCGTGCACGACGCAGGTCGTCGAGCGCGCCGGCGTAATCGTGGTCCACCGCGCGCCGGACGACCGAGCGGCTGCGCAGGGCATCGGCGCTGCCGGGGGCCACGGCGTTGAGCCGCGCCACCGCCTCCCTGGCCCGTCCCGCCCGCTCCGGCGAGGGCGTCGCGTTGCTGTACAGGAGCGCGTTGCCACGTGCGAGGTAGCCCCAGGCCTCGACGAACGTGCTGTCGCGCGCGACCGCCTGCTCGAACAATTCGTTCCCGCGCAGCAGCGACTCCGGGTCGTTGCTCGCCTCACCGTTGATCGCCGCCAGCCCGCGCAGATAGGCGTCGTACGCCTGAGGATTCCGCGTCGGCACCTCCACGAGGCGTAGCCGGTCCGCCCCGGCCACTGCGACTTCCATCGAGTTCACCACCTGTTCGGCCACTTCGCCCTGCGCGCGGATCACCTCGGACACCGGCGCGTCGAACGGCTGCCCACCGCGGCTCTGCAGGCGTCCGTTGGCGGTCACTTCCACGAGCTCCGGTCGCACCAGCACGCGCCGCTGGTCGCCACTGCCGATCAGGCGCACCGACCCGGTGAGCAGGTACCGCACGCCGAGTTCCTTCGCGATCTCCTGCGGTGGCGTGTTCTTCCCCTTGTACTGGTTCGAGCTCGCCCGCGCGATCACGACCAGATTCGTCACCCCGGTGAGCTTGTGGCGGATCTCGTCGGTGATGCCGTCGGTGAGGTACGTATCCGCGCTGTCACCCTGATGCTCGAATGGCAGCACGGCAATGGCGTGCTCCTGCGCTTCGGCTGGTGCTGCGCCGCTCGCCTTGCCGCGCAGGACCCACGCCCCAAAGCCAAGCAACACCACCAACCCCGCGGCGATCGGCATCCGCCGCCGCAGACCGCGCGGCGCCGGCGAGACCTCCCCCGTCACCACACCGTTGCTGCGTGCCGGGGTGCGCGGTCCGCCGTCGCGCGGACCGGAGCCGGGATCGCCCGAACTGATGCCCGACAGCGTCGCGAGCAGTACGGCCGCCGATGCGGGACGCTCGGTCGCGTCCTTCTCGAGACAGCGCATCACCGCCACCGCGATCGACTGCGGCAGACCGGGGCGAACGTCATCGAGCGGACGCGGTGCCTCGGCGATCTGGGCCGCCATCAGCTGCTGCGCCGACGTGCGATGCGCAAACGGATGCCCGCCGGCGAGCAGCTCGTACGCGACCACCCCCCACGCATACAGGTCGCTGCGCGCATCGGTGGATTCGCCGGCTACCTGCTCCGGCGCCATGTAGCCCGGCGTGCCGAGCGCCATGCCCGCCGAGGTGAGCGTGGCGTTCGGCGCCATGGTCCGGGCGGCACTCACCGCCTTGGCGATGCCGAAATCGGCCACCACGGCATTCCGCCCGCTCAGCAGGATGTTCTCGGGCTTGATGTCACGGTGCACGATGCCGCGTGCGTGGGCGTGTTCGAGCGCCTCGGCTACGTCACGCAGGATGCGGAGCGCCTCGTCGAGCGGCAGCGGGCCACGCTGCAGCCGCGCGCGCAGCGACTCGCCCTCCACGAACGGCATCGTGAAGTACGGCAGGCCATCCGCGGTGATGCCGGTGGCGAGCACCGGCACGATGTGCGGGTCCTGCAGCGCCGCGGCCAGTGCGATCTCGCGCGCGAAGCGTTCGGCGGAGAGTCCCTCGGCGAGTTCGCGCGAGAGGAGCTTCACCACCACGCGGCGCTTGAGCGCAACCTCGGTGGCGACGAACACGCGCGACATGCCGCCGCCACCGAGCTCGCGCTCGACGGCGTAGGCATCACCCAGTGCCGGGAAGCCGTCGGAGGGTCCGATGGTCACGCCGCATTCGCCTGTACCACATCAATCCAGATGCACATGTCATCTCCACGGCAGGGTCGCCGCCCCTGCCAATTCGTGTGATCATCCGGGTTCGACGCCACCGCCGGACCTTGTCACTGTTCGGGCTCTCGTGACACGGGATGCGGCCGCCGCTCGGCGAACGAACGGTGTTCGGCGTTCAGGCTGCATCGACGTGGCGCCTGCTCAGATTTACCGCAACATCACCTTTTGGGTAGGTGCGATGGAGGCGCGTGACATGGGCTCGGCCTCGAGCTGCGGCGGAACATGACCTGTACGCGAGTCCGTGAGTCGTGCGGCAGCCGACGGAATCAGGCCAGCCGGTTGATCAGCCCCGCAATCTCGTCGAACTGCTCGAACCACAGTGGCCGCACGCCCATGGCCAGGTAGGTCGCGCCGTGCAGTTCGCAGTCGCTGCCAGTGGCTTCGGCCAGGGGCTGCGGACCCGGCCAGCGCAGCAATGCGTAGTGCATGCGCCCGGGCAGGGCCCTGGCGGCGGTCTCCAGCAGGCCGTTCATGGCCTGGTCGCTGAACGAGCAGCCGACATACACCGCGTGAAAGATCGGCCTGTCCAGATACTCGGTAAATGCCTGGTCGACGATGGGCAGGCGCCGAGCGCCGTAGCCTTGGCTGTATTGCGTGGCAGAAAACACGAACGGGATGTGCGTCAGCAGGAACAGGCGCCGGGGCGTGTAGCCATGGAGATGCAGGATGCGTTGATGCAGGACGTGCTGGCCGCCAGCCCGGGCAAGGTCGTTGGGGTCGCCAGCCACCTGAGTGCCGCGCATCGCATACGCCGAACGCGCCAGGCCCAGCGCGTCGATGGCCTCGCCCAGCAGGTCGTCGAAGTTGTAGCTGATGACTGCCGCCCAGCCAGTGACGCTGCCGCCGCGCTCACGCACGTGCAGCGGAGCGGCCAGTGCGGCGATCGCCCGGTGCACCTGGCCGGGCTGGCGACCGTCGGCGTAGAGCAGCGAGGTGATGTCTGCGAACAGGTGCTGTCCGCGCACTGTGACGCAGAGTTCGGCCCCTTCCATCAGCATGTCCGTGTCGGCCTGCCCGGCCTCGATGGCGCGGACGATCTCCGATGCGCGATGCGCCTGCGCGGGCGTCACGGCAGGCGTGCCGGTCGCGCCCGGTCCGGTCGCGCCGAGCAACGACGTGTGCAACAACGCACGAACCAGTGCTGGCCACGACGGCCCGCCGGCGTCCATCGTCACGCCGGCGCCGACCACGCAGGTCAGGCAGCCGGCGCGGCGGATCCAGCGCAGCAGGCCGATGTCGATTTCGCGCTGCTCGAGCGCGGTCAGGTGCAGTCGCGCACCGTCAGCACACACCGCCAGCCAGCGCGCGCGCATCTCGGTCTGCCCATGCATCGCCGACAGCCGCTCGCTGTCGAGCCGGCCTCTCAGCACCGACTGCTGTCGGTCGCACAGGCGGTACAGACCGTTGATGGCGGTCTGGATCTCGAAGAAGACTGCACCGGGGTTGTCGGAGGCAACCAGCGCGTCGAAGTCTTCACTCCGCCAGTCCGGGCTGGTCTGAAAGTCGCGCCAAGCCTGGCGCTGCAACGACGGGCCGACGACGATATGCATGGCGGGGCTGGGCGGGTGCGGGTGCGCGCGCATGGCGTGATCGAGCAGGGCTTCGGTCCAAGGGGGGCGGGTCAAGAGGTCCAGGGCTCAATACCGCGCAAGGACTCAGACCCTGAGAAGAATATGGTTCAGGACTCTGACCCCTGGAAAATCGACTCCTGGAAAATCGACTCCTGGAAAATCGACTCCTGGAAAATCGACCCCTGGAAAATCGACTCCTGGAAAATCGACTCCTGGAAAATCGACCCCGTGAAAATCCCATGAAGGACCGCGGGAACAGAAAAGTCGTGAATGCCCAGGTGCAATAGCCGAGCATGCTCGCAGCGGTGACGGAACCCACGAGCATCGCACTGGTGGGTGCCGGCCTCCTCGGCCTTGCTGTCGCCCGTCGTCGTCGCGTCACCCGAGCGATCGCTCGCG
>Ga0105048_10007713_pt1 | contig 17278 bp, 15 predicted proteins | sample MAT05_FD_78382 | JGI IMG/M metagenome (GOLD analysis project Ga0105048, IMG submission 78382) | Freshwater microbial communities from Lake Fryxell liftoff mats and glacier meltwater in Antarctica - MAT-05 | ecosystem: Environmental > Aquatic > Freshwater > Ice > Liftoff microbial mat | place...
CGCCGCCGGTACCCCGCGATTTGACTCGGCGGCCCGACCCGGGCGAAAACCCGATCAATGTCGAACGCGCAAGGGACCGCCCACGACGCCAGCATCGCCGCTGCCGAGCGACCGATGTCGATCCTCGAGCGCTGGACGATCGATTTCCACAACCGCACCGTGCTCTTCCGGGTCGGCAACTGGATCTTCACGACGTATGCGTTCCTCGCCGCCGCTGCGTTCGCGACCGGCTTCGCAGGATCGCTCTGGTACGACGCGATGGCCGGCATGGACGTGCTGCTCATCGCGAAGCTGTACCTCTTCGTCGTCGCGCCGGCCGTGCTGGTCGGGATGCGTTTGTTCAGCATCTTGCTCGAGTGGCGTGAGCTGTTCCGCAAGCCGCTGCAGACGATCGTCAAGCCCGGCTACATGCTGCACGGCGGCATCGCGGGTGGCGTCGTCGCCCTCTGGGCTGTCGCCGAGATCGCCGGTGTGCCGGTGCTGCGCGTCCTCGATGCGCCCGCGCTCGCGCTGCCGCTCGGCGAGGCGATCGCCCGCCTCGGCTGCTACGTGTACGGCTGTTGCTGGGGCCGCCCGACGCAGAGCGCGTTCGGCAGCAGGTTCGGCGTGCGCTACACCAGCCCGGAGAGCAAGGTCGTCCGCTGTGCACCGCATCTGCACAACGTGAAGATCCATCCGGCGCAGCTCTACGCGCTGTGCATCTACCTCGGGATGTTCGCGGTGATGTACGCGATCTTGCCGCTCATGCCGTTCGACGGCGCGCTCACCGGCATCTACTTCATCAGCCACTCGGCGATCCGCTACAGCCTCGAGTTCTTCCGCCAGGACGACCGCGGCAAGCTGTGGGGCAAGCTGACGCACACCAACCTGTACTCGCTGATCATGGCGGCGGGGGGCGCCGGCATCCTCGTCTGGGGTAGCCAGTACGGCACGCACCACGCGGTCGACATGAGCATCCGCTTCGTGCACGTGGTGTCCAATGCGTCGATCTTCCCGTGGATCTGCCTGTACGGCCTGGTGTTCGGCTTCGCGTACGGCGTGCACTACCGCAAGGTGGGCAGCTGGCTGTCGGCCCCGTCGGGCGGCATGTCGCCGATGGTCGACGAGCTCAGCATGGGCGCCGCCGCACGGGCCGAGGGTCGTTCCGACGCCGAGTGATCACTCGCGCTGACCGGCGGCGATCGGTCGCGGTCGTCGTCGCTCGAGTCGCGTCGCCTCGCGATGCCGACGCTCCGCGCGATCGATGAGCAGCTCGTGCGTGCCACGCGTCGCGCCGGTGCGCTGCACGTAGCTGCCGTCGGACTGCATGTCCCACGCGCTGCGGCCGTCGTTGAGCTGGACCTTGAGGATCGCCCGCACCTCGCGGCGTAGGTGCGGCGCCTCGACGGGTACGAGCGCCTCGACGCGACTCTCGAGGTTGCGACGCATACAGTCGGCCGAGCCGATGTAGTACTCCTCCGCGCCGCCGTTGCGGAAGTAGTAGATGCGCGCGTGCTCGAGGAAGCGGCCGATCACGCTCATGACGCGCACCGTCTCCGAGATGCCGGGCAGGCCGGGGCGTAGCCGACACACGTCGCGGACGATGAGATCGATGCGCACGCCGGCTGCCGACGCACGGTAAAGTGCGGCGATGATGTCGACGTCCTCGAGCGCGTTGACCTTGAGCTGGATCAGCCCACCGCCCTCGGCTTGGTGCAGATCGATCTCGCGCTGGATCCGCTCGAGCAGCGCGAGCTTCAGCTGCTTCGGTCCGATCAGGATCTTGTTGTAGCGACGCTTCGGTCGGTAGCCGGTGGTGAGGTAGTTGAAGAGCTCGGTCATGTCCTGGCCGAGTTCCTCGTCGCACGTGAACAGGCCGAGATCCGTGTAACTGCGGGCGTTGCCGGCGTGATAGTTGCCGGTGCCGATGTGCGTGTAACGGCGCAGCCGGTCGGAATCCTGGCGCACGACGAGGGTCGTCTTGCAGTGGGTCTTGAGCCCGACGACACCGTAGCTGACGTGGATGCCGGCCTCTTCGAGGTCGGCCGCCCAGCGTATGTTCGCCTCTTCGTCGAAGCGGGCCTTGAGCTCGACGACGACTGCGACCTGCTTGCCGTTGCGCGCCGCGTTGACGAGGTGGCGGACGACCTGGGTATCCGCGCTCGTACGGTAGAGCGTCATCTTGATCGCGCGGACCTTCGGGTCCTCGGCCGCCTCGCGCAGGAATCGCTCGACCGAGCTCGAGAACGACTCGTACGGGTGGTGGACGAGGATCGCCTTCGCGTCGCGGATCTGGTGAAAGATGCTGCGGGCCTCGCTGAACTCGGGGTGATCGACGGGTCGATGCACCGGCTCGCGCAGGTGCGGCAAAGGGATGCTGCCGAGCTCGATGATGTCGCGCATGCCGATGATGCCCGCGGTCTCGAACACGTCGGTCTCGCGCAGCCCGAACTTCGAGGCCAGCAGCGCGCGATGCAGCGTCGGCATGCCGGGACCGATCTGCGCGCGCACGATCGGCGCAAACTTCCGCTCGTGCAGCTCCGACTCGATCATCGTCAGCAGATCGTCCGCGAGGTCCTCGTCGCCTTCGGTGACCGCGTTGCGAGTCACGCGGAACACCGTGCAGGTCTCGATGACCATGCCGGGAAACAGCAGATCGAGGTTGTGGGCGATCACGTCCTCGAGCGTCACGAAGCGCCACGTGCCCGGTACGCGGATGAGGCGGGGGATGCCGGCGCCGACGGGCACCTTCACGCGGGCGAGCAGCGGCATCGCGTCGTTCGGGTAGTGCAGGGTGACGAGCAGGTTCAGCGAGAGGTTCGAGATGAACGGAAACGGATGGGCCGGGTCCATCGCCTGCGGCGTGACCAGCGGGAACACGTTGTGGAAGTAGTCGTCGCGCAGCGAGAGCCGCACGTCGGGATCGAGCGCGCCGAACGTCACGATGCCGATGCCCTCGGCATCGAGCGGCGCCTGCAGGTCGTTCCACACCCTGCGCATGCGGGCGTCGAGCTCGCGGATCAGCCGGTAGCACTCGACGAGCATCTCGCTCGGCGTGCGGCCGTCGGGGGAAGCCGTGGTGATGTCGGCGAGGATCTGGTGCTTGAGCCCGCCGATCCGCTTCATGAAGAACTCGTCGATCGTGCTGCCGACGATCCCGAGGAACCGGACGCGCTCGAGCAACGGCGTCCGCGGATCTTCGGCTTCGTGCACGACGCGGAAGGCGAAGTTGAGCCACGTCAGCTCGCGGCTCAGCAGGACCTCGGGGCCGGTCGCATCGGGCGGCGCTGCCCAGGTCTCGATCGAGCGCGGCAGCGACGGATGGGCGGGCGTGCGCGGGCCCGTGGTCGGCGCGGGGGCGGATGCGACGGTGTCGTTCGCAGCGGCGGTGCTCGGCGTGGTCACGGACCGGGGATTGTGGCAGAGCAATGTCACGGACGGGGGGGTTGCTCGGTAGAACCCGGCGCGACACCGCGCGTATGCTGCCAACGATGCTTCGCGCACTCGTTCTTGCGCTCGTGCTCGGCGGCTGCACCGCAGACGCGAGCGTCGGCAGTGCCGAGGCGCCGGCGCCACCCGGCCGCACCGCGGGGTCCGCTGCGGCGCCGGCCGACGTGATTCCACCGGCGCCGACGACGACCGCGACGACTCCATCGTCGGCTCCACCACCAATCGGGGAGCGCGGCGGCACGACGGCCGCTACGCCCACGACGAGTGTCCCGACCACGGCCGCGGCCGACGACGTGATCGCTTGCGCCGCGATGATCTCCGAGCTCCCGCAATCGTCTGCGCTCGACCTCGAGGATCGACGACTTTCACGCGGCTCGGTGATCGTCGTCAGTAAGTCCGAGCGTCGGTTGATGCTCTACGAGCGCGGCAAGCTGTCGCTGTGCTTCCGCGCCGGGCTCGGCTTCTCGCCGACCGGTCACAAGGCCGTCGAAGGCGACGGTAAGACCCCGGAAGGCTGGTATCGCACCTCCGACAAGCCGTGGTCGACCTTCGAGAATGCGATCGCCATCCACTACCCGAACGAGGCCGACGCGCGCGCTGCGATGACCGACGGCCGTATCGGTAAGACGACGCGCGACAAGATCATCGGCGCCGTGAAAGCGGGTGGCGTGCCACCGCAGTACACCAAGCTCGGCGGTGCGGTGCTGATCCATGGCGGCGGAGGTGCCAACGACTGGACGCTCGGGTGCGTCGCACTCGACGACACGGACCTCGCGACGCTGCGTTCGGCGCTCGGCCGCGGGATGCGTGCCGACTTGCTCGTGCTCCCATGATCGCGGATCGCATGTGCGATCGCTCGCGTAGCGGTCCGCGCGCGCATCCAAAGCGGTGCGCCGTCTGGCTTTCGGTATACTTGCGTTCCAAGTGAGCCCCGCGTCCGAGCTCGAGCTGACGACGCTGTCGATGCGTCGCACCCCGTCGATGGGTGGTGCGGGCCTCGCCGAATTCCAGCTCGTCGTGCTGCTCGGGCCCGCGGTCGGGCAGACGCTGCTGCTCGGCGACGGCATCGAGATCGGTCGCTCCACGCCCGGGCTGACGATCAACGACGAGGGGGTTTCGCGTCGCCACGCCGTGATCACGCGCGCGGGCGAGGGCTCGTACGTCATCCGCGACCTGGGTAGCCGCAATGGCACCTACGTGAACGGGGTGAAGATCGACGAGGCGGCGCTCACGATCGGCGACCGCATCGCGATGGGCGGTCAGACCGTGCTGCAGCTCGCGGTGCGCGACCGCCTCGAGGACCAGCGCGTCGCTGCACAGAAGTTGCAAGCGCTCGGCGAGCTCGCCGGCGGCATCGCGCACGACTTCAACAACCTGCTCGGTGTCGTGCTCGCGAACGTGTCGCACGTGCAAGCGATGTCGACGTGGCGCGAGGACGAGATCCGCAAGGTGCTCGCGGAGATCGAGACCGCGGCCCGACGCGCGGGCGAGCTGACCCACGATCTGATGGCATTCGCGCGCAGCGGTCCTCGATCGCACGATGCGATCGAGGTCGCCGCCGTCGTCGGTGACGCCGCGCGTCTGCTCGGCCGCGGCCTGCCGAAGAACATCCAGCTCGAGGTCGTTGCGGAGCCCGGCCTCGTCGTCCGCGGTGACGGCAGCCGGCTCGCGCAGGTGCTCACGCACGTCGGGCTCAACGCGATCTCGGCGATGCCGTCGGGCGGTCGTCTGCGGATCACTGCGACGCGGTGCGCTCAGATCCCGGCCGAGCTCGTCGACGAGCAGTTTCTCATCCCCGCCGGCGAGCTCGCGCTCATCGAGGTCAGCGACACCGGCATCGGCATGGACGCGGCGACCCGGCGCCGCGCGTTCGATCCGTTCTTCACGACCAAGCCACGCGGTGTCGGCACGGGCCTCGGCCTCGCAACGGCGATGGTGATCGTCCGCGATCACGGCGGCCACATCGGCCTCGCGAGCGTGCTGGGGGAGGGCACCAACGTCTACGTGTTCTTGCCGTTGCGCCCCGGTCGTCCCCAGATCGAGCGCCGCACGGTCGACGAGGCGGCACCGGTGTCGGGCTGCGTGCTGCTCGCGGATGACGAAGAGCTCGTGCGTAACGCGGCGCGTCGGGTGCTCGAGCACGCCGGCCTCGAGGTGCTCGTCGCCCAAGACGGCGCCCGTGCGGTCGAGGTGTTCAACGAGCAAAACGGCCGCATCGATCTCGTGGTCCTCGACCTGGACATGCCGAATCTCGACGGCGAGCAGGCCCTGGCGGCGATCCGCGCCGTCGATGCCGACGTCCGCGTGCTGATCTCCAGCGGGTATTTCGAGCGCGCGCGCGAGGAAAAGCTCCGCGCGTTGGGCATCGACGGCACGCTGGACAAGCCCTATGATTCGCTCACGCTGCTGCGGGCGGTTGCCGCGGCGCTGCGTGATGCTCCCCGTCGCAAGGCGCCGTGAGGCCGCGGACCACCCCGCCCCGGGCACAAGCGCAGCATCACAGCAACCTCCTTGCTCACGGGAACGCCATGCATCGCAACACGCTCCATCTCCTGATCGCTGTGCTGTTCGCCGCCATGCCGCTCGCCTGCGACAAGCCAGCCGATACCAAGACCGACGAGAAGAAGACCGACGCCAAGGACGCGAAGAAGGACGAGAAGAAGGCCGAGGAGAAGAAGGCCGACGAGAAGAAAGAGGGCGGTTGGTGGTCGTAGGTGCGCGCGAGCATCGGCCTGTGCGCGATGCTCACGGGTGCCCTCGCCGCCGTGCCGGCGTGCGACGCACCCGGCAAGGGTGGCGTGCACGCGAGCGCCGCGCCTGATCCTGTGGCGAGCGACGCGGCGGCCGAGCTCGCGGCTCGGCTCGCCGCGTACGAAGAGACGCGGCATCGTTCGTTCGATCCGATCGCCGCATCGGCGTGGTCGGCCTCAGCGGGGGACGAGCCGTTCGCAATCGCGACGCTGGACGCGACGCACGCAGTCGGTGTGCTGCGAGGGCGCGACGTCGCGGTGTTGCTCGATGCGGACGGCAACGAGCGCGCGCGCGTCGACGTCGTCGACGATCCGGTGGCGATCGCGGTCGACGCGAAGCAGACGATCCACGTGCTGGGTAGCGGCGGCGAGCTGATCAGCATGCACGTCGAAGCCGAGCGATTTGCCGCGCCGACGCGCTCACGCGTCGCGGGGCTCGAGCGCGGACGCGAGCTCGCGATCTCGCCGTCCGGCCTGCTCGTCGCCGATGCGCTCGGCGATCGCGTGCTCGCGAAGCCATCCGGTGGCGATGCCACGACGAAGATCGCGACGTGCGGTGGCCCGATCGGGCTTGCCCATGCAGCGGGCCTCGCTGCCGCAGTGTGTCTGTTCGATCGTGGTCTCTCGCTCGCCGAGCTGGACGACACCGGCACCCGCACGGTGCGGACCGCTCGCATCGTCCATGACGGGCCGTGGTGGTCCGTCGATGTCGCGGCACACGGTGACGGTTGGATCGTCGCCGGCGGCGGCGTCGAGGACCATCCGCTCGATCGCAGCGACGGTTCGTTCGGCTACGTCGACCCGTACGTCTTCGTCGTCCACGTGACGCGCTGTGGTAGCGAGCTGTGCACGCGTCGCATCGCAGCGATCAACGTCGGCGAGCACGGCGTCGTCATGCCGAAGTGGATCGACCTCGAGGTCGTCCGCGACACCGCGCGCCTCGACATCGCCGGGGCGGGCGGCGAGACGATGATCCGGATCGACGTCGGGCTCGACGGTAGCGTCGGCACGCCGGGTTCGATCGACGTCGCGCCGGGCCTGCGCCAGCTCGCACGGGTGGACGGTGGCTGGCTCGGTGCCAATCCGTTGCTCGACGCGTGGGTGCGCATCGACCAACACGGCGGTCATCGCATCGTGCGTCCGCCCGGCGAGTCGCCCGCACGCGACGTCGACGTTCGGGTCGGCGAGGCACTCTTCTTCACGACGCTGCTCAGCCCGCAGGCCGACAGCGCCGGTCCGGGCAGCCGATTCACCTGCGAGACCTGCCACTTCGAGGGCACCGTCGACGGCCGCGTGCACTACACCGGTCGCGAGGACATCCACGCAACGACCAAGCCGTTGATCGGGCTCTTCGTCAATCGTCCGCACTTCTCTCGCGCGCTCGATCGCACGCTCGCCGTGATGGTCGACAACGAGTTCGCGGTCGCCAACAAGGGCGGCCCGCCCGACCTCGCCGACGAGCGCGCGCACTTCACCGCGTCACCGGAGCGCAAGCCGTGGCTCCGCGAGCTCGGCGTCGACACACCGCTCGGCCCCGAGGCGCTGCGCCGCGCGTTCATGGCGTTCTTCGTCGCGTTCGAACACGAGCCCTCGCCGCGCGCCGCCTTCCGCACCGAGCTGTCGGCGCTCGAGCTCGAGGGCGCCGAGCTGTTCGCGACCCACTGCGAGAGCTGCCACCAGGCGCGCACGGTCACCGACGATCCACGCACGCGCACGGACCCGGCAAAGTGGCCGGCGCTCGTGCTCTCCGCGCGCGGCCCTCTCGTGTGGGCGAGCGAGACGCGGGTTCGCACCGGCATCTTGCCGTATGTGCATCCGGAGGGCGCGCGCGTCACGTCGCTGCGACGGCTGTGGCTCAAGCGGCCCTACTTCACCAACGGCAGCGCGCGCACGCTCGACGACGTGCTGTCGCGCGTGCGATTGCGGCCCGATTTCGCCCACGATTTCCGTGATGGGGGAGGCGAGGCCGGCAGTGGTCTCGATGCCGAAGCTCGCCGTGCACTCCACGCGTTCCTCTTGTTGCTCTGACGCCGTCGCCACGCCCCCGATTGCGACGGCCCGCGCACCCCTGCTATCAAGGCTGCGCCAATGAAGATCCTCGTCACCGGCGGCGCCGGGTTCATCGGCGCCAACTTCTTGAACTTGTTGGTGCCGCGCCACCCCGAGCACACGTTCGTCAACCTCGACAAGCTGACGTACGCCGCGAACCTGGCGAGCCTCGCCGACATCGCGAAGGCGCCGAACTACCGGTTCGTCCGCGTCGACATCGCCGACGCCGCCGCGGTCGACGCCGCGTTCGACGAGCACTCGCCAGACATCGTCGTCCACTTCGCCGCCGAGAGTCACGTCGACCGGTCGATCACGGGCCCGCGCGAGTTCGTGCGCACGAACATCGAGGGCACGTTCAACCTGCTCGAGGCGGCGAGGCGCACGTGGAAGGACGGCCAGGGCCTGTTCCACCACGTCAGCACCGACGAGGTCTACGGCTCGCTCGGCGACGAGGGCATGTTCACCGAGTCGACGCGCTACGATCCATCGAGCCCGTACTCGGCGAGCAAGGCCGCGAGCGACCACCTCGTGCGCGCGTATCACCGCACGTTCAAGCTGCCGGTGAAGCTCACCAACTGCTCGAACAACTACGGGCCGCTGCAGTTCCCCGAGAAGCTGATCCCGCTGATGATCGGCAATGCGCAGGATGGCAAGCAGTTGCCGGTCTACGGCCAGGGCACGAACGTGCGCGACTGGCTGTACGTCACCGATCACTGTGAAGCGATCTGGAAGGTCGTCCACGACGGTGGCGTGGGCGAGACCTACAACGTCGGCGGCAACAACGAGGTCAAGAACATCGACGTCGTCCACAGCCTGTGTCGCATCCTCGCCGAGGAGACGGGCAAGGCCGAGGCCGACCTGCTCGGGCTCATCACGTATGTGAAGGATCGACCGGGCCACGATCTGCGCTACGCGATCGATGCGACGAAGATCAGCAACGACCTCGGCTGGTCGCCGCGCGAGACCTTCGCGACCGGCATGCGCAAGACCGTGCGCTGGTACCTCGACAATGCGACGTGGGTCCAGCAGGTACGCACCGGCGAGTACCGCAGCTGGATCGAGCAGAACTACGACCGACGCTGATCCCAGGGAGAGCGATATGATCGACAGAGGCATCATCTTGGCTGGCGGATCCGGCACGCGTCTGCACCCGTTGACCAAGTCCATCAGCAAGCAGCTGATGCCGGTCTACGACAAGCCGATGATCTACTACCCGCTCTCCGTGCTCATGCTCGCGGGGATCAAAAAGGTGTTGATCATCACCACGCCGCACGAGCAGTCCATGTTCAAGGGCCTGCTCGGCGATGGCAGCCAGTGGGGCATGGAGCTGCAGTACGAGCCGCAGCCGAGCCCCGACGGGCTCGCGCAGGCGTTCCTCATCGGCAAGACGTTCGCCGACGGCAAGGGCTGCGCGCTCGTGCTCGGCGACAACATCTTCTACGGCAACAGCCTGCAGGAGCTCGTCGGTCAGGCCGTGCGCCGCGAGCACGGCGCGACCGTGTTCGGCTACTGGGTGAAAAATCCCGAGGTCTACGGCGTCGCCGAGTTCTCGTCGGACGGCAAGGTCATCTCGCTCGAGGAGAAGCCGAAGCAGCCGCGCAGCAACTACGCGGTCACCGGTCTGTACTTCTACGACGCGCAGGTCTGCGACCTCGCGGCGTCACTGAAGCCGTCGGCGCGCGGTGAGCTCGAGATCACCGACCTCAATCGTCTCTACCTCGAGAAGCAGGCGCTGCACGTCGAGCTGCTCGGGCGCGGCGTCGCATGGCTCGACACCGGCGCACCCGAGGCTCTGCTGCAGGCGGCGAACTTCATCCAGACGATCCAAGAACGACAAGGGCTGCAGATCGCGTGTCCCGAGGAGATCGCATTCTCGCGGGGCTGGATTACCGTGGACGAGCTGCGAGCGCTCGGCGGCCAGCTCGCGAAGAACGAGTACGGACGCTACCTGCTGCGACTGTGCGAGGAAGGCAAGGCGCGATGAAGGTGACACGAACGAAGCTGTTGGGCGTGCTCTTGATCGAGCCGGATGTGTTCGGCGACGACCGGGGCTACTTCCTCGAGACCTGGGCGCACAAGCGCTACGCGGAGATCGGCGTCACGGAGACGTTCGTGCAGGACAACGTGTCGATGTCGCGGCGCGGCATCCTGCGTGGCCTGCATCTGCAGCACCCGTGGGGGCAGGGCAAGCTCGTGCACGTGGTGCAGGGCGAGGTGTACGACGTCGCCGTCGACGTGCGCACCGGCTCGCCGACGTTCGGCCAGTGGGTCGGCGCGTTGCTGTCCGGCGAGAACCATCATCAGGTCTACATCCCGCCCGGGTTCGCGCACGGCTTCTGCGTGACCAGCGAGGTCGCGCTGTTCTCGTACAAGTGCACCGAGGCGTATCACCGCGAGACCGAGCTCGGCGTCGCGTGGAACGATCCGGATCTCGCGATCGCTTGGCCGGTCGCGAGCCCGGCGGTGTCGGCAAAGGACCAAGCGTTCGGACGGCTTGCCGAGATCCCGCACGAGCGGCTGCCGCCCTTCGGCGGCGGGCAATGACGAACGCGCTGGGGCGCGGGCCGGTGATCCTCATCGGTCACGACGGGATGCTCGGCACCGCGTGGAAGGCCGAGCTCGATCGCGCCGGCGTCCCGCACGAAGATGTCGGCTTTCCTGCCTTCGATCTGACGCGGCGTGATCACATCGACGCGCTGCCGATTGCTGCCGGCTCCGTCGTCGTCAACTGCTCCGGCTGGACGAACGTCGACGCCGCGGAGACGGACGAAGCTGGCGCGACGCGACTCAACGGCGACGGCGTCGGCATGCTCGCCGAGCGCTGTGCGACGGTCTCGGCGACGCTCGTCCACTACAGCACCGACTACGTGTTCGATGGTGACGCGACGCTGCCGTACCCGGTCGACGAACTGCAGCGTCCACTGTCGGCGTACGGTCGCAGCAAGGCGATCGGCGAGCGCAAGCTGTGGGCATCGGGTGCGTCCGCGTTGCTCGTGCGCACGAGCTGGCTGTATGCGCCGTGGGGCAACAACTTCGTGCGAACGATCGCAAAGCTCGCGCGCGAGCGACCGACGTTGTCGGTGGTCGACGATCAGCGCGGTCGACCGACCTCCGCCGAGCACCTCGCGAGCGCGACGCGGCGCCTGCTCGACGCCGACGTCCGCGGGATCGTCCACCTCACCGATGGCGACGAGTGCACATGGTTCGGCTTTGCGAAGGCAATCGCCGCCGCGGTCGCGCCGAGCTGCGAGGTGCGGCCGTGCACGACCGCCGAGTTCCCGCGCCCCGCTCGTCGACCGTCGTACAGCGTGCTCGATCTGTCGCGCGCCGAAGCCGTGCTCGGCCCGATGCCGCCGTGGCAAGCGGGCCTCGCCGACGTGCTCGCGCGCTTGCCGTGAGCCGCGCGCTCGTCAGGCGCCCAGCAAGGCCTTGAGCTGCGCGATCGCAGAGGCCGGCACGTCGAGAAACTGCAGGCCGATGTCGAATTTCGCCGGCGTGCCGCCCTCGATCGGCCGCACCCAGACGACCTCGGTCAGGCAATCGACGCTCGTGTTGTCCGGCAAGAACAGCTCGATCTCGAAGCGCGCGCCGAGCACGAGCGGCTCGTCGCTGTAGACGCGCGCTCCACCCAGACCGATGTCGATGACCTGCCGCCGCGGTAACCTCCGCCGCGCTGGCCGGAAGTAGAGCGGGATGTTGATGCGCGGGAACTTGCGCCGTTCGTCGGGTTCCACGGGTCACGTCCTGATGCCGAGGCAGCTTCAATGCTACCAGGATGACCGGGGTTTGCCAGAGTTGCGGAAGGGGTAACATGCGGTGCGGTGAGCTTCGCTCTCGAACAGGTCCACGGAGGCGGACTGATCGCGCGGAACCGGCCGCGTAGGGATCGGGTCCGCGCCTCCCGGCGTGGGAGGAGGTGAGGCAAGGTGCCAGCATCACCACTACAGGCCCTCGCGGCCCTCATCCTCTGGATCCCGATCTGCCTCGCGTTCTTCGGGACCATGAAGCCGCTCAAGGCCGCGATCATGTCGCTGATCGTCGGCATCGTGCTCTTGCCCGAGCGCGTGATGTTCGACCCGCCCGGGTTGCCGCCGTTCGACAAGCAGGCGTTCGCGTGCATGGGCAGCTACCTCGGCGCGTTGCTGTTCGCGCGCGACAAGCTGCGCCGCGCGAAGTACCTGCGCGGCGCGGAGTTCTTCTTCATCATCGTCATGCTCGGCAACGTCGGCACCGCGCTGACGAACCCCGACACCGTGATCATCGGTGGCGCGATGAACTGGGACGGCAAGACCCGCAGCGCGGAGATCCCGTTGCAGGCGCTCGGGCTCTACGACATCCCGTCCGCGACCGTGCGCGACTTCATCGGCATCTTGTTGCCGTTTCACATCGGTCGCACGCTCGTCCGCAACCGCGGTGAGGCGGTGGTGATGTCGGGCGTGCTCGCGGGCACGATGCTCGTGCTGCTCGCACCGATGGTGCTCGAGCTGCGCATCTCGCCGCAGCTCCACCGCTGGGTCTACGGCTTCCACTCCGGCAGCTTCGCCCACAACATGCGCGATGGTGGCTTCAAGGCCGTCCTTTTCTTCCAGTCCGGCCTCGCGCTCGCGATGTTCCTGCTCACGGGAATGTTCGCGTGCGTGATGCTGATGCGCGAGAAAAAGAAGATCGCCGGCTTCCCGCCGAACGCGGTGCTGGGCGTGTTCTGGTTCGCGCTGCTCATCTCGCGCAACGCTGCGGCGAACCTGTACGCGTTCGCCGTCATCCCGCCGGTGCTGCGGCGTGCGACCGGCTCGGCGGCGAGGCTCGCGGTACTGCTCGCGCTGCTCGTCGTCTCGTTCCCGGCGCTTCGCGCGACCGGTATTTTCCCCGCAGACCAGCTCGTCGAGCTCGCCGGCAAGTGGAGCGAGCACCGTGCACAGTCGCTCGAGTTCCGCTTCGACAACGAGGACATCCTGCTCGAGCGCGCGAGCGAGCGAAAATGGTTCGGGTGGGGCGGCTACGGGCGCAATCGCGTCTACGACCCGCGCGGCAAGGACATCTCCGTCACCGACGGCGAGTGGATCATTCGCTACGGCATCCGCGGTGCGGTGGGGTTCGTCGGCAGCTTCGGCCTGCTCGTGTGGCCGGTGATCGCGGCGTACCGGCGGCGCAGGAAGATTCGCGACCCCGATACCGTCGCGCTGCTCGACACGATGTCGTTGATGGTCGCGGTCAGCGCGGTCGACATGCTGCCGAACGGCTTCTTCACGGTGCTGCCGTACTTCTACGCGGGCGCGCTCGCGGGCCTCACCGAGGGCGTGAGCGATGCCGAGCCCGACCCGCACGTGCCGCAGCAGCACGCGCCAGTGCAGATCCGCGTGCCCGACGTGCAGCAGACCGCGCTCCCGCCCGCACAGGGAATGGTACCGTACGACCCGCGGCAGGCCGGTCAGTACGGCGGCGACGATCCAGATCAGATGGGTGGGCGATGAAGCTGTGGGTCGTGATCGTCAACTACAAGACGCCGGCGCTCGCGTTGGCGGCGGCCGCGAGCGCGCGTGACGACGTCGTGCAGCTCGGTGGGCACATCTGCATCGTCGACAACGCATCGGGCGGCGACTCGCTCGAGCGATTGCACGCGGGTGCAGCGACGTTCTCGGCTGGGCTCGTCGAGATCGTCGCGGCCGAGCGAAATGGCGGCTTCGGCTACGGCAACAACGTCGCGTTCCGTCGGGCGCTGCGCTCCGGGGACCCGCCGCACTACGTCTACATGTTGAACCCCGACGCGACGGCCCAGCCGGGCGCAATCGCGACGATGATCGCGTTCATGGACGCGCATCCCCGCGTCGGGATCGCCGGCAGTCACATTCTCGACAGCGACGGCAGCACGCACGCGTCGGCGTTCCGCTTCCCGAGCCCGCTCGGCGAGGTCGAAGGAACGCTGCATCTCGGCATCGCGAGCCGGCTGCTCGAGCGATGGTCGGTCGCAGGGGACGCCGAGCAACACAGTCGCCCCGTCGATTGGGTCTCCGGTGCGAGCTCCGTGCTCCGTCGCGAGGTGCTCGACGAGGTGGGGCTGTTCGACGAGAACTTCTTCCTCTACTTCGAGGAGACCGATCTCTGTCGCAGAGCGGCGAAGGCTGGCTGGGAGTGCTGGTTCGTGCGCGAGGCGACCGTCATGCACGAGCGCGCAGCAGCGACGGGGATCAAGGACACCTCGCGACCGATGCCCGGCTATTGGTTCGATTCTCGGCGCTACTATTTTCTCAAGCAGGGGGGGGCTGGCGAGCTCGCGCTCGCGAACCTGGGCTGGCTGACTGGCTTCGGCCTGTGGCGGATCCGTCGCCGAGTCCAAGGCAAGCCCGATCGCGACCCGCCGAACATGTTGCGCGACTTCGTGCGCCATGTGCTCGGCGGCGCGCAGGCGCGCAACTCCTGAGATATCATCCCGGCGCCGTGTCCATCCGCTCGACACTCTCGATCGCACTCGTGCTCCTCGTCGCCGCGCCGGCGTGCAAAGCCCGTCATCCGTACGTCTGGGCCAACGACGTGCCCAAGGCGGAAGTGCCGGTCGGCACGATGCCACTGCGCCCGGGCGACACCATCTCGGTCACCGTGCCGCGCATGGAGGAGCTACGCGCCGCGCAGCCGTTCGAGGTCGGCGCGGACGGAGCGATCATCTTGCCGCTCGTCGGTCCGTTCGAGGTCGAAGGCCTCACACCCGATGCCGCCGGGCGTAAGCTCAACGCTCGACTCAACGGCATCGTGGTGAACCCCGACGCGCGCGTGTCGGTGGTGAACCCGCGGTTGCCGGTCGTCATCGTGATCGGCGAGGTCGCGCAGCCGAGCCGCGTCGAGGTCCAGCACGGCGAAGGCATCCTCGCTGCGCTCGCGCTCGCGGGTGGGCTCACCGAGTTCGCGGACCCGCTCGGTATCTACGTCGTGCGCGAGTACCCCAAGCGCGAGCGCATCCGTTTCCGCTACAGCGATCTCACGGGTGGCGTCGAGCGTAGCGCCGGGTTCGAGCTCCGCGATGGTGACGTGGTCGTCGTCGAGTAGGCCCGCACGCGATGTCCTTGCTGCTCACGCTCGCGGTCCTGGCAATCGATCCGACGGCTGCGCGGACCGATGTGTCCGGCGGCATCGCGGGTGAGGTCCGTGGTGGCTGGGCGCCGGTGACCCTCAACGAAGCGTCGACAGGCGCGTTCGTGCTCGTGCTGACGCCGAACGTGGATCTGCGCCACGCGAATCGTCGGCAGGGCGCGTTCTCGATCGGCTACTCGCCGCGCATGTTCCTCCGCCAGCCGAACCGGCTATCGCTGAACCGGCCGCTGTTCTTCCATCAAATCGAGCTCGAGTACGATCGTCCGATCTCGCGCAACTGGGAGTTCCGCACGCAGGTGGCGGGGCGCATCGGCGAGCTCGACTACACCGCCGCGAGTCTCGCGTTCGATCCGGGACAGACGGCAGTGCCTGGGGACGTGAGCGTGCTGTCGTTCGCGATCGTCGATGGCGGCTTCGGCTTCACCGGCCAGGTCGCGCCGCGCACGACACTCGGCATCGGAACATCGGCCGGCACGCGACGACCGCTTGGCGATGAGGCGAACGTGGGCGTACGTCCATTCCCCGATCGCGTGTACGCGAACTTCAGCATCGGCCCGCGCTTCCAGGTGACCGAGCGCGACGGCGTCAGTGTGAACGCCGTCGCGTCGATGAACGACTTCGATCCCGGCGCGGTGTTCGGCGCCGTCGACCTGCGCGTCGCTTGGATCCACACGCTGCGCCGCAACCTCGATCTCGCACTCGACGCCGGCGTCTTCACCACTCGGGTCATCGCGCGGCAGGACGACGTCACCGACAACAACGGCGCGACGTTCCCAGTCGGTGGCATCGGCCTCAACGGCCGACTGCGCGCGCGGGCTCGCTATGCGCTCGACGGCGGTGCCTCGGTCGGGTTCTCGGGGTTGTTCGACGCGATCTCCGGTCGCCTGCTGTATCGCGCGCGCGCGAGCACCCGCCTGCAAGCGTCGTTTCCGCCGCGTTGGTCCGCAGCCATCGACGCGTCGTTCCTTACGTCGCCGACGCCCGAGCCGCTCCGCGTCGCCGGTGGTGCTCCGGTGCCGGAGACACTCGCGCAGGTGCAGACGCCGATCCGCTATCTCATCGACGACACGAAGAACATCGAGTTCGGTGCGATCTTCGGCATCCGCGCGCCGCACCTCGCGGCGCAGAGCTTCGACAGCGTGCGCTACGAGGCGTGGGCGTACCTCGCGTTCCGCATCGGCGGCGGCACGGCCCGCGGTGGCCGTGAGGTCCGGCAGCGCCGCACCTCGAGCTGAGCCCGCGCGCTCGACCAGCGCTCAGCGCTTGAGGGCGAGGCGTGCCGAGATGAGGCGCCGTAGCTCGCGAGAGAACGCGATCAGCATGCCGAAGAAGAAGCCGACGCCGATCCCCGCACCGATGCGGATCGCGGCGGTCTTGATCCAAGGTACCGGCTTCACGCTCGGCGGCAACAGGATGTCGAAGCGGCTCGCGACGCTGGCCCGCTCGATGTCGAGCTGGGTGCGGCTCGCGTTGAGCTTCTCGAACAGCGCGCCGTGGATCTTCTTGCTCGCCTCGTACGACCGCATGAGCTCGCCATACTCCGCCTGAAGCTCCGGCAGCTTCGCGGTGATGCCCTTGGTGCGCTCGTAGTCGTTCGTGAGGCGCGACAGCTCGGCCTGCGCGATCGACAGCGCCGCCTCGGCCGCGTCGGCCGAGGCACGCGCATCCTTGTAGAGCGGGTTCTTTGCGCGGACGATCTTGTCGGCGGCGCCACCGTTCTCGAGCACGTCGTCGCGCAGATCTTCCATCTGCTTGAGCTGCTCCTTCAGCGAGATGATGTCGGGGTGCATGTTGCCCTTGCCCGACGTCTTCGCCTCGGCGAGCTGACGCTTGAGATCGGTGATCGTCGACTCGTACGGTCGCGCCATCTCGAGACGGCTCTCGATGATCGGCGACTCGCTCTTGAGGCGTTGACGGCTGAGGCGCAGCTCGACCGACGCACGTGCGACCTCGGAGGCCGCACGTCC
>Ga0105048_10007715_pt1 | contig 17275 bp, 15 predicted proteins | sample MAT05_FD_78382 | JGI IMG/M metagenome (GOLD analysis project Ga0105048, IMG submission 78382) | Freshwater microbial communities from Lake Fryxell liftoff mats and glacier meltwater in Antarctica - MAT-05 | ecosystem: Environmental > Aquatic > Freshwater > Ice > Liftoff microbial mat | place...
TGATTTATTAACTATTTTTTTTCCATTAGTTTTAAGCTTTGACAAAAAAGTAGCTTATTTTAAATCGTGGAAATTTGTTTTCCTTTCTTGTTTTATTGTCGGAATTCCATTTTTAGTTTGGGATTTTTTCTTTACAAAAAATGGCGTTTGGGGTTTTAATGAAGATTATCTTTTGGGTGTAAATTTAGGCAATTTGCCGATCGAAGAAGTTCTCTTTTTTCTTCTTGTTCCTTTCTCCTGTCTCTTTATTTACCAATGTCTCAAGGCCTATTTCGCGAATTGTAAATTCGAAAAATTTAATTTTATTTTTTACTCGATGATTCCGCTTTACATTCTTTTTATTTTGTTTTTCGGATACAAAGGTTCCTACTCATTAGGTGTTGTAATTTCATCACTCATCACATTATTATTGCTTCGGTTTTTTGGAAAAAATTATGTTCATCTTCCAATTGCTTTTGTGATTTCTCTAATTCCTTTTCTATTTGTGAATGGAGTTTTAACAGGAGCCTTCACACCTGAACCTGTTGTGTGGTATAACGATGCAGAACGAACGCCGTTTAGAATTTTCACCATTCCCGCCGAAGATATTCTTTACAGCTTTACGCTGATTGGATTAAATATTTTGGTTTTTGAAAGATTGAAAAGAAAATCATAATTTCTACCCTCTGTACTCTGCACTCTGTCCTTCTCACTTAAGTTTCTCCTTCAAATATTTCCCTGTATAAGATTTTTTCTCTTTCACTAAATCCTCAGGCGTTCCTTCAAATAAAAGCGAACCTCCATCAATACCGCCTTCAGGACCAATATCAATCACCCAATCAGCACATTTAATCACATCTACATTGTGTTCAATTACAAGAATTGAATGACCTAACTTAATGAGTTCGTTGAAGGCAATAATTAATTTATCGATGTCGTGAAAATGTAAACCAGTTGTTGGCTCGTCAAAAATAAATAGAGTAGGAGTTGCTTTTTTTTGTCCGAGTGTTAAGAACGACGCAAGCTTGATTCGTTGCGCCTCGCCACCGCTTAGCGTGCTAGATGATTGTCCTAATTTTAAATAACCTAAGCCTAAATCAGCAAGTGGTTGAATGCGATCAAGAATTTTATGTTCAAGACTGTCTTTACCATCAAAGAAATTTATTGCTTCATCAATAGAAAGATTTAAAACATCGTTGATGTTTTTTCCACGGTATTCAATTTCTAACGTTTCGGGCGTGTATCTTTTTCCTTTGCATTCTTCGCACTCCAAACGCACGTCGGCCATGAATTGCATGGAGATTGTAATTTCGCCATCGCCTTTGCAAACTTCGCAGCGGCCACCGGGAACATTGTATGAGAAGTATCCTGATTTTAATCCCTGAATTTTTGCCGCTTGTTGTTTTGCAAAAATATCTCTTATAAAATCAAAGGCTTTCACATACGTTGCAGGATTACTTCTTGACGATCGCCCAATTGGGTTTTGGTCAACCATTTCAACTTCTTCCAGCCGTTTCATGTCCCCATCTAATCCGTCAAAATCTCCAATTTTATTGCTTGATTTACCGAGTGCTTTTAATAATGCCGGATAAAGAATTTGTTTTACAAGTGTTGATTTTCCTGAGCCGCTTACACCTGTTATACAAACCAATCCATTCAACGGAATTTTTACAGTGATGTTTTTTAAATTATTTTCTCTTGCTCCTTTAACTGTAATTTTATTGCTGAGTTTTCTGCGTTGTGCTGGAACAGGTATCTGTAATTGATTGGTAAGATATTTTGCTGTAAGACTTTTTGTAGCTTTTAAAAGATTTTTATGCGGTCCTTGAAAAACAATTTCTCCACCAAAAATTCCTGCTTTTGGTCCTAAATCAATAATCTGATCGGCGGCCATCATCATTTCTTCTTCGTGCTCAACAACTATTACTGTATTGCCAATTTGTTTTAATCGTTGTAAAATCTCAATCAATCTTCGTGTGTCTCTAGGATGCAATCCTATACTGGGCTCGTCGAGAATATACATCGAACCAACTAAACTACTTCCCAGTGATGTGGCCAAATTAATTCGTTGCGATTCGCCACCGGAAAGTGTTCCTGATTGTCTGTTTAATGTTAAATATCCCAAACCAACTTCTACCAGATAAGATAAGCGGTTGTTGAGTTCCAGTAATAATCGCTCGGCAACTTCTTTTTGATATTTATCTAATTTAAGTTTTGAAAATGCCGTTTGTAATTCGTTAATTGGCATCAATAAAAAATCGCTCAAACAATAAGTGTCAATTAAAACATTGTTTGTTTCTTTTCTAAGTCTTGTTCCTCTGCAATCTGGACAAAGTGTTTTGCCTCGATAACGCGATTGCATAATGCGGTATTGAATTTTATATGAGTTGGTTTGAAGGAATTTAAAAAAATCATCCATTCCCCAAATCTCTTTGTTGCCTCTCCAAAGCAAATCCAGTTGATCTTTGGTTAATTCAGCATAAGGTCGATGAACGGGAAATTTATATTTTTCAGCGTATTTAATGAGATTGTCTTTCCATTCACTCATTTTTTCGCCCTTCCAAGCTGCAACTGCGTCCTCGTAAATGCTTTTTGTTTTATCAGGCACAACTAAGTTGGGATCAATACCTATAATGCTTCCAAAGCCCTCGCAACTTGTACAAGCTCCGTAAGGGTTATTAAAGCTGAAGAAATTGGTTGTTGGCTCAATAAACGAAATACCATTTAATTCAAATCGATTGGTAAAAGCAGTTTTTTTCTTTGAATCAACTTGATAAATAATACAATCACCAAAACCTTCGTAAAAAGCTGTTTGGGCTGAATCGCCAATGCGTGAAAGATAATCTTCATCGTTGAGTGAATGTTTTAGTCGGTCAATGATTATAAAGCTTTTATCTTTTATCTGTTTTACTGTTTTTGATGTCTCTAATTCAAACACTTCATCATTAACCAATACCTTGGTGTATCCTTGAGACAGCAAAATGTCAACTGATTTTTTAGTTGATAATACTTCTTTAACTCTCCAAGGAGCAAGAACAAGAAATTTTTCATCTTCTTTAAATTGTTGAACAAAATCTACAACATCGGTAACGCTATGTTTTTTTACTTCTTTTTTTGATTCAGGATCAACTGTTTTACCAATTCGGGCAAACATAACTCTTAGGTAATCATAAATTTCAGTTACTGTGCCAACTGTAGACCTTGGATTGCTTGAAATAACTTTTTGTTCAATTGCAATAGCTGGAGAAATTCCTTTTATATAATCAACATCTGGTTTATCAAATTTACCAAGAAACTGGCGGGCGTAAGATGAAAGGCTTTCTACATAACGTCTTTGACCTTCTGCAAACAGCGTATCAAAAGCTAAAGAACTTTTACCAGATCCAGAAAGACCAGTAATAACAACGAATTGATTGTGCGGAATAGTAAGTGAAATGTTTTTGAGGTTGTGAACTCGAGCACCTTTTATCTCAATTTCCCTTTTTTTGATTGTCATTGAAGTCCTTTGTTGGCGGTTGTTTAGGAATGTTTTACCGTTAAATCAATTATAACTACCGGTAAAGATGTAAAGTTAACAAGAAGAAAAGAATATTTTGCAGTTTCATTTTAATGGTTTATATTTGGCACATATCAATTCTAAAAAACAAAGCTTATAGCATACATCTACTCTTGAAAATGAAATGAAAAACAGTGTCGCACTCAAAAGCGATACACTTAAAGAGTAGATTATGAAACATGAGCTTTTATCTGAGAGGGAATTGGTACTTACGTACGTTGCTGGCAACGAAAAATCCTTCGAAATTTTATTGAAAAACAACCAGGACCGAGTCTTTGGTTACATTATGTCCAAAGTTCGCAACAGTGAGTTAGCGAACGATATTTTCCAAGAAGTCTTCATTAAAGTTATCAGAACGTTAAAAAACGGACAGTATAACGATGAAGGAAAATTTTTGCCTTGGGTTCTTACCATTGCTCATAATTTGGTGGTAGATCATTTCCGAAAAGCAAAAAAAATGCAAATGATTTCAGAATCGAGTTCTAGGAACGAAGAATTCAATATTTTTGCAGTACTAAAACTAACTGACATCAATGTGGAAGATTCGCTGATAAAAGAGCAAATTGAAACTGATGTAGTGAGATTAGTAGAGTTTTTACCTGGCGAACAGCGCGATGTATTAGTAAACAGACTGTTTAAAGGCATGAGCTTTAAAGACATTGCAGAGCAAGAAGACATTAGTATTAACACCGCATTGGGGCGAATGCGTTATGCGTTGATTAACTTGAGGAAACTCGTAGATAAACATAAGGTGAGTATAACGGCTTAAAAGCCGCGGATGAAAAATGCTAATGAAGGTCCCCTTTAACGAAAGTTGGAGGGGATTTTTTTTTTGGTTTTTTGGAAATTTTGAGATTTTTTAAAATGATTTCCGATTTCCGCTTTTCGATTTTTGATTTTCGATTTTTGATTTTCGCAGTGTCATGTCGACAGAGCCCGCTTTTGGTTTTTTGATTTCCGAAGTGTCATATCGACAGAGTTCGCTTTTCGCTGACTCTGTCGACATCTCGTTAGGGTTAAGAAGTCGTTTAAAGTCTCAATGCTGCGCTCAACCAAAATAGTGCGGATAGTCCTGTCTGCAAGAAGCAGTCAGGTAGGCATCCGTTTCCTAAAATTAAAACGTAATTTATTTAATTCAGCATTTTGTTAAATAGTTCAGAGCAAAGCACCTTTGTGTTGTGCGTTGGGGCAGGAAGAAATTCCTTCGCAGTTGGGAACCATCAGAAGAGAATAGATTATAGATTATTTGTTGAATGCTAATCCTGAATTGTAAGGCGCTATTTAAATGTCAACAAATTACCTACCGCAACCATTTACAAATAAAAAAACCAGCGACACTTACCATACAGGTTAATGAAGCTCCCCAAAGCATATCAATAACAACAATTTTCACCGGCCAGTCCTTAACCGTGGCCAGATTAGTAAGATCGTAAGTGGCGTATGTAATCAAACCAAACAAAGCCCCCATAACAAGTACCGTTTTTAACGAATCCTTTTCAAGTGCAGGAAGAATAACAAACACAAATATTCCGACAATAAATAGTAGGTAAAAGATAATGGCGGCAGGCCAATTTACATCGCCGCTTAAAAATTTTCCGAGTTGATTTTTATAGAGGTCTTTTGCAAGAAAACCTATCCAGGTTAGATCTATCACAATAAATACGATGAACGTAAGCACGTAGCTAAGCAATAATTTAGAAAAAGGCATAATTTAAATTTTAAAATAGTTTTGCAAAGGAAAGAAATTAAAATGTGTCAAAACAGTTATGTGTGAAATGTGTAAGTATCCGCATAGAATTATTCTTTTGAATAGTTTTCTTCAAAACCATTTGCAAAAAGGCACAAATAAAAATGCGAAACCAGTAAATTTCTAAAGAATAGTTTTCCAAACCTGAAAATAATTAAATCAAGCGGACAAAAAGAAATGATCTAAAAAGTATTCACAAAACCAAAATAATGCGGATAATCCTGTCTTCAAGACGCAGTCAGGCAGGTCCGCTTCCTAAATCATATTTTTTTTGTGCATCTGCATATCTAATCGTGAATTTCTTAAGAAAAAAATCAACTAAACAAATCGAAAAGAATAAATGGCGGTTACATGGATGCATTACTTAGTACTTACCTAAGACGGCAATTTCTTTTTAAGGATGGCATTAATTTCAGTAAGATGCTAATCGGTTAATCCCACCATAGAGCTTGTTAAAACCAAATGGCTTTTTACATAAGTCGGCAAATCATTTAAAGACTTATCGTCATCAATAATGACAAAATTCTCTTTCATATCATGAGCGTTAAACCAATTTAAAACTTCATCTTTTCTGCTTAGATTAGTTGTGTTTTGATTCAAAGATTTTAAGCGGTCAACCCGAGTGTCTCGTCTTTCAAAAATTTCTTTCCACTCACCAATGGTATAATTCGATTTGTGAGATGCAGTAAGCACTATCGTTGAATCAGGAGAAATAATATTTTTTAGAACATCAGTAGCCTGACGACTGAAAGCAGGAAAACCATCTTTCAGAAATTCAGGTCTTTGCCAACTTTTGGCAGGAACCATTACACCATCTATGTCCAACAAAAATAAAATCTACACAAAGGTTCGACTATTTCAGTAAATTTTCAATCTTTGCAATGGAAACACCACTGTATTGGGCATCTTGCCTATTTAACATATTAATTTTGACATCAGTATCCCAATCGCCATCAATATAATCAGCAAAATTCCAATCTGTTCCGCTACTATTAGAATTTAGAGAGCGTTGGTATTCTTTCCAAATCATATTTGGCTAATAATGAAGCCAAATATCTATGATGTCCATCCATTATTAAATGATGATCAACAACAACTTTTATAAGAGGAAATTTATTCCACCTTTCATTTTTCGATAAAGCCGAACTATGATTGGCACACATAATTTTGCATGAGTACATCGTAATTCAATAGGATTTGCCTGAACAAATTTCATGATTACTTCCTTCGTGATTTTGGTCATATTACGAATTTCTGGTTGCAAAAATATTAAATTCATGAATAAACAATCAAGTATCTTATTTTCTTCCTACTAAAAAAAATAACTAAACTGAATGAATAACGTTGCTGAGCCAAACCACTCGCAATAGCTTTCAAGAGTGCAACGATTTATCCGTTCAACCAACACTTGCAATCACTCCAACTTCCTAACTTCAGTCCGTCTATTTTGTGCACGCCCTTCCCCTGTTGCATTATCTGCCATCGGTGCGCTTTCGCCATAACCTTTTGCTACTAATTGTGAATTATCAATTCCGTTTGCAACGACATACGCAATCACAGCTTTCGCTCTATTTTCTGACAACAATTGATTGTCTTTTTCTCCTCCCACATTGTCTGTATGTCCTGCAATTTCAAATTGTGCATCTTGCTCATTCCTCAAAAAATCAACCAATTTATTTAAGATGGGATAGGATTGTTCGTCAATAACAGCGGAATTATTTTCAAACAAAAGATTCTCTAAAGTGAATTGTTTTCGCTCTTCATACAAAACAAAAATTCTGACTTTGTGGTAAATTTCATTTCCTTCTAAAACTGGTAAATTTATGTAGCGTTCTTTTTTAATTACACCATCGAGCAGTAATTTAATTTGGTATTTTCCAGGTTTCATGTTCAACTTAAATTGACCATCAGCATCTGTAATTCCCTTGCTTATAAAAACTCCGTCAGTATTATATAATTGCACTTCTGCATTGCTTATCGCCAGCTCATTAAAGTTTTTTACTAAAATTTGTGCATCAAAAGATTCTTGCGCCCGAATAAGAGTTGCACCAAAAAGAAGTAAGAAAAAGAATTTTGTTTTCATATCGATTTAATTAAGTTTAGTACTTAATGTTCAATCTTTATGAAAGGTAACTTTTGAGCTAAGGCTGCTGCTAATTGTAGTTATTTTTTTATTTAACGTTTTGTCTAAATAGTTTGGAGCATAGCTTCTTTTATATCGCACATTGGCACAGGACGGATGCATGAATGCTTTTTGCAGGCCTGGATATCCGGCGAAGCAAGGAAGCACGCACGACTAAAGTAAATCAATTATTTCAGATTAATATAAATGCCTTAGGGCAAAGCAGGATTCAATGTTGTTACTTTAAATATAGAGACTGCTGAAGAAATCACATACTCAACTCCTATTGCAATAACAATAAAACCAATAATGCGCGACAAGGCATTGATACCAGAAGCCCCCATTACCTTTACAATAAAATGTGAGCTTTTTAAAATACCATAAATACAAATCGTTGTAAAAAGAATGGCGGAGAGTATTATTAGAATATCTGTCCATCCCTGAAATTCTTGATTATAGGTTATCAACAAAGAGATTGTTCCCGGTCCAGCTAACATTGGTATTGCAAGCGGTGTAAGAGAAATTTCAGATCGCGTTGCAATGTCAAGTTTTACTTTTCGTTTTTGCATTCCCTTATGCTCTGAAAACTTACCGGTTAATAACGCAAAACCAGAAGAGGCTATAATTAAACCTCCTGCAATTTTAAGCGCTTCAATACTAATTCCAAAAAAGAGCAAAATGTATTTTCCTAAAAAGAAAGAAAGAAGAAGTATGAGCAAAACATTAAAAGAAGTCCAAAAAGCAATGCTTGATCTTCCTTTTTTTTCCATGTCTTGCGTTAAACCAACAAGTACAGGAACAGTGCCAAGCGGATTCATAATTGAAAATAACGCACCAAAAGTAATTACAAATAAGTTCATTTTTTTTGTGCAAAGTTCCCGTCATTTTGCCAGTATTGTAGTTAAGGATTGATTAAGCTATTGATAATTCAGTACCCATAATTACCCCGTTGTTGCGGTATATAAAAGTTGCGATTAAGTATGGAACACGAGCATTATGATTCTGCAAACCCTTGTTGGTACGGCGAGAAAATAGAAAGGTGAGTTTTTTTTCAACTATTTTTTTTATCCAATACAATATTCCAAAAACAAGCACGTTTACTAAGAAAACAATCTAAAAACTAAAACCTAAGATTTGCCTATGCAAAAAACTTACACCTTTGATTTTGAAACATCACCTAAAAACAAGAAATCGCCGAAAAAAGAAGTACTCAACAACATTCTTGCTTTCTCGAAATCTTTAGAAGTTTTAAAACCAGCCTCTCGTAACGCAAGAAATGAGAACAAACATGTTGAGATTGTGTTAAACTAAAAGTAAAACGTCCGCCTAATTAGCGGACGTTTTTTTTATCTTTTTTTTAAATCTCGGTAAATCTTAGGAGGCGATGAATCTCGTCCCCACTAATCGATAATTTTCCCCCTGAACTCTGCCCCTCCGAACTCTGCCCTAAAAACACCTACTTCATATACTTATCATAAAGCACGTCCTGCGGTTGACAATCATTACACAAGTCTGTTTTTTTTCGCGTACCTGTTTTGGTGTTTGCCATAACATCGCCCCAATCTGGGAAATCATCTGTTTTAAATTTGCTGATTTCTTCGCGCAATGAAGCAATAAAACTCAAGGTAAAAAATCCACCGCTTTGTGTACACCATGAATATTGGCCTTGGCTAGCGCCTGCTGCAATAATATCACCATCCGACTTAATGAAAAGTTGTTTTAATTTTTCTAAATCAGGATCTACGCTTGAACGTGAATTCATAAACGAACTACCTACAGACCTTGAAAAACCTACATCGCTATTACAACAATCTCCCAAAACAATATTTAAACGTGCGCCTTTTTTAACAATCGCATCATATACTTGTTTCAGGTTCATTGTTGCTTCATCATTAAATTCTTGATACTCGCTATAACGCATATCTAATTGCGGATATTTTTCTGTTTGATTTGAGAATCGATAACCGTGTCCAGAGTAAATAAAAATTACAATGTCATTTAAGCCAGGTGAAAATGCAGCCATAAAATTTTCTACATTTTTTTTTGTGAAATTTTTTTCTGTAAACATTACTTTATTGACAGGAACGCCAAGCACTTCGCTAATTCCAGATACTTCGGCTACCATATTATTCATATCAACTGCGGTTGATGCACCAATATCTGAAATAGCTGTATTTGCTAATATAATGAGGTGAATTTTTACGGGTTCGTTTCCATATATGCTGGACGAATAATCTTGTCCATTGTTTGTATTGGAACTGTTATCTGAAGTTGAATTTGTTTCAGTTTCAATATTGGTATTATCATTAGTGTTTTCTGAATTTGAATTAGAAGAATTGTCTGTAAATCCAACAGAATTGCTGTTTGATGAATTGTCTGTAAATGAAGAAACATTACCATTTGTATTCGCTAAATCTTCATCGTAATCTGCACCAGCTTCTAAAAGAATTTGATAGTCGGCCTCGTCTGTGTAATAAAAGAATTTCAAGTATTCGGCATCCAACCAAGCCATGTCTACTTCAACAAAAGTGGGCGTTAAAATATTTTCATAATTCTCCGCTTCTAAATCACTATTGCTGATGATAAATGGACCAACATATTCAAGAGTGGTTTCATCTTTGTACCAAAATAAATGGTCAGGATCCCACTCGTCATTTGTTTCGTTTTGAACATATTCACTTTTGGTTGCAACCATTGTAATTACTCCGCCTTCTGTTTCATCAACAGCATATTCATAATCTGAATGAACCAAATTATAAGAGCCATCTGCAGCATAATAACCAACGCGCATGTAAACATCTTCTTCAGAAAAGAAAACCATAAAGCCATAGTAATCTACGCCCGCATTGTTCCAGCGAATGTCATAGAGGTTTTGAGAATATCCTTTAGAAAGAACTAAAAATAAAAGGATGAAGAAATATTTTTTCATAGCAAGAGTTTAATTAGGGTTAATGGATAAAAATTCAAGCAAATAAAAGTAGTCAATTAATAGAATTCTACTTTTATCTCTTCGTTTTATTTTGTGAATTAATTATCTACATCAATCGTTGTGTACTTTTTAATATCGTTTACTTTCTACTTCAATGAATAAAATTTATTAATTTCATCATGTTATGACTAAATCTGTTTTTACTTTTATTTGTCTGTTGACATTTTTTATAACGTTAAGTTTTACTTCAAAAAACATGTCGGAACAAACAACAAAATCTTTTCTAGCCCTTGGTGATTCATATACAATTGGTGAAGGTGTTGCATCTACAGAAGCCTGGCCGGTATTATTAACCAAGGCACTTAATAAAAGCGGAAATTATGTAAGTCAACCAAAAATTATTGCAAAAACCGGATGGCGAACCGATAATCTTTCTAATGCTATAGTAGAAGAAAATATCACTGAAAAATTTGATTTGGTTTCTGTTTTAATTGGTGTCAATAATCAATTTCAAGGCAAGAGTATTGATGTGTATAAAAAAGAATTATGTGGCATTCTTAATTCGGCAATTGGTTTTTGTAAAAAAGGGAAATCGGGTGTTTTTGTTTTAAGTATTCCAGATTATGGTTCAACCCCTTTTGGAAAAATAGAACGAGAAACAATTGGAAAAGAAATAGACGAGTGGAATGCAGCCTGCAAAAGCATTTGTGAAGAATTTGAAATTCCGTTTTATGACATAACACCCATTTCAAAGAAAGCTGTAAATGATTCTTCTTTACTTGCAAAAGATGGTTTACATCCAAGTGGAAAAATGTATGCGATGTGGGTTGAGGAGATTTTAGATGAAGTAGAGGGGTTGTTGAAATAAATGTAAAATGTAAGAGGTCATCCCGATACCTATCCGGAGGCAGATGGATTTTAAAATAACTGCTTTCTACTCGCTCAAATCAACCATCTTAACCATTAAAATAGTTGTTCGGTTTTTCTTTAGAATGATAAATTCATATCCATCAAAACTTATTTTTTCATTCACGGCTGGAATTTTTCCAAACTTCTGAATTAAATAGCCCGCAAGGGTTTTAAAGCTTTCGTCTTTTTCAATTTCATGTGGCAATAAGTCGTTGATATCATCTATTGTTGCAGAAGCAAGAACCGAAAAAGTTTTGTCATCTAATTTTTCTACGAACGGAATTTCATTGTCAAACTCATCTTGAATTTCGCCGACTAATTCTTCCAAAATATCTTCCATTGTAATTATGCCAATGGTTCCGCCATATTCATCCACAACAATCGCTATTTGCTGATGTTTAGATTGAAACTCTTTTAACAACTGACCAATGTATTTATTTTGCGGCACAACTAAAACCGGAGCAATAATTTCTTTGATGTTGACTGTTCCACCTTTTCGCATTTTTATTAAAATATCTTTCAAATGAACAATACCGACAACACTGTCAAGGCTATCTTCATAACAAGGTATACGTGAAAAACTTTCGTCAATTATTTTTTCAATTGTATCTGCGTTGTAATCATTCAAATCAATCGCAATTACTTTTGTGCGTGGCACCATAATATCTTCCACGGTATGGTCAGAAAACTCGAATGCATTTTTAATTATGTCGTAATTTGTTTCTCCAATTTCACCACTTTCTTTGCCAAGTTGAACAAGGTATTTTAATTCGTCGCTGCTATGAACTTCACTTCCATGTGTGGGTGAGAATCCTAAAAGTTTTAATAAAAAATTAGCAATTCCATTTAATACCCAAATAAAAGGTCTGAACAAAATATAAAAGAACTGAAGTGGGTAAGCAATGAAAAGAGTAGTGCCCTCAGAGCGCTGTATGGCAATTGTTTTTGGAGCCAACTCACCAAATACTATGTGTAAAATAGTAATGATTGCAAAAGCGATAGGCAAAGCAATTTGGTGGGCGAGCACATCATCAATTTCAACTCCAAAAAGATGCATGAAACCAATAATCATTTTTGAAACAACAGGTTCACCAATCCAACCTAAACCAAGACTAGCAAGAGTAATCCCTAATTGTGTTGCCGCAAGATATCCGTCAAGATGATTAACAATGTGTTTTGATAGAATTGCAACTCTACTTCCTGCTTTTACTTTTAATTCAAGTTGAGATGCTCTAACTTTTACGATGGCGAATTCGGCTGCAACAAAAAAGCCATTCATGAATACAAGAAGTAAAGTGATAAAAATATCGAAAGCCATTCTAAAATTTAAGTGAGGGGACAAATTTAATCAAACGTAAAGAATGTGAAGCATTTAATTTTTGCGAATGTGTAATTCACTAATCTCAGATTAAGCAATACTAAATCAAGATAAAATTAACTAAATATAAGTACTTCGTCTTTAAGCGGTTTTTAATGTGTTATGAAACAACGATTTCACTTTACCTAATCACAGGAATTGTCAATGGATCTAAAGTGTCTATACTTTGAGGTTGACATCATATTTCCCTATATAAATATTATTTGACTACATTCAGATAAATTATCGTTCACAACTATATCAACTCCATTTACGTCTAATATGAAATTCTTAATGATGCGATTGTTTATTGCCTTTATTTTTTTAACTACATTTTTAACTGGTAAAGCGCAAACCTTTGATTGGGTTACAACAGCAGGTGGATTGAGTTCTGATAAAGGAACCAAAATAGTGGTAGATGCCAGTGGTAATATTTATGAAACCGGCTACTATAATGAGCAAGGCTTTTTTGGACCCTTTGATACGGGCTTCGCGAATCCCAATAGTAAAGAAGTTTATGTGGCAAAAATGGATCCCAACGGAAATTATCTTTGGGTAAAACATGGAGAAAATTATTTTGATGATCGTGGACTAGGTCTTTGTGTGGACCCGGCTGGAAACGTATATGTAACAGGAACATGTTGGGGTGGTATTATCTGGGGCTCCTTGAGTCTTTACAATACAAGTTCATACACCGACCAAATTTTTGTAATTAAAATGGATACAGATGGCAATGAAATTTGGATTAAAAATGCCGGTGTAAATGAATCAGGCTATCCGTATAATGATGACCATGGACATGATTTGGTATCAGACAGTCAAGGAAATATTTATTTAACTGGTTTTTTATCTAATAATGATGTCACACCTTTAGACGCTACTTTTGATGCTATAATTGTTCCAATCGCACCGCAAGACTCCTTAGCATTCATTGCTAAATTAACGAATGATGGAGTATGGCAATGGGTTAAAACTTTTGATGGTATTTATTCTGATCGAGACAACGGAATTACTGTTGATGATGAAAATAATGTTTATGTGACTGGCGGATTTATTGAAACATCAACTTTTGGCACTGTTACACTAACTAGTGCTGGAGCCGAGGATATTTATGTAGTGAAATTAGATCCTAACGGAAACTTTTTATGGGTAGCGCAAGGTGGCAGCTCACTTGGAGATAGGGGCAATGACATTATTTTTGGAAATGAAGGAAATATGTATGTCATCGGTGAGTTCAGAGATTCTTGCAGTTTTGGATCTGTCTTTTATTTAAATAATTATGGTAGCGCAAGCGGGCGCGATATATTTGTTGCTAAGATTACAAAAGATGGAAATTGGATTTGGGCTAATAAAGCTGGTTCAAAGAAAGGTTTGGATAAAGGGCTTGGAATCGTTGCAAATAATCAAGGAAATATTTTTGTGACAGGACAATTTTCTTCTAAGGCTAAATTCGATGATTTAGAAGTTGAAACGAATGGTGATAGTGTCAATGTATTTATTGCAGCAATTGATACGTTGGGCGCTTGGAGATGGGTAGTACAAGGTGGCGGTTCAGATTTTGACCGTGGCTCTGGAATTACAATTGACCAAAATTGTAATGTGTATGTAACAGGATATTATACCAACGAAATTACTTTTGGAACTTTTAGTGGTAGTCCTGCAACTGGCAAAGAAATATTTACACTAAAAGTGAGCGATGTATGTTTTGATTATACTGTGCTGCCTCCGCCTCCGCCGCCGGTTGTTAATCCAACGGGATACGCAGGCTTTCATTTGCCAACTGCTTTTTCTCCTAACAACGATAGTAAAAACGACCTTTTACAATACTACGCTGGATATGATGTTGTTTCATTCGAGCTTCAAATCTTTGACCGATGGGGAAATAAAATGTTTGGAACGGTAACAAATGGGGAGTTTTGGGATGGTTACTACCAAGGAGAATTAGTAGGTTCTGGAATCTACACTTATACTTTAAATGTGGTTACTATTGATGCTGGTGAGACGAAGAAGACGGGGAACATAACTGTTATTAGGTAAATTAATTTATAAGGTCATCGTTATATTCATTGAGTATTTTACCAGAAATCAGCTCACTCAATTTGATAACATAACCTTGATGCAATAGGTTGACTTGAATTCTAAAAATCAAATATTGAGCAAGATAAATGGGGAATATTATTAACGAATAAATTATATAATCTGGCAAGAGATAAATAAATAATCCGGTTATAAAAACATAGAGGATTATGGGAAAATTCCATTTTCGGTATCTAAGTTTAATTTCTAGACTGTCTCCTGAATTCGTGTAAGTTCCAATACAATCAATAGATTGAAGGTATGCTGCTTGTGTAACATCTAGAAAGCTAAACGATTTCTTCTCAGCATTTAATTCACCCGTAACTTCAAACGGAATTGTTTCTTCTTGTTCATTTTTTTGTGGTGTAATAAAACTTGTAAACGCCTTTTCATAAGTAGCAACAGTGCTGTCAAAATTAAGTGTATAGGACTTATCAAACCAAATCATAAACGTGAATATAGTTTTTTTGCTTGATTTATCGAATCTCGGATTCATCAAAAACTCCGTATATTTGCACCTCCAAAAAATACAAGTATGATTACGGTAGATGCAGTTTCGGTGATGTTTAGCGGTGCTTCGCTTTTTAGTGATGTATCGTTTGTGATTAATGATACTGATCGTATTGCCTTAATGGGAAAAAACGGTGCTGGAAAATCTACTCTTTTAAAAATTATTGCAGGCGCAAGTCAACCTACAAAAGGAAAAGTGTCTGCTCCTAAAGATGCCGTTATTGCTTATCTTCCTCAACATTTATTGACAGATGATGATTGCACTGTTTTTGAAGAAACAGCAAAAGCTTTTGCAAAAGTCAACAAAATGAAAACGCAGATGGAGGCGTTGAACAAAGAATTGGAAACACGCATAGATTATGAGTCGGACAGCTACATGGATCTTATTCAAAAAGTAACTGACATAAGCGAAAAATTTTATGCAATAGAAGAAGTAAATTACGATGCAGAAATAGAACAAACATTAAAAGGACTTGGATTTGAACGAGAAGATTTTAATCGCTCAACAAAAGAATTTAGTGGCGGTTGGAGAATGCGAATTGAATTGGCTAAAATACTTTTACAAAAGCCTGATTTGATTTTGTTAGATGAACCAACGAATCACCTTGACATTGAATCAATTCAATGGTTAGAGGAGTTTTTGATTAATCAAGCAAAAGGGGTAATGGTAATATCTCATGATAAAGCATTTGTAGATAATTTGACCACGCGCACAATTGAGATTACAATGGGGCGCATTTACGATTACAAAACAAAATACTCACATTATCTAGCGTTGAGAAAAGAGCGTAGAGAACAGCAACAGAAACAATACGAAGATCAACAAAAAACAATCGCTGATATAGAAGGATTCATTGAACGATTTAAAGGAACTTATTCAAAAACATTACAAGTGCAATCGCGTGTAAAAATGTTAGAGAAAATTGAATTGGTTGAAGTGGACGAGGTTGATTCATCCGCGCTGCGCTTGCGTTTTCCACCAGCACCACGTTCAGGAAATTATCCGGTAACTGTTGAAGATTTGACTAAAAGATATGGAGATCATACCGTTTTTGAAAATGCATCAATGGTGATTGAGCGAGGACAAAAAGTAGCTTTTGTTGGTAAGAACGGTGAAGGTAAATCAACCATGATAAAAGCCATCATGTCAGAAATTGAATTTGAAGGAAAAGTAATGCTCGGTCACAATACACAAATTGGATATTTTGCGCAAAATCAGGCGGCCATGTTAGACGAAAACTTAACAGTTTACCAAACCATTGATGATGTTGCTGTTGGAGATATTCGTACAAGTATCAAAGATATTCTAGGAGCATTTATGTTTGGCGGTGATAGCTGGACTAAAAAAGTAAAAGTACTTTCAGGTGGTGAGCGTACAAGGCTTGCGATGATTAAATTATTATTGTCTCCAGTTAATTTGTTGATTCTTGATGAGCCCACAAATCATTTAGACATGAAGACAAAAGACATTCTGAAAGATGCTTTACTTCAATTTGATGGTACATTGATTCTTGTCTCCCATGATAGAGATTTTCTTGTTGGCTTGGCTAATAAAGTTTTTGAATTCGGTAATAAACGAGTAAAAGAACATCTTGAAGATATTAATGGATTTTTGCGAATTAAAAAATTGGAGAATCTTCGTGAAATTGAACGTAAGGCTTAAGAGAATTCCGTTGAATTTCATTTTTGAATTCTATTTTAGAATAAGTTCTAATAAGTTCATTTTTCCCGTCGATGACATCTTGTTTTTAACAAAATATTTTGTTAAAAAAAGAAAGAGATTTAATTCCGTTTTAAGGTGTTCATTCAATTCAAGTTGTTAATTTCTTTTTGAGCCTCTAAAAAAATAAATCTTATAAATGTCTTGTAATATGAGCCGTTTATGATTGTTCCAAGTTTTACGTTGCATAAGATTGATATAAAATAGTTTATAGTTATGAACAAGTACAACTAAGCCTAATTTTATGCTGAATTTTGCGTCTCTAATTTTTAACTCAAAACCAAATGATAAATTTTACGATTAAAATTTTTAGTAAAAAAATTCTTTTTCTGCTAACTGTAATTGTGCTTTCAACAGGCTTGAAAGCACA
>Ga0105048_10007716_pt1 | contig 17275 bp, 14 predicted proteins | sample MAT05_FD_78382 | JGI IMG/M metagenome (GOLD analysis project Ga0105048, IMG submission 78382) | Freshwater microbial communities from Lake Fryxell liftoff mats and glacier meltwater in Antarctica - MAT-05 | ecosystem: Environmental > Aquatic > Freshwater > Ice > Liftoff microbial mat | place...
AAGCCCATGCTGATGATGACGTTCAACTCGAATTGCAGCCGTTCGCGCAACCGGCGCGGTGACATGGTAGGCATGCTATCGGCCACGGCCAGCGCCAGTGGACTGAGGCGAGTCAGCTTGATGGGCGTCTCTTCGTCGGTGTAATACTCCGCCATCGGAATGCCGACCAGATTGGCCTGGCCGGCCATGGCCCATTGCAACAGCGGATCGTCCTTCATGTGGAGGCCATTGGCGGTGCGTCCCACCCAGGCACCATCCTCGCGAGCGGGAATGCCGTAGCGATCCTCGAAGCCGATCTCGCACAAATAGCGCAGGAAATCGTCGTCGCTGGTAAATACTTCGGGCCGCTTGTACAACGGCAAATGCCACTGCTTAGTCTTGAGCGAGACGTTACATTGATCGGCAATGCGCAACGTGTTCGCAATTGCCTCCGATGCAATCGGCTCGAAGATGCGCTTCATCTCATCGGCCGTGCGCAGGTAGTACGAGTCGTTGTTCATCCGCATGCGATCCTGGGCCGAATACAGGGCCGAGGTCTGGATGCACAACATCAGGTCGTGGGCGATGGCATCTTCTTTCTTGACGTAGTGCACGTCGTTGGTCGCAATCAGCGGCAAGCCCAGCTCTTTGGCCCACGAGACCAACGTGGTATTCACCGTGTTCAACTCGTCGATGTCATGCTCTTGCAGCTCGATGTAAAAGCGATCATCGAACACCTCGCGATACCACAGCAACTGCCGCTTGGCCTGCTCCTCCTGCCCCTGCGAAATCAAGCGCGGAATCTCGGCCGCCAGGCAACCGCTGGTGCAAATCACACCCTCGGCGTTCTCCTTCAGCGTGGCATGGTCGACGCGCGGCCGGTAATAAAAGCCCTCCAACTGCGACAGGGTGGCCATGCGCATCAGGTTCTGATAGCCCTTGTTGTTCTGGGCCAGCAACAGCAGGTGATACGGCTGGCGGTCGATCTGGTTGTCGCGGTCCTTCATGCCGCGGCCCCACTTGGTCAGGTAGCTCTCGATGCCGATGATGGGCTTCACGCCGGCATCGTTGCAGGCGTCATAAAACTCAATCGCGCCGTGCATCACGCCGTGGTCGGTCAGGGCGATGGCCGGCATACCCAGGTCTTTGGCACGCTTGGCCAGCCCTTTCACGCGGCTGTAGCCGTCGAGCATCGAGTATTCGGAGTGGCAGTGCAAGTGGACAAACGACATAGAAATTTGGCTGCTGGCAATGGGCCGCCAGCTACTTGATCATAAGCCCGCGAGACCCACAGAAACAGAAAGCGCAAAACCAATTAGATTAGTTCTGCGCTCGTTCTTCGGCTAACAATAGCACAAATTTTCTGCCCACTATCGGCGTGTTAATAAAGTTTAAGGTGACTTCATCGCGCCCTAAATGAGATGGAACGGGCCTTTGGCTCTTGGCGTCCCTAGGCCGATGGCCTAGGCTGGTATGGCGCGGGGCTTTGCCCCTCAAGACAGCGCCAGCATTCTGCTCTTTCACGCCAACGGCGCATTCCATACCAGCCTGGGGCATCGCCCCAGGAGCCGATGCCATTAGCCTTTGGGCCTCACATCAATATCCACATTCAGCTGCTGCCCCGTAGCCTCCAGCGCCGTGCGCCAATCGGGGTCGGCCAGCGTGAGCGGCACATACACCAACGCTTTCATCGTGAACAGCAGATCGCCACTCATGGGTGCCGGCGTGGTGTGGGTGTCCATCGTGTCGATGTTGATGCCGCGCTGGGCCAGCGCCTGTGACACTTGATGAATAATGCCCTCGTGGTCGGCACCGATCACCTCGATCTGATACGGCACCCAGCCCGCGTGCAACTCGCTGGACGATACTGGCTCGATCTGGCTGACGGTGAACTTATATCCCTTCGCCTTGAGCGACTCAAAGGCCGCATCCAACCCGTCCAGTTGATCCTGGGGCAACGAGGCCCGCATCAGAATGGCAAATGCGCCGCCCAATCGGGTCATCCGGCTGGTTTCGATGTTGCCACCACGCACCACCAGTAGCCGCGTCACCTCTTCAACGAGGCCGATGCGATCCGCGCCGGTCAGGGTCAGAACAATGTTTGTTTGCATGAATACGCCGTTGTATCACGCCTGTAGTTATTCGCAATGTCAGTGAACGTGCGATGCACAACCTTCATTCCAAGGCGACAGAAGGGGCCTCGTCGAACACCGACAATCGATAGCCGTCCTCGGCCCTCAGTCGTCCGATTCCGCCGCTGACGTGCGCACTTCACGGCCCTTGCCGGCCTGCTTGCTGGCACCGCCCACGTAGCCCATCTCTTGCAGCTCTTCCATCAGCCGGGCCGCGCGGGGATAGCCGATGCGTAGTTTGCGCTGCAAGAGCGAGGTGCTGACGTTGCCCGAAGTTTGGATGATGTCCATGGCACGCTTGATCAAGTCGTCGTCGCCGTCATCGCCATCCATGGAACCGGAACCTGATGAATTGCCGCGGCCACTCTTGCCACCGCCGGCCATTTGCCGCGCAGCCGCCAGTTCGGCCACAGCGGTATCCCATGGCGTCTCCATCTCCGGCTTGCGATTGGCCACATACTCCTCGGGCTCGGCAGGTTTGGCCTCCTGGCTATCGCCCTTCTCGGCCTCCATCTGTTCGCGCCACCACTCGATGACCCTGTCCTGTTCCTTCTCAGTGATCAAACAGCCTTGCACCCGCATCGGCGTGCCGTTCTCGGGATTGAGAAACAACATATCGCCCCGGCCCAGCAAACTCTCGGCACCGACCTGATCCAGAATCACACGGCTGTCGGTGCTGCTGGCCACCGCAAATGAAATGCGGGCCGGGAAGTTGGCTTTGATGAGACCCGTGACCACATCCACCGACGGCCGCTGGGTGGCCACCACCATGTGAATGCCCGTAGCCCGCGCCATCTGCGCCAGCCGGCACAGCATCTTCTCGGTCTCGATGGGCGACTGCATCATCAAGTCGGCCAGCTCGTCGATCATCAGCACAATGCGCGGCAATGGCTCCTCTCCGCGCTTGACCATGATCTCATTGTAGTCGGCCAGATTGCGGCTGCCGACCTGCGAGAACTTCTTGTAGCGGTCGTCCATCTCTTTGGTCACCCAATGCAACACGGCCGGGATTCGGTCAATGTCGCTCTCGGGTTTGCCAATGATGTGCGGCAGGCCGGTGAAGCGGGTCAGCTCCACCATCTTGGGGTCCACCATCACAAACTTGAGATCTTCCGGCCGGTTGTTCATGGCCAGGCACAAGGTGATGGCGGCAATGCATACAGATTTACCCGAGCCGGTCGTGCCGGCAATCAGCAGGTGGGGCATGCGGCCTAAATCTGCGTTAATGGGCGTGCCGCTGACATCGCGGCCCAGCGCAATGGCCAGCGGTGTTTTGGCGCTGAGGGCGCGAAAATCATCGCCCTGCATCAGGCCGCGCAAATCGACCGTGCTGGTCACGGCATTGGGCACTTCGAGGCCGACCAGGCCACGGCCCGGAATCGGCGCTTCGATGCGTAGCGAGGCAGCCGAGAGCGCCAGCGCAAAGTCGTTTTGCAGCGCGGCAATCTGGCTTACCCGAATCTTTTGCTGGCGGCGCTCACCATTCGGCGCGGCTCGGTCGATATAGCCAGGCTCGATGCCGAACTGCGTCACCGTGGGCCCGCGTCGAATCTCGACCACTTTCCCCACCAGCCCAAAGTGCACCAGCGTGGTTTCGATGATATCGGCCAGCCGTTTCACATCGGCCTCGGTGCTCTTCACCACTTTGGCCGATTTAAGCAATTCAATGGGCGGCAACGTGTCCGGGCGAGGCACATACGGCTTCTTTTTGGCTTCCTTGCCCTTGCTGGCGACATTGTCCTTCGTAGCGACCAGGTTATCACCTGTGCCGTCTCGAATGATCAATGGATTCGATTTGACATCGGCAATCGGCTGCAAGGTTCGAGCCAGCTTTTGCCGCACGGGCTCGGCCGGCACTTCCGCGTTTTTGGCCGCTTTGGATGTGGCACGCGCCAGCCTGGGGTCTGATGCCTCTTCAATCGCCGGATCTGGCAACGGCAACTGCCGCCCCCGGCCACCACGCGCCACCGGCTCGGGTTGCCACTCCAGCGCCTCGTTCTCGCGAACGTGTTCTGCCGCAGCGCTCGACGCGTGGGGCGATGGAGATCGCATCAACAACGGCCCCAATGTCACCCAACTGGTCAGTGCCAGCGCAGCCAGCCAGATGGCCAGCGAGACCACCTGGGTCAGCAATGACACACTGTCGCCGCTGGCACCCAGTGCCCGCCACAACGCTTCACTCAGCACCCAGCCCACCATGCCGCCGCCGCTGCCGTCCTGCATCAACTCATAAGGATTCTGGTTCAGTGCAAAGTTATGGGTCAGCGCCAGAAAAGCCACAAATGCAATTTCGCCACAGATGATGCGAATGAAGGTGGCCCGGCTGAAGCTCGGCAGCCGGCCCAACAGCACCGGCAGGCCAAACCCGATCAGCAGCACGCCGACCAGAAACGCGCCAACTCCCAGGCCGCGCCGCAGCAACCCAGCCCAGGCTTGAATGAGCGAGCCAGTGTTGATGCCCAGCAGCGTGAGCAGCGTGACCAGGCCAACGGCAATCAGCAGCAAGCCGAGCGCGTCTCGCCAGACCGAGCGGTTGCGCGAGACCACCCGCCACAGCCGCACATGCCATGGGTCTAGGGATACGCGCTGAATGTTTCGGGCAGCCAGCTTGGATTTGCTCATCTCTCAATCATGCATCAGGCTTACCGGCCAACAAATTATTGGTGCGCAGCCACGCAAGACAATCGCCAGGAGTACCTATCTTAAACGGCATCGCCGTCTGCAAGTCTTTATTGTTCAAGAAATGTTCACGATCGAGGGTGACAAAAAAAGACAACCCGGACACGGCAAGCGCATCCGAAATCACCATTGCATCCGGCGCGTAAGAAATCCAGCGCCGGGCACGTCTCAATTGGCCAGGCTTATCGTTCGAGATGATCTGGACATTGCACACGTCGAGCAGTCGCAACAAACCAGGCAACTGGTCGGCTCGCTTCTCGCGCAACACCGTTTCAATTTCCGCCAAAACCTGGCTGCTCACCACCAACTGCACAAGCCCTGCCTCAGCCAGTTGCAAAATAGCCCGCGCCCCACCCTGTGCCGACCAGATGCCGACAAACAAGGCACTCGTGTCAAAGAACACGTTTGGCTTTGGGTTTGGCATGGCTTTCTCGCGCGCCGCGGAGTGCTTTCAACATACTTTCGAGCGTTTCACCCTGCTGCACCAGGGCATCCGCAAGCGTATCGGCGAGTTTATCCACAACCAATTCACGCGGCCGAAACAGGAAGGTGCCATCTCCCAAATCGATGATGGTGTATGTATCTCCAACCTTTACCCCATAGGACTCGCGCAGGGATTTAGGCAGCGTCACCACACCACGTTGAGCAACCTGAATCACCAGTTCATTATTCATCGCCGCGCAGTATATCAGACAGACTGCACGGCAGAGAATCTGTTTAGCTGAAAATCAGAAGATCAGAAAGGATTCTTCAATTCACTCCGCGCAGGCTCAATGCCAGCCGGCGCGCATGACCATCCACCCCGATCACTCGCGCAATGACCCCATCGCCTTCCTTCACAATATTGCGAGGATGCAAAAAGCTGCCCTCGGCCAGCTCACTCACATGAATGAGCCCTTCCAGATCGTCCTCGACCTTGGCGAAGGCACCAAACTGCACCACATTGGTGATGACGCCGTGCACCACCTGGCCGATGCGATAGCGATGCTCGATATCGCGCCATGGGTCGCTCTTGGCGCGTTTGAGGCTGAGCGCGATGCGGCCCTGCGAGGGATTAGCGCTGATGACGTAGACATGGATTTCCTGTCCAATCGCCAGCAAATCCCGCGGATGCCCCACCCGGCTCCACGACAGTTCGCTCACATGGATGAGCCCTTCATAGCCGCCCAGATCGACAAAGGCGCCAAACGCGGTCAGGTTGGTGACTTTGCCGCTGCGGGTCTCGCCCGACTGAATCTCGCGCAGCACGGCCGGAATCTCCACCGGCGCGTCCTCGTCCTGGGCAACATCGGCCCGCTCGCTAAACACCACGCGATCCTGCTCCGGCTCCAGCTCGATGACACGCAGATGTAGCCGGTGACCCAGGTGACTGGCCAGCACACCACGACGCGTCGGCTCGTCCATATCCGGCGAAACCGATGTGAGATGGGAGGAGGGCACAAAGCCGCGCAGGGCGTGGAAGTGGACGATCAGGCCACCGCGATTGACGCCGGTCACCTCTACATCCAGCCAATGATGCAGCGCCATGGCTTCATGCAAGATGGCCCACCACTGCTGAAGCTGCTCGCGCGACGGCTCCGTATGCGACAAGCTTCCACGTGCACTGTATTGCACACGCGTCTCACGGCCCATCATGGGGTTGCGTTCGGTGGAGAGACGCTCTGAATATGAGCGCTCCGAAACGGGTGGCTCAGGGGCCAGCATGTGGCCCTGTTCAACTGAACTCGCATCGGTGTGTGCCTGAGGCGAAACAGATCGCCGCACGCCAGCCGTTTCTCCATCCGCTTCCGCCAATAACGATTTCCAATACCCTTCATCCAACTCGAGGTCTTCAGGCTGATAACTCATAACACACGCGATTCTGGCAAACTCTGGCAAAGATCGTTTATGCACGAATTTGCACAACTCTGCCAGTTTAATTGACGTAACTAAAACAGTCTTAACACGTACTGATTATAATTTTGCAGCGCAGCAACCCGACACCATAATCTTCGCCGCAATATTTGCGCACCTAGATTGCGCGCAACCCAATCTGGCATTTGGGGTTATTGCTATTTAAGACATCCAAAACATCAATACTAGATTTGCCAGATTTGCAGTCGAGCCGCTGCGCAACCAGCGCACGATCGTTTTATCCAGACGGCGCCGTTCTTGCAGCGCCAGCACAATGGTTTGGATTGTAAGAAAAACCAGCAGGAATACAAACGCCTGAAGTGGAGCTCCGTGGCTCCTGAATGATTCAGGCAGTGTCATGGCAATGCCATACAAAGATCGCAGTAGCCGGGTCTGGCTGCTGAAGACCAAGAGACGATGAGAAATGGAAGATATCGCTCGAGCTAGAACCCGGTGGATGCTGGTCCCATTTGTGGACGCGGCCAAACGGATTGGCCTCTCACCCAACTGGCTGACCATTATTGGATTCGGCCTCAACTGTGTGGCCGGCGTGCTCATCAGCCAGGGCCAGATTTTCTGGGGCGGCATGGTGATGACGTGTCTGGCCATGCCCCTGGATGCGCTGGACGGCGAACTGGCGCGCAAGACCAATCAACAGGGCAAGTTCGGCGCCTTCTTCGACTCATCGCTGGATCGCGTGGCCGATGGCGCGCTCATGCTGGGTCTGGCCGCCTGGTTCATCAGCATCAACGACACCACCTCAGCCATGGTCACCGTCGTCGCCATGATGACGTCGTTCATGGTCAGCTACACCCGCGCCCGCGCCGAAGGGTTGGGCATCGAGTGCAAAGTCGGCTTCTTTGGCCGCTTTGGCCGCTTCCTGCTCATCGCCGCCGGCCTGTTGCTGCACCCCGCTCACAACTACAGCATCGTGGTCATGGTGTGGTTGCTGGCGATATTGAGCGGGGCCACCGCCGTGCAACGCATCGTCCACGTCTACCGCGAGACCACAAAGCTCTGAAAACTGCTGCCTGCCGACTGACAAGTCCTCTTTTCACCCCAAAGACACAAAGTCGGATCACGAAGACCTCGAAGCGTTTTGTTTAAAACACTTCGTGCCCTTTGTGATTCTTTGCGTCTTTGTGGGTAACTACTCAGCCCATAAGGGTGTAGCTGCCTCAATTATCGAGTAAGGCTCTCGGATTCGTCGACGTCGACGTCGACGTCGACGAATCCGAGAGCCTTACTTAATAGGCTGAGTAGTTACCTTTGTGGTGAAAATCCGCTTCACTCGCTAAACGCCTCGGCCAGCACCTCGGCAAAATCATGCTCGGTGAAATTGGCCAGCGAGCGCATGTCCAGCGACCAAAACAGTAGGCCGTAGCCGTAGTACATGCACATGAGCGACCAGGCCACCCGGCTGGCCTTGCGCGTGTCTTTGATCCAGCGGTGCACCTGCGTCCCCAGCTGCTTGTAAATCGCCATCTGGTGCATTTTGATCGCCGACTGCTCATCCCGCCCCAGCTGACTAAACTCTGAGGCAATCCAGTTAAATCGCACGCGCCGCAAATCGAGATCGGACGTGGCCGCTGCACCCACCCGCCGAATCAAATCAGAAAGTGAGGTCGATTGCTCGGCATCATCCAATAGCGCAGTGAGGTTCGGCGTCTGCAACTGGATGATGTGGGCGAACAACTCCTGTTTGCCTTGTGGGAAGTGGTAATACAGCGCAGCTTCGGTACAACCCACCTTCGCCGCGATCTGCCGCACAGAGGTGCTGGCATAGCCATGGCGCATAAAAAGCCGGGTCGCAATCTTCACAATTAGCTCGGAGCGGTTATCGCGTTTGGGCATGGATACGGCCCATCATACTTAACGGGTGTTAAGTAGTTTTACAGGCTGTGGCGCATCATCCAGCGCATGGCTAAGAAAGCAAATAAACTGGATCAGATGAAAGCGGCCTCGCGCAAGAAAGTGCGGGTGGCGGTGATCGGCGTGGGCAACTGCGCCAGCTCGCTGGTGCAGGGCGTGCACTACTACCGCAACGCCAAACCCGGCGACACCGTGCCCGGCCTCATGCACGTGCAACTCGGCGACTATCACATTAGCGACATCGAGTTCACCGCCGCGTTCGATGTGGACGTGAACAAAGTCGGCAAGGACCTGAGCGAGGCCATCTACGCCGCGCCCAATAACACGTATAAGTTTGCCGATGTCCCCTTCACCGGCTGCTGCGTCTACCGCGGCATGACCCACGACGGCATCGGCAAGTACCTCTCCAAGATCGTCAAGAAAGCGCCGGGTGAAACCAGCGATATCGTAAAAATTCTGAAGGACACCAAGACCGATGTGGTGGTGAACTATCTGCCGGTCGGCAGCGAACAGGCCACCAAGTGGTATGTAGAGCAGGTGTTGCAGGCCGGCTGCGCCTTCGTCAACTGCATCCCCGTGTTCATCGCCCGCGAGTCGTACTGGCAGCGTCGCTTCCAGGAAAGCGGCGTGCCCATCATTGGCGACGACATCAAAAGCCAGGTCGGTGCCACCATCGTCCACCGCGTGCTGACCCGGCTGTTCGTAGACCGTGGCGTGCGGGTCGACCGCACCTATCAACTGAACTTTGGCGGCAACACCGACTTCATGAACATGCTGGAGCGGGAAAGATTAGAGTCGAAGAAGATCAGCAAGACCAACTCGGTCACATCGCAGTTGCCGTATGAGCTGGCCGATGAAAACGTCCACGTCGGCCCCAGCGACTATGTGCCGTGGCTGACCGACCGCAAGTGGTGCTACATCCGCATGGAGGGCACGACATTTGGCGATGTGCCTTTGAACGCCGAGCTAAAGCTCGAAGTCTGGGACAGCCCCAACAGCGCCGGCGTCGTCATCGATGCTGTGCGGTGCGCCAAGATCGCGCTGGACCGCGGCCTGAGTGGCGCGCTCACCGGCCCCTCGTCCTACTTCATGAAGTCGCCGCCGGAGCAGTACACCGACGATGTCGCGCACCTCAGAGTGGAGGAGTTCATCAAGGGCGAGCCGCAATAAGACGAGACGGGCAGAAATCAGATATCAGAAGTCAGACATCGCCGATTCCATCGCCGATGTCTGACTTCTTTGTTTTCCACAAGGTAAAGGCCTTGGTGTTCTTCGTGGTGAAACCTCTTTCCTCAGCGTCCGGCTTTAGCGCCCCAAAATCTGCACGGCCGCTCATCTGGCTCTATGTGCGCACTTACTCTGGCATAAGCCGCGCACAATTACAATAAACCCTGTTGGGGCGACACCAGCCACCAGCTTGCAGGGGGGAGTCATGCCATCACCAGCCAACGAATCTCGATGTATTTGGAAAGAAAATAGCGACCGCGGCCTGCGCGACGATAACCAGGATCGCGCCGTGTCCATTTCGCCCAACGAAGCCGGACTGATCCGTCGCAAGGGCGTGCTGATGGTGGTGTGCGACGGCGTCGGCACCGAACTGGGTGGCAAGCGCGCGGCTGAAATTGCCGTCGATGCAACCCTGGACGCCTATTATGCCGACCACTCGATTGACCCTGAACGATCCCTGCAAGCGGCCGTTGCCAGCGCCCACGCCGCCGTGAAGAAAGAGGCCGAGCAGCGTCGGATGCCCAATATGGCCACGACCCTGGTGGCCGGCGTCGTGCACAAAAACAAACTGTATGTCGCCCACGTCGGCGACAGCCGGGCCTACCTGTTGCGCGAGAGTCAGTTGGGGCGCATCACCCAGGATCACAGCAGTTTGGGCGATGTGATTGCCGAGGGCACGCTGACCTCGACCGAGACCCGGCGCGTATCCCGCCGGCGCGCCATCACCCGCTCGCTCGGCACCGCCAAAAGCACCCCCGACATGAACACGCGCGATCTGCATTGGGGTGACCGCGTCTTGCTGTGCACCGATGGCCTGTATGACGCGCTGGACGACGCGCAGATTGAGCGGATTTTGAACCAGAACAGCTCACCCGAGCGGGCCACGGCCGCGCTGGTTCGCAGCGCGATCAGCAACAATACCAGCGACAACGTAACGGCGTCGGTGCTCAACTATGGCGATGCGCCGCGTGCGCTCGGCGCATTTCCCATACCCCCACGCTGGCTGGCGGTCGGTGCAGCCGTGCTGGTCATGGGGTTGATTGCGTTTCTGGTGTGGCGCGGGATTAACAGCGCCACCAATGGCAGCGGCGATGGCACCAACGGCACTGTCGTCATCGAAACGGCGGCACCGGTCAACACAGATCCAACTGCTGTGGTGGCAGCACCGGTCGCAACCACCGGGCCAGTCGGTGAAGTCTTGCCCGATGCGCCGATTGTGATTCTTCCCACAGTCGATCCGGCCGCCAATGCAGCGGCGCCAGCACCAGCTGCCACCGCCGGCCCTTTGCCAACCCCCACCCTGGGCCGGCCTCAAACCGCCACACCCCAGCGACGCGGGCTAGCACCGGCCAATACGCCGGGGAACACCAATAACCAGGCCCGGACCTCGGCCCCGGCCTCAGCCGCACAACCGGCGGCACCGGCTACTTTTGGCCAATTGGTGCCGAACGGGATCAGCGTCTATGTCAACAACCGCTTTGGCATCGAGCTGCTCAGCACCGGCTTTGAGCAGTGGGGCAATCCGCTGGCCGGCAACCGCTGCGACTTTTACAACAATCTGGCGCCGGTCAACCAATTCAAACTCACCCTGCGCATCACCAACACGGGCCGCGACGAACTGCGCAATCTGAGCCCTCAATTCTTTGCCAACAGTGGCGTGGCGGTGTCCACCTGTCACGACGGCGGCGGCGCATTGCCCAATATCCCCGCCGGCGAGAGCCGCATGGTGCGCCTGCTGGCCTATCTCTACAAAGACCAGGCGCTGACCTCGCTGACCCTGAACGCAGATGGCCGGAGCGAACGGGCCTGTTTCGCCGGCAACAAAATGGCGCGGTGTTGAGCCCGCCAATGGCTGCTGGCTGTTGGCAGCTGGCAGCCAGCAGCCATCCCCTGCCAAAGGTTGCGAGTGAATGCATCCACCTGTAACATGCAACCCGTAATCTGAAACATGGCAGACCTCGAACAGCTGGGAGACTATGAAATTGTCCGCGTCATCGCAAGTGGCGGCATGGGCACGGTTTACCTTGCCAAAAATATCAAGAGCAACCGCGAAGTTGCGCTGAAAGTGCTCAGCAGCCAGATGAGCCAGGACCCGGAGTTTGTGGCCCGGTTCCAGCGCGAGGCTCAGGCTACCGCGGCACTGCGGCACCCGCATGTGGTCCAGGTGTACGACACCGGCGTGGTGGATGACAACCGCTACATCGCCATGGAGTATCTCTCCGGCGGCACGCTGCAAAAAGAAGTCCAGCAGCTCATCATCAAGAACGAATACATGCCGATTGCGCGGGTGATTCAGATCACGCGCCAGATTGCCAGCGCGCTCGACTATGCCCACAAGCGCGGCCTCATCCACCGCGATATCAAGCCCAGCAACATCATGATTGCGCAGGATGGCCGGTATGTGCTCACCGACTTCGGCATCGTGATGACCCAAGGCGGCACCAAACTCACCAAGGCGATCGAGACCATCGGCACGCCCGAATATATGGCTCCGGAGCAGATTCAGGGCAAGACGCCCGACAAACGCAGCGACCTGTATTCGTTGGGCATCGTGCTGTATGAGATGCTGACCGGCACTGCGCCGTTCAAGGCAGACAACACGCTGGCCGTGCTCTACAAACACGTCCACGAGCCGCCACCGACGATTAGTCGCGTGCGGCCCGAGCTATCCTCGGCCATTCAAGCGTTGGTGAACAAGGCGCTGGCCAAAGATCCAGAAAAGCGCTTTCAGTCGGCGGGTGAGTTTATTCAGGCGCTTGATCGCAGCCTGCTCGGTAAGAGCGTCGAAGCACCCCTGCGCCGGCCCACCATCATCCGCATCCTGATCGGGACAATGGGTGTGGCTTTGCTGGTGGCTATCTTTGCCATTCTGGCCAGTCGCGGCATCCTGGGGCTGGGAGCCAATTCGGCGGCTCGATCAACACCCAATGCATTGCCGACGGCCGCGCCGCTGGGCACGGCGCAAACGCCTGAGGCCGAACCCACACTGACGACGGATACAGCCGCTGCAACAGATCTGGTGCCGACAAGTGTCATTGAACCTTCAGCCACGCTGGCTCCGCTTGACACACCTCAACCTGCGCCGACCGAAATCGTTGCCACCGCCACGCTTGAACCCACGGCGACCATTGCATTCACCAGCACCCCGGCGCCCACTGAAACGCCCGCCAACCGCGAGCCCACACCGATCCCGATTTCCACCTCGAACCCACGGGCGTATGTGCAGGCTGCGGCGAATGAAACGATTGTTCGAAGCGGCCCCAGCGTTGACTATGAACCCCTTGGACCACTGCCTTTGGGAGTCAGTATGCCGGTCATTGGTCGAACGCGCTCTGGAGATTACGATTGGTGGCAAATCACTTTTGCCCAGGCTGCCAATGGATTTGGCTGGGTGCGTGATGATGTGGTGAACTTTGTCAGTGGAAATCCAGGCCTGGTTCCAACAGCAGCACCGTGGGCACTTACACCCTACAGCGCAAATATTCGCATTTCCCCTTCTGATGCGGGGGAGTTGGCCATCGGCGCAAACGGACGCAGCAAAACATTGGCTGTCAATTGGAGTGTATCGGGTGCAAGTCTCCTGGAAATGGAGATTACCGGCGAACTCAACGGCGCGTTCGATTGCCCGGCAGGCGATGTCAACAGTGTGAGCCCCAAGGATGCCGTGGGCAAACGGCGCGTGCTAACCCTGCCCAGCAACGAGTATTCGGTCACGTTCAACCAACCCGGCTACTACGTGCTGAATTTTTACATTACCCGCATCGATGGCGGCCTGCAAACCGTCTCGCGCAACGTCCTGGTGGGTTGCAGCCGCGCTCTGGATATCACCCCTACGGCCACCGGCACCATCACGGCCACCGCAATTCCATAACCCGCCCAGCAGCGACCTGCGCCCTTATTCACGCCCACTTGCGATTGAACTTTTCGGCCGCCCCGTTGGTCAGAGCGCCACCATGGCCAAAGGCTACGGCTTTGAATTGGGTGTGGGCCAGTCTGTGCAAAGAGTGCTGACCCTGGGCAAAATCATCGTAGACGATGCTGTAGTTGAGGCCGCCGATGTTGCTGCATGCATCGGCCGCAAACAGCAGCCCACCATCGCGCTCCAACAGCAGGGACACGTGGCCGTCGCTGTGGCCGGGGGTGTGGATGACCCGGATGCCACCCGAAATAGGCAGCACGTCGCCGTCATGAATCTCATGCTGAACCTCGGCCATAGGCACCTCGGGGAGTGAGTTTTTGATCAGCATCCGATACAGAATCTGGCTCAACAGTCCTGGGGAAGGCGTTCCCTTGTGCATGGGCGATTGCCCGCGCACCACGGACGCGTCGCTGGGGTGCATGTAAGCGGGCGTGGTCGAGATTTGCTGGAGGGCGGCCAGGCTGCCGGCGTGGTCGGGGTGGCAGTGGGTGACCAGAATGCGTTTCACATCGGCCGGCGTTTTGCCGATGGCGGCCAGCCCAGCGGCGATCTTTTGCTCACTTTGGGCGTAGCCGGTGTCGATCAACGTCACACCATCGGGGTCGACGATGAACCACACATTGACCATGCCGAGACTGTGTTCGAAGACGTTTGGGAAGATTTCTTTCGGTGCCATGTAAGTCTATGGTTGCCATGTATTGCAGTAATGTGCATCGGAAAATAGGTCGAGTTTTTTCGGAATTTCACCACGAAGACACAAAGTAAAACACAAAGAAACTTTTATAAAGCGCTGTGTGTTCTTTGTGAAAGCATTGTGTCTTCGTATTGAAAAACACTGTGTCTCACTCAGATCATCAGCTCAGAAACAACGGCAGGTGCCCCAGGGCAATCACATGCGCCCACTTATCGCGGTCGCCCTCAGTCAAGATGGCCACATCACCCACCTCGATGCCGCCAGCCTTGTTCATGATGTTGCGCATGCCTTCCAGCGTGCTGCCGGTGCTGATGACATCATCGACCAGGATGACGCGGTGACCTTGAACCAGCGGCCGGTCTCGCCCGTCGAGATACAAGGTCTGCAGCGCGCCGGTGGTGATCGATAACGTCTCAGCCGAGAGCGCATCGCCCATATAGGACTTGTAGGACTTGCGCAGCACCACATACGGCAACCCCGATTCAACCGACAGCGCATGCGCCAACGGAATACTTTTGGCCTCGGCCGCCACCAGCACTTCGCCATTGGCCGGCAGCAGCGGCACCAGCGCCTTGGCCGACGCTTGAATCAGTTCGGTATCGCCCAGAATATTCATCACCGCGATGCGCACACCTGGCGCCACTTCCAGCAGCGGCAAATGGCGGGTGACGCCGGCCACTTCCAACGTGTAAAACTCACCGTCTTTGAGGTTTGTTGTCATAGCTGATTTTCAATTCTGAGAACGGATCGGATTTTGGACAGAATAGACATTATGCGAAATAGCAGTTTTGCTGTAGTTGCAGGGGCAAACCTGCCTCGGTAGGGGCGCAGCATGCTGCGCCCCTACGAAAATCCAACACGCAACAAGGCTTTGTTGCAGATCGCCACTTTCAGCGATTCCACCCATCATTATTTCGCATAATGTCTAATGAACAAAATTAAACAGAATGGGGAAATTCCTATTTTGTTAAATTCTGTTCATTCTGTCTAAAATCCGAATCTGACCCGCTGTTAATCACGAGCGCGAGGCACAGGTAGCACATAGGTTCACACGGCGAGTGTAATCGAATCTCAACGAGAGACGATGGGCATGCGATAGCGAAACTGATGCGCACGCGCATATTGCACAGCCGCCTCGGCATTCACCATGCCGTAGCCGAAGGTGTTATTCGGCGTGGCATTGGCCGGCACACCGCCGCAGGTTTGGACGGTGGAAATGGGTTGGGCACTGGCCCGCAAAATGTCTTCGGTCTCGGCCACCTGACCGCGCAACCACGGCGCGGCCGACCACAACAACGCCACCACACCTGCCACATGCGGCGCAGCCATGCTGGTGCCGCTCAGGAAGCTGTAGCTCGTGGTTGTCGTTCGATACGTCGAGCGAACATTGACCCCCGGTCCAACCACATCCGGTTTGAGCCGGCCGGTAAACGTCGAAGGGCCGCGGCTGCTAAAGCTGGCAATCGCATCCGAAATGTCTGTGGCCCCGATTGAGAAGGACTGGTTCAACGCGCCTGGCGCGGCATTGACCGTGCTGCAACCCCCAGCGCCGCTGTTGCCGGCCGAGGCAATGACCATGATGCCGGCATGGCGCAGTGCTTGTGTGACGGTGACCAATGCCAACGGCAAAATGCAGCCCTCCTCATTCAGGGTGCAACCCCAGGAGTTGCTGGTGATATCGGCCGCCAGCGCGGGATTGGGATTGTTGCCGTTGACATCGCCTGGCGCAAGTGCAAATTGAAAGCAGGCCGTATACAGCGCCACGCTGCCCACGCCGACGTTCATGTTGCGACAGGCGATCCAGTGTGCCCCCGGCGCAACACCGACCTGATTGCCGGCACCGTCATCGCCCACCAGCGTGCCAGTGGTGTGCGTGCCGTGGCCATGATCATCGAGGGGCGTGGGACTAAAGGCGACGGGATCGAACCAGTTGAAATCATGGGTCGCAGTAAGCGTAGCCGTGTTCCAGCCACGATAATGCGGTTTCAGCGCATCATGATCCCAGCGTACGCCGGTATCCAGATCGGCAATGACAATGCCCTGACCGGTGAACCCCTGCGCCCACACCTGCGGCGCTCGCACCCGCGCCACGCCCCACTCGACCGCGTTCACATCGCGCACGCCGACGGTCGAAACGCCATTGGCAATCTGCGCGCCAAACGGCACATCCTGCACGCCCTTGGCCTGCACGTCCAGCTCGATCTGAGCCACATCGCTGCGCGCGGCCAGTGCCTGCAAATCGGCCAGCGTCGCGCGCTTTAGTGCAATCTGATTGGTCACCCACAGCGGGTAGTAATCCTTGCCTTCAGCCATAAGGTCCTGCCGCAACTGGCTCTGCGACCGGTCCGCAAAGTTCAGCAACGCCTGCACCACAAAGCGCGTTTTGTCGGCCTTGCTGCTCAGGCGGTCGGCCGGCGACAAATCGGGATAGCCCGGTGCGGTGATGATGACATTGACCACGCCGGCCGCCTGTGCGGTTTGCCACAATTGGGCCGTAACCTTTTTGGGAGGGGGCTCTGCACCAAAAGTTGGCGAGCCAAAGGCCGGCGAGGGTTTGAGTGAAAAGAGGATGGAGATCAGCAATGTAACAGCAGGGTATAAGTATTTCACACTGGAATTATAGAAGGAAGGTGAAAAACGGCTCTCCCGAATTAAACGGGAATCGCAGTGTAGGGGCAAAGCAGACGACCTAAAGCGCGAAAGTTAATCAAACCGGCGACAACCGCAAAGATGTCTTCATGAACATACCTATCGCCTGCTATAGCTGTTCAGAAAGCAAAATAAAAAGGAGGGACTTGCAAAAATAAAGAAACGGGCGTATCTCCAGATCGCAAACGACGAAGAATGCAAAAGGAGAGACACCCGTGAATACAAGAATAA
>Ga0105048_10007718_pt1 | contig 17273 bp, 13 predicted proteins | sample MAT05_FD_78382 | JGI IMG/M metagenome (GOLD analysis project Ga0105048, IMG submission 78382) | Freshwater microbial communities from Lake Fryxell liftoff mats and glacier meltwater in Antarctica - MAT-05 | ecosystem: Environmental > Aquatic > Freshwater > Ice > Liftoff microbial mat | place...
ATCTTCCCTCCTAACTCTTGTTTTCAAAGGAAACTTCCATGGACGCCGCAGTCAAGAACCCAGCCCCCGTCAACAGCGAAAAAGCCAAGGCCCTGCAGGTTGCATTGGCCCAGATCGAAAAGCAGTTCGGCAAGGGCACGATCATGCGTCTGGGCGAGGGCGAGGTGATCGAAGACATCCAGGTCGTCTCGACCGGCTCGTTGGGGCTGGATATCGCCCTGGGCGTTGGCGGCCTGCCGCGCGGGCGGGTGATCGAGATCTACGGCCCGGAGTCGTCCGGCAAGACCACGCTGACGCTGCAGGCGATTGCCGAGATGCAGAAAACCGGCGGCCAATGCGCCTTTGTCGATGCCGAACACGCGCTGGACATCCAGTACGCACAAAAGCTCGGCGTCAACCTGCAGGATCTGCTGATCAGCCAGCCCGATACCGGCGAGCAGGCGCTCGAGATCGTCGATTCGCTGGTGCGTTCGGGCGCGGTCGACCTGATCGTCATCGATTCGGTCGCGGCGCTCACACCCAAGGCCGAACTCGAGGGCGAAATGGGCGACTCCCTGCCTGGCTTGCAGGCGCGGCTGATGAGCCAGGCGCTGCGCAAGCTCACCGCGCATATCAAGAAGACCAACTGCATGGTCATCTTCATCAACCAGATCCGCATGAAGATTGGTGTCATGTTCGGCAGCCCCGAAACCACCACCGGTGGCAATGCGCTCAAGTTTTATGCCTCGGTGCGGCTCGATATCCGGCGTACCGGTACGATCAAGAAGGGCGACGAGGCAATCGGCAACGAAACCAAGGTCAAGGTGGTCAAGAACAAGGTCGCACCGCCGTTCAAGACAGCCGAGTTCGACATCCTGTTCGGCGAAGGCATCAGCCGCCATGGCGAGATCATCGACATGGGTGTGAACGCCCAGATCCTGGACAAGTCCGGCGCCTGGTATGCCTACAACGGCGAGAAAATTGGCCAGGGCCGCGACAACGCCCGCGAGTTCCTGCGTGAAAACGCCGATCTCTCGCGTGAGATCGAAAACAAGGTGCGTGAGTCGCTGGGCATTCCCCTGCTGCCCGAGCGGATCGGCGCGGAGGCCGGCGCCAAGGCCAAGGCCAAAAAGGTCGACTGATCGGCGCTCGCTGCCGTATTCGTGCCTGTTCCACCACCATCACTCAAGGGGCGCGCCTTGCGCCTGCTGGCCACGCGCGAACGTTCCCGGCTGGAGCTCGAGCGCAAGCTGCGGCGCCATGAGACCGAACCCGGTGAGCTGGCGCGCGCGCTCGATGCCTTGCAGACCAAGGGGTTCATCGACGAGAAACGGGTCGTCGAATCGGTGCTGCATCGGCGAGCCGGCAAGCTGGGCGCCGCGCGTATCCGCCAGGAACTGCAGGACAAAGGCCTGCCCGTCCAGACCATTCGCGATGCCATGGCCGGTTTGCAGGGCAGCGAGCTGGCGCGGGCCCGCGCCGTCTGGCACAAGAAGTTCGCTGCCACGCAGTTACCCGATGCCTCGGGCGCCGCTCGCGCGGCAGATGCCGCCGACCGTGCGCGTCAGATACGTTATCTTGCCGCACGCGGCTTCGGCGGCGACACGATCCGCCGTGTCGTGTCCGGTGCCGGCGACTGGCTGGACGAGCCCACAATCGATTGAGTTATCGACGCTGGCACGCGCGCCTCGCGGCGCTCTATCCCCGCTATCCGGCTACGAGGCAATCGCTCAGAGAGCCAGCATCAACTTGAGGTTCTGAACCGCTGCGCCACTGGCGCCCTTGCCCAGGTTGTCCAGCCGTGCAATCAGCACCGCATGGCCATAGCCGTCCCTGGCCGCGTCATTGCCAAACACGCGCAATTCGAGCTTGTTGGTGTCCACCAGCGCAAGCGCGTCGAGTTTGCCGTCCGGGTTGGCCGTCTCGACCGTGACCCACGTGCTGCCCTGATAGTGTCTGGCCAGCGCGTCGTGCAAATCCCGTGCGCTGGGCCTGCCCGACAAGTCGTCCAGATGCAGTGGCAGCTGCACCAGCATGCCCTGGCGAAAATTGCCCACCGCGGGGATGAACAGTGGCCGGCGGGTGAGGCCGGTGTGGTGCATGATTTCGGGCACGTGTTTGTGCTTGAGCCCCAGGCCGTAGACCTCGTATGCGGGAGCGGAGCCGCTCTCGTAGGCCTCGATCATGCTGCGACCGCCGCCGGAGTAGCCACTGACAGAAGGCAGTGACAGTGCAGTATCGGGCGGCAACAGGCCGGCATCGATCAGGGGGCGGATCAGCGCAATCGCGCCGGTGGCATAACAACCCGGATTGCTCACGCGGTGCGCGCCAGCCACTGCGGCCTCTTGCCCGGCGCACAGTTCTGGAAATCCGAACACCCAATCGGGCGCCACGCGGTGGGCAGTCGACGCGTCGATGATGCGCGGGCCGGGCTTGCCGCTGCTCGCAGCCAGTTCGTCGATCATGGCCACCGATTCGCGCGCGGCGTCATCGTGCAGGCACAGGATGACCAGATCGACCTGGCCCATCAGTGCGCGTTTGGCTTGCGGGTCCTTGCGCAGATGGGCTTCGATGCTGACGAGTTCGACGCCGGGCATGGTCTGCAACCGCTCGCGGATCTGCAATCCGGTGGTGCCCGCTTCGCCGTCAATGAATATCTTTTTTGCCATGGCAGGTACTTTCAGTTTGCAGTCAATATCCGCACCGGATACGTCATGCACGCAGCCAATGCCGCATTGCAGCATGATACATTCGAGGACTTCGGTGTCCACTGCCGACTGGGTTTGCACACATTCTCCAGGGTAGTGGGTTTGTTCCTATCTCCGAGAGAAACCTCATGAAGATTCACGAGTACCAAGGCAAGGAAATCTTGCGCAAATTCGGAGTTCCGGTGCCGCGCGGCATTGCGGCCTTCACCGTGCAAGAGGCTGTCGAGGCGGCTCAAAAACTGGGTGGCCCGGTGTGGGTGGTCAAGGCCCAGATTCATGCCGGCGGCCGTGGCAAGGGCGGTGGCGTCAAGCTGGCGCGCTCCATCGACGAGGTCAAGGCCCTGGCCGGCGAAATCCTCGGCATGCAACTGGTCACCCATCAGACCGGCCCGCAGGGCCAGAAGGTGCGTCGCCTGCTGATCGAGGATGGTGCCGACATCAAGAAGGAGTACTACGTGTCGGTTGTCACCGACCGTGCGTCCCAAAAGGTCGCCATCATGGCGTCCTCCGAGGGCGGCATGGATATCGAGGAAGTGGCCCATGCCACACCCGAGAAGATCCTCAAGGTGTTCGTCGATCCCGCAACCGGCCTGACTGAGGCGCAAGCCCGTGAATTGGCCAACGGCATCGGTGTGCCTGCCGGCTCGACCGCGCAGTGTGTCGATGTGCTGCAAAAGCTGTATCAGTGCTACATGGAGACCGACGCCTCGCTGGTCGAGATCAACCCGTTGATCCTGGAAGGCGGCGGCGGCATCAAGGCCCTGGACGCCAAGTTTAACTTCGACTCGAATGCGTTGTTCCGCCAGCAGGAGATCGTGGCCTACCGCGATCTGGACGAAGAGGATCCGGCCGAAGTCGAGGCCAGCAAGTTCGATCTGGCCTACATCAGCCTCGATGGAACCATCGGCTGCCTGGTCAACGGCGCCGGGCTGGCGATGGCCACCATGGACACCATCAAGCTGTATGGCGCCGAGCCAGCCAACTTTCTGGATGTCGGCGGTGGCGCCACCCCCGAGAAGGTGACCGAGGCTTTCAAGATCATGCTCAAGAACACCAAGGTCAAGGCGATCCTGGTGAACATCTTCGGCGGCATCATGAAGTGCGACACCATCGCCACCGGTGTCATCACCGCCTGCCGCGCCACCAACCTCAGCGTGCCGCTGGTGGTGCGCATGAAAGGCACCAACGAAGAGCTGGGCAAGAAGATGCTGGCCGAGTCCGGCTTGCCGATCATCAGTGCCGACACGATGGCCGAGGCGGCTCAAAAGGTCGTGGCAGCAGTCCGGTAATTCGCGTCAGGTCAACCAACAAGACACACGGGCGCCTGGCCTGGCCGTACACGGTCTGGACGGATGGCGCTCCGGTGGTGAAGGAGTTCAAGTGAGCATTCTGATCAACAAAGACACCAAGGTCATCACGCAGGGCATCACCGGCAAGACCGGTCAGTTCCATACCGAGAAGTGCCAGGAATACGCAAACGGCAAGAACTGCTTTGTCGCGGGGGTCCATCCCAAGAAGGCCGGTGAGTCGATCTTCGGCATACCGATCTTCGGCTCGGTCAAGGATGCTGCCGCCAGGACCGGCGCTACCGTGTCCGTTATCTACGTGCCGCCAGCGGGCGCAGCCGCTGCAATCTGGGAGGCCGTCGAAGCCGAACTCGATCTGGCGATCTGCATTACCGAAGGCATTCCGGTGCGGGACATGCTCGAATTGCGCAACAAGATGATTGCGCGTGTCGCCGCCGGTGGCAAAAACACCTTGCTGCTGGGCCCGAACTGTCCGGGTCTGATCACTCCCGAGGAGATCAAGATCGGCATCATGCCGGGTCACATCCACCGCAAGGGCCGCATTGGCGTGGTATCGCGCTCGGGTACCTTGACTTATGAGGCGGTTGCGCAGTTGACCGACATCGGCCTGGGGCAATCGACTGCTGTCGGTATTGGCGGCGATCCGATCAACGGGCTCAAGCACATCGACATCATGCAGGCGTTCAACGATGATCCCGACACCGATGCCGTCATCATGATCGGTGAGATCGGCGGACCGGACGAAGCCGAGGCGGCTCGCTGGTGCAAGGACAACATGAAGAAACCAGTCGTCGGCTTCATTGCCGGCGTCACCGCGCCTGCGGGCAAGCGCATGGGTCACGCCGGCGCGCTGATCTCCGGTGGTGCCGATACGGCCGACGCCAAGCTGGCCGTCATGGAAGAATGCGGCTTCAAGATCACCCGAAACCCGTCGGAAATGGGCAAGTTGCTCAAATCCGTTCTCAAGTAAACAACTGGCGCAAACTTCCCGGGGCATAGTTCTCATGCCTCGGATCGATCAAGTAGTACGAGCGTGGAAGAATTCCTCACTGCCCACTTCTGGATAGCTGTCGGTCAGATCATCATGATCGACATCCTGCTGGGCGGCGACAATGCCGTGGTCATCGCCCTGGCCTGCCGCAAGCTGCCGCCGCATCAAAGAACCAAAGGCATTCTCTGGGGCACGGCAGGTGCGATTTTGCTGCGCGTGATCCTGATCGCTTTTGCATTGACGCTGCTGCAAGTACCGTACCTGAAGCTCGTTGGTGCTGTGCTGTTGTTGTGGATCGGTATCAAACTGCTGGCGCCGCAGGACGATGACGAGCACAGCAATATCCAGGGCAGCGACAAGTTGTGGGCTGCGGTCAAGACGGTCATCGTGGCCGATCTGGTGATGAGCGTGGACAACGTCATTGCCATCGCCGGCGCCGCCACCGGTGCCGGCGAAAGTCACCAGTTGCCGCTGGTGATTTTCGGCCTGCTGGTGAGCGTGCCCATCATTATCTGGGGCAGCCAGCTGGTGCTCAAGCTGATGGATCGTTTCCCGATCATCATCACGGTCGGCGGCATGTTGCTGGGCTGGATTGCCGGAACCATGGCACATACCGATCCGGCCGTGCTGGAATGGTTGCCGCAAACCAAGACCTGGAACTACGGCATGGGGCTCGCCGGCGCCGCGTTGGTGTACGCCTCCGGCCTGATGATGCAGCGGGCCCGCAAAGCAGACTGAGCAAGGAGCCGCGTGACGGCGAGGCCATTTCCTTCCATTGGGCGGTTCGCCCGCCGGGATGTGCAAAAAAACGACAAGTGCGCCCAACTATGTCACTTGTCGGTAGCGGCATGGTCTGCTAACGTAGCTTCTTCGTACCTTCGAGTCGAGGGACCTGGGCTTTCCTGACTCACGTGCACCGTGAAATGTCGAATCAAATAACCGGGTGGGTTGGAACGTGGCAACAAAGTCATCATCGAAGAATGCACAATTCTGGCGCGCGGATTGGTTTGCCGGGGTCGCAATTGTCCTCGCTGTACTGGTCCTTAACCAGGCCACGGATCTGATCGGAACCCTCGAGCGTCGGTTCTACGACTTCGGCAGCACCAGTACCTCACGACAACCCTCTGACCGGATCGCGATCATCGCGATTGACGATCAGAGCATTGCCAATATTGGTCGCTGGCCCTGGCCGCGTGACATCCACGCCAAGATCATCGACCAGTTGTCCCAGGCCAAGGCAAAGACCATTGTCGAGACCGTGTTCTTCATTGAGCCTCAGGTTGATCGCGGTCTGGGTTTCATCCGTCAAATGAAGGTGTTGTTGCCGGCCGGCGGTGATATTGCCCTGTCCAAGATCATCGCCGAGGCCGAGCGCGTGCTCGATACCGACGCTGTGCTGGCCGCCAGCATGAAAAGCGCGGGCAATGTGCTGGTGCCGTCGGTGTTCCAGCTTGGCGAACCGCAGGGTAATCCGGACAAACCGATGCCGGGCTATGCCGCAGCAAGCACCATCCGGGCGCTTGAGGGTTTCGGCATTTCGGCCATCAGCGGGCAGCAGCCGATCGAACAGATCGGGGTGGTTGCAGCCGGTGTCGCCCACCTGAACCAGATCCAGGATGTCGATGGCGCCGTGCGCCAGGAACCGCTGCTGGTCAATTATTTTGGCAACGCTGTTCCGTCCATGGCTTTGCTGGCTGCCGCCAGGAGCCTTAACCTGGGTCCTGACGACATCAAGATCAATCCTGGCGAGTCGGTCCAGATTGGCAAACTGCGCGTCAAGACCGACGAAGGCGCGTTGATGTTGCCGCAGTTCTACAAGGCCCGCGACGGGCGTCCCGCGTTTGCGGTCGATTCGTTTTATGACGTGCTCAATGGCAAGATACCGGCGAGCAAGTACGCTGACAAGATCGTCATCATCGGCGCCACGGCGGCCGGTGTCGGGGTCCAGTTTCCGGTGCCCGGCTACGCCGGACTTTCTCCGGCCGAGACCATTGCCCACATCACGTCGAGCATTCTGGGCGAACATTTCATCGTACAGCCGTCATGGGGTGTGTGGGCGACGCTTGCCATTTTCCTGCTGGTGGCTGCATACATCATCGCGGTCTTGCCACGCCTGTCGGCGGGCATGGCGGCGATCGTGACGCTGGTGGCATTTGTCGGCCTGCTGGGCGCCGAGTTCAGCTTGCTCTCTGGCAGTGCGATCTGGCTCAAGCTGGTGTTGCCGGCGATGCTCCTGGCCATCGGACATCTGGCGCTGACCACCAAACGTTTCCTGGTGACCGAGGCCGGCAAACTGAAGTCCGATGAAGAGTCGGCTGAAACCAACCGCATGATGGGTCTGGCGTTGCAGGGTCAGGGCCAGCTGGACGCCGCGTTTGACCGGTTCCGCCGGGTTCCGTTCGGTGACGCCGTGATGGGCAACCTGTACAGCCTGGCGCTTGACTTCGAGCGCAAGCGCCAGTTCAACAAGGCCGAGGCGGTGTACCAGCACATGGCCACTTACGACAAGGACTACAAGGACCTGCAGGCCAAGCTCAACCGGGCCAAGAACCTGTCCGAGACCGTGATGTTAGGGGGCAGTGGCTCCCATCCGGGAGGCACGATGCTGCTCGACGGCGGCGCGGTCGAGAAGCCGATGCTCGGGCGCTACCAGGTCGACAAGGAACTCGGCAAGGGCGCGATGGGTGTGGTCTATCTGGGCAAGGACCCGAAGATCGGCCGTGTCGTTGCGATCAAGACCATGGCCTTGAGCCAGGAGTTCTCGGGGGATGAACTGGTCGACGCGCGCGAGCGATTCTTCCGTGAGGCCGAGACGGCCGGCCGATTGCAGCATCAGAACATCGTGACGATCTTCGATGCGGGCGAAGAGCACGACCTGGCCTACATCGCCATGGAGTTTCTCAAAGGCAAGGACCTGCTCGACCATTGCAAGGAGGGCAACCTGCTGCCGGCTCCGAGGGTGCTGTCGATTGCAGCGCGTGTGGCGGAAGCACTGGCTTATGCGCACCGGCAGAACGTCGTGCATCGCGATATCAAGCCGGCCAACATCATGTACGAGGCCGACAGCGATACCGTCAAGGTCACCGACTTCGGCATAGCCCGGATTACCGACTCGAGCAAGACCAAGACGGGCCTGGTGCTGGGCACCCCGAGTTTCATGTCGCCGGAGCAACTGGCCGGCAAGAAGGTCGACGGCCGATCCGACCTGTATTCGCTGGGCGTGATGCTGTTCCAGATGCTCACCGGTGTGTTGCCGTTCCGTGGCGAGTCCATGGCTGAGCTGATGTACAAGATTGCCAACGAAGAAGCGCCCGACGTGCGAACTCTGCGCAGTGATCTGCCGCCCAATCTGGCCGATCTGGTGGCACTGGCTTTGAGCAAAAGGCCCGAGACGCGGTACCAGGACGGTGAGCAATTCGCGGCCGACCTGCGTTCGGTGATGACAGAGCTCGGTGGCAACAAGCCGGGTCTGGCGCCAGGCGCAGCGCCACGTGCACCGGCTGCCGCGACGCAAGCTAACAAGCCGCCAGCCAGTTACGACAAAACCGCGGTGCTGGCCTCTGCCACGATGGCCGCCATGGCGTCCGACGGGTTCGACAAGACCGTGGTCCAGAAAGTCGTGCCATCACCTGCGGCCACGTTGGAATCCGATTTCGAGAAGACGCTGGTGCATCAGACCATCCCTACGGCGGGCAAGCCTGATATGGCATTCGAGAAGACCGTTGTGTATCAGGCAACCACTGCAGTGACCCGCAAGCCGGATGACGGATTTGAAAAGACCGTCGTGCACAAGATCAAGGACAGCGGCAAGGCGGCTCCGAACAGCGGTGGTACCGCGCCGGATGTCGAGATCTGATCTGTCAGTGATGATGCAATACACCTTTCTCGCCAGAACCGATCCTGGCAGGGCCAGAGAAAACAACGAAGACGCTGTGCTGGCCGACGAGTCCGCGCAGCTAGGCGTATTGGCCGATGGCATGGGCGGATACAACGCCGGTGAGATTGCCAGCGGTATGGCCACGGCCTTCATCAAGTCCGAAATGGCCCGCTGGTTGGCCGAAACCGGCAAGAGCGCCAATCTCAAGGAGATCCGCCGGGCTCTGGAGATCTGCGTGGACAATGCGAATCGTTCGATCTTCAACGCGTCAAAATCCAATCCGCAGTATTCGGGAATGGGCACGACGCTGGTGGCGGGCGTGTTCCACGGCAACATCTTGATCCTTGGCCATATCGGCGACTCGCGTTGTTATCGTTTGCGAGATGGAAACCTGTTGCAGATCACCAAAGACCATTCGTTGCTGCAGGAGCAGATTGATGCCGGCTTGATCACACCCGAACAGGCGGTCGGTTCCTCCATCAAGAACCTGGTGACCCGGGCATTGGGCGTCGAAGATGCCGTGGTGATGGAAGTGAACGAGCACCAGGTCGAGGCCGGCGATTGTTATCTGATGTGCTCTGACGGCCTGTCCGACATGGTTGACGATGCGGAAATTGCCAGTATCCTTGGGGGGCCTGTGCCCATGGACCAGAAAGCGGACATACTAGTTGCCGTGGCAAACGAGCATGGCGGGCGTGACAACATTTCGGTATTGCTGGTGCTGGCGGAGCCAGTGGCAGAAAAACGTGGCTTGATCTCCAGACTGTTGGGAAAATAGGGAGTTCGTGTCTAATATGAAAAAGTGGCAGATGAACAGGAGTCGGTCATGCCGAAAATGATCGTATCGATCGATGGTGTTGTCATCAAGGAAGTCCAGCTGACCAAAGACCGGACAACCTTGGGCCGTCGGCCCTATAACGATGTTGTGATTGATAACCTGGCGATCAGCGGTGAACATGCTGTCTTTCAGATGGCGGGCAGCGACGTATTCATCGAGGACCTCAACAGCACCAACGGTACCTATGTCAACGGCAAGGCAGCCAAGAAGCAACAACTGCATAACGGCGATACGGTAGAGGTTGGCAAGTACAAGATCAAATTTGTCAGTGAGGCGGCGGCCGATGGCTTCGAGAAGACCATGATGGTCAAGTCGATGCCGGCAACTGCGCCTGCAGCGTCCCATCGCGAAGCCGGCGCATCGGGCTGGACGTCGTCGCCACCAGCTTCTGCGCCCAGTGCCGGGTCCACCACCACGGCGCAGGCGTCGATCAAGGTGTTGTCGGGTGCCGCATCCGGTCGCGAGGTTCCGCTGACCAAGGTTGTCACTACCATCGGAAAGCCCGGCGTGGCAGTGGCGGCCATCACACGTCGCCAGCATGGCTTCGTGGTGCACCATGTTGAAGGTGCCGGCAACCCCTCGCTCAACGGAGCGCCGATTGGTACCGATCCGGTGTCCCTGAAAAATGGCGACCTGATCGAGCTTGCCGGGACCCAGATGCAGTTTGTGCAGAGCTGATCCCAAGGGCTTCTCGCTGAAACCCGCGGCTTTCATGCTCGTTTGCTGACGCCGCCATGGGAGCCCTCCTCAGGCACTGGCCGCGCGTCCTGGTGACACTGCTTCCGCTGGTGGTCGTCCTGATGCATGCGGTGGGCGTAGCGCGTTTGGGCGTGCTTGATCGCCTCGACAACATCATCTACGACGCGCGATTGCGCGCGACCATGCCCAAGACGCTCGATGACCGCATTGTCATCATCGACATCGACGAAAAGAGCCTGGCCGATGTGGGTCGCTGGCCCTGGGGTCGCAACCGGCTCAGTGAGTTGACCAACGAGTTGTTCGAACGCCAGAAGATCGCCTTGCTGGGCTTTGACGTCGTGTTCGCAGAGGCCGACGAAAGCTCCGGCCTCAAGCGGCTTACAGAGCTGGCGCAACGTGAACTGCGTGACCAGCCGGGGTTTGTCGACAAGCTGAAACAACTGCAGCCCGCGCTCGACTATGACGCGATGTTTGCCAAGTCGCTCGAAGGCCGGCCGGTGGTGCTGGGCTACTACCTGACCGGGGACCGCGATGGCCATACCTCCGGCGTGTTGCCGCAGCCGGTCATGAGCAAGGAGTCGTTGCAGGGCCGGCCGATCAAGTTCACCAGCTGGAACGGCTTCGGCTCGAACATCGCGCAGATCGCCAAGGCCGCACCGGTTGCCGGCCACTTCAATCCAATTCCCGAAGGCGATGGCGTCGTGCGCTCACTTCCGCTGGTGGCGGAATACAAGGGTAACTATTACGAATCCTTGTCCCTGGCGATGTTTCGGATGCTGGCGGGCTCGCCGACGGTGACGCCCGGGTTTCCAAAGGAGCGTCTGCTGGGTCGCAGTTACCACGGACTGGAAAGCATCCAGCTCAAGCTGGGTAGCAAGACGCTTGCCATACCCGTGGATGAACAGGTCTCCGCACTCATTCCGTTTAGGGGTTTCGGTGGTCCGAAGGGTGGTTCTTTCCAGTACATCTCCGCCGCAGACTTGTTGTCCAAGGCGCTTGCCCCAGAAACGTTGAAGAACAAGATCGTGCTGGTTGGCACCACGGCACCGGGGCTTCAGGATTTGCGTGTCACACCGGTCAGTGAAGTCTATCCAGGCGTCGAGGCCCATGCCAACGTGATCTCGGGCCTGCTCGATGGCAAGACCCTGGTCAAGCCCGATTACGCTATCGGATACGAGGTCGTGGTGGTGTTGATGGCCGGCCTGCTGCTTGCGATTGCCTTGCCGCTGGTATCGGCCACGCGGGCAGTCATCCTCAGCGTGGGCGTGGCGGCAATGGTCGGCGGTCTGAACTTCTGGTTGTATCTTGGCGCCGGACTGGTTTTGCCGCTGGCAGGTGCGCTGATCATGGTTGCCACCGCCTTCGCGCTGAACATGAGCTACGGCTATTTTGTCGAAAGCCGCTCCAAACGCGAACTGGCCAATCTGTTTGGAACTTACGTGCCACCGGAACTGGTGGACGAGATGGTCAAGGATCCGGACAGTTACAGCATGGCGGCCATCAATCGCGAGATGACCGTGATGTTCTGCGACATGCGCGGCTTCACCAAGATGTCCGAGCAGATGGAGCCGATCCAGCTGCAGTCCCTGCTCACCGGGGTGTTCACCCGATTGACCGGCATCATTCGCGCCAACCGCGGCACGATCGACAAATACATGGGCGACTGCGTGATGGCGTTCTGGGGCGCGCCGGTCGAGACCCCGGAGCATGCGCACCTGGCCGTCAAGTCGGCAATGGAAATGGCCAATGCGGTGCGCGGCATCAACGAGGAGCACCGGGCCAAGGGGATTCCGGAAATCGGCATCGGTATCGGTGTCAACACCGGCAACATGTGTGTCGGCGATATGGGATCGAATATTCGCAAGAGTTACACCGTCATCGGCGATGCGGTGAATCTGGGCTCGCGACTGGAAGGTCTTTCCAAGGTATACGGCGTCGATATCGTGGTCAGCGAGGCAGCCCGCAAGCTGGCCCCTGCCTTTGGCTGGCAGGAACTCGATCTTGTCCGCGTGAAGGGCAAGGATCAGGCGGTCGCCATCTTCTGGCCAGTTGCACCGGCGAACCGCGTCGGCGCCGAGACCGAGGCTGAACTCAAGGCCTGGGGTGCATTTCTCAAGGCATATCGGTCGCAGGACTGGGATCAGTGCGATTTGCTTATGATGAACCTCTTGCGCATGAATGCCAAAAAATACCTTTACCACCTTTACTCGGATCGGATAGCCTCCATGCGGCTGCTTCCTTTCGATCTTGAATGGGACGGTGCGACGAACTTCGAAACCAAATAAGGGGCGCCATGAAAGTGCGTGTGTTGGGCTGTTCCGGCGCCATCGCCAAAGACTGCCGAACCACGTCTTTTTTGATCGATGGCGATATCCTGATCGATGCAGGTACCGGTGTCGGAGACCTGACGCTTGATGAAATGCAGGGTATCGATCATGTATTTCTGACGCATTCGCATCTCGATCACGTTGCCGCCCTTCCGCTGATGGTCGATGCCGTGGCTGCCCGGCGCCAGCAACCGCTGAAGATCCATGCGCTGGCAGGCACCATTGCCGCACTCAAGGCGCATATCTTCAACGGCGTGATCTGGCCCGATTTCAGCCAGATTCCCACGCCGCAAGCGCCGTTCATCACGTTCCACGAGATATTCTGCGGCCAGACCCTTGAGGTCAACCGCAAGTTGATCGAAGTGCTACCAGCGGTTCACACGGTGCCCGCAGTGGGTTATGCTGTGACCGCCGGCACCGGATGCTGGGTCTTTTCTGGAGACACCGAGCGCAACCCGGCGTTCTGGGAGCGCGTCAACCAACTGAATGTCGCGATGTTGGTGATCGAGACGGCCTTCAGCAATCGTGAGAAGGACCTGGCCAAGCTCAGCTTGCATCTTTCGCCCTGCGTGCTGGCCAATGAACTCGACAATATTTCGAACGACCGCAAATACCCGATCTACATCACCCACACCAAACCTGCCGAGACCGATCTCATCATGGCCGAGATCCAGAAATTCGACGAAACCTCCGTGTCGGGGCCCAACGTGACCCACGACATTCGCTGGCTGCGCGCCGGCCAGGAGTTTGATATATGAGCCGCCGGGCCGTTCCCAAGGCGAATGGCGCCGCAGCGCGGTGCGCGAAGGCTCCAAATTCGAGCCGCCGGGCCGTTCCCAAGGCGAATGGCGCCGCAGCGCGGTGCGCGAAGGCTGGATTGTGAACGCCGTACTCAAGCCCGGCCAGAGTCCGCACACATCGGAGCAGGCGTTTTTCGAGAGCCAGAAGCTGCCACCGGATAAGCGCGGCATCACCTTCGAGGCGTTGTTCTACAAGCAGTTGCACCACGTCACCGCGCGGATTCACGATACCGAGAACCTGGACCAGATCATGCTGGACGCCAGCCAGGACATCTGCAAACTGCTCAATGCCGATCGCCTGACGCTGTATGCCGTCAACGATGACCAGTCGGCCATCGTGTCCAAGATCAAGACGGGGCTGAACAGCAGCCGTGACCTGAAGTTGCCGATCTCCCCACAAAGTCTGGCTGGCTATGTGGCCTTCAGTCGCAAGCAGCTCAACCTGGCCGATGTCTACGACGACGACGCGCTCAAGCAGATTCACCCGGCGCTGACTTTTCTGAAGGAGGTCGACAAACGGTCGGGCTATCGCACCCGCCAGATGCTGGTGGCGCCGATTCTCGACGGCGAGGTGTTGCACGGTGTCTTGCAGATCATCAACAACAAGAGCGATCAGACTTTTGGGGCATTGGAGGTTGAAGGCGTCGCGCAGTTATGCAAGACGCTGGCCACAGCGATCCGCCAGCGGGTGCAAAAGGCCAATGAAGCGTCGCGCCACAAGGTCACCAAATACAGCGGGCTGGTGGCTGACGGTGTGCTCACGGAAAACGAACTCGATCAGAGTCTGGTCGATGCGCGCAACGATGGCAAGCCGGTGGAACACGTGCTGATGGCCCATTTCAAGGTCAAGCCGCTGCAGATCGGCTCGTCGCTGGCGCGATTTTTTGGCGTCCCGTACGAGCCATTCAGCGCCGGTCGCATCCGCTCTGAAGCCTTGCACGGGCCGCTCAAGCGCGAGTTCATCGTCGAACAGGGTTGGATTCCGCTCGAAGAATCACCCGAGGGCCTGGTCATCATGTGCGTAGACCCGGAGGCCGTGCGCGGAGCCCGGGTCGTGCCGCAAGTGTTTCCGCGTATCAGCAAGTTTGCCTACCGCGTCACCACGCTGACCGAGTTCGACGAAACGCTGGCCCAGTTGTATGGCGCCGGCAACGAAGGCGGCTCGATCGACCAGTTGCTGGCCGACATGGACGGCGGCCCGATCGACGATGGCTCCAACGACGACTCGCTCGAATCTGCGGCGGCAGACAATGAACTGGTCAAGTTCGTCAACAAGGTGATCATCGACGCCTTCAACCAGAAAGTATCCGATATCCATATCGAGCCGATGCCGGGCAAGCTCAAGACCGGCATCCGGTTTCGCATCGACGGCACACTGGTGCCCTATATCGAAGTGCCGGCGCATTTCCGCCAGGCCATGGTCACGCGCTTGAAGATCATGTGCGATCTTGACATCTCCGAGCGGCGCAAGCCGCAGGACGGCAAGATCAAATTCAAGAAGTACGGCCCGCTCGATATCGAACTGCGGGTTGCCACGATTCCATCCACCGGCGGCGTCGAGGACGTGGTGATGCGGATTCTGGCCGCTGGCGAGCCGATCCCGCTGGAAAAACTCGGCCTCACCACGCACAACCGCGAGCGGCTCGAAAAAACCGTGACCAAGCCGTATGGCCTGTTCTACGTATGCGGCCCTACCGGCTCCGGCAAGACCACCACCCTGCACTCGATCCTGAAGTTCCTCAACACGCCGGACACCAAGATCTGGACCGCCGAGGATCCGGTCGAGATCACCCAGAAAGGCCTGCGCCAGGTTCAGATCAACAAGAAAGCCGGTATCGACTTCGCGCTGATCATGCGTGCCTTCCTGCGTGCCGACCCCGACATCATCATGGTCGGTGAGTCACGCGACAAGGAAACCGTGTCCATGGGTGTAGAGGCCTCGCTTACGGGTCACCTGGTGTTCTCGACGCTGCACACCAACTCGGCGCCCGAGTCGATCACGCGGCTGATGGACATGGGCATGGACCCGTTCAATTTTGCCGATGCCCTGCTCGGCATCCTGGCCCAGCGCCTGGCCAAGAAGTTGTGCGACTGCAAGCAATCGTATGTGCCGGACGCCGAAGAGATGCGCCTGTTTGTCACCGAATATGTCGAGGAACTGCGTCATTCCAAAGCCTGGCAGGCCGACCACGAGGGTGAAGCCCGCAAGCTCCTGGCGAGCTGGAACCAGATCTATGGCCAGGACGGCCAGCTCCGGTTGTACCGCGCGGTGGGTTGCGACAAATGCAACAACACCGGCTACAAAGGCCGGATCGGCCTGCATGAGCTGCTGATTGCCGATGACAACGTCAAGAAGCTGATCCAGGAGCGTGCCCGCGTAGCGGAGTTGTTCGCACAGGCTGTCGAGGGCGGCATGCGCACGCTCAAGATGGACGGCATGGAGAAAGTCATGATGGGCATGACGGACATCAAGATGGTCCGGCAGGTGTGTATCAAGTAAGTGACAAAAATGGCATGACAAAAATGTCGTGCCGACCGCTTTGACTGAAATCAGGGTCGACATTTGCGGCGAATTCGGCAGTTAGCCACGCAAAATTGGCGCAATTTCTGAGTTTGAGGGCCTGGCACACATTTTGCTTTATATGTTCGTCTCGCAAGTTTCCCCAACCCCAGGAGTTTTCAAATGAAGCGTTCCATGCAAAAGGGTTTTACCCTTATCGAGTTGATGATCGTAGTCGCGATCATCGGTATTCTGGCCGCCGTCGCCCTGCCGGCATATCAGGACTATACGGTCCGTGCCAAGGTGTCGGAGGTGGTGTTGGCTGCTTCATCTGCCAAGACGGCCGTTGCGGAATCGGCTCAGGTCAATTCGCTGATGCCTTCAACGGCAAGCCTGGTTGTCGATACACAGTCCTCCAAATGGGTTTCGAGCGTAAGTTACGCAAACACGAGCGCTTCCGTCGGCGTGATCACCGTATTTACCAAAACTTCGGCGAACGGCGGCGATCCCAAGCTGAACGGCAATACTCTGCAAATGACCGGAACCATGCAAGGTAATGGTCAGGTGGTGTGGGTCTGTGCTGCTGGCGCAACCAATCCAATCGACGCCAAATATCTGCCTGCAAGCTGCAAGCCTTGATAGATTAAGACTTTTGACAACAAGAGGCCCTGAAAAGGGCCTCTTGTGTTTGGGGCGTACGTTTCTTGTTGCGTGGCAACTCCTGTTGTCGTGAATGCACTTGTTTGTAGCTCATCCGATGCTGAACTCCCTCTTGAATTTTTTTCGCCCTGACGCGGGTAATAGCGCGCAGATTGTTGATGCAGGTCCGATGCCGCCGATCTGGCTTGGAATGTGGTCGTTGCTACTGTCATTCGCTTGGCTGGTGCCAAACCACTACCGGCCATGGTCGGCATTCCATGGCGACGCCATAGCGGCATTGGGCATGTCGATTGGTTGCGCCGCCATCATGCTGCGCTGCAGACAGCCAGTCGAATGGAATCGTCTCACGTTGATGTTGCTGATTTTGGTTCTTGTACCTTGGATACAGGCGATCACGGGCCTGATCCGATTTGCTGGCCAGGCCTGGATCACATCGGCATATCTATTGGGCCTCCTACTTGCAGTTCTGACAGGCCAGTTGTGGGAGCGAACGCGCGCTGATCAATGCGTCAAGGCCATATTCTTGGCTGTTGGAATCGGCTGCATCGTTTCTGTGTGGCTACAACTCTATACCTGGTTGGGACTGA
>Ga0105048_10007720_pt1 | contig 17272 bp, 19 predicted proteins | sample MAT05_FD_78382 | JGI IMG/M metagenome (GOLD analysis project Ga0105048, IMG submission 78382) | Freshwater microbial communities from Lake Fryxell liftoff mats and glacier meltwater in Antarctica - MAT-05 | ecosystem: Environmental > Aquatic > Freshwater > Ice > Liftoff microbial mat | place...
CGAGCTGGCCCATTGCCTGGAGGCGGTGCGCCGTCCGGCGCTGGCGCGCCCCGATGTCGGTTTCGCCTTGTGGCATGAAGGCCGGCTGGTTCAGCAATGGCGCGCATATCCGCGCAGCGCGATCACCGAGGGGCCGACCGCGTTCGACCAGCGCCTGAGCGATGTTCTGGGCACGGACTTCGTTGAGCGGTCGGTGGCACTCGATGCCGGGACCTTGTCAGATACCTCGCCTGCGGATCGGCGCGATAACCGGCATCCAGTACGCGTGAGCGGGCGGGTCGGCATACCGGACGCGGCCCGTGCGCGGGGCGACCAGCAGTTCTGTTATGTCAACGGCCGCTTCGTGCGCGACAAGGTGCTGTCGCATGCGGTGCGCAGCGCCTATGAAGACGTGCTCCACGGCCATCGCCAGCCGGTGTATGTGCTGCATATCGAGATCGACCCGACACTTGTCGACGTCAATGTGCATCCGACCAAGATCGAGGTACGCTTTCGTGACAGCCGCGAAGTGCACCAGGCGGTGCGCCATGCGGTGCAAGATGCGCTGGCCAAGCCCCGCACTGGCGCAGCGCTCGCCCCGGCTGCAGGCCTGCCTCCAGAGTCGAACCAGAGCTCCGACGGACCGTCCGACACTTCCCCACGGTCATGGGCGCAATCCGGCATGCGGTTCGGGCCTGGAGCGTCCCCTCACCGGGTATCAGATTTCGAAGCCTTGTGGCCGGTGCGACGGGTCGACAATGCCGAGCCTGCCAGGACCAGCGCGCCCTTGCCCGCCGGAGACTGGCCGCTGGGCCGCGCCTTAGCGCAGCTCCAGGGTGTGTACATCCTGGCGGAGAACGCGCAGGGGCTGGTCATCGTCGACATGCATGCGGCACATGAGCGCATCGTCTACGAGCGCCTGAAAGCGCAACTCGGACCGCAGAGCGACGACATGGTTCTGCCCAGTCAGCCGCTGCTGATACCCGCCACGTTTTCGGCATCCGCACTTGAACACGCCACGGCCGAGGACTACGCCGAGCCCTTGCGTACGCTGGGACTGGAGATCACGCCCTTGTCAGCGTCCACGCTTGCAGTACGCTGCGTGCCCAGCACCTTGGCCCAGGGCGACGCCACAGCGCTGGCGCGCAGCGTGTTGGCCGAACTGGCGCAGCATGACGCCAGCACCGTGGTGCAGCGCGCACGAGATGAGATCCTGTCCACCATGGCCTGCCACGGCGCGGTCCGGGCGAACCGACGCCTGACGCTGGAAGAAATGAACGCCTTGTTGCGTCAGATGGAGGAGACTGCACGCTCCGATCAATGCAACCACGGCCGACCGACCTGGCGCCAGGTCACGGTCCGGGAACTGGACAACCTGTTCATGCGCGGGCGGTGATCCGTCCCACCACATCGCGGGCCGCAGGACCGATTCAAGACGCCTCTCGCTCAAACACCAGCAACAGATTGTTGGCCGGCATTGCGTGACGCGCGCGCAGCACCAGCCCGAACCGCGCAGCTTGCGCGTCAACGTCTTCACGTGCGCGCAGGCCCCAGGAGAGATTGCGCGCTCGCAGATCCTGGTCGAACGCCGCGTTGCCAGGCGCCGTCGGCACGTCGGCCTCGAGATAGGGTCCGTACAGCACCAGGAGTCCCTGCGCAGCAAGATACCGGGCACAACCCTGCATCAGTGCGGCGCAACAGGCCCAGGGCGCGACATGCAGCATGTTGGCGCAGTAGACCAGATCGAACCGCTGCGCGAATTCGGCGCCTTGTGACGGCCAGCGCATGTCGCACACGTCCAGCCTCACTGGGGGCGGCGCACGGCTGATGTCGCTTTGCGCCAGCCACCGGGCGATACCGGGCAATGCGTTCGCATCGAAATCCGAGGTCTGCCAGTTCCAGTGCGGCAATGCCGCCATGAACCAGGCCGCATGCTGACCGGTTCCCGATGCAATCTCGAGCGCCAGGCCATCGCTGGGCAACTGGCCTTGCAATACATCGAGAATGGGTTGCTTGTTGCGATCGGCGGAAGGGCTAAAAGGGGCGGGATTCATTCGGGTGAGCGATCAAATGGCCGGGCATCGGAGCGAAACATTGTCGCCGCGCCGAGCCGCACCCATGAACCTGGTGGCGATCGGCCCATCGCCAAGCTTCGCTCCACGTCCATCTGCTACGCTCACAGCCCATGTCCTTGCCGCCGTCTCCTCCCTCACCTGCGGCAATCCCCGACCGCCGCTCCATGAGCGCCGGCACAGTCGTACTGATCCTGGCTGGCCTGCTCGGCATCCAGCCGATCACCACCGACCTGTACCTGCCCGCCCTGCCGACCCTGACCACCGATCTGGGGGCCGGCATGGCGCAGGCGCAGCTTACGCTGACCGCCCTGCTGCTGGCCTTTGGCCTGTCGCAAATGGTCTGGGGGCCGCTGTCGGATCGCTTTGGCCGGCGTCCCATCCTGCTGCTCGGGCTGACCACCTATATCGTGGCCGCCATCGGGTCGGCCATGGCGCCGAGCATGGACATGCTGGTGATCTGGCGCACCTTGCAAGGCGTGGCCATGGGTGCCAGCGTGATGGGCGCCCGTGCCATCATCCGCGACCTGTATGACCCGACAGAAGGCGCGCAGGTGATGTCCAAGGCTTTGTCGGGACTGGCGGTGATTGCCTGCCTGAGTGCACCCATCGGCGGCCTGCTGTCGGATTTGTTCAGCTGGCGTGTCGCGCTGCTGGCCCTGGCGGTTTTCGCCGCCGCCTCCCTGATGCTGGTGGCGATGCGATTCCAGGAATCGCTGGTTCAAGTCAAGCCGCAGGCACTGGCGCCAAGGGCGTTGGTACGTAGCTGGGGGCATATTGCAGTCAACCCAACCTTCGTCGCATGGTCCGCGATCTCGGCGGCGTCCTACGGCGGGCTGTTCACATTCCTCGCCTCGTCTTCGTTCGTGTTCATCCAGGTTCTGTCGCTGGGCAAAACTGCATACGGCCTGCTGATGTTCTCGGTGTCGTTCAGCTACCTCACAGGCACGTTCCTGTGCCGGCGACTGCTGATAAAGCTGGGCGTACGCGGCGCAGTCGCAGTGGCCAGTGCCATGACCTTGACAGCCGGCACGTCGATGGGGCTGTTTGCACTGGCCGGCTGGAGCAGTGGGCCCCATGGCACCTGGTTCATCATCGTGCCCATGTACCTGTTCATGATGGCGCATGGTGTGCACCAGCCATGTGGACAAAGCGGCGCCGTCGGACCGTTTCCGCGCACGGCCGGCACCGCATCTGCGCTCAACGGATTCATCATGATGGTGGCGGCCTTCGCCATGGGCGGCTGGCTCGGTTGGCGCATGGATGGCACCGTGTTTCCGCTGACCAATGGCATCTGGTTCTGGAGTGTGCTGATCGCGGTCAACGGTTGGACGCTGGTCCAGAAGCACGGCATCCCGCGACCGGCTGCGCCCCAGCATGACTGAGGCCCCTCCCTGGTGCCTGGCACTGGCCGGGCCGACCGCCAGTGGCAAGACCGCAGCGGCGCTGGCACTTGCGCAACAGCTTCCGCTGGAGATCATCAGCGTCGATTCGGCCCTGGTCTATCGCGGCATGGACATCGGCACTGCCAAGCCTTCGCGTGCGCAGCGCGATGCCGTGGTCCACCATCTGATCGACATCCGGGATCCGCTGCACGCCTATAACGCAGCCGAATTCGCCCGTGACGCCACCGCACTGGTTGCGGACATCAACCGGCGCGGCCGGCTGGCCTTGCTGGTGGGGGGCACCATGCTGTACTTCAAGGCGCTGATCGAGGGTCTGCACAACATGCCTGGACGCGATGCGGCCATTCGCGCGGCCATCGACGAACAGGCGGCGGCATGGGGTTGGCCAACGCTTCATGCCGAACTCGCGCGGGTCGATCCGGTGACGGCTGCACGGCTGGCCCCCCATGACAGCCAGCGCATCCAGCGCGCGCTCGAAGTGTTCCGCATGACCGCACGGCCTCTGAGCGCGTGGCACGGTGACGCCCGGCCCGACGCCTGCGATTCGCGTTTCGCGGCCATGCCGATGATCTCGCTCGAACCGCGCCAGCGCAGCTGGCTGCACGAGCGCATCGTGCAGCGGCTCGAAGCCATGCGCGATCACGGCTTCCTGGACGAGGTGCGTGCCTTGCGCGCACGCGGCGACTTGCACCTGGATCTACCCTCGATTCGCTGCGTCGGTTACCGCCAGGCCTGGGAAGCCCTGGACGGCGGCGCCGCGAGGACGTTGTGGTTCGAGCGCAGTGTTTTCGCGACCCGTCAACTGGCCAAGCGCCAGCTGACCTGGTTGCGCAGCATGCCGGCGCGCCAGGTGGTTGCCTGCGACGAAGACCAGGTGATCGAGCAAGTGCTGGCTGCGGCCGGCGCACTGGCAAAGGTGCGCGCATGACGCTGGTGGTGAACGCTCTGCGCAAGGACTACGACGGCATCAGCGTGTTCCGCAATGTCTCGTTGACCGTTGCGCCGGGCGAGTTTGTCGCCATCGTCGGCGAGTCGGGTGTCGGCAAATCGACCCTGCTCAACTGCATGGCAGGACTGGATCACTGGGACGCTGGCCAGGTCACGCTGGCGGGAGCCGACATCGGCCCGATGGACGAAACCGAGAGGGCGATTTTTCGCCGCGGGCGCATCGGTTTCGTGTTCCAGGCGTTTCATGTGCTGCCGCATCTGGATGTCGCGCAAAACGTCGCCCTGCCCCTGATGCTGCTCGGCGGACGCAACCGACACGAAGACAAGCTGCGCGTCCAGGCCATGCTCGACGCCGTGGGTCTGGGTGCGCTCGGATCCCGCCTTCCGGAGCAGCTCAGTGGCGGGCAACTGCAGCGCGTGGCCATCGCCCGAGCACTTGTACATCGCCCGGTGTTGTTGCTGGCCGACGAACCCACCGGCAACCTGGACCCCACGACGGCGGCCAAGGTGATGGATGCGATGGTCGGGCAAACCCGGCTGCACGGCGCTTCACTGGTGATGGTCACCCATTCGACTGCTGCTGCACAACTGGCCGACCGGGTATTGCACCTCAGCGCGGAGGGCATCACCGGCTAAGACGCGGTATTGGCGTCGGTGGCACCACGTCAAAAGGGTCACTGGTGCTGCTGTCGCCAAGGATGATCGCCCCGACACCGACGCCTCCTACTTTAGCCTCAGGCACAATCGAGTCAAGCACCCACATGTGTATTTTTTCGCACAATGCGGTTTGGATTCCATTGCCCTGCCCCGCACCATGACCGCGCCGATCCGATCCCAGTACGAAGACTTGATGCGCCATGTATTCGAACATGGCGTGCACAAGAGCGACCGCACCGGCACCGGAACCACCAGCGTGTTCGGGCACCAGATGCGCTTCGACCTGAATGACGGCTTTCCGCTGGTGACGACCAAGAAGGTGCATCTGCGCTCCATCATCCAGGAACTGTTGTGGTTCCTGACCGGATCGTCGAGCAACCACTGGCTCAAGGAACGCGGCGTCAGCATCTGGGACGAATGGGCAAGGCCTGACGGCGACCTGGGCCCGGTCTATGGCGTGCAGTGGCGCAGCTGGCCTGCGCCCGATGGTGGGCATATCGACCAGATCGCCAACGTGATCCAGACACTCAAGACCAATCCGGACTCGCGCCGCATCATCGTCAGTGCCTGGAATGTGGCTGAACTCGACAAGATGGCCTTGATGCCTTGTCATGCGTTCTTCCAGTTTTACGTGGCGCCTTCCGAAGTAGCGGGCGAACCGGGCCGGCTGAGCTGCCAGCTTTACCAGCGCAGCGCCGACATCTTTCTGGGTGTGCCATTCAACATCGCCAGCTACGCCCTGCTGACCCACATGGTGGCGCAGCAATGCGACCTGGCGCCAGGCGACTTCATCTGGACCGGTGGCGACTGCCATATCTACAGCAACCACCATGAACAGGTGAAGCTGCAATTGAGTCGCGCGCCCTTCGCTTACCCGAAGTTGCACATCAGGCGCCGGCCCGCAACGCTGTTCGACTATGCCTTTGAGGACTTCGAAGTGCGGGACTACCAATGCCATCCGGCCATCAGCGCGCCGGTGGCGGTCTGACATCGGCGCGGCAAGGAAGCTGCATGCGCATCAATTTGATCTACGCACGCGCACGCAACGGCGTGATCGGTGCCAACAATTCCCTGCCCTGGCACCTGCCGCAGGATCTGGCGCACTTCAAGCGGCAGACCGCCGGTGAGCCGGTCATGATGGGACGCAAAACCTGGGACTCGCTGCCGGCGCGTTTCAAGCCCTTGCCGGGGCGCACCAATATCGTCGTGACGCGTCAGCGAGACTGGCACAGCGATGGTGCGCTGGCCGTAGACAGCCTGGAGTGGGGATGTGCCTTGTGTGCTGGCCTGACGCCCAGGCCGGACGACTTGTGGGTCATCGGCGGCGCACAACTGTTCGCCGCCGCAATGCCCCTGGCGACCCGCGCCATGGTCACCGAGCTGGATCGGGATTTCGACGGTGACGTATTCGCGCCCGTGTTGGGTGGCGACTGGTGCGAGACCGCACGCGAGAACCACATCGCGGACGATGGCATGGGCTTCGCGTTTGTCACCTATGAACGCGCACTGGCTCCGGCCTGACGCTGTTGCGCGTTGGTCCAGCCGTCAGGCGGTTGTCGGCACTGGCGCCAGCGCGGCCCACTGACCGGTGTCATGCGAGCGCAGGCAGGCCTCGATGAAAGCCATCGTATGCACGCCATCGGAGATACGTGGATACGGCGCTGCAGGCGGTGTTTCGCCCAATGACATCGCCATGCGCTCCCAGGCCATTTCGCTGTAAATATTGGCAAACGCCTCCCGCAGCCCTTCCGGATGGCCCCGCGGCGTTCGCCCGGCGGCCAGGATTTCGGGAGGCAGAAAGGTGTCGCCGCGGCCGATAGTGCGTGGCGCCTCACCTTGAATCGCCAGTTGCAGGTAGCTGGCCTGGCGATGTGACCACTCGAGCGAACCCTTGGATCCGAATACACGCAAGCGGATGTCGTTCTCGGCACCTGCGGCTGCCTGCGTGACGGTGAAGGTGCCGCGCGCACCATTGTCGAATGCCATCAACGCAGACACGTGGTCAATGACCTTGCGACCGGGCATCAACGTGCCGACATCGGCGCTGACCTTGGCGACCGACGCATCCGCAACAAAGCAAGCCAGGTGCTGGGCATGGCATCCGATGGCCCCCATTACCAGGGCCAGGCCGCTGCGTTGGGGATCCAGTACCCACTCCAGGCGACGGTTGGACGGGCCGTCCTCGACACGGGTGGCCAGGCCGCTCTGGATGTATTCGACCTGGACCAGGCGTATGTCACCCAGCACACCTTCGCGCACCAGATGGCGCGCATGGCGGGTCATCGGATACGCCGAATATCCATGGGCGATGGCGAACAGGCGCTTGCCCTTGCGCGTGCGCTGCAACAGGTCGCACGCCTGCGCAAAGTCACCCGCAACCGGCTTGTCGCCCACCACATCAAAACCTGCATCCAACGCTGCCGCCGCATAGGAATGGTGGGTGTCGTTGGGCGTCATGATGGCCACTGCGTCGATGACGTCGTTCCGCGTGCGCTCGCGCGCAAGCATCTGTGCGACCTCGTCATAGGCCCGCTCCGGTTCCAGCCCGAGAGCGATGCCGGCGTTGCGTGAACGCTGCGCATCGCTGGAGAACACGCCCGCCACCACACGCCAGTTGCCGTCCAACTGGGCCGCGCCGCGGTGCATGTCACCAATCCAGGCGCCAGGGCCACCACCGATGACAGCCAGCCGCAACGGGCGCCCGAATCGTTCACGAAATGTCGTCATGGCAAGCCTACATCGCAGCCGTGAAGCCGCCATCCACGGTCATGATCAGACCGCTCACGTAGGAAGCTTCGTCAGAGGCCAGGAACACGGCGGCGGGCCCGATTTCCTGCAGTCGCCCCCAACGACCGGCGGGCGTGCGGCGGCTGACCCAGTCGTTGAACTCCTGGTTCTCCAGCAGCGGCGTATTCATCTCGGTGGCGAAAAAGCCAGGCGCAATGCAATTGACCGTGATCTCCGACGGCGCCAGTTCGACTGCCAATTGCCGGGTCAGCGCATGGACCGCACCCTTGCTGGCGACATAGGCCGAGATCGACGTGCGCGCATTGATGGCGCTGATGGAACCGGTCAGGATGATGCGGCCCTGGCGCCGGGGCGCCATCACAACGGCCGCAGCGCGGCACAAAAGCCAGACCGAGGTCAGATTGGTGTTCATGACCCGCTGGAAATCAGCCAGCGCAAAGTCGCCGATCGGTGCGCGGTGGTTGATGCCGGCATTGGCCACCAGGATGTCCAGATGCCCGTGTTGCGCCATGACGCCGGCCACGCAGCGCTCGACTGCCTCAGCGTCGTTGACATCGAACGCCGCCGACTCGCCGGACAAACCGTCGCCTTGCAGCGTCGCCACCCGCACCTCAAGTGCCGCAGGGTCGCGCGCGTTGAGCACCACATGTGCGCCGCGGCTTGCCAGCGCTTGTGCCATCGCCCAGCCCAGGCCGCGCGAGGCGCCGGTCACCAGTGCCACCTTGTTGTGCAGATCAAACATGGATGCTACGGCACATCATGGTGCCGGCCTTTCTTCGATATGCCCCACCATGTGCGTGAAGGCCTGTTGCAGCAATCCGTTGTCAGTGCCGGCCGCAATCATGGTGTAACCCATTTCCCGCGCCCGTCGCACCCACCCCGGGTCAGTCGCCATGAACCCGGCCGCCTTGCCATGGTGGCGGCAGGCGCGCACCACGTCACGCATTGCCGCGTCAAATCGGGGATCGTCGAACTGCCCGGGTATGCCCATGAAATTCGACAAATCGAAATGTCCGACCCACAAAACATCGACACCATCAACGGCGGCAATCTCGTCGACATGGGCCAGGCCGTGTTCGGTCTCGATTTGCGCAATCACCATGGTGCGTGCATTCGCCTGCCGGATCTTCTCGCCGACGTCCCCACCCCGGTAGTCGCACTGCGCAAAACCGAATGCCGCGCCGCGCCGTCCGACCGGTGGATAACGACAGGCCTGAACAATGCCGAGGGCCTGCTCCGCGCTTTCGACCATCGGAATCATGACGCCACGCGCGCCCAGGTCGAGTGAACGCGCCAGCCAGGTGTATTCGCCGCGCGGAACCCGCACCATGGGTTCAATCGGCAATCCCCGGCAACTGGAAAAAAGCCACTTGAGGGTTTCAAAGCCAAGCCCGGTGTGCTCCATGTCATACAGCACGAACCGGCAGCCGGCATTGGCCAGAATGGCACTCATGCCGGGCGAAAAAAATTCGAACACCATGGCGCCGGCAACGGTCTTGCCCGCGAGCACATCCTCTTTGATGGCATTCGGGGTCATGGTGCACTGTCGCGATGTTCGCAGCCGGTCATGGTGATGTCTCCTGTGCTAAGGTGCAGGCAAAGTGATTTCGATGCAGCCAAGGTTCGACGTCGACGGCCGATAGCGCCACCGACGATGCCTGTGAATATAGCGCCTAATGTATCGGTCGTTGCCCGTTGCGGTTCACCGGTAAGATCGTTGGCCATAGCTAACGCAGGCGACACCCGATCCCCTGCTCGCGAGGAACTGACCCATGAACACATTCCGCGTCGGCATCACGGCCGATGTCCTGCAGACCGACGGTACGCCCATCTTCGGAAGCACCCCGCTCTCCTTGCTTGACCAGCCAGGCATCGAATGGGAAATCATGGACAACGACTCCAGCGAGATCTCCCCGGCGCATGTGGCCCGTTACGACGCCATCTGCGCCATGCTGACACGCGTAACTCCGACCAGCCTGAGTGGCCCGGAAATCCGGCTCAAGCTGATTGCGCGCTTCGGCGTCGGATACGACACCATCGACGTGCGGGCGTGCAACAACGCGGGCGTCTGGCTAACGATCGCCCCGGACGGCGTACGCCGTCCGGTCGCAACCTCGGCACTGACGCTGATCCTGATGCTGGCGCAGAAGGTGCTGATCAAGGACCGGCTTACCCGCAGCGGCCGCTGGAACGAGAAGCTCGACCACATGGGGACCGGGCTGACCGGCCGCACGCTGGGTTCTATCGGCATTGGCAACATCGGGGCTGAACTGTTTCGCCTGGCCAAACCGCTGGACATGCTCGCCATCGCCCACGACCCCGCCATTGATCCGGCACATGCCGCTGCCATGGGCATACGGCTGGTGGACATGGACACGCTGTTTCGCGAATCGGATTTCCTGACTGTCAATTGCCCGTTGAACGAACACACGCGCGCTCTGGTCGACGCCCGCAAGCTGGCACTGATGAAACCGTCCGCGTATTTGATCAATACCGCACGCGGGCCGATCGTCGATGAAAAGGCGTTGATTGCGGCGCTCACCAGTGGCGTCATTGCCGGTGCCGGCCTGGACGTTTTCGAGCAGGAACCCACGCCCGAAAACAACCCGATCCTGCAGTTGGACAACGTGGTCGTGACACCCCACGCCATCTGCTTCACCGACGAATGCATGCGCACCCTGGCCGAGAGCGCATTTCGCGCGGTCGTCGAAGTAGCACAGGGCCGTATGCCACCCTACGTGGTCAATCCGCAGGCGCGCAGTGCGCGTTCTGTCTGACCGAGATTCATGATGCCATCTGCCGACAACGGCGACCCACGTCGCGACCTGCCCGTGCTGATCGTCACCGGAGCCTCGCGTGGCATCGGCGCCGCATGTGCGCGTGCCGGCGCGCGCGCAGGTTACCGCGTGGTCGTCAACTACAGCACCAGCCGTGACGCGGCGCTGGCGGTGGTGGCCGATATCGAGAATGCAGGCGGTGCCGCCGTCGCCATTCGCGCCGATATATCCCGACCGGACGAAGTGCAGCAACTGTTCGCACAGACCGACGCCCATTTCGGCCGCGTGACGGCGCTGATCAACAATGCCGGCATCGGCGGCCCGATACAACCGCTGGCGGACCTGGCTCCCGATGCGCTGGAAGCCTTGTTCCGTACCAACGTTTTCGCCTGCATCCACTGCAGTGCCGCAGCAATTCGACGCATGTCGGCGCGCCACGGCGGCAGTGGCGGCGTCATCGTGAACATCTCTTCGGCTGCCGCACGATTGGGAGGGCTCGCCGGCATGGTCGCTTACGCCGCCAGTAAAGGTGCCATCGACAGCCTGACCGTGGGTCTGGCCAAAGAGGTCGGCGGTCAAGGCATACGCGTGGTCGGCATCCGACCCGGCGTGATCGAGACCGACATTCTCGGCCCCATGGGCGGGGCCACACTCATACGCGATGTGGCGCCCAGCATCCCGCTCGGCCGGGTCGGGCAACCCGAGGAGATCGCCGATGCCGCGATCTGGCTGCTCGGTCCGCAGGCGTCGTATGTGCATGGCACCACGATCGACGTGTCGGGTGGTCGGTGACAGGCGGGTTGAGGACAATCGCAGCATGAAACACCCCTGTTTCATGGCCACGGGTACGCCATCTACAGTGGGCTGATCGAAGACAACCCCGCGCCTCCCGTGCGCGTGCTGCAAAAAGCGCAACCAGGCCAACCACCCTGCCCTGGCGCCGGAAGAAATGGGCAAATTCATTCGCAAGTTGGATCCCGCTGAGACAATCAAGTACGCACACGAATCGCGATGCTGCTCATCGTGCTGATCACCTGCCGCAAGGCCGAAGTCATCGGCGCCAAAGGGAGCGCGTTCGACTCGCAGAACGCGCAGCCAACCGACGACGACATATCGATACCCACACCGGGCCTACTGCAGACACCGGGATATGTTGCCAGTTGCCAAAACACTGGCGCGAAAGGCACAAACCAACGCAAGCGACTCCTTGAAATTTCACCGGGCAACACCATTTGAAAACGGTGAATGTCTTCCTTTGATTTAGAAAGGTTCCCTTGGAAATCACCTTGCTTTGGGTCTTGTGTGTTGCTTTGATCGTGTTGGGCCTGGCCGGCACGGTGCTGCCGTTGTTGCCGGGCACTGTGCTGGTATGGGGCGGCATAGTGGTGGGGGCCTGGATTGATGACTTCGCGCGGGTAGGAACGACCACTGTGGTGGTGGTCAGCGTGTTGGCGGTGCTGGCCTGGGCGCTGGACTACGTGGCGGGGCTCATGGGGGCGAAAAAAGCCGGCGCCAGCAAACAGGCGCTGCTGGGCGCGGCGGTGGGCACGGTGGTGGGGCTTTTCATGGGCTTGGTGGGCGTGCTGTTCATGCCCTTGGTCGGTGCTGCCATTGGCGAGTACCTTGCCAGGAAAGACCAGACCCGTGCCGTCAAAGTCGGGGTCTCGACCTGGGTCGGGATCATGGTGGGGCTGATCGCCAAGGTGGTGCTGGCGTTCATCATGGTGGGTATTTTCGTGGCGGCTTTGCTGATCTGATCACGCCTTCCAGCGCACCAGGCGCGCCCACAGGTCGAACAGCGTAATGTCGTGGTTGCCGGGGATGGCCAGGACCGGCGTACCGAGTCGGTCGACGAAGGCTTTGGCCGCGCAAAACTGGGCCGGCAGAGCGTTCCATTGGCGGGTGGCTCGCCGCGCTCGGGCGCGCAAGAGGTGAAGTGGTGGAATCTGTTGCTTGCAACCCACTGTTATCATCCCCGCCGTCCTGACCATCTCCATGATCCTCACGGCTTTCCTAGCTTGGCGTGCAGGCAACGAAAAATGCGATGTCGTGTTGATCGCTGTTTTTGGCGGGCTTTTCGCTGCCGGCACCGCGGTCGCCGCAATCCTCTGACGTCTTGAAATGGACAGTTTTCATATCTATCTCACTGCAGACTTCTTCGGCACGGCTGTCTGGACCTGGCTTTCGTTGATCTGCATCGTCTTGCCACTTCTGGCTTTCAACCTCGGCTTTCTGCACAAGGGCGATGGCGAGGCTTGTCTTGCTAAGGGACGTGCTGCACAGCTCGTTGCCATGTGGCTCCGCCACGATGTCAGCTCCGGTCCGCAGCCGGCTCAGCAGGTGACCGCATGACGGAAATGCTGTCCAGTGCTGGCGCGACACGGGGGCTGTGAAGGCGGGACCGCGGCGCAGCACAAGGTGTACACGTCCCGCGTTGAGACCGTCGCCAACACTCGCCGCTGAATGACCCACAAGGCAGACTGCCTCCGTATGGGCCCATGTTTTCAACCCCAGTACTCGACGATGAACATCCTCTTATTTCTCGGCGGCCTGATTCTGTTGGTCATCGGCGCCAGCACGTTGGTGCGAGGCGCCTCCAAACTGGCGATGTCATTTGGCATCAGCCCACTCGTGATCGGGCTCACCATCGTTGCATTCGGTACCAGCGCGCCCGAGGTCGCGGTCAGCGTTGGTGCCGTGCTCGACGGCAAGACTGACATCGCCATGGGTAACGTGGTGGGCAGCAACATCTTCAGTGTGCTGTTCATCCTGGGCATCAGCGCGCTGATCGCGCCGCTGGTGGTCAATATCCAGTTGATTCGTCAGGAGGTGCCGATCATGCTCGGCGCAAGCCTGCTGCTGCTCGCCCTATCGCTGGATGGCCAACTGTCGTTCCAGGATGGGGGCTTCCTGTTCGCTCTGTTGGTGGCCTACACCGTGTTCCTGGTTGTGCAGTCGCGCCGTGAGACGCAAGCTGCGAAAGACGAGTTTGCCGGCGCGGTTGCCCCCGTTGAGGCAGGGGCTTGGGATAGCCACTGGGCAGCGCAGATCGGCCTGATCGCCGCCGGCCTGGTGGCGCTGGTCCTGGGCTCGGAGTACTTGGTGCAGGCCTCGGTCAGTTTCGCCAAGGCCATGGGCGTCAGCGACCTTGTCATCGGGCTGACCATCGTCGCCGCAGGTACCAGCATGCCCGAGGTGGCCACCAGTATCACGGCCGCCATCAAGGGTGAACGCGACATCGCTGTGGGTAACGTCGTCGGCAGCAATACCTTCAACATCCTGGGCTGCCTGGGCATATCAGGACTGGTATCGGGCGACCTGGGTCTGGAGATTGCGCCATCGCTGCTCGCCTTCGATATCTGGGTGATGTTGGCGGTGGCTCTGGCTTGCCTGCCGGTCTTCATTACCGGCCGTGAGATTGCGCGCTGGGAAGGCGGCATCTTCCTGGGTTACTACGCGGCTTACGTGGCTTACTTGATCCTGTCGGCGCAGCAGCACGCCGCACTGCAAGCCTACTCGGGTGTGATGCTGGGATTTGTTGTGCCGCTGACCGTGGTGACGTTGGTGGCGGTGATGATTCGCCGCCCCACCAAAGCCGGGGAACGTTGAGCCGACGAGCTACGATGCAAGTGATGGTACAAGCCCATGGGCCGACCGCAACCGCCACGCGCCGGCTGGCTGCTGCTGATGGCAGGGCCTTGCCTCCTGCCCTCACCCGGTGTGGGCGCGGTGCTCGGCCTGGGGTCGGCCGCGCTAGTGACCGCGTTGTCTCAACCTGGATCCAGGTGCAGTGAATAAGCGCACGGGCCAGCCTGGGTGCGCCTTTCTGGACTGCGGCGGCCATACACTTTGCACCGCTGCCTTACAACATTTTCTTGTTCGCAGCGGTCGCGCGCGCCGTGCCACGAAGCCGAATTGCCGCAACGGTAAGCCTAGGATGGCTTGCTCTGATGACGGTCGTGTAGGTCTGGCATGCAAAGAAGGCTTTTAGGACAGTGTTGCCCCATCCCCGTGGTGGCCCGGCCATTGGCAAACGTTTGTACCGGTGCGCACCGCGTGCACCGCCGATCAGCTTCATCTTGAGGTCGGAGAAGCTGACTTTACCCATCCAGGCAGGCCGGTCCTCGTGATCGCCGATGCTCAGCTTTGAGACGAAGTTCTCGTAGCCGCTGAACACGAAAGCCAGTAGCGTGGCTAAATATGGCAAGAATTTATATGTCATTGAACTTAAACAATATTATTGACGTATGAAACTTGCCACCTGGAACATCAACTCCCTGACCGTACGCCTGCCCCAGGTGCTGGACTGGCTGGCCGCCAATCCGGTGGATGTGTTGTGCCTGCAGGAACTCAAGCTCACCGATGACAAGTTCCCGCGAGACGCGCTGCAACAAGCGGGCTACCACAGCGTCGCGGTCGGGCAGAAGACCTACAACGGAGTTGCCACACTCAGCCGCATGCCGCTGCGCGATGTGGTGACCCATATTCCGGAATTTGCCGACGAGCAGTCTCGCGTGATCGCCGCGACAGTAGACACACCAACCGGCGCGCTGCGGGTGATCAACGGCTATTTCGTCAACGGCCAGGAACCGGGCAGTGAAAAGTTCGCCTACAAGATGCGCTGGCTCGGGGCCTTGCACGGACATGTGCGCAACGAGCTGGCTGCGCACCCGCAATTGGCACTGCTGGGGGACTTCAACGTGGCGGCCGAGGACCGCGACAGCTGGGACCCGGAAGGCCTGCGCGAGACCATCCACCATACGACGCAGGAGCGCGAGAACTTCCAGGCACTGCTGCAGCTCGGTCTGCACGACAGCTACCGCCTGTTCGAGCAGGCTGAGAAAACCTATAGCTGGTGGGATTACCGGGAATTTGCGTTCCGCCGCAACCGCGGATTGCGCATCGACTACATCTTGGTCAGTGATGCACTCAAGGCCCGTGTGCGCGCCTGCCACATCGACAAGCTGCCGCGCAAGAACGAACGCCCGAGCGACCACGCGCCGGTGGTCGTGGAACTGGACGACTGAGCCAGGTCGGCGAAGGAGCCGGCGGTAAGCCGGCCCCGCAGGTGCTCACTCCAGGCCGAGGTCCTGGATCTTGCGCGTGATCGTGTTGCGGCCAATGCCGAGCTTTTGTGCGGCCTCGATACGACGGCCACGGGTATGGGCCAATGCGGTGAGGATAAGCCGCGACTCGAATTTTCGCGTCAGGGCCTCCCACACATCCTGTCGACCCGCGTCGAGCAACAGTCTCGCCTCCCTCTCGACACCCGCCTCCCATGCTGACGTATCGGGAGGCGTTTCGCCCGCATGCCATTCGACATCTGACGGTAGAGACTGGGACTGCGGCCCAGACGCGGTCGGCAACATCGGTACCGGTTCATCCGATGCGGCGCCTGGCGCCACGTCCGGTGCCGTCTGCACCGATGTCGCACCGAGCACCTCCGGCGGCAGATCCTTGGCATCGATGACCTGCGCCGGTGCCATCACGGTCAGCCAGTGGCAGATGTTCTCGAGTTGACGCACATTGCCGGGGAACGGAAATCGCGACAACTGTGCCAGTGCCAGGTCGGAAATGCGCTTGGGCTCCACTTCGAGTTGACGCGCGCTTTGCTGCAGGAAATGGCGCGTCAGGCCGGTAATGTCCTCGCGGCGCTCGCGCAGGGGCGGCAAACGCAGGCGGATCACGTTGAGTCGGTGGAACAGGTCTTCGCGGAACACCCCTTCCTTGACCCGTTGCTCAAGGTCCTGATGCGTGGCGGCAATCACCCGTACATTGGTCTTGATTGCATCATGTCCGCCAACGCGGTAGAAATTGCCGTCTGACAACACCCGCAGCAGCCGGGTTTGCAGATCGAAAGGCATGTCGCCGATCTCGTCCAGAAACAGGGTGCCTCCGTCAGCCTGCTCGAATCGGCCGCGTCGCATGGTCTGCGCGCCGGTGAACGCACCCCGCTCGTGACCGAACAGTTCGCTTTCGAGCAGGTCCTTGGGTATGGCCGCGGTGTTGATGGCCACAAACGGCGCACTGCCGCCATGGCCGCGGGGCGAGTGCTTGTGCAAGGCGCGCGCCACCAATTCCTTGCCGGTGCCGGATTCGCCGGTGATCATCACGGTCACATTGCTCTGACTCAGCCGACCGATGGCGCGGAAAACGTCCTGCATCGCCGGTGCCTGACCCAGCATCTCCGGCGGCGCCACACTGCGATGCTCGGAGACCGCTTCACGCTGGCTTTCCTGCATCGCGCGGCGGATCAGCTCGACCGCCTTGGGCAGATCGAACGGCTTTGGCAGGTATTCGAACGCGCCGCCCTGGAACGCCGAAACCGCACTCTCCAGATCGGAGAACGCCGTCATGATGATGACCGGCAAGGCCGGGCGCTCCCGCTTGACGCGCTCGAGCAGGTCCAGCCCCGAGCCACCCGGCATGCGGATGTCGCTCACCAGGATCTGCGGCCCATCGTCCGCGCCGGACGACTCCAGCGCAGCCATCACATCGCGAATATTGGTGAAGCTGCGTGTGACCAGGTTCTCTCGCAGCAAGGCCTTTTCCAGCACGAACCGGATGGACTGGTCATCGTCAACGATCCAGATAGGCTTCATGGTGAGGTCCGGCGCATTGCGCGCCAGCGGTAATGATGGTAATTGGACAAAATTCAGGACAGTGGTATGAGGATCTTGAAGTC
>Ga0105048_10007721_pt1 | contig 17271 bp, 4 predicted proteins | sample MAT05_FD_78382 | JGI IMG/M metagenome (GOLD analysis project Ga0105048, IMG submission 78382) | Freshwater microbial communities from Lake Fryxell liftoff mats and glacier meltwater in Antarctica - MAT-05 | ecosystem: Environmental > Aquatic > Freshwater > Ice > Liftoff microbial mat | place...
TAGACTACGGTGAGCTGAAACGCCGAATCCGTTTGAGAGAGCTTTTAGAGAGCCTAGGTTGGACAAGTACAGAGGGCCGTGGAGATCAACTCCGCGGCCCTTGCCCATTACCGGCATGTAGTTCGAGAAATGGTAGTGGTAACAAAGCAGCGAAGAGATGTTTCAGCGTGCATGTTGGCAAGGATGTGTATCGTTGCTTTGGCTGCGGAAGTGGTGGGAACGTACTGGACTTTTGGCAAGCGTATAGCGGTAAATCACTTCGGGATTCAGCCATCGAGATAGTCGAGCAACTAAAAACTAGCAACCGTACTGGGGACAACTAAAAGCCAGTGATTCCGAAACAGCCTTCCGACCACCCTGCGAAAATGGCTGGATCTTAGTTGCGATTGATAGGAAGCTCAATCCTACCCTCCACAACAACGTCTGGAGTCATTTTTGCTAACACCAATCGATTGTGCGACTTCGCGTCATTCTAAACAATGCGATAGCCGGGTGTAAGAACTTTCCAACGCCGTAGCTCGTCGGAAATCCAAAGCGGGGTTGTAACGCCCGACTGGTCGCTCAGGCCTGAAAACTCAGGCAATGCATGTGGGTTCTTTTGATCGAGATCGCTGATTGGTCCATTGGAAACACGGATGTTGGGAAGTGGTTTTCCCGTGGTATCTTCGACCCTGATGCTTAGGCACAGAGCATAAAGGAAGATTGTTGGCTGACTAAGTTTTGTATGGCTGGGCATGTTATTGACCCTTTTTCCAAACTGTTAAACGGCTCTTTGGATGTGTCTCGCCTCGTGCGTCGGTTTTTCATGTTACTGCGCAAGGATGATTCATGTGTCGTGACTCATTCGAATCGGTTAGGAATTCTTTTGAAATCGGTATCCGATTCGTCTGAAAGGCAACAAAGAAAGGAACACCGGGGCGAGGCAAGCTCCCCACGCCATGAGGTGTATTAAGCACGCTCTGAGGTACGAACGGCATGTGAACGGTGGCGACATTTGCCAAGCTCCCCACGCCCACGCTTCGCTTTGGGCGTGCCACACGGGCTTGTGGGGCAACTTGGTGGGGCAACTTCAGACGCAAACGGCGCCAGCAATTTCATGTCGCTACCGAATGTTTAGGTATCGTGATACACTTGGGTAACAATTTAATGCAGTCGTGACGTGGTTCGAGCTCGTGATTTTGTTTCCGGCTCGCTGACGCCGATGTTGATCCTTCGAGGGTAGGAATGATTTCATGCGACTGTTTCTTGGGCTGATATCTTTGTTCGCCTATACAACTTCGGCGCTTGCCCATGACACGGGCTATCACAACGATCTCACGGGCGCTGTGTTGCGAGAATTTGGGTTGAAAGCGGTACCGATCAAAGTCGTGCAAGTGGAAAATTGGCTCACGGACTACTATTCGAACGCCCCGACCGCTCCTGCCGCTGTCAAACATGAGTTGGCCAAGTTGCATTTTGATAACCTGTTCACATCCAAAGAGGTGTCCTGGTATTGGGCAAGATTATCGGAAAACACAATTGCAGCAGCTAAACAAGCTGCGTTGGACAATGACACCCATCGAATGCTCACAATACTGGCAATCTCAATGCATGCGGTCCAAGACTTTTACTCGCATTCAAATTGGTGCAGTACTCATTCACGTCCGGCAAGTGGTTATTCAACTGCAACGTTTTTGAGCGCTGGAATCCCTGCCAATGCGGAATTGTTTACGGGCTTCTACGATTCCATGTCGATGATTCAACCCGCGGGTCGACCGAGTCACGGCGGCTATAATGAAGGACTGAATCGCGATAGCCAGGTTCGACCGGGCTGGGATGAAGCTTATGTATTCGCGTTTGCCGCCTCTTGGGAATGGGTGGCCAAACTAAAGGAGGAAGTCGCGACCGTAAATCCGAACTTTTGGGAAGCCGTTAAGAATTTTTCGTTGAACGAACAAGACTTAACGAAACTGGACAACGATGCCAAAGCCGCGTATCGCATCTCATTGTGGATTGCTGCCAGCGGTGCCGATGGTCACTGGAAAGGCAATCGGAGTGGACATAGTCCCAGTTTTATCACGTCGGCCGCCGAATGGTCTTCGTCAACTAACTCCATCTCAGTGAAACAATTCAAGGAAAAAGCCGTCCAAAACCTCCTAACGCCGAATCTCTATCAAGGAGGTGTTCCACCGGCTACCCCGGCATTTCCAAAGTTTAACTTGCAGCGAAGTTTACTTGCAGTACGGTTTCTGAACGTGGAGGAAAAGGGGGATGAAGGGCTGTTGGAACCGCGAATTGATTTGGGTGGCAATGCCGACTTCTTCGCCCGCGTGACGATTGACGGTGTCGAATACATCGAACGAGTCATTCAAGATCAGAAGTCATTCAACGATCCTTGGTGGGTACTCGCTTTCGTCGATTCCACAAAGCCGAACGTTGCTTTAGGTGTTGAGGTAATGGACGAAGACGTCTTTGCTTCGGGCGATGACGATACGTGCGACATCAACCCAGCGGTCGGCAAGAAACGACTCGACTTCACAGCCCAGCTTTCGAACGCCGCTCTTGCAGGCGATATCAATGGTACCCACCGCGATGCGCTAAATCCGGTTGAGATCGGTGGCAAAAAACCGGACACCGATCGGGCGGTCGTTAGGTTCCTCGTTGATAGTCAGAATTTGATAGTTCGCTAACAACCGTCCATTGACCTACCGTCCATTCGGTAGTGTTCGGGCAGTAGTGTTCGGGGGCACCACTTATTTTTGGGTGGGTGGTTGCGAACTGGGTGGGGAGCACGAATGAACGCAAAACGTGACGATGCTCACCGAGAAAAGTCATTTAAAAGACTTGACTTCTTTGTAAGATCGCTGTATTATCACGCCAACACACCGACACGGTTATTTTCGCGTGTTGTGAGGTGGCTGAAATCCATTTACCAAGCCTAAAAAGGGGCGGAGGCAATGCAGCTTTCTATCGAGCCGAACAACGGCATTCCGATCTACGAGCAACTTGTGCGGCAGATCAAATACGCTGTCGCAGAGGGAATTCTTGTACCTGGGCAAGTTATCCCAAGCGTACGTGATATGGCCAAGCAGTTGACGGTAAACCCAAACACCGTGCAGCGAGCCTATTTTCAACTTCAAAATGAAGAGGTGCTCCAATCGCTTCGAGGACGTGGCGTGGCCGTTTGCGAGGGAGCCAAAAAGCAATGTGTCGTGGACCGCCAGCAGCTTTTGGCTGAGCGGTTGGCAGCAGTACTCGACGAGGCGATCCGCGGTGGACTCGACGAAGACCGCTTGCGAAGCATGTTTGAAAAAGGACTCAAAAACGCAATCCAAACGGGAGACAAACAATCATGAGCGAAGTCATCAGTGTCAACAACGTCAGCAAACGCTTCGGAAGAAAAACGGTGCTTGACAAAGTGTGCATGAACGTTCCTTCTGGAGTTGTCTTCGCTTTGCTCGGAGAGAACGGGGCAGGCAAATCCACTTTGATCCGAAGCATGCTCGGCTACATCAAACTCAACAGCGGTAGTATCTCAGTCTGCGGAATGGATCCGCTGAAGCAACCGCTCGAATTGCGAAGACGTGTCGGGTACGTCTCCGATGCACCGAGTCTTTACGAATGGATGACGGTTTCTCAAGCGGGTTGGTACGTTTCAGGTTTCTATCCCGAGGGCTTTTTAAAGTCCTACGGGGAGCGAATCCATGAGTTCCAATTACCGCACGATACCAAGATCCGTGATTTGTCCAAAGGGATGCGAGCCAAGGTAGCCTTGTCTCTTGCGATGTCGTTTGATCCAGAGCTGTTGATTCTCGATGAGCCGACGTCCGGCCTCGATCCGCTTGTTCGTCGTTCGTTCTTGGAAAGTATGATCGATCGAGCAGCGGCAGGCCAGACCGTGTTTCTCAGCTCGCACCAAATTCACGAAGTGGAAAGAGTTGCCGACTGGGTTGCTATTTTGCACCAAGGGCAATTGCAAATCGTGGCACCGCTGGAGGATCTAAAAAACAGCGTCACGATGCTGGATCTATCGCTCCGGGATCCACTGCTTGCGTTGCCTAATGAGATGGAGCAGGTGCAAGTACTGCACCAAACACAAACGGGCCGAACACTGCACATGATGGTGCGAGGTTTTACGCCGGTGATTGAGAATGCGTTATCGAATCATTCCAATTTATTCGAGATCAAGGCCATACGACCGAACTTAGAAGAGCTTTATATCGGGTTCACCCAACCGTTCGAATCGGACCAGGCTAGCGGCTCCAAGGGGCCATCCTCCAAGAAGCCGAACCAATCGGAGGTGGCATGATGGAATTAGCACAACAATCCCGACCGACGAAATGGTTTGCTCTGCTTTGGAAGGATTTCCAGCAGGTCAAGTCAACTTTTATTGCGGTACTGGCTGGTGTTTTTGCCGTGCAGTTGCTGCTGCTGTTTTCAGCTAGCTTCGCACCGAACGAGGAAGCGCGAATGGCACTTTTCGGGGGCACTGTTACTTTTGCCTGCATCGCCCCGATTCTGTTGGCACTTGGTTGCGGTGGGATGTTAATTGGCCAGGAACGACAATCGGGTACGTGGGCTTGGTCCAGCAGTTTGCCAGCGTCGTGGCAGTTTGCACTTAGCAGTAAGCTGGTGGTGGCCACGGTTGGTTCGCTTGGTGCTTCGGTTCCGTTGGCGATCATTCCAGTTGCGCTTTGGTTGACTCGACAGTTTCCACCTGCAGTTGGTTCCTTGGCTGTCATCTACGCTTCCTCACTTACGGTTGTGATCTTTTTCGAAGTCGTCGTCTTTTGCTTTTTAGCAACGATCTTGATGCGAGAGACACTGACTGCCTTGGTCGTTGCTGGAATCGGATTAGCGACGGTTCAGATTCTATTAGGGGCGTGGTTCGCAGACTACGTAGCTCCTGCAATCATTCGGTGGGGAGCACCTTCAGACCAAGCAGGTCCGATCGCATTTGCGATTTTTATTGGTTGTGCCTTATCGATTGGTTGCGTGTTGATGGCGGTTACCTTTCGATGGCGATGGGGGATTGGCCAGCAAGCGACGATTGCCATTTGGCGGATTACTAGTTCGGTTCGAGTGCCGAGCAGTGTTCGATATCAATTCACAACGGGTGCCGCGCCGAGCGAATGGCGAATGACGTTGAGGCATTCGTTGGCGAATTCGTTTTGGCTGAGAGGTACGGTTGTCATCGGTGCGATCTTTCTCTTTGCTATCACGGACGCAGCTCCTGACTTCGTTCCAGTCATTGCGATCCTTGCGGCTTGCATCCTGGGCATCACTGCCTTCGAAGGTGATCAAACCCTTTCAAGGTACCGTTTTCTTGCGGATCGCGGAGTGGTTCCTTGGAAACTAATTGTAAGCCGACTAAGCGTTGTCGCCGTCTTGGCGTTAATCGTCGTAATCGCAACTTTGGCTACGCTGGGGACGCGAAACGATCGGGTTGCGTTCGAGTTGAGCCTCGGCCCAATTGCGATTCTTATTGGTGCTTTTTCCTCGATGTGCTTTCGCAAGTCAGTGATTGCAATAACGGCTGCCTTGGTAGTCAGCTTGTTCGCAACCTACATTTCGATGGCGATCATTCAATCCGTACACGCCGATGCAGAATGGTTGGGCTCTCAAGCCGCAACGCAATTGAAGTGGATTGTTCTCTACTGCTCGCCAGTTGGAGCTATTGCGCTTGCGGCCGCGATATTTAGGTTGTCGAAACGATGGCTGGTGTTGGACGATCCAAAGCTCGAACGGTACTTTGTTTGGATTTCTTTGTCGGCACTTCTTTCGCCAATATTCGTTGCATGCACTTTTGGCTTTCTGATGTTCCCAAACGTGGTATGGCAAGGAGTGGCGGTGGACAAGCTCGAAGCCAAGCGTGTGCGTATTCCACGCTTGGTATCGTTGGATCAACCTGTTTTCACGGATGCGTTGCCGGGACTTTCTATCTTTTCCCGATCAAGAGGTGGGGGCACGGAGGGAGTTGCGAATTCCGCAAGAGACGCAATTAGTGTAGTTCTTAGTGACTTAGAGACGCAACGCAACACGCCGGAACAAGGTTTGTTGGTGGGTGTCGTGACCATGCTGCCGCAATTGGAGGTTCAGATACGTGGGCAACGAAAGCAAGTTGGCGACACAACGGAATTCAGCCTGCAGTTGGGGAACCTGATCGCACGTACCGCCGCTCTAGCCACGGTTGCGTTGAGCGAAAACGACACGAAACTCGCACCGCGACTTTGGCGGCTCAATCGTGAACTTCAAGAGATCGCCCACCAAGTCGACCCGCTGGGTACGCATGCGTCGCGCAACGTTGCAATGTACTTGCTTAGGCAAGTGAGCGATCGTGATGTCGAGGCAATAGGAGGGGCGGAAGTTTTCAGGAGCTTAATCCCGTCGGTGCCGGACGAGAGGACTGCGACCATAGAAGAAACTCGCGAGCAAGCGACTGTAAGTCGAGAGCTGGTGCGTGGCAACACAGCTTCGTTGCCGAACACGTATTCCGGGATGCAAAGCTATATCACCCCGCATTATCCTCCTTTGCGATGGCTTTTCGAGCGTCAACTTGCTGCCGACCTTGAGCGCCACGTGAATAGACTTCGGCTTCTTCCTGAGAATTATCTAACGGCGGCGAGCCGGGCGTCATTGCTGGAGCGTTATCCGCAATGACAGGGTATCGGGTCGCGGGGCCCGACCGGATACCTGGTCCTTTTATTCGCAAGGTGCAAGACATTCACGGCTTAGGAGCGAAAGGCGAAAATGTCCGTACTGAGCGACTGTAAGTGTGCGTGTTCCAAACGGTGATGATTGTCGGAGCGGCTGAAGTACGATTCTGATCAGCCGTGACCAAAAGCACCAAAAAAACGTGATTGGCAAAAAGGGAAGTGTCTATGTCTAACGACAGCGTAACAATCCGACAATTGTCCGAGTTGAGTTTTGAAGAACATAAAAAGGGACGTAGCCAATAGTGTTTGGCACGTGTTTCGGGGAAGTTTTCGTCAGCCTGAGCAAGCCGGCCTAAAATTAATCGAATTCGCGATGAGTCAACTTAACTTCACAATAAATTTGAACAATTCGGAAAAAACGTTGACTTCTCGCCCAACGCCAGCTCTTTCCAAGATGAAACTCGGGAATTTACTGCATTTTCGTACTCGTACTCAGTCGTAGGCGGTACTCGTACTCGTACTCGTACTCGAAGATTGCTCCCCTTCGAGTACGAGTACGAGTACCGTATCACTAAGGCGAGCGGCAGATTGAAAACTACCAGATGTATCTACCCTCTCCGGCCTTTCAGGCCGACTCTCCCAGAGGGAGAGTGACTTCACCCTCCCTCCCCGGGAGGGTCGAGCGAAGCGAGGGGAGGGTAGAACTCAGTCTGCCTCTCGCCTAAGTCCGAGTACGATTTTGAAGCAATGCATACTGGCGATCAGCGAGAAGTGTCAAAAAAACGACAAATTTTTTGTCGCACTTCTCAGTCCGTATTCTGTAACATTAGACGGTACAGATTGTTGGTTTCGGACATTTTGATTGGTCGAACGACAGCGGTTCATCGGTTGGTTCAAGAACAGGCAGCCCATGTCGTCGTCACTTGTTTTTGATGAAGATGACATGATCAAATCAAACCTACCCGCATCCTACCCCCGAATCTGCAGAATCCCTCCCAACAACTTAGTGCACATCCATGTCCTTTCGATCATTCAAAGCAGCGTTTTGGGACCGTATCAAGCTTCGACGTAGGAGGTACTTTTGGACATTCTTAGTGAAAAGCTTGTCTCGTCCACGGCCTCGCCCCATACTTCGTATCGAAAGCCTCGAACCACGTATAGTGCTAGCCACTGTGACTTGGGATGGTGGTGCGGGTAACTTCACCTGGCTAAATGCTGCAAATTGGAGTGGCGACACAGTTCCTACATCAGCGGATGACGCTGTCATTCCGGATCTCGTTGGGGCCCCGACGATTCACATTGGAACGAGTACGAGCGTTCGTAGCGTAACCTCGGCAGAGAAGATCTTGGTGAATGCGGGTACATGGACTGTCGCACAGGACAGCTCGCTGAATGCGGGGCTCGACATCGGCGGCAGCACTTTGAGCGTGGGGGGTGTTGTCACGATCGGAGGTACGAGCGACTGGGGTGGCGCGACTCTGTTTGGAGCCGGGTCGGTGCAGAACACGGGAACGATGTTGTTCACAGCCAACAACACGATTTCATCGGGCTCGACATTCTCGAATGCTGGGACGATCACACATAGCGCTGGCAACGTCACCGTGACCGGTGCGTTCACCAATGAATTCGGTGCGAACTACAACATTACTGCCGCAACGGGCGGTCTGAACGCATTCGCGTCAACTCCCGGTGTCGTGAATCTCGGCACCATCACAAGGTCCGCAGGCGCGGGTGCATTTAACTTCAACGCGAGCATTGTCGGAACGCCCACCATGCGCAACGCGGGCACAGTCAATATTCAAATAGGTACTGCGACGTGGCAAGGAGCCACCGATGTAACGCATACTGGTACGTTCTCTCTATCAAGTGGCACGTCGCTGACCTTTTCCAATGGGACGCAGAGCTTTGGTACAGGCGCATCGTTCATCGGCGCCGGTACGGCGATCTTCAATGCGGGAACGATGAATTTCACCGGTGCGGGAACCTACTCGGCGCCGATGCATATTACCGGTGGGACGGTGACTTTTTCGTCGAGTGAATCTTTGTCCTCTTCGTTCTTGGTATCGAGCGGAACGGTGAGTATTGCGAGCGGACAAACCCTAACGCTGGCTCATTCAAATAATACTCTTTCGGGAGGTACCATCGCCGGGGCGGGCACGGTGCGAAATACCGGAACGGCCACCGTTGGCGCCGCAGCGCTGGGCGTAAGCGGACATCTGGCTAACGCCGGCGTTATCAACCACACGGGCACGGCGACCGTGAGCGTTACCGGAACATTTGTCAACGAGGCAACTGGACAATATCTCATTACCTCTAACACGGGCGGACTCAATGTTTCTGGCGGGGCGGGATCAAGCCTCATCAATCAAGGATTAATCCGTCGTTCTGCGGGAACGGGCGCTTTCAACTTCAACGCGAGCAGCGTTGGGACGCCGACGGTGGAGAATGACGGCACGATTGAAATTCAAACGGGTTCCGCGACGATTCAGGGCGCGAGCGACGCGACACACAATGGAACATTCAATTTGTTGAGCGGAACGTCGTTGACGTTCGCGTTTGGAACACAAAGCTTTGGAACGGGTGCGTCCATCATCGGCGGCGGTACGGCGATTTTTAATGGTGGCACCATGAACTTCACTGGCTCAGGAAGTTACTCCGCGCCGATGCAATTCGCCGGTGGCTCCGTCACTTTTTCTTCAGACAATACGATCTCCTCATCTGTGACGTTGTCGAGCGGAACGGTTTCGGTGTCGGCGGGCAAGTCGCTGACGTTGAGCGGTACGGCGTCTTGGAACGCGGGCGGATCATTCAGTGGCTCGGGCTCAGTAGTCGTCTCTAGCGGCGGCGTATTTACCATCAATCCCAATGGCGCGGGACTCTCCTTACAGAGCATTTTCAATAATCAGGGGATAACGAACGTTACCACCGCGGGCGCGATCAATATGTCGGGCACGGGGACGATCAGTAACTCGGGCACATTCGACATTCAAAGCCCCGCGGCGACGCTGACGAATGCGGGCACGTTTACCAACAACTCGGGCGGCACGCTGCGCAAATCGAGCGCATCGGGAACCGTCACGCTTGGCCGAGTGGACAACAGCGGCGGCACAATCGATGTCCAAGCGGGAACGCTCAGTCTCAATCAGGGCGGTGTTTGGACTGGGGGAACGTTCACCGTTTCATCCGGCGCGCTTTTGCAAACGTCGCTATCTGGGGGAAGCTGGACCTGGTCGGAAACGATGACCGGCAGCGGAGCCGGCCAGATGAAACATTTGGGCGGCAACGTTGCGATTGGCGGATCAGGTGCGACTTGGGATTTTGCGCCGGGTTTCTTTACGTTTAATTCGACCACCACCGTAAGCGGCCAGCCCGTCACGGTGCCAGCAAGCAAAGCTGTAACTTTTGATCCCAAGGGCGGCACCACGACCGTCAGCGCGACGCTCAATATTGCAGGCGCGATTAGCACTACCAATTCCGGCGTGTTAACGATCTCCGGTACGCTCAATAATACGGGCACCGTTACCGTCGGAGCGGGCACCACGCTCAATGCATCGGGGACCGTCACGCAAGGCACGACCGCTACACTCACGGGTGGTACGTGGATCGCCTCAGGCACATTGACCTTCCCCGTTGCCGCGCCGAATATCTTGACGCTTGGCCCGGGCGCCTCGGTCACTTACTCTGGCGCGTCTGCTTCCTTTCCGAAGTTCGCCAACGTTCAGGATATTCAAGGGACGCTGAATATTTTGAATAAGAACTTCCTCGGCTCGGCCGCGACGACGATTATTAATAGCGGTAGTTTTAATATCAATGGAGGTTCGTTTGCTCAAACCACGCCAAGGGCCTTCACGCAAATCGGCACGACAACCCTTTCTAATAGTGCAAGCATCGCTTCGAGTATTTCTTCGGTGACGATAAATGGCGGGGTCTTCAGCGGAGTAGGGACCGTCTCATCGGCCACTTTCACCAATAACTCCGGAACGGTATCACCCGGTTTCTCACCGGGAATTCTGAATATCTCGGGAAATTATGTTCAGGGCGCAAGTGGCGTACTCCGCATCGAGGTAGGCGGCACGAACGCGGCGACTCCTGACTTCGATCAGCTTCTCATTAATGGCTCGGCGACGCTGGCGGGCACGGTCAATATTACACTGATCAACGGAATTGTGCCGCAGCGCGAAGATTCGTTTCGGTTCATGACGTTTTCCTCGCGGTCGGGGGATTTTTCAACGATCAACTTGCCGCAATATGGCGGCAGGACCGTGCTGGCGAACAGCCCTGGTGCGACGTTCTATGACTTACTTGGCAACACGCTGTTCGTGCGCAACACCTCCGATAGCGGCGCGTTCTCATTGCGAGATCGATTGACACAGGGCAATGCCATTGCTGGAACGGACCAGATCATTTTTGATACTGCGGGAACGATAACGCTGCTTTCGGCCCTGCCGCAAGTCACTTCGCCGATTGTGATCGATGGAACATCCGCGACAGGCTACGCGGGTGCGCCGGTAGTGGAGATTGATGGCTCTGGCGCGGGTAGCACAGATGGCATTGTGCTGGCGAGCGGCTCCAGCGGCAGTGCGATTCGGGGGATCGCGATTAATCGGTTTACTGGCAACGGCATCTTGGTACAAAGCAACAACAATGCGATTAGCGGAAACTACATCGGAACCAATCTGGCGGGAACCGCTGACCTGGGTAATAGCGGCTCAGGAATTGTCATTAACAACGGCGGGACCGGAAATGTCATCGGCGGCACGGGCGTGTATGAAAGAAATGTGATCTCGGGCAACAATGCGCATGGCGTGCTGATCAACTCCTTCTCCGACAACAATCAAGTGATCGGCAACTATATCGGCGTTGGCGCGGATGGAGCAACCGACCTGGGGAATTCGAACAACGGCGTCCGTATCGAAGGCGGTTCGTCGAGTAACTTCATCGGCACGACCACCGGTCAAAACGTGATCAGCAGCAACCACGGCTCGGGAATCGTGATTACCGGCGTTGGGACGACCGGCAACAGCGTTCTTGGCAATTTTATCGGCACGAACGCAGCGGGAAACGCAGCGTTTGGCAATGGCGCGGGCGGCATCGTCGTGTCGGGCGGAGCGACCGCGAATCAAATTGGCGCCGCGCGTGAAATTGATTTGTTCATCGCGAGCGAAGATACGAATAACGTCATCCGTGTGAATGGCCTGACGGGCGCATTTGAGTTGGCGACCACCGATAGCGTTGGCGGGGAAACTAGCCCGCGCGGCGTCGCGATCGGCCCTGACGGAAATGTTTACGTCAGCAGCCGCGGTACGAGTGATGCAATCTTGCGGTATGACGCGATTACGGGGGCGCTGATCGACTCGTTTGTCGCGACAGGCAGCGGTGGGCTCGATAACCCTCATGGAATCACCTTTGGCCCCGATGGCAACCTTTATGTCGCCAGTGCGGGCAGCAAAATTTTGAAATACAACGGGGCGACCGGGGCATTCATTAGCGCATTTGTTCCCGCAGGCACAGGTGGACTTGCCACTCCGCGCGGCCTGGCATTCGGTCCGGATGGCAATCTCTATGTCAGCGACGTCAATACAATTCGGCGTTACAGCGGAGTGACGGGCGCTTCGATGGGGGCGTTCGTAGCGACGGACAGCGGCGGTTTGAATACGGCCTTCGATCTTAAATTTGGACCTGACGGCAACTTGTACGTTTCGAGTTTCAATTCCAATCAGGTTCTGCGTTACAACGGCTCGACCGGCGCCTTCATTGATGTGTTTGCTTCAGGCAATGGGCTCGTTAATCCACATGGGTTGGCGTGGGGCCCCGACGGAAACCTCTATGTGAGTCACGACCCGGGTCACAGCGTTTTGCGGTTCAATGGCTCCACGGGCGCGTTCATTGACACGTTTGTCGCGTTGGGGACCGGCGGTATTACGTTCTCAGCTTATCTCGCGTTTACTTATACCCGGCACGCCAGCAACGTGATCAGCGGCAACACCGGCACGGGGGTGACGATTACTGGCGCCGGTACTTCCGGCAATGTTGTCGCCGCGAACTACATCGGCGTCGACGCCACGGGGCGCGGAGATCTCGGCAACACGGGCAGCGGCGTCGAAATCTTTTCTGGTGCGACGAATAACACGATTGGCGGTAACACGGCGGGTACGCGCAATATCATTAGCGGGAATGACGGGGTTGGCGTGGTTGTCGCCTTTGCGGGCACGAATGGAAATGTCATTGCGGGCAACTACATCGGTCCAACGATTAGCGGCGCATCTTCGCTGACCAACGTCATAGGTGTCGTGGTCACTAGCGGTGCTAAGGACACTCGGATCGGTACAAACGGCGACGGAGTAGCGGATGCTCTCGAACGCAACGTCATTTCAGGTAACACCTTTGAAGGAATTGTGGTCGAGAGTTCAACGACGCTGCGGACTGTGATCGCGGGCAACTATATCGGCACGAATGCGGCGGGCACGGCTGCCATTGCGAACGGCAATCAAGGCATTTCTGTGCGGTTCGGAGCGCAAGACACTCGAATTGGAACAGACGGATCGAATGATGCGTTCAACGCCAATGAGCGCAATGTGATTAGTGGGAACACAGCGAACGGCATCGTGGTGCAGACTCCGCAATGGGATAACAGCGTGCCGCCGCTTTCCACCAACAATACTTGGATCGCCGGCAACTACATTGGCGTCAATGCAGGGGGAACCGCGGTCCTGGGGAATGGCAACAACGGCGTGCTCGTGACGCTTGGTGCCATTAATACTCGAATTGGGTCCAACCTTAATGGGGTCGCAGACACGCAAGAACGCAACGTGATCAGCGGCAGCGCGCAATCGGGCGTCGCGATCGCAGGAACGGGAACTATTGGAAACACGGTCGCGGGCAACTACATCGGCGTCGATATTTCTGGCACACTCGATTGGGGCAACACGCTTGACGGCGTAACGATCTCCGCAGGCGCAAACGGCAATTCAATCGGCTCCTCCTTCATCGGCGGAGGAAACCTTATCAGCGGCAATAATAGCGATGGCATTGAGGTAAATAACGCCCTCTACAACACCATCCTTGGCAACTACATCGGGACAAATGCAACGGGAACGGCGGCAATCGCCAATTCGGCATCGGGCGTATTTCTCGCCGTCGGAGCGAACAATAACAGGATCGGCGGTGTTACACCTGGCGAGAGGAATATCCTCTCGGGCAACACTTCGCGCGGCATATTTATGAGCGGCGCGGGCACTAGCCAAAATGTAGTCATTGGAAACTACATTGGCTTGAACTCGGCGGGAACTACAGCAGTCGCCAACTCGAATACGGGCATCTTAATTGTCAACGGTGCTGCCAATAACCGCATCGGCGGACCCACGGCGGCGGAACGCAATGTTATATCGGGAAACACCCTGGCGGGCGTGGCGTTTCAAAGCACCGGCACGAGTGGGAATATGGTTCAAGGCAACTGGATCGGTATCGATGCGACAGGAACGGTCGCTGTGGCAAATGAACAAGGCGGCATTGGTTTTCTTGACGGCTCGTCGGCCAATCATGCGATTGGAAACGTCATTTCCGGAAACGCATTTCGCGGCATTGTGATATTTAAGTTTAATAGCGCAATTGGTTCGAACAATAACGTCATCGCAGGCAACATGATTGGCGTTGGCCCTGACGGAACGACGGTCATTCCAAACACTGGCTACGGCGTAAGCATTGAAAATGGTTCGTCCGGAAACATGGTGGGCGGAACAAACGCCGCCGATCGCAACATCATTTCGGGAAATACCACATCCGGAGTTCGCATTGCGGACGCAGGAACGTCGAGCAACATCGTATTGGGCAACTATATCGGTCTAGACGTTTCCGGAACACTTGATCGCGGAAATACAAGTGACGGTGTGCGTATTGAACTCGGAGCAAGTTCCAACACTATCGGCGGAACGGCGGCTGGCGCTCGGAATGTCATCAGTGGCAACAACAGCAACGGCGTCCTAGTGCAGAGCCTGGTCGTTGGCAGTCTGGCGACGGCCGATGCCGTCATTGCCGGGTCGAACCCGCGAACGACTGCAACAGGCACCATCGCCCAGGCCGACCTCAGAGATCCTACCGGGGCGGTCGCCGGGGACTGGACGTTTGACAACCCGGTGCCGGGCGGCGGCGGGGACATGTACGTCTTCAAGGCGACCGGCTCGCTGCAAGTGAACACGGCCGGTGTGTATTCGTTCGCTCTCGCCGGGAACGATGGCGGGCGGCTCCGGATCGACGGCACCGACGTGATCGTCGACAGCTCCATTCACTCCTTCGCCCGGTTCTACGGGAACGCCACCCTGTCCGCCGGCAACCACACGTTCGAGTGGGTTGGATTTGAGAATATCGACGTCGCCGGGTTCGAACTGTCGGTAGCGGTCGGAGCAGGCAAGACCGCCCCAATCACCACCGTCAACGGCTGGCAAGTGCTCGGCTCGGCTTCGCCGCACACGGAGATTCAGCTCACAGGTTCCATTGCAGTCACCGGTTATTATCCGACCGATGGGACTGTGATTGCCGGCAATTACGTTGGTGTGCGTGCAGACGGTACCGGCGCCATCGCCAATAGTGCTTCCGGAATCTTCCTCGACCGGGCTCGCAGCGTCCAAATCGGCGGGGCCTCGACCGCAGCCCGAAACGTCATCTCGGGCAATACTGTCGAAGGCGTCTTCGTCAGCGGCGGGTCCGATACCAGGATCCAGGGCAACTTTATTGGGGCAAACGCCGCCGGCACCGCCAGGATCGCCAACGGCAACCACGGCGTGCGGATCGAGCAACGGGCAGCCAGGACGATCGTCGGGACCGACGGAGATGGTGTGAACGACGCCACCGAAGGGAACGTCATCTCCGGCAACACCTACGACGGCGTGACGTTTTGGACCAGCGGCGGGACGAGCACGGTCATTGCCGGAAACCTGATCGGGACGAATCCGTCCGCCACTTTCGCGATTCCGAACGGCCGGTACGGCATCTGGCTCAATAACGGCGGGTCCGGCAATCGGATCGGCACGAACGCCGACGGCACATCGGACGCCCTCGAAGCCAACGTCGTGGCTGGCAACGCCAACACGGGGATCAACATTTCCGACGCGGGGACGAACAGCAACGTCGTCGCTGGGAACTTCGTCGGGACCGATGCGAGCGGTACGGCCATGCTTCTCGGGAACGTCGCATGGTACCGGGCGGAAAGTAACGTCAACGACTCCGCCAGGGGCGTGACCGCTTCCGCCTTAAACGGGGCGTCGTACGCAACGGGCATGGTCGGCAACGCGTTCAGCCTGAACGGCACCAATCAGTACTTGTCCGCCGCGAATTCGACGAGCCTTCAATTCACGTCGAACTTCACGGTCGAAGCCTGGGTCAACCCGTCGACCGTGGCGGGGGCCGGGCGAATCATATCCAAGGGGGTTGCCTCGCAGAACGGCTATAGCCTCGGCCGGTTCGGCAGCCAGCTGGTCTTCACGACGTTCGGAGTGAAGGACTACATCACGACCGGCTCGTACTTGACCGCCGGCACGTGGGCTCACCTGGCGGTCGTCCTCGACGCGGCCTTCACGGCCCACTTCTATGTCAACGGCATCGAGGTCGAGGCGATTTCGCACACCGCGGCGGCGAAGGTCGATACGCAACCCCTCCTGATCGGTTCGCTGGCTGGTACTTCACAATTCTTCGCCGGCCTCATCGACGAGGTGGGCATTTACAGCCGCGGGCTTACGGCCGGTGAAATCCAGGGTATCGTCAACGCCGGAAGCTTCGGTAGGTGGCGGGCCAACGGGAACGGCGGGATTTTCGTTTCCGGCGGGGCGGCCAACAACCGGATCGGCACCAACGGCGACGGGGTTAACGACACGGCAGAACGGAATGTTGTTTCCGGAAACTTCGGTATCGGCGTTCTGATTTCTGGTTCCGGCACGAATAACAACGTCTTAGCCGGGAACTACATCGGTACCAGCAACGACGGTACCACGGCGTTCCCCAATACGTCTCAGGGCGTGATCGTCCAGTTCGGTGCCAGTAACAACCGCATCGGTACGGATGGCAATAATAACGGCTTCGACGCCAACGAGCGGAACGTCATTTCGGGCAACGTCGCCCAGGGTGTGATCGTTCAAAGCGACAATTCGAACAACAACATTGTCGCTGGGAACTATATCGGTTTGAGCGCATCGGGATCGATAAAAGTTGGCAACACGTCGCAAGGCATCCTCGTTTCGAACGGCCCCGACGATACACGAATCGGTACAGACGGGAACGGCTCGGCGGACAATTTGGAACGGAACGTCATTGCCGGAAATACGTTCGAAGGGATCACGGTCATCAGTTCGACGACCGCCGCGAATACGTATCGGACCGTTATCGCCGGCAACTACATTGGAACGGATTCGAGCGGACTGGTCGCGATCCCCAACTCTGGCGGTGTCACGGTCCGCCTCGGGGCGCAGTCCACGCGGATCGGGACCGACGGGTCGAACGACGCGTTTAATGCGGGTGAACGGAACGTCATTTCGGGTAATACCAATAATGGCATCTTTGTCCAGACGCCGGAATTTAACGGCAACCTCACTGCTGGCGGGGCGACGACAAACAATACCGTCATTGCCGGGAACTACATCGGCCTCAA
>Ga0105048_10007722_pt1 | contig 17269 bp, 14 predicted proteins | sample MAT05_FD_78382 | JGI IMG/M metagenome (GOLD analysis project Ga0105048, IMG submission 78382) | Freshwater microbial communities from Lake Fryxell liftoff mats and glacier meltwater in Antarctica - MAT-05 | ecosystem: Environmental > Aquatic > Freshwater > Ice > Liftoff microbial mat | place...
CCGTCTTCCGAAATTTCGAAGCTTTCGGCCAAAACCGGCACCAGCTGCTGATTGGAGTCGTACTTCATGAGCGGTTCGACGATTCCGCAGTAGACGTCGGAACCGGTTACGAGCTGCGACAACCACGGGTGGAGCGTATCGGGTTCCTCGTTGGTACCCGCAGTGACCGTTCCGCCAGCGGCCTTCTCGCCTTCGGGCGTGATTGGACCGGTAATCGGCGTTGGCTGGCCATCCTGGCGACGTGCGGCGAGTGTGGCAGTCCGGCCATTGCTGGGAGCGCCGAATGCCTGATCCGAGGTGGCATGCAGCATCACTCCGATGAGCGGAGCACTCATCCCGAGCTTCACGGCACGACTGACAAGGGCGCGTCGGCTGATCTGGCCGTCGATTCTGGCCTGAATGAGCTCATTGACGCCGGTCAGTTGTTCCGGATTGATGGGTTCGGCATTGCGATTCGGAATGAGTCGGATCATTCTACGCTCCTCTCAACGGTGAACTTTTACGATTGTCGACCCCGACAATCGAAGCCTAACATGAGGGTTGAGTTCCGAGTTCCGTACTCGCCGCTCGCTTCTCGTATCTCGCCTCTGGTTACTCGACCATGTACCAATCTCCGGCATTCCAGAGCAGGTAGTTGAAAACGCTGGGCCAGAATCCTCCGATCTTCGCTGCTGCTGCCGAAAAATTCTTGTCCCAGAAGAGAAAAATGACCGGGACTTCCTTGAGAAGCAGTGCCTGAATTTCGACATAGAGCGCTTTTCGGGTATCGACGTCGGTTTCGGCCGCCGCGCGCGAGGTCAGGTCGTCGATCTGGTCCTGAAAGGAGTATTCATTGAAAAAAGCGGGGATATTGCCACCGGGACCGCCCGGACTTGTCGGTATCTGCGAGGAGTGCCAGTAAAACATGTTGTCTGGATCATTCACATTGGACCAGCGGTAATACCCCGCGGTCATGCGATCGGTGAACTGGTAACCGGTTGGACCCCACAGGATATCCCGCTTTTCGAACTTGACCGTGGCAACGACCCCGATTTCGGTCCAGCTCGCCGCGATCTCATTCAGAATGCCCGGCGCCTGCGGATCGCTCGCCTCGCCCCACAGTTCGATCCGAAAGAGTTCGCCGTTGTACTCGCGCCAGCCATCGTCGTTCAGTTTGATACCGGCATCATCGAGTAACTCCGCCGATCGCTCCGGTTTGAATGAGCGGGCGTTCAGTTCATCGTCAAAGACCCAACTTCCGGGAGACTGATCGGAAACGGCGGGAATGGCCTCACCGAGTAGCACCTCGTCCACGATCCGCTTGCGCGGGGTCGCGTAGTCGAGGGCCTGCCGCACACGTGAGTCCCGCAGCAGATCGACCTGTTTCAAATCGAGATGTCCCCAGGTCAGACCAGGGTATTCATAGACGTTGATGCCCTCGATCTCGAGCACGTCACGCATTTTGCTGTCGCCAGGGACACCGGTATGCGCGATCAAATCGACCTCACCAACCAGCAACCCCTCGAGCTGGGCGGCATAGGTCTCATACACCGTGACGATGATCTGGGCGAGGTTCGGTTTTCCGCCCCAGTAACCGGTGAAGGACTCCAGCACGATCTGGTTTCCACGTCGCTCGACGAACTGGAAGGCTCCGGTGCCGACCGGATCGGCGGAGTCGCGAATGAAGCGCCCCGGTCCCTTTTCCAGCAGGGATTTCGGTGAAATAACCGCGTTGTTGAATGCTCCCGCACTCATGTTTGAAAGGAATGGCGCGTAGATTTCCGAAGTGGTGACGATCGCGGTTCGCGCATTCGGTGTCTCGATCGACTTGATTTTTTCCCAGCCGAGGCGCTGTCTGGCGGGGAAATCTTCGTTTACCAGCATCTCCCAGGTTTTCAGCACATCTTCGGAGGTGAAAGCGTCCCCGTTGTGGAACTTCACGCCTTCCCGCAGATTGAAGGTATACACCAGGCCGTCATCGGAAATACCGTAACTCTCAGCAAGCGCGGGTTGAAGTTGCTGATTTGAATCGAAGCTCAGCAGTCCTTCCATAACTCCGGCGAGAATATCGAAGCTTGGGCCAAAGAGACTCGTCAAATAGGGATTGAGCGAATCGATGACCCCAACGACCCCAACATTGAGCGTTTCGCCTCGTTTTGTTTCGCCATCCGGTTTGGATCGTTTCGTCGCCGGGATTGTCGTCTCCGCGGCGAACGCCCGATTGTCTCCGGTTGCCTGCAGCAGGATGCCGACGACAGGCAGGGCCAATCCAATCGAGGAGGCTCGATGGATCATTTCTCGTCGCGAAATACGCCCCTGCAGTCGGGCATGCAGCAGATCATTTGCAGATCGGAATTCGGTCTCTTCGCGAACTGGGTCGCGCATCGCTTTCCCTCGAATCGACTTGTTGGATAGGGCAGGATACAACGTACGTACGGGTCTTCATTCTAGTACAGCGCGTAATCACGTGACGCGGGACTGTGGTCACGACTTTCATTACTGTCCAATACGCTGTGCCAACCGGTTTCGGATGCGACGTTCCCTGCGTATCAAACGGAGTTCTGAATCACTTCACGGACAAATCGATCGCCGATCCTCTACCCTTGCGGGCATGTCGACCATCAACCTCCCGCAGCCATTCATCAGTCGCATGCAGACCTTGCTTGGGGAGGAAGTCGGTGCCTTTGTTGCCTCATACGCCTTTCCCTCGACCGCAGGGCTACGTGTCAACACGGGCAAGATCCCGGCAGACGCATTCCGGCAGCTCGTTCAATGGGAGCTGGATCCGATTCCGTGGTCGCCTGCCGGGTTTCGCATCCTGGGCGAGGATCGGCCCGGTCGGCATCCATTCCACGCCGCCGGTCTTTATTACCTGCAGGAGCCTTCTGCGATGGCCGTTGCGGAGGCGCTCGATGTGCAACCTGGAGATCTTGTACTTGATCTCGCCGCTTCACCTGGCGGCAAAGCGACGCACATCGCCTCGTTACTTCGCGGAACCGGAACGCTGATCGCGAATGAAATCATCGGCAGTCGAATCAAACCACTGGGGGAGAATCTCGAGCGTTGGGGAGTGCCAAACACGATTCTCCTGAACGAGGAGCCTGGTCGGCTGGCTGACCGACTTGGACCTGTGTTCGACCGCGTTCTCCTGGACGCACCGTGCAGCGGCGAGGGCATGTTTCGAAAGTCGCCAATCGCGATCCGCGAATGGAGTCCTGAACATGTTGCGGGCAGCGCGGATCGACAGGCGAAGATTTTGGTAGAAGCCGCGCGGTTGGTTCGACCGGGAGGACATTTGCTCTACAGCACATGTACCTTCGCACCTGAGGAGAACGAACAACAAATCGCCCGGTTCCTCGATCTTCACCCGGAGTGGGAACTGGTGCGGATTCCACTTCGACCCGGGTTCACCCCCGCCCGGCATGACTGGAGTGGAAGCGATCATCCGCTGGAGCGTGCCGTGCGAATCTGGCCCCATGTTGCGCATGGGGAGGGGCACTTCCTTGCTCTCCTCCGTCGTTCAGGCGGCAACGATTTGGAAGTCAGCGACGTCGTCTCCGAGCGGGATACGAACAAACCGGTTTCTCCCGTTTTGGCCGCCTGGATTCGATTCGTTGAGGAGACGCTGAATCCTGAAGCATTTCCCGTGAACTTCACCAATCGATCGCAACTGGTCGAGCAGAAAGAGATGCTCTTTCTCGCACCTAATGAATCGCCTGCCCTGCATGGGCTCCGCCTTGTTCGTCCGGGACTCCCGCTGGGTGAGGCGAAACCCGGCAGGTTCGAACCGTCGCATGCGCTTGCACTTGCGCTCCGGTCAGATGAGGTGCGAGAAGTCCTCGATTTGTCCGTGGCGGAGGCAAAACGTTTTCTCCAGGGAGAGCAACTCAGGTCCTCCGGTTCACCGGGTTGGCTCCTGGTGAACGTGGAAGGATTTGCGCTCGGCTGGGGCAAACGGAGTGGCGATGTGGTCAAAAACCACTACCCGAAAGGACTGCGCCGGAACCCTGAGTGATTCCGCCAGCCAATCAACCGTTGCTGTGTCACGATTTGAACTTCGCACCGGCGAATCCTCGGATCGATGGATGTATCGAATTTGTCGGCATCTGAACCGCAGTCCATGAAATCGGTGAGGAGTTTGTCGACCAGCGTGTCTTTACCCGACTTACCGTACAGTCTCGATCGCTGTATTCCATCGAGGTAGACGTTTCCAGAGCCGCCAACGCCGGTTGAATCGAGGCCAACGTTAAGCGCATCGTTTCCGCTTCTGCCAGGGAGTGCCGCCCCATGTTCCCGCACAAACCATCATGTCCGGAACCTCCATTTGCGGTTCCGTCCCCGATTACATCGACGCTATTCGCTCCGGTGTCGGTCCATCCCGCCACTCGGAAGAACTCATGAACATCATCGTCACCATTTCAGAAGCGCATGGTGTCCGAACTGCATTCTCGGTAAATCACGTGGTTGCCGGTCGTCCCAACGACCAGGCCATCTCCGGTGATTCCATGAAATTCTCCGGGGGTAATCATTACCAGCGTTGCAGTGAGCCCGTGACATCCTGGCGTCGATCGCGCGTCGACTTATCGTGTTCCGAAGATAGAGAAAGACGGCGCACGCAGTGCGAACTCAGATGCAACACGAGGAGGCATCGTCAACTCCTGCGAAGCGTGCGAGACCTATTCAATTGAAAAGGATATCGTGTCAACACGATGTCCTTTGTCATTTGGAGTCGATGTTTTTTGTTTGACGGTCGGCCGCAAGATTCGGCTACAGCGAGCGCGACCGAACCAATGAATGACAAACCATTCGGTGAGGATTCACTCCTGTACAATCAACAGTTAGATATCAACAAGAGAGGGCGCCAGCAAAAATGCTGGCGCCCTCTGATCAGTCGTATTGACTGTAGCTACGCTACGCGATCGAGCCGTGCGGCCAGCAAGTTCAGGTTTGGTGAGAGGAGGCAGCCACAGTCATAGTATTCCCGGTAGTACTCGCAGCGTCTCATATCCACGTCGCCATCCGAATCGAACGCATCCGCGTTCGAACCGCAGTCCATGAATGAGGTGTCACCCCGTTCAACAACGAAGTCTTCGCCAGAACCCCCGAGCAATCTGGAGGCGCCGTCTCCGAAAACCAGATCTCCACCGGAACCGCCATCGGCCCATCCACCGGCGGATGCGTAGAGCTCGTCGTCTCCTCCGCCGCCGTTGATCGAGCCACCATCGGTATACAAGGTATCGCCGCCGGCGCCACCGATTCCCGTAGCGCCATTATTGGCATTGATGACGTCATTTCCTGATCCGCCATCGGCCCAACTGCCCCAACCGAGAATGGTGATCTGGTCATCGCCGCCATTTCCACAAACGATGTCAGTTCCACCACCGCCAGAGATAATGTCGTTCGACGTCGAACCAACGATGACATCATCACCGGGCGAGCCGGTCACTGGTTCACCACCCGGGGCTACGACGATCGTCGCGAGTTTTCCTTTGCATTTCGGTGTCGCTCTTGCCGAAACGTCCAATGGCGCGAAGACCACCAACCCCGCTGCAAGAATTGCCAGCACAACGACGATTCGGAAACGCATCGAACTCCTCCTTGGATGTGCCTGATCACAAAAAGCCAAACTGTGTACGTACAAAATATCATGCCATTGGAGGGGAGTACATAGTTATTTAGAACGAATGGAAAAGAGCTCATCGCGGACAACTCGCTCTCGCCCCGGTCTGCTGAGCGATGGAGCGATACCAAGACCGCCTCGCTCCAATTCGGAGATGGCGCATAGAGCCATCGAACGAAACGGAGAAATCCCACGTCATCGCAACTGTTGTAAAACCAGTTGAGGTCGCCGTCGAACATGCCGCGGGGTCCGTTAAACACGGCCGTGCGCGGGTTGAGCGCTGGGATCAGATGCAAATGGGGCTCGATCGTTTCGGGTGAGTACGCCGGGTTCCACTCCGGGCAATGCCGAAACCTGATGTGTTTCGTGAAGGATGGGTGCCTCGTACCGATGGCATCGGGCAACGGAACGAGGCTCGCACGTGTTTGGTGATCTGTGGAATGCTCTCAATGAGGACGACCGGTCCGGTCGATTTCGACCGAGCCGGCTCTCTTTCATAAGGGGATCTCGTGGCCCGTGCTAATTGCTTCCGATCCGGCGATGTTCACGCCACTCGTCGGCCAGGAGATCGAAGGCGAGGTCATCAACAAACTCCGCATCTTTCATCCCGGTCCATGAAAGCCCCCCTGCCTGTCGATACCCCTGATTCGCCAGAGCCGCAGCAGATCGCTGGTTGAACTTCCAGACATATGACTTGATCATGTTGAGACCGAGGCGGTCAAAGGCATATTCGAGCAGCAGGTGTTTAGACTCGGTGCCAAACCCGGCCCCGCGATAATCGGGCCGGGAGATCACGATTTCGGATTCGGCCGAACTGGAAATCCAGTCAAGATCGGCCAGCCCCATCGACCCGATGACGATATCATCTTCGATGGTCACGATTGAAAACCGAACCCACGATTGACCATCATCGGCCGCATTCCGCCGATTCCAGATCCAATCAGAAATCGGACTCCTGATGTGCCGGCTCAGGTCATGGGAGCGTTCCGATTCGCGGACGGACCACCGGGCGATTTCTTCGGCATCGGACTGCTCGATCGGCCGCAGGTAGAGCCGATTCCCGACCGAGATTGCGTTTTTGGGTGGAGTTCCGGCAAATCCGCTCCAGGTGCGAGGAGTGGGATATTTGGGCGAGATGATCGGCTCACCTTCAGGTGTCAGCGCGGGCAATCCGAACCGGACGATCCACTTCGGATGGAGTGCTTCGTAACATACCAGATCGGTTCGGCGGCCGTTGAACAAGCAACCCTCGCGGAACCGGTAGGCGAAGCGCATGCCGAGGCTGACCGCCGCCGATTCGGCCAGCGTGTCGCCTTTTGCCAATTCGACCCAGATCGCGACAAGATCTTTCTCGGTCTGAAGCCAGGGCACCATGATCTCGAGCAGCTCGGCGCGAACCTCGCCCGCGTCGGGACCAAGCAGCGGTGCGGCGTGAACCGATAGCCAACCGGTGAGGCCGTCGTCCGCTGTGAACTCGACTGAACCCATCGGCCGGTCATCGTTGTGTCGACAGGCGATGAGCCGGTAGGTGCCTCGGTGGGCAGAACCGGGGACGTCTTCTTTGAGTCGCTCTTCCGCGACGTCATTTGGTGCAGGGAATGGCGAGGGATACCAGGAGGCAATCGAGGCCGCATCGCCAAGTTCCAAACCGCGCAGATAGAGGGTTGGACCGCTTAGAAATGAACCACTGTAGGGCGGCGTCGGGGTAGTTTGGTCGTTCTCTAACATAGGCTGCAACTCCTGGTACAACGACACGTTGTTGATGTTTTGCTGATCTTCGCCGATTGCAACGGGTTCCTGCCATCTCGATCGTCGAGCAGACATGGGGATAACCTGGAAAAGGGATACAATCCGTTCCTTGAAGAAAGTTGTCAGCAGGCACCGGTAAACCGGAAAGGGAAACCCAGCATGCGCGCAAATCACGTTCGCCAGCGGCTCAAGGCAGGCGAACCTTCGGTTGGTACCTGGTTGGCGTTACCCAGCCCGGAAGCTGCCGAATATGTTTCGACCCTTGGGTTCGATTGGCTCGTGGTCGACACCGAGCACAATGCGATCGATATCCGAACGCTTTCGCAGATGTTTGGTGTTATTGCGCCGTCCGGAATCGCGCCGATGGTGCGCATTCCCTGGAATTCTCCGGAGAACTTCAAGCGCGTGCTCGATGCCGGGGCGTGGGGCATCGTGGTGCCGATGGTCAATAGCCGAGAAGAGGCGGAGATGGCAGTCGAGGCGACTCGCTTTCCACCGAAAGGTGCGCGAAGCGTTGGCGGCAGCATTCCCGCGGTTCGATTTGGCACCAATGGCGGCGACTACCTGAAGCATGCAGACGACGAAATTCTACTCGTTCTCCAGATCGAGCACATCAAGGGTGTTGAGCACGCGGACGAAATTTTGAGTGTGCCTGGAGTCGATGCCTGCTTCATTGGACCGAACGATCTGGCCGCATCGATGGGTATCGGGTTGGGTGTTCCGCTCGAAAGTGACGATGAGCGACTCAATGAGGCAATCAAGGAGATCCGCGAGGCGTGCGTCCGCAACGGCGTCGCACCGGGCATCCACACCTCCGGCGCGGCCGGCGTCAACCAGCGCATCGCCGAAGGATTCCAGTTCCTTGCCCTGGCGAGTGAACTCAAATATTTGCTCGGTGGTCTCAGTGCCGATATCAAGGAATTGAACTGGACCCGCTCTCCGCAGTCGATGACCAGCGGTGAAGGTTCGGGTGGTAGCGCGGTCCGCTACTAATCTCCAGCAGAAGTAATTCGAGTTAGAGCGACGCGGGTTTTCCCGCGTCGCTCTCTTTTATGCGGCCGCAGTCTTTTCGGACAGCCGAGAACAACCGCATCATCTCCAATCACGTTCGCTGACCTCCCCTGCAGTTTCTCGCCGCTTCTGGCTGAAAGAAGATTGAAAGTCTGACTCCGTATGCTCCTTTTCAGATCGACTGGAAACGGAGAGACGGGACATGGGAGATGACCGAAAGCGTCGGCAAGACACCTTTGTCGTCCGCCTGTGGCGAGATGCCACATCCCTTCGCCTTCTCCGTGCCGAAGTCGAACACGTTCAGTCTGGTGGTCATTCCGAGCACCACTGGTCAGTCTCCAATCCGGACAACGCGCGAGATTGGATTCTCGACCAGATGCTGAGCGTCGGCCTCTTGCAACCCGGAGTAAGGAGCCTGCCCGGAGCGGATCAACAGATGGGGTCGCTGGATGCGATTCCTGAACATGATGGAAATCGAAACCAAACCTCCGAAGTCATGAAAAAGGAGAGATACCCATGCGTGTATTGACAGCCCTGCTTCTCGTCGTCGGTATCATCATCGGCGGAATCGGGTCCGCCCTCGACCAGGATTCGACCTCGCCCTTTGCCGACCCAGGTCTGCCTGAGATCACGATTGTCGGGATCTCAGGCACTGGCGGAAATTCCCGCCGGTCGGGTGCTCGTAACCATCGATAGCCAGAGCGACATTGGCGAAGACTTCGGTCTTCTGGCCGACTTCGTTCAGGTGCCTGCCGACGTGACGGTCGACGATCTGAACGCCGCGCTATGGGCTGATGAGGGCCCCAGTTTCTTTTCCGACATGGTCTTTGCCGGAGGGGTATTCGCCAAACCGGGTGAGCAGGCACCGGTGGTACTCGAACTTGCACCCGGACCCTGGTTCATCATCAACACAGATCTGGTCGGGTTTGCCGCACTTCCCTTGACCGTGACCGGTGAACTTCCTGCGGAACCTGTTTTTGTGGAGGCATTGCTCACCGTCCACATGACAAGCTACGGCTTCGACCTGCCGGAATCGATCGCCTCCGGTGAGCAGATCTGGGAAGTTTCCAACACCAGCCCGGTGATGCATCACCTCATCCTGTTGAAAGCAGATCAACGCTACACCTTCGAAGAAGTGATGTTGGCCCTGGAGCAAGATAACGTGGGGACCGCAGTTGAAGGCGCGCCCGACGCACCCGCGATCATGGAGTATGGCGGTGTCAGTCTTCAAACTCCTGGCCAGACCTCGTTTCAGGTAATGAACCTTGATCCGGGCGAGTACATCGTCATGTGTTTCCTGACGGATGCAATCGACTCCACTGAGTTCCACGCCACGCAGGGCGTGGTCGACAACTTCACTGTCGAATATCGAGACCACGTCACGGTAGGGTCCCGTGTTACGACCGGATCCTTGGTGTTACGTCGCCATTCCGAAATTCTCATAGGTTGAGCGATTAATGCAGCACAAAGAGCAGAAAGTCATCACACTTTCAGATACAATCCGCACTTCAAACTCTTATGATTGCATTGTCCGCGCCGATGAGCCTCCGGACGTCGGTCGTCGTCATCTGCGAAGGGACTTTGAACAACCATGAAACTGGTTATTGCCATTGGTGAAGGTGAAGCCGCGTTCGATGAACTGCTTGGTACGATTCCGGGTCTTGAAATCGTTCGGGTTGCCACGACTGCGGATGCAATCGCTGAAATCGGCGATGCAGACGTTTTCTACGGCCGTCCCTCCGATGAACTTGTTACCGCCGGTATCAACCTGAAGTTGATCCAGGCACAGAGCGCCGGTGTCGATTTCGTGTACAAGATGCCGGTTCTTTCGGCGTGCAGTGTGCCGCTGGCGAACACCCGCGGCGCCCACGCGCCCTCTATTGCCGAGCACACCTTCGGCCTGCTACTTTCGATGACGCGGGCGATTCCGATTTCGATCGGCTGGCAGAAGACCAGCGAATGGCATCAGATGGAAGGTTATCGACTGCCCCGGGAGATCATGGGGAGCACCATGGGCATCATTGGATATGGTGCGATTGGCCGGGCGATCGCGCAACGCGCGGTCGGCTTCGGCATGAACGTGATCGCCGTCGATGTCAACGCGATGATGGACGCACCGCACGTCTCCGAAGTCTGGGGAATCGACCGCCTGCACGATCTGATGACCCAATCGGATGTCGTTGCACTGGCGGCGCCGTATACGAAAGAGTCACATCACCTGCTCGACGCCGCGGCATTCGCCGCTATGAGACCTGGTGGCTATGTCATCATCGTTTCCCGAGGCGGAATCGTGGATGAACCGGCTCTGGCCGACGCCCTCCGCTCCGGTCACATTGCCGGTGCCGGGATCGATGTATTTGAAACAGAACCTCTTCCCGAAACGAGCCCATTCTGGGATCTCCCGAATGTGGTGCTGACACCGCATCTGGCGGGTTCTTCCACCCAGAAGGAGCGTCGTTGCGTGGAAATTTTGCGAGAGAATATCCTTCGACTCCAGCGCGGTGATACGCTGATCAATATTGTCGATAAACAGGCCGGGTACTGATGTTCAAAGCTTCCGGGTTTCGGCAATGAGCGCTCCCGGAATGTTCGCAATGTGAGATTCGAGGAGGTTGACCTGATGGGCAAGGGAGCATTGAGTTTGGGGCGAGCCGCCCGGCGCATCGCGGTTGCCGCGCTGCTGGTTGCCGTTTCCGTCATCCCGATGTTCAGCGCGGGAACGACGTTTGCGCAAAACGCGACACCGGTCGGAGAAGAGACCCCTGCGGCAACCGCCACCACGGCTCCCGAGTCGTTCGATCCTGCCACTGCCACGCATGAACAGGTTATCGCGCAGGGGTTGGCGATCTTCGATGTGGCCCCCGCAATCTGGCGGGTCGTCGAGATATCCGTGCCCGGCGAAGCGGACGCAGAATCGTTGACTGGTGATGTTGCGTTCGGGCTCCAGTTGACTGGTGTCAGCGTCATCCGCAACGATGTCACCTCCAAGCGCGCCCTGATCGAACCGGGTGAAGCCTACTTTTACTCCGGCGGCGATCCCTATACCACCCGCGCGGGCGGTAGTGGCGGTTCGACCATCTGGATGATCGAGTACGTCGCTGCTGATGCCACTGACGAAGATGCGGGCGGAACCGTGATCTACAAAACTGACGCAATCGAGGAGTTTCCGTCTGGCGCCCGGGATCTCGAACTTGTCAGGAACACACTCTTTCCCGATGAGGCAGCTCCCCTTCCGGCCCATGAAGGATCGGCCCTTATCCTTGTGACCTCGGGAACAGTCATCGCCTCCGCGGGAGGTGGTGTTTCCGCGCTCAATGCGGGAAGCGGACTTCTGCTGCCTGGTACCGTCACATTGACGAACAACGGAGACGCGGTGGCGACCTATGTGGTCGTTACGATTGGCAGCGCGGTTAATACTCCGGGACTCGATGACGAAGTCGCGCCTGACGCGACCGAGGAGACAACCGAAGAGGCGACTGCCGAAACCGAAATGACCCCCGGTCCGACCGAAACGCCAACCGATGATCGCGATCGCGACGGTTTGACCGATGCCGAGGAATCCGATCTCGGAACCGATCCCGCCAAGGCCGATACCGACGACGACGGCCTGAACGATCGACTCGAGCGCGACTACACCGATCCCCTGAAACCCGATACGGATGGCGATGGCGTGACGGACGGAGATGAAGAACTCATCTTTGGCACCGATCCGAATGACGCGAACAGCAAACCTTAGGGGCGTGAATCGACAGAGGAAGATCAGGCGAACGGGGGCGGCAGTTTTGCCGGCCCCGTTTTGTTTTCGCATACCGGGCACAGCATTTGCGTTCGTGGTGATGGAACGAATGGATGATTCGTGAATGATCTGCCAGGAGCCTGAGATGACCACCAAACGAACAAAGCAACTCGTACGGCACATGCCATGGTTAGATAGCGCCGCCTCCATCATGCAGAAGGTCTTCGCTCCAGCCCTTGGAGAGCACTCGCCGCAATCGGTGAAAGATGCGTTGGTCGGCACCTGGCTCGGTCACCCACTGCACCCGATGGTGGTTCAGTTACCAATCGGGTTCTGGACATCGGCGACACTTCTGGATCTGCTACATCTGGACGAGGCGGCTGATCTCCTGATCGGCGCGGGGGTGATCACTTCAGGCGGCGCCATGATCACGGGCGCCGCGCAGTGGATGGATGCGACAAATGACGAAACTCCACGGCGACTCGGCGCATTGCACGGCGCGGTCAATTCACTCGGCATTGGTCTTTTCATCGCCTCTCTGGCGGCAAGACGAGCGGGTAATCGCCGTCGCGGCGTTGTGCTCTCCATGATGGGAATGGGCGCGGTCAGTGCTGGCGGACTACTGGGTGGTGAACTCGCGTACGAACTTGGTCTTGGCGTCAATCGAAACGCGTTCGATGCCCAGATCAGCAAGTGGAGCGATACCCTACCGGCCCATGATCTCGTAACCGGTAAACCCAGACGTGTCGACGTAGGCGGAACTTCGATCCTCCTCGTTCGGCATGACGATGGGATTCACGCGGTCGGTGCGATTTGCCCCCATCTGGGGGCACCGCTTGACGAAGGTGAGTTTGACGGCGAAACAGTGATTTGCCCGTGGCATGGTTCGACCTTCTGTTTGACCGACGGGAGTCTCCTCCACGGTCCGGCGACATCGCCGTTGCCGCTCTACGAGACTCGCGTAAAGGCGGGAACGATTCAAATACGCGTGAGAAAAACCACGGAGAAGCAGTAATCGGCGGGTCTTTTGTAGGGATCATCGCGCAGGTGAGCTCTTTGTTCTTTCATTTTTGCCGGTCGGACGAAGAGACTCCAGACGAGTAAGCGAGCGAACGAACCATCCGCGCTCAGGGAAAGCCACGCAATTGCTCCGGACGACCGCGCTATGACCATTTACACGCGCGAAGACATCCAGAATTACGATTGCCTGAAGTCTCCTCCGTGACAAATAGTTCTGCTTATCGACAAAAGGGTTTCACCATTTCCTGCGTGGACGCAGCGTGAGCGGTAGACTGAATTCACGTGCCGCATCTGCTGGAGGGAATCATCCGTGTCCGCCGCGCTTACCCCAGAACTCATCGTCTATGGTCTCGAGTCCGTCGGCGATCCGCAGATCTCTCCCGACGGTAACGGATTGCTCTTTACCCGTTCGAAGGCTGAACGGGGCAAGAAACTGCCGGGCAGCCAGATCTGGCTCTCGCAGCGCAATGGCTCTGACGCCAGACAACTGACCCGCGTCGGCGAGCGCAACAGCGGAGGGCGGTGGGCTGCTGATGGGCAGTCGATCGCGTTCGTTTCTGATCGGGTCAAAAAGACCGGGCTCTTCGTCATGCCGTTCGGTGGCGAATCGATCGAGATCACCCGCCACAACGGACCGATCAGTGAACTCGCATGGTCACCCGATGGCAAAACGATTGCCTACACCGCGCTCTTTGACCCCGCGAATCCCGACGAAAGCGATCCTGGTGAACAAGACGCTCCGCGTATTCGTGTCACTGCCCGGATCGATTACAAGCAGGATAGCCGCGGGTATCTGGATAATTTGCGCCCGCATGTCTGGCTGGTTGATGTCGAGTCAGGAACCCGCCGCCGTCTGACGAGCGATGCCGTCGATCATGGCAATCCGGCGTGGTCTCCGGATGGAACCAAGATCGCGGTTCGCATTGGTAATCACAACGGATTGCACTCGCAACTCGGTGTGATCGAGGTCGAAACGGGTGAAGTCACCATCGTTGGTCCTGGAGAGGGTGTCATCGGATGCTGGGCGTGGTCGCCGACTGGCGATCGGCTGCTCCTCGCCGCGGATATGACCCAATCCTGGCAACTCGATCTCTTTGTCTATGATGTTGATGCGGATGTACTCGAGCGCCTGACCGATGATCTCACCTGCCTCCCGGATTCGGGTTTCCCTACGGTTTCGCCGCCATCTCAACCGGTCTGGCTGGACGACAACACAGCGGTTCTTCACGCGCTCAGAGCAGGATCGAGTGGACTCTATCTGGTCGATGTGAACTCCGGAAGTGTCGAACGCGAAGTCGAGTGGAAGGCGATGGGCGGTGCGCCCAGCGTCGGCGGCAGCGGGAAATTTGTGGCGCAGGCACAGATCAGTCTCGATGCCGTCTCCTCGATCATCGTCCACAATCTCGAACTTGGCGCGACGGATGTCGTTGTCAAAACGAATCAGGAGCTTCCCGGTCCCGCGAACTGGACGACATTCCAGATCGAGCGGAACGGGGAAACGATCGATGCATGGTTGCTCCGTCCCCATGATGACGAGTGGTCCGAAGATCGGCGCTATCCACTGGTGCTCGATATTCATGGCGGACCCAACAGTCATTACGGTTTCGGGTTCAATGCAATTCAACAGGCGCTGGCCACCTCCGGAATCGCCGTGCTGTACTGCAATCCCCGCGGATCGAGTTCGTATGGTCGGGCCTTTACGCAGGCAGTTTCGGGAGACTGGGCCGGAGAGGACTATCTCGACCTGATGGCGGTAGTTGACGCCGCGATTGCGAATGATGACTACCAGATCGATCCCGAGCGGATGGGGGTCTACGGGTACTCGTACGGCGGATACATGACCTCATGGATCATTGGACATAACGATCGCTTCAAGGCAGCGGTGATCGGTGCCCCGGTCGTCGATCTGGTCAGTTTCTACGGCACCAGTGATATCGGGCATGTCTTCGGTCCGAAGCAAATCGGCGGCACTCCGTGGAGCAACAATGCGGAATATGTGAAGCGATCACCGCTGACAAATCTCCACACGGTGCGGATTCCGTCACTCATCATTCATGGCGAAGCGGACGATCGATGCCCTATCGGACAGGGCGAGCAGTGCTTCGTGACGTTGCTCGAAAACGGATGCGAAGTGGAGTTCGCCCGCTATTCCGGTGGAGCCCACACCTTCCTGCGGACGGGTTTTCCCGCGCATCGGGAAGATGTGCTGAAGAGGGTGACGGGTTGGTTCAGTCAACATCTGAACAAATCAGCGCCGTAGATACGGAAATAACGTAGCAATCGCTCAAGTAGCAATGCAGGGCGGTAGAGAGACGAGCAGATCGTTTCTCAGTCGCCTTGCTTGCTTTGAACGATTCATTTGCAGCCGCCCGGTAACCAGGCTACTCGGGTGCGGGAACCAGCAGGAGCGGTACCTGCGCGCGCGCGAGAATCCGGGATCCGACACTGCCACTCCAGATTCCGCGCAGTCCGCCCCGGGCGTGGGTCGTGAAAATCAGAAGCTCAGATTGGGTCCGGATGGCCTCGTCAATACTCGCCCGTGCCGGTTCGCCACGAACAACCGAGTAGGTGACGGAGATATTCTGCCGGGTGAGTTGACTGGCGATCCCGCCGAGGTAACGATGGGTATCCTGCACCTCGATGTTGAGTAATTCTCTTGCGGCACTAGGGAGTAACGTGGCGGAGGCGGATCGATCTTCCGCCAGCGTACCGATTGTCGGAACGGCGCAGATGAGATGGAGTGATGCGCTGAATTCCGTCGCCAGGCGGGCCGAAATCGGGATCGCTGCCTCTGATTCGGTTGTTCGATTCAGCAGAAGCGCCAACCGATTGAATCTCGTATGTGCGAAAAGCGGTTCGATGGTGGGAACCGCGATCACCGGTTTTTTGCCGCGCTGCACGATCTGTTGCGCAACTCGTCCGAAGAAGAATCCCCGAATTCCGCCGGTTCCATGATTTGCGAGCACGATCAGAGAAACATCGAGTTCCTCCGAGTGATTGACGATACTCAGACTGACATCCTTTTCGGGATCCTCATGGACATGGGTTGAGATCACCACTCCCGATTCCTGAAACCGGGCGCTTAACGCCTCCAGATAGGCGATGGCTTCATCCTGTCGGGAAAGGTGGGGTTCGCCATGGATCGAGTTCGGGGGATCAGTCTCCAGGACATGAAAGAGCGTTATCACTGCGCGAGCAGGTTTCGCCAGAGCAACTGCAGCGGGTATAGCCGATTCCGCCAGACGTGACCCATCAAGCGGCACGAGGATCGAATGAATGGGAGCCGCCGAAAACGAACGTGCTTCGACCATGGTTCTGCCTCGCAATCACTTAGCCGATGAGCGTCTGATAGAGCAGAAACATGTTGAGCCCGACGATCACCGACGCCACCAGGCAGGCGATGATCGTGGTGGTTCGCCTATTGACGAGAACTCCCATTAATCGTTTCTGCTGGGTGAAATAGACCAGGGGCACCAACGCGAATGGGATTCCGAAGGAGAGCACGACCTGACTGACGACGAGTGTGCGCGTCGGGTCCAGACCGATTGCGATGACGATCAAGGCCGGCACCATCGTGACTCCACGCCGGAACCAGATCGGCACAGTTCGTTGCAGAAATCCCTGCATGATTGGTTGACCGGCCAGCGTGCCGACGGTCGATGAAGAGAGTCCGGAGGCCAGCAGCGAGATTGCGAAAACGGTTCCCGCGGCGGAGCCGAGTAACGGTTGTAATGTCCGATGCGCTTCTTCGATCGACGCGATTTCGTGCAATCCCTTTTCGTAGAAGGTGGAGGCTGCCATCACGAGCATCGCGACATTCACCATCCCGGCTATCCCCATGGCGATGACGACATCGATCACCTCGAATCGGAAGAGTCGTCGGAGTTGCGCGGGATCCCTGGTCACGATTCGATTCTGCGTCAGCGCCGAGTGGAGAAAGATCACGTGTGGCATGACGGTGGCGCCGAGGATGCCGGTCGCGAGCAGTATGCTCTCGGTTCCATCGAATCTCGGAGTTAAGGCGCCCATTCCGATCGCGCCCCAGTCGGGTGAACTGAGCAGTGTCTCGATCAAGTAACAGCCCGCGATGACGCCCACAAGGACGGCGATGACTGCTTCGAGCGGACGAAACCCATACCGCTGCAGACCGAGAG